>CEVB01008779.1_pt1 | contig 20587 bp, 4 predicted proteins | sample 531381 | NCBI WGS metagenome assembly CEVB01 (sample SAMEA2622763, study PRJEB7988) | marine metagenome | biome: marine biome (ENVO:00000447); feature: surface water layer (ENVO:00002042); material: "saline water (ENVO:00002010), including plankton (ENVO:xxxxxxxx)" | depth 5 m | reverse complement strand
TCTATCTTGGAATATTTATAAATCATTTATCCATAATATTCTTGAGAAGAGTTTTTATCTCATTCATATCGGTTTTTAAAGAATTTAAATCATCACGCATACTGTCAAATTTTCTTTTTTCTTCGTATTTTTTTTGAGAAACTCTTAAAAATTTATCAAATTCACTTTTGTTTTGATTTATAATTGCATTAGACAAAGTATCTCTAACCAGAGAGACATCAGAATCTACTTTTAAATACTTATCCATTATATAATACCTGAACCAACAATATCAGTTTCAAATGATCTTAAAGCTATAGCTCTAAAATTCTTTAATCTAGGTGGTTTTGCTTGATTTTTTGATATCATTATAACTTTAATCATAAATCCTCTGAACTGTGCAGTATTCTCAACTGTATACTTATGTTCACTGAATGCATTACGAGTTGTGTTTGAATTTACCACTTTATCAGGAGAACCATTTACATTAAATGGTATGTATGTTTGATTAGAATCATCACCATCACCTCTAAACAGTTTGTAAAATACTTTAAAGTCAGCATCCCCTTCTTTGTGTCCATCAAATTGAACAAATAATGAATTAGAGATAAATTCCAAATTTATTTGTTTTGTTTCATAAATTGCTGTATTTGGATCTGATCCTGAAACTTTAGGTCTATTGTCTGTCTCGTAATTACTTACTTTACTATCAACTAAATTACTAATCGCAATAATATTTAAATTATCTAAATCAATTTGAGGACTTACATCTTCCTTAGTTGTCGTTAATGACAACTCAAGAGCAAAAGATTTTTGGTTGCCAAGAAGTGCAACTTCATTGACTTTTGAAGCAATAATTCTTGGAGTATCCAAATAATTAAGTTTATTTAAAGATATAGTTTCATATCCCTGATCAGTAAATGATCCCTCATTTCCACTCAAACTAGTTCCAGACGTTGTTTTAATTCTACCAGTAACACTTGTTCCTGTAGGAGTTAAACTTGTGATTCTAGGATCAATCGCCTCAAATGGAACGTTTTGTGAAACATGAACCGCAGCTCCACCACCAGATTTTGTAGTGTTAAATGCCACTTCATTTGATACTCTAATAAAATAACTATCAAATGTTTTTTCTCTAGGGTCAATATCATGATCTTTATTGATTTTTAATAAAGATACACCATTAAATTCATATTTAAAGACTAATGCATTAGCATCATGATTTGATTTTAAACTGGAATCAATTCCTCTCTTAGTGTCATCAATTGTAATTATATCGTTAGTGATTGACTCGTATGCAATTATTTCTTTATCAATTAACAAATATCCAGTGTTTGCAGTTCCAACCGCAGTTCCTTCAAATGTATTAAAGTTTGCTCCAGCTCCAGTTGCTAAAGTGATAGTTGTATCTCCATCGACTATATTTTGTGTCAAAGTAGTTGGAATTCCATCTGGATGGAAGTTGGATACTCTAACTTTATTTGTATTTGAGTGCATACCATGATTTTTATGGTCAAATTTTAAAGTATAACCATCACTCACAGTATCTGAAGATATTCCTGATATAACTCCGTTACCTATTGTGTTTTGTGTTCCATTAGTAGCAAAATGAATTATATCTTTAGTGCTATCAAAATGGTTTTTAGCATTATCAATAACTATTAAATCTACACCACTAGTTGAATCAACAACAAATTGAACTCCAGATCCAGTATTACCAATTTTATTTGCAATTAACAAGTCACCAACACTAAATCCTGTTCCTCCGCTTTGAATGTTTACATCACCATCTCCTATTTGATCGCCACTAGCGTTAACAGTTATATTAGCAGTTGCACCACTACCAGAACCTGTTAGTGCAGAAATTTGCACATTCTGGAATAATCCATCTGTTAATCCAACACCACTTTGACCTAAAGAATTTCTAACAACTTTTAATTTGGATGTACCAGTTGTTATTGGGCCTGCAATTTTTAATATTCTGGCAGTATTGACTATAGGAGATCCAGAAGAACTATCTGTTTGTCGTAATTCTTCTCCAGTAACAAGAGCAGGATTAAAAGTTTGTGCAGAATTAAGAGTTATATTAAGTTTTTTAGAATATCCTATCACAGGATTTTCCTTTAATATTTTTACTGGTTGTAACTCATTATTATAAAGAAGTATGCTCGATGCACTATTGGTTACAAATTTAGCCTTATTGAGTTTAAATTTAAGATCTTCAAATTGACTAGGATCCCATGTAGAACTATTTTGAGATTTGAATAGTGATCCAAGGTATGGTTGTCTGTTACTTACAGAGTTTGTAAGTAAATCGATTTCACCCATTCTAGTAATATAAGTATTATACTTTTCGGTTGGTGCAATTAATACAATACAATATTCATATCCACTTTGTAGATAAACAGGTGTTTTGAATTTAAATGTAGTTGCTGCACTACCATCAGTTGATAAATTAACTTCAGATGGATCTATCTGTGTTTCACCAAAAGGTAAGATAGTTGTAGTTGGAGTTCCATCTCTCATAGTCCTTAACTGAACAGTCACTGGAACATTATCATCCTTTGTTCTGAAGTATAACTCACCACTAGTGATAAAAATACCATCTTGATACTTATCTCTTTCAACTAAGAATGATTGAGCTAGAGGGTCATACCATCCAGTATCAGTGATATTGGTTCTTGTTTCCTCCTCTTCTCTTATCTGTTGAAATAATCTACTTATTGGCTGATCGTCACCAATTTGTTTTTTCTCAACACTAGGCATTTTTATACCAATTGATTGCTCTTGAGTGTTACTTAAAAATCCACTTGCTTGATATTCTACCTCTGTAGCACTCTCACCTGGATCAAGTTGACTTGCATTAGTAGAACTTGTAGTTAATCTTATGGTATTATTTCCAGTTGTAAATTTAGGATTACTTGTTATTTTTGGGTCTGGAATATGTAATGAAAATATTAAATCTCCTTTTTCATCACTTATTAAAGATAGATCTCCTACTGTTGCTTCTGCGTCACCATCTGTATTAACTAACTTCATATCCTTTCTTACCCATCCAAGATGATCTGGAGTGGTGTGCATTGCCAAACCACCAGTATCCACGTTTAATATTGAACTTGTACTAGAATAAACGGCAGGAAGAGGGGTATTTGTATATGGTTCTGTTGTGTAAGTCGTTGTTGCGTCATTGTAAGGGCCAATTTTATGGTTAGATGATGCAACTCTAAATAATATGCTCGCAGTAGCAGAACCAGCTGGATTTGAACTTTCAACAATATCATTCGCTGCAAATGTACCTCTATTCATTGTAATTGGAAGAAGTTTTGGGACAGCATATTGAGTTAAATCTGTATTCTCCATGAATACATAATATCTTGTATTTGGTTTTAATCTTTTACCATATACTTCTATATTTCTTGATCTAATATTGTACAGAACTTCAATACCTACTACTTTTGTTCCTAAATCAATAACCTCATTATTAGCTGATAGTTCTAAACCAAATGTTTTTTCAATACCAGTTTCTTCAAAAGTTTGTTCAATCGTATTTAATAGTTGTTGAGTATTTGTTGTTATGTCTCTAAGTCCTCGATCACCATGAAGATTTTCTGTATTTGTCTCAGATGAAATCACTTGGGTATTAATTACCTCTTCACCAACTAAAGTTGCATTTTCCCTACCATTCCAAGTTTGTTCATGAGAATTCCAGAAACTTGATGCCATACCACCATTTTCACGATCTTCAACACCTAATAAATTTGCAGCAAAATCAAATACACCATCTATTTGAAAATGATCTGGAGTTCCTAAAGGAACTTCTTCAATCCAAAAATCGGAAGATGGGGTCAATTCTATTGAACCAGCATAAAGTGCAATGTGAAATGGATTTAAATTTTCAACTGTTGTTGCTAAAGGTTGAGATAAGAACTCGACTTCTGTAAAAGCTAAAGTTACAGCATGACCTTTTTTAGATATGTTTGCATCAGCAAAATCTTCAACCCATCTATAATCAGATGTAATTGGATTTGCTTGTGTACTAACTGTCTCATACATCAATGCAACGTTTCTTTCGGTTGATCTTGGTCTACATTCACTTCTCTCCATGTCAATATCAAATTTAGATTCACCAGTTAAATTATGTGAATTATGGTTTCTAAAATTATCTACAAAAAATCCAGACTTGAATTTATCTAAACCTGTATTTGGATCTTTGATTGATAAATTTTTTGTATCTGTTTCTAGTAAAGAAAGTGTTGTATAGTTTTCTAAATTTTTAATTCTATGCTCTAAACCACCAATATCTCTCATAGTATATCTCTTATGAGGTATTTTTTTAACTAAAACTTCAGAACTAGCATTTCTAATATAAGGTGGAAGTGATAAAGAAGCAACAGGAAAAGCCTCTTCATTTGGTAAAGGTAATCTAGGAATTCTTGATGGTTCACCTTGTTTAACTGTAAATACACCATCTTTTGTTAAATATAATCTATCCATTCTACCTTGATAGTAAGAATAGTCTACTACAATACTCTTATTTGAAACTACTGACTCAGAATTTGATCCTGAAAAACTTCTAGATGCAAATGTAAAAGGTGATTGGGTTGCAGAATCAGGATCATATGGATTAACTCTTGGTCTAAAATCTAAAAAGTCAGAGGCCCAACTATCAAATACAAAAGGTATATCTTTTGTATAGTTAAATCCATTATAACTGTTTACAGTTTCAATATTTCCTGTAGATTCAATATTTTCAATATAATCATAAATAATTCTTAACTTTTTGGTTGGTTTTTCAACATCAGGTTTTCTAATTATTCTAGAATAATCTGCGTACTCTACTCTTTGACCAGAATCTAGCACATAATTGTTTAAAATATTTCTACTACCAGTTACCAATCCACTTATCTTAGCAAAGATCCCAGAGGACTTCAGAGAGATATTTTCTCCAATTTCAAACCTATTTTCGTTTTCATAAACAAAACTCAACTGAGTCGCTTGTATGCCCACTACACGAGCAACTGCACCTGATCTTCCACCAATAAATTGCTCTCCTTTTGTTACATTATCAGTAAATACATCAGTAGCATCACTTACTGAAATTGATGGAAGAATGGGATCATCTTTACTATCAGATTCAAAAATACCTAAAACACGGCTAACATCTGGAACATTTAATGATATTTCCTCATCTTGAACTCTTGTTCCATATATATCGCTTGTTATCAAACCATCATTAAAAGTTTTATCTGTAGAACCAGATCCATCTAGAGCCGATCTATCAATAAGTAAACTACTGCATCTAAAATGATTTTTTTCTTTAGATGATAATGTACTTCTTTTTACTGATGCTGTTAAAACTGCATCTCCAGTTTCTTGAGATATACCTCTTATAGTAACTGTTTTAAGGTTTGTAGAGACAGTTACCATAGATTCTGTAAGTTTTTCAACTTTTCCATTATCACCTGCTGCAGAAGTATCTATTTCTAGAACATAATTAGAAATTGTAAATGGTTCAAAAAATAAATTATCATTCTCACCAGATATATCATTTATATCAAATACTGCAGTATTATTAACAAAGTTAGTTTTTGTTATTTGTTTTCTTGTAATGTATGAACTATCTAAAACATTAATTGATGAAATATATCTATCTGATAATTTAACTCTAAATCCAGGATCATCACTAGTTTTTATTGATGGGAAAACAAGAGAAAGATCATTGGGAGTTGAAGAAAAAACTTCACCGTTACAAATACCAGGAACAGTTGTAATAGGGCCAACAATTATACTTGTTCCTGCAGCACCAACAGAATCAACTCTGTTAAAAGCAGGTGAAGTATTCACTGATGTTATATAACTTACTACATCATTTGGTTTTACAACGCTTCTAAAATCTCTGATTGCACCACAAGTTATTGTTGATAATCCAGTTACTGGATCAGGTTCAACAATATTAAACTCAGCTGCAGTTTTGAATAGTTGTTTTGTTTGATTTAAAACTGTTTCAGCTGCAAATATTGTATCACCAGTTCCGATACCCTCAGAACTATGAACTACTTTAATATCTTCAAAACTATTATCTGTTATTTCTTTTATACTATTTCCTGATTCTATACCATTAATAATTATTGGTTCATTTATTTGAAATTCTCCTGTAAGATCACGGAGAGTCATAATGCCACTATTTGTAACGTTTGATACCAAGTATCCCACAGATCCACTAAATTTTCCTTTAATATGAGATCCTGCAGAAAAAGTAGTACCGCTAGGAATATTTCTAACTAAAGTTAGTTTTGTGTATAATTGTAAATCATAAAATTTTAACTCAAAACTAGAAATAGAACCTAAACCAACTTTTTGATTATAATCATACGCTCTCAAATCACCTATAACTGTTGAATTAATATCTGATTCCCTTTGATCTTTCAATCTTCTGTCTAGTAATTTAAGACTACTATTATTTCCAAATCCTATTACTGGAGATCCAACTATGTTTGTAACCTCCATTGAGTTTCCAATTCTTATCGGAACACTTTGATTTTCTACTAATTTAGTGGTTCTTGGTTTTAAAATATCAATAGATGATGTTGATATTTTTTCAACTTCATACCCTCTTACATATGCTTTTCCTGAAGAAACTTGTAAACTAATTACATCATCTGAAGGTGTATTTCCATTCTGAGTTTCTTGTGTATCAAAATATATTCCCCTATTACCCAATCTATCATTAAGTGATTCTCTTACATCTATTGAAAATGGTTTTATGTAATAATCACCAGATTCGTCATAAGTTCTTCTTGCTAACTCTTGAGCAAAAATATTATATTCTGTCCTAGTGACCATTTCTCGGACAATACCATTTTCTACTCTAAGTAATTCAACAAAATCTATATCATTTTTATCCGTTAAAAGTTTTTTATGTAAAGATGTTGATAATTTAAATCTGTCAGCACCAGGTGCAGCTTCGTTTGCAAATCCCTTCGCATTATCGTATAAATCCGAATTAACTGAGGATGGAGATACATTTTCCTCTTTTATTAAAAATCCTACTCTATAACTAGGAGAATTACTATATTGGTCTAATATTACAGTAGATGCTGCAGTTTTTACAAAGAAACCACGAATAAAGTATACACCCTCATTTACAGAAAATGAAGAAGCAGTAGATGTTGATCCAGTTATAATTGTTCTAGCAAATTGACTGTTCGCTGAAACACTTGCGTTTAAGTAATTAAAACTTGATAGAGTTATTAAATTCTCACCATCTAGAAAAACTTTAGATACTCCATCTGACCCAGATTTTGAATACTTTACATATAAAGTATCAAACCCATCAATTGACTCCGAAGCAGTGATTCTATTTACAACAGTTGCTTGAACACCAGATATTTCTCCTACAATTTCAATTTTATTATCTGCTAAAATTTTTGTATATACGTTAACAGGAATATTTAAAAAATTAGGATCTATTTTTACAGCAAAATACCTATCGTCATAAATTGTCCCACCAGGAATTATCATTGACCCTTCTTTAAAGAAGTGTCTTCCAAATTTTTCAACTTGATTTTGAAGAATCGATTGTAATGTTGTCAGTTCTCTAGCTTGAACTGGAAATCCTGGTTTAAAAAGAACTTTTTGATAGTTCTTACTTTCATTAAAATCGTCAAAATATGGCGAAACGTTTAGATTAGTATTTTGTGGCATTTGTTTAGAACTCTATTACTATTTTTACTTCTTCTTTTTGTGAAGTTGTTCTCTCTATCGGTGCTCTATTATCAATATAGATGATATCACCAGAGTATTTTTTAACATCTGCTGGTGCTTTTCCAGAAACAAATGTTGAACTTAAAGAAATACTTCTGCCACCAATATCTATTGATGAACCATTAAATCCTGTATCAATCACCATTTTATCATTATTGTTAGCAGTATTTGTACTACCAGTGATAACTGGGCCATTCTCATTTTCTCCACTAAAATCTAATTTTTTGAAAGAATATGTTGAACTAGTAGAATAACCAACTGGTTGGTAATATTTTAATATCCCAGTATCTGGATCCCAAGATGCAACGTGACCAACAGCAGTAGATCCAAGACCTACACTTGATAATGTTTGTGTTATTCGAACATTAGATGCAAATTTAAATTGTGATGTAGTTAAACCTGAAGTTGATTCAGGTTTTAGTTTCAAAGCACTCAAATTTGATGCAGTCGTACTATTTAGAAGGTCAGTCCCATTTAACTGGAGAGGATTTTTTACTAATCCTACACGAGAGAAATCATTACCAATAACATAATCAGGAGCATGATCCACATTATTATCGTACTTAGAATATAACATTACTCTAAATGCACCTAGTTCACGATATACATCAAAACCATGACCACCTTTTGGGGGTATTATAACTTCAAATTCACCTCCAGTTCCTGGTGATAGTGTTTGATCTCCAAATGTTTCGTTTGTAAATTTAACTGCTGCCTGAGTATAACCAGAACCTCCATCTGCAACTGAAATGCCAGTCACAACACCATCATTAAATTCAATTGTAGCTAATCCACCAGTTCCATCACCAACAATGGGGACGTTTCCTATAGATCCACCCTGTTGAATATTACCGTCAGCATCTGTAAAATTATGACCAGATCCACCATCTTTTATAATTATGGTTTCAATTTTACCATCTACTGCAGCATTTTTTATATTTTGAGTGGTTATATCACCCCATTCTTTTGGTAATGGTATATATGTACTTGTGACAAATTTAACAATATCAGAAGGTGCAATAGTATAAAGATACTTCCACAAATAACCATCTGAACCATTTCCAGCTATATCTGGAGCTGTATTTGTATGAATTGGTTCAAACTGAGATCCTTGTCCTCTTGGATTTGTAGGATCTGTTCCATTATTAATACACAAATATACTTTAAACTCTGAAGTAACCACATAATAACTCGCCCCATACAAAGTGGTTGATTTACTTTGAGGTGTTAAATTTGTTGCTGAATAGTTACTCCTAAACATCTCATAAACTGTTCCCGATTGCCAATCTATTCTAGGAACCACTCTCCTGACATCATTGGAGGTTACTTTTTTTAAGAACAACATACTATCATAGTAAAAACTTTCTTGAGAAAAATTATCTATGGGATTTGGAACAGGAGTTCCCCAATCAGTTGTTCCATAATTACTCACACCAATATATGTTGGGTTTGGATGACCTAAAAAGGTATAATAATTGTTATTTCCAGTTGTACCAATACCTACAAAACTATCTACAAAAGTTTCTGCATTTAAAATTCGATATTGGTCAGTGATTATTGCGGGCATTGATACTTACATTTTTTGATTATTTATACCTGTTATTTGTATCTTACTTTTAAGTTGAATATATTAGTCTCAAACCAGACGATCTTATTACTTGAGGAGATGTTTCTATACCAACTAATCCATTTAAATTATGGAAAGTAAATGATTTAGAATTACTATTTCTAGTAACATTTACTGCACCCCAACTGTAATTACCACCTTTAAAGTTACTTGAAACTATAGATGTATCTATTCCTGATATTGATTGAACATTTGAAAATACTCTTACAACTGTTTCTCCAGTCCCCACTTGATCAAAATGTTCAACAAAATAAACACCATCTAAGAAACTATTACCAACACCAACTATTTCTGGGCCAGATGACGTTGTTTTTATTCCAGTAACTCCACTAGAATTGCTTCCAATATAGGTGTTTTTAACTACAAAATAATCACCAGTTGATATTCCTGATTTTTCAACTTTGTTTAATCCTGAACCTGTTATCTTAGAATCTGGTTCTATTTCAAAGAAAATTGCAGGCCCAGTAGTATTGATACCAACAGGAGATAATCCAATACCAACTATATTACCGTAGTCACCACTATAAGTAACTTTTTCGATAGTTTCAACAGAAGTGCTTCCTAAACCAACTATAGATATATTATTTTCAGTTTGTCCCAAGTTGTCAACTTGTTGGAATAACCAAGAATCTTTTATATAAATTTTAGTGTCAGTAGGACTTATAGATTTTATGATTCCTGAAGACGGTGCTATGCCTGGTTCAAGGTAACTTCTCTTCTTAGATATTTTTCTCCCATCAATAACAGTGTCTTCTGTTTGTTTTCTCCACATTATTGGTCTATCAAAATCTCCATCAGTAGATATACCAATTCCACCATAAGTTGTAGTTTCAACAGTATCAGATGATATTAATTCATATACTGGTCTATTTTCTTGCTCAGAAACTCTTTCATAATATTGAAGTCTTAACTCATCACCTGGTTTGATAGTTTCTTCAACTTCTACACCAAGATAATCCTCACTAGATCCAGTATAAAAATAAATTTTAAATTTACTTCCTTTTCTAGGTGCTTCTTTAAAGTTTATTCTTGTTCCACCATTAAATACATAGTCTCTTCCTGGCTTTTGTAAAACATCATTTAAAAATATTAGAAGATTATTTTGCAATATGATATCAGATCCTTCAGCAGCAACAATACTATAATATTCTGTATCTCTCTTTATTAAGAATGACTTTCTAAAACCATTAAATTGTTGACTAAAATCATCAAGTTCAAGTAATTGACCAAATGTCCATCCTGCAAACTTATCTTGAAATTTGTTTTTTACAGTTATTTTAAATGAGGTTGTTGCTATTCCCACTTGATGGAATAAAGTAGTTAACTCTAAGACATCGCCAATTTCATAACCAATACCACGATCAGTCATATCAAATGATATAATACTACCACCAGTTCCAACCACAACATCTATTTTAGCACCAGATCCACTTCCACCAGATAGAGGTATGTTAGTGTAAGGACTTGGTAGCGGTGCAGTTACAAAATTCAATCCAGTGCTTATTCCTGTATTACTATATCCAGATCCTGAATTTGATAAATTTAAAGATGTAACTACTCCAGCAGTAATTGAAGCCTCAATTGTAGCACCAGAACCAGTGCTAGATGCGATTGAAATTATAGGTGGAGTTATATATCCAGAACCTCCAGTCAGTATACCTACAGTTGAAATAGTTCCTGAATTTGATACTACAGCACTAAATAATGCTTTCCTTGGAACTTGATATCCAGTTCCAATACCAACATCAAATTCATTAATAATTCCGCCTCTAGGTAAATCTTTATTTCCTGAAGTGCCTGTGAAACTAATTGTTTCTCCAGTTCCTACTATTTGGTAATCTGATCTATTAATACTACCAACATCTCCATAAAAAGGTCTTTGGAAAATATTATTAATTAATATGGCACCAAAACTAGTGTTAATACCTACCAACTTAACATTATTTGTGGTTAAGTTAAACTGACTGGTAGAACCGTCAAATCTATCTGATATATCATCAATAATTTTATTATTTGCGTAATCTAATCTATAGTAAGATCTTCCAGAAAATGTTGAAGATGTAGTTATACCAGCAGTATTAGTTTTACTTTCTGGATCAGGAATTCCTCTTGGCCCATATGGTGCTTCAGAAAAATATATTTTACCTTCATTAATTCTATAATCACCTTTAACTACTGTAACTGCTGCACCTACTGTATGTGCTGCAGCAACTGTTCCCATTTCCCCTCTAACAACACTTAAGGAATTTGTAGATCCAACACCAACTAAATTCACCTTTATAATTTCATCCTCTATTCTAAGTAAAGATTTACCTGCTATTTCAGAAATATCATTTAGGAAAATTGAGGTGGATCCTACTCCAACAGTTGTTCCTAATCCAACTGAAATGGCAGTTGTTATACCAAGAGGACTTTGAATGACATTATCAATGCTAATTAACGTTCTGATTGTCGCATCATCTGAAGGAACTGTTAATATATGAGTATTCCCGATACCAGTGAGACCTGTAAATGCAACTCCAGCTTGAACACTAGCAAAACTAGCAGCAATTGCAACTTTAATATTATCCTTATCTATTCTAATCGCAAATAAACTAGATGGTAGTAAATTAGTAACTCCAACACCAATAGCACTTGTATCAGCAATACCTATGGAGTTTTGTCCTTCTTCTGGTTTGTATATCAATCTTTCACCTGTGTTAAAGTTATGTCTGGGAATGTTAATTTGATCTGTAATAGTTGATATTCCAGAAATTTTAAATTCTTTATGGAATAATGGATCTCCTCCCGTAAATACCTTAAAAATTGAAGTTCCAATAACACCACCACCAGTACTAGTTACTATTCCTGTGAATTGAGAACTTATATCATCTATCAATAAAACTTTATTGGTTCTTGATTCATTATAATTTGTTATTATTTTCGAATTAAATGATATTAGTTTAGATAAGTTGGGGTCATCAGTATCCTCAGTTCCCATATCATAATAAAACTTCTCATGCACTGATGCTTCTTGATCAATATCAACTTCTAGAGCAAGATCTGCATCAGAACTTAAAGTATGCTGTGCAGTTGATCCTATCCCCAAATTACAGAAATTTTTAAATCCAGCTACATGATCTAAACTATCAACTGTATTTTTCCAAGTAAGGAAAGGAATATTTCCTTTTATTGAATATGAAAATCTTTGATAATAATCATTATCATGTAAATTTTGAATATCAGAATTAAGTTCTCCAATATTTGTTTTCCAATTATTTGTTATGTTTGCAGTACTATCAACATCTAAATCAAAATCAAATTTAAACTGTTTAGCTATAGTGGATTTAGTATTACTTATTTTTCCAATAATTTGATCGTTAGGTTGAAAATCTCCAGTTAAATCAATAACTTTTAATGTTTGAGATTCCACATCCCATCCATTTTTAGCAACTACTCCCGAAATATTCTTACCAATAACTTCGACTCTTTCTCTATCAAAGAATGAGATATCTTCAAATATTGGTGTAAATACTGCTAAATCTTCTTTTTTTATGACTCTACCAAAATTGTTATTTGATTGGTAGATTCCAGCTGTAATTCCTAAACCAGCTAAAGAATAATAGACTGCTTCCGCCCCACCTGTTATTTCAATATTACTTACAGTAAAGAATTTGTAATCGTAATCACTAGAGTTATATCCAGTGCCAGTCGGATTACCATCTACATCATCAATAATTTTTATATTTTCAACAAATATTTTATCACCAATTTGGAATGGAAAAGATCCACCATTATTAAAAAATCCACTTTGATTGCTGACTTCTGGTGCTGGTGCTCTTAATTTTAACTCTACTATTTTATTACTATCAATTGAAGCATCAGTAACAACTATACCGTTTGAGTTGGTGGTTGGTACTACTCTAAGATCACTGGATAATCCACTATCATTTGTTAAAATCTGAACATCACTTACAGATGTTCCTTTTACTTTAGTTCTAGCAACAATACTTGGTTTACCTATGGCTGTAATTTTTGGTGGAAAAGTATAATTAACTCCACCAGTTGCAATACCTATAGTTTTAAGAGTTAACGTATTTTTTAATTCTAATATGGTGCTATTATTTGCCTTTGGTTTTAATGTTTTATCTGGAGAAAATTCTAATCCTTGATTAATAACTTCTGTACCATCAATTGATCCAATATCATTGGTTTCAATAGTTAAAACAGAATCTACACCCCCAGTGCTTGCTATTGATGTTAGTATTGGTAATTTAGCAACTGAAAATCCTTTATTCAATAATTTTATAGAATGTATTCCACCAGTTTCAGTTAAGGAGTTTGTAGAATAAAAAGCAGAAGAAAATCCAGTTGTATCATATGAAGTTGTCTCAGCTATTCCTGTGGGATTGAATTTAAAAACACTAGTTCCTATTCCAATTACTGAAAATTCTTTATTAAATTCAGAATCGATTACTTTAATTTGCCCTCTATTAGTAACTCTTTCATCTACAGCGAATGATAATGTTTTTATATCATTAGTCTCCTTCCCTTTAACTTTATAGTAAAATTCATTCTCTAAAGAATCTTCTACACGGATAGTAATTTCATCTTTAGTCTTAGTTATTAAATCACTATTATATTTTGATTTAAAATCAAAATCATTGAAAAACTCAATATCAAAATCATCTAAACTTGGATCTAAGGTTGAAAATTTAACTGTATTATTTTTGTAAAACTTTAATTTTGGATTTATTTTAGAGATCTGATGAGTACCACTAATACTTCCATTGTCTGTTATAGTAATGTAATTATATGGAAAAACAGAAATATCATATAAATTTTCTACTAATCTTATTGTGTTTTTTGAATCATTAACAACATAATAAACGCCATTATCAATTAAGGGTGTGGCTGGAGTTGTGGAATTATATACAATTAAATCTCCAGTTACAAAATCATGCTCATTAATTGTTATTTTTGATAAAGATGTTCCAATTCCTACAGATGATGATGGGAATATGGTTGGATTGACAACTAATTTTCTAATATTTTCATTATACTTCAAATCAAAGTTTTGAACTTTATTTGATGTGATATTAAGATTAAATTTATCACCTACAGACAATCCATGTTGTTGTCCTGTGGTTGTAGCAGTAGCTACTGTAACAGTTCCATTTACTCTTGTTAATTCACCACTAATATTATTTGTTACCGTTTCAATTTTATTACTATCTTCGACTTCTACATCATTTACTAAAACATCAGCAAAAAATACAGTCTCAATATTATTAGTACTAACTCCAACTTTTTCTGTAGTTAAACCTATAAAATCTGTACTTAATTTTACACAGAATATTGTGCTAATTCCAGCCAAATCAAATTGATTTGATAAATCTGCTTCTTTAGATGCTTTAATAGTAGATCCACTTGAAACTAGAGATACCTCTTCCCCAGTTAAAAACTTATGATTTGGTAAGTATATTGCTTTTGGTGGAATTGATTTGAAAATTGTTCCTATACCTGAATTAGTTCCAACTCTTCCAACAATAACATTAGTAACAGTGCTTCCAATACCTACAGACTTCGTTGCTTCAAAAAATTGAACTTTTGGTAAATCTATATTTTTGTTTTCTATTTTTTTGGGATATTGGTAAGTAAATTTTGTTTCTAATCTTTTTACAATAGATCCTGCATCATGAGTAGTGGGATTAGTAAAGTTATGTTGTCTTTTGACCCTATATCTATTGTTAACATCATCATGATCAATGATTAAAAACTGTTCTGTGTTTATTTGAACAATATCGTTTATTTCAAATTTTCTACTAATTGTTGGATCAAAGAAATTTAAAAAAGTTGTAATTCCAGTTGTTGCTATATTTTGTATTGGAGCTGATATAGCAGAAGTTACAGTGGATACTCCAATTGTTCTAACACCACCAATATTTTCATATAATGTTGAAGATATTCCGCTAATTTCAACAATATCACCATCAGATAATTCATGTGGGATGGTTGATAAACCAGTTACTTTTCCATCAATAACAGAAAATTTTAGATTTGAAACAAATGTATTTGTAGTACCAACTGAAATTATTGATTTACCTAAAACTTCATCCACACTAGCTGTAATGGTAGGGTCGTTGAATATTAATCGATCATTAACTTTATAATTTAATCCAGATTCATTTATTGATATATTATTAATATTAGATGATTTTACACCATCAATTTTCAGTAAAGGTTGTGATTCAAGAGGATCAGATAATATTGGGTATTTTCTAAAATCTTCATTCAATCCCAGATGAGTTACATTTCTTTTATATTCTCCGCTATTTAAAACAAAATTTGATTGTTTTTGAGTTATATCATAATTAAATTTATCAGTTGCATCACGATGTAAAAATGTAATGTAAGGGAAGGATGGATTAAGTGTTAAATTATCAATTGTTGAAAAATAAGCATAAGTGCCATTTGGAAAATCTTGATTAACTAAAAATTTTCCATTATGTTCATCTAAATCACCACCATCAGAAAAAACATAGTCATCTACAAAATACCCATCAACATAATTTGGTGGTCTTAAATTTGTATCATTAATTTTATCGATTGTGTATCCTGAACGTAAAAATGTAGTTAAACCAACATTATTTTGTCCTACAGGGCCGTAAATTGGATTGCCATCATATGCCCATCCAACAATTTTTGAATGACTATCTACGGTTTCACCAGAATCAGATAAATCATCTATCAACTTTCTATATTTTTTAACTGGATAAAATGAACAAATTTTATTATCAGGGGTATATGTGGATTTAATCTGAATCATTTCTGAATTATTTTCAGTTAGAACATGATTGAATCTTTTAACAGAATCTATTATCCATTCATGAATTTTGGGGACTATTACAAAGTTAGATCCAGAAGGTATTATATTGATTTTAGTATTATTTGAATCGTAACCAGTTCCTGAATTGATGATGTTAACACTTTGAATTTTTCCACCAGAAACCACTGCTTCCAACTTAGCAAAACTACCAGAAGTTCCTTGAGTTCCACCAATACCAATAACTTCTAAAGTTGGTGGAGTTGTGTACTCCGATCCACCATTTAACACAGTAACATTAGAAATAATACCATCTACTATAATTGGAGTTACAGCACCATCTTTTCCTAATAGTGGTTTTACGATTGGATTTTTTGGATAATTTATTATATTTGTTACACCATAACCAACACCACCGTTTTTGACAAAAATACTATCTATACCACCGTTTACTATCACTTTAGCTGATGCGTTATAATAATCTGGAATTATAGAGGTTAAACCAGTAGATACATTACTACTAATTTTTACCTCTATATCTGGATATTTAAACGTATGAGTTCCAGATCCAATAGAATTTAAATTTTCAAATATTTTTCTATCATAATTTAGATTTGATACAGTAGTTGCTGTTCCTGCATTACTTAATTTAAATTTATCATTATCAATGACCGTTACTTTATAAACTGTAGATGCTGATAATCCAGAAATAACAGTCCCACTGCAACTATATTCTAGTACATCTCCGTTACTAAAATTATGATTTTTTGCATATATGTAATTATTAAAAGTGTTTATACCAACAAATGTTTTAAATAAATTTTTCTTATCAGAGGGTGGATATATTTCTGAAGAAACTAAAACTCTCTTATTTTTGTAATTTGAACCAGATTCAAGAACAATTATTCGATCAATTACTTTTCTGATTTTTTTAGATGAAAAAGTATGAGTTCTATTACCAAATGCTGTAAATTCTATTAAATTTGTTTTATTAATTGCTTTTTCTTTTGTAACAGCTAATCTAAAAGAATTATTATCAATTTTTGCCACAAAGTAGGAGGAATCTGAAGATAGTAAATCAGTTCTAAATCCAACATTAGCTTCACTGGTATTAATATTAATACCTATAGGTCTTCCTGTTGTAATGTATGTTACTTCCTCACCGTCTAAAAATCTGTGCTCACCTACAAATGTATTATTGCTTAAATTTACATCAAAATCTGTAAAAGTTTTTTTGTATGAAAATCCTTTCATTTTAGCTTCACATACTGCACCATTTCCATTACCACCAATAATTTTTACAGATGGTGTTGTGGAATAATCAAAACCTGGTGTATTCAATATTATTTCTGATACAGATCCTGAAAAATTCCCTACAACTTCAGAATTACTTCCATTATCATCTATAATTTGAATGGTTGGTGGATTAGCAACATTAAAGTTTTTTCCAGAATTTAATACTTGTACCTCGTCAATTTGTCCATAAGTAATTGAGTCTGAGGATAAAGGAGAATGATACTCTACACCATTTAATGATACTCCAACTGGCCCAATAATATTTAAATTATTTTCTGGTGTTTTTGGATTTTTATAAATTCTTTTAAAATTATTTTGATTTCCTAGTTTTTTGCCATCGTATAAAGTTGAAGGAGTAATAGTATGTGAAATAGTTTCTTGGTCGGATCCCCCTATAAATTTAATATTTTTAAAAATATTTTTATCTATACCAGATAAACTTAAAGATAATTTGATATTATTTTCGTCAACAAAATTTACATAAAAATATCCGCTAGAACATCCTACTAAACCAGAATTATCTGCAAAATCTATGTAAACTCTTTCACCATTTAAAAAATTATGATTAGGTATGTTAATTGTACTTAAATTAGTGCTGACTCCTACAGAATTAAATACTTTTGATCTATTTGTGGTTTCAGTTTCAAATGAAGGATAGCCTGAAAAGGCGATATAAGTATTTTTTTCCTCATCAATAAAAGTATTTTGTATATTAGACAAAATAGATTTAATCCCAAAACTAGAAGGAGCATAATTTATTTTTTTCTTAACTATATAATCACCACCAATTATAGTTCCATCTGCAGGTTCTGCATCTATTCTAAGTACAAATCTTTTTGGATTTACTATACTATCAACGGTTGCATCTTTAATAATTGTATTATTGCTTGATTTGTATATAATATCTACCAGATCTCCTTCTTTTAAAAAGTGATCAACTTGAGTAGTAAATGCAAATGAATCAGGTGGATGTGATATTATATCAACGTATGATATGTTGTTGTAAAACCAACTATTAAATTTTTTATCATCTAATTTTGTTTTTTCTCCTAAGTATTTTACACCAACCTCGTCATTTACATCATAAAATTTTGTATTACTTGAATTATTTGAATCTTTAGAAATAGATCCAGTGATTCTCATTGTGCATACTTTTGTTAAATCACCATGTTCATAACCGTAAATAAAATTAGAATCAATAATTGGATCAGATTCATTTAACACTCTGGATACATTAGTGCATCCGAAAAATTGATTATATGATTTGGATTTATACTCTGCTATGGTATAGATCCCATCTTCGTTTTTGTAATAAAAATTACCAGTCTCTCCGAAACCAATTGTTGAATCAACTGTTAATACTTCTGTTGTAGAAGCTGCCCCAACAACTTGGGTTTTAGTTGAAACATTAAATTTATCAATAATAGTCCCTTTAGAAAAAGATATTTGATAATATTTTTTAGATTTTAAAGATTTTGTCTGTACATTAGCAACTGAACCACTAGCAGTTGGATTAATAAAAGAGTCTTGAAATATTTTATCACCGATTAAATTTAATGGGTTTCCCTCTATTGCTTCAACTATAATATCATCAGTTACATCCCACTCAGCCTCAGATGGCATAATTGTTTGTTCAAATGGTTTAATTATATCAACTTCTACACCATATAAAACCTGAAAAAGTATTTTTAATGATGTGTCAGTTCCTTTTGAATTGTAAAAATCTCTTGCTCTTGATAAAATATTTTCTATATTTAAACCATAAGATAAATTTCTTCCCTCTAATCCAGGTAAAAAATGTTTTTTAAATTTTTTATAAAATTCAGTTACAAAAAGAAAACTTAAATTAATTACTGTTGATCCACCATCATGTCCAGATGCATTAGTGTCACTAAATGTTAAAAATTCTGGATTATCTTTAGATTCAATTTCAGATATACCACTAAAACCACGAACACATCCTGTAAATGAATTTGAAGTTTTTCCAGTATATGTAATAATTTCATCATCTATTTTTAATAGTCCATATTTTTCTGGAAAACCAACAGTTTGATTGACATCAATAACATTATCATATGCAAAAACTACAGATGATAAAACTACTGGTGAACTTGGTAATTTAGTGTTTGGTACGGGGATTGTTTGTTTTTCAACTAAAGAAACATCTGCAACAGTCGATATTTTTTTAAAAGATGAAATATGCTCAGCTAGATAAGTTGTTCCATACTCACGTTCTTCTGATTCATAATATTGAGATAAAAACTCTTTAAAAAGTGGATTATCCGCTTGTATAAAATCTGGTATCTGACTACCTAGAATATTTGAAATTTTAACTTTTTTATCAGACATTTCTTATCTTGTATATTTTTTGTTGCTAATAAAACTAGAGGGTGGTGTATAGTTTGTTCCTGACACATTCGCACCAGAAATAAGAACGTCCTCTAATAGGTTTAATTTACTATTTCCTGTAGTATCTAGCACAATATAAAGGTTCTCTTTTGCGACAATATCGTTGGATTCTGGAGTAACTTCAATTTCAATACGATTTGTCAAAGTTGTAGATGAAATATTTACTGGAAATAATATTATTTCACCTTTTACATAATCTACAGAACCTGCATTATTATTAACAAATGTAATTACACCATTAACAAAGGTAAAAAATCTAATATTTCCAGTTAATTGATCACTATTTGGAAAATCTGTTAAATATATGTCCCCTTCAACTCCATCAAGTTTAAATGCAGAGGAACGAACATTATATCCTTCCAAATCAGCATGAAACTCGTTTCCATAACAAACTTCATACGTTGCAATCGTATTATATGCTGGAATCATGTTTCTCCTCATCACTAAAGTAGTAATATTTGAAGTTATTCCAGTATCAACCCTATCAATTTGAGAAAGTAACTTACTATATTTCAATCTTCCACCAAAAGAGTTAATATCTGATGATTTTGAATAAGTTTCAATCGCAGCCAATATTCTAGTTTGCAAATTTGACTTATCAGCGATAAATCCTGAGTCAAATGATACAGTTGAATTGAATTCAACATACAAATACATCAAATCTAAAAATTCTTGCTTAATTCCAGCTACAGTATACTTCTTTAAGT
>CEVB01021930.1_pt1 | contig 20757 bp, 26 predicted proteins | sample 531381 | NCBI WGS metagenome assembly CEVB01 (sample SAMEA2622763, study PRJEB7988) | marine metagenome | biome: marine biome (ENVO:00000447); feature: surface water layer (ENVO:00002042); material: "saline water (ENVO:00002010), including plankton (ENVO:xxxxxxxx)" | depth 5 m | reverse complement strand
AAAATATACATAAAAAAGAAAGACGTAGAAGATGATGATCTCCTTCTCTCATTATATACCTATGACAATGGAGATGAGTTTCTATCAACCATATCCGAAGATGAAGACTACTATATCGTACCGTCAAACTCATATCACAAACTTGAATGGGACGAGATTGAAGACCACAGAAACTTTGAAAAAACAGAAGCAGATCTTAGTTTTACAGGAACTCTCAGATGGGAGCAAAAAGAAGTCGTAGATAAGTTTTTCAAACGAGGACGCGCTAGGTCTGGTTTACTACAAGCTCCTTGTGGGTGGGGTAAAACATTTACTGGTTGTGAAATTATTTCTCGTAACAAAACTAAAACTTTAGTGCTTGTTCATACGAAACTTTTATTTAGACAGTGGATAGAAGAATTAGAACGGCAAATACCGACGGCTAAAATAGGTAGAGTGGGCGATGGCTTGTGTGATATACAAGATATTACTGTAGGTATATATAAATCAGTTTATAATAGACGTGATGAATTAGCGGAGAAGTTTTCTATGATACTTGTAGATGAAGCTCATCTATGTCCTGCAGAAATGTTTTCAACAGCACTAAACTCCCTCAACGCTAAAATTAAGATAGGTATTAGTGCCACGCCTAGAAGAAAAGATGGAAAGCATGTTTTTCTAGCTGACTATTTTTCACCTTTTATGGTAGAGGCTCGTGACCCTAGAAAGTTACAAGACCCTGTGGTAATGATAAAAAGAACTGACTTTCGTTTTCCTGTGATAGACCCAAAAAGAGACTGGTCGCGCCAGCTGAACCAGCTTTGTAAGAATCAAGATTACTTGGCTGCTATCGCAAGATTTGCTGAAAGTCAGATAGTCACTGGTCGTTGCCCTCTTATTTTGGGTGAGCGTGTGCAAATGTTAAAAGATCTTCAGGCAATGATTCCTGAAAGCGTGTGTTTGATTGGAGAATCAGATGAATCAACTAGAGAAGATGTTCTTCAAAATGTTGGAGGAAAGTACAAAGCCGTCCTTTCGACCAAACTATTCGATGAAGGAATCAGTTGTCATAGGCTTGATACTTTATACCTCACTTGCCCTTCTAATAATCCTATTAAATTAGAGCAACGTATTGGTAGGATTATTCGTGAACACCCAGATAAAAGCGTACCTCTTATAGTTGACTGGTGGTTATCAGGAGCTATAGTAGCGAGGCAACAAACAAAAAGATTAGATTGGTATAAACAACGTGGATATTACATATTATAAAAAACCTTGGCGTCATGCAGTAATAGATAATTTTTTTTCTGAGGACTTGCTTAACCATATTAGCAAACTAGAAAAACCTGATGTAACAAAGAGGGTACAAAGATTTAAAGATGAATTGGTATCAGAGTACTTCCAAAACGCACTAGATCAACAAGGAAAAAATCATTATTTAGAATTTAATCATATGCAACCACATACTGAGTATCAAATACATGATGAGGCTCCTAGTAAAAAATTATCTGTGGTTGTATATATTAGTCCAGAGATAAGTGATGGAACGTATGTATATACTGGATCACGTAAACTATCATTTGTAAAAGAGATCGCATGGAAGGTAAATAGAGCTTTTATATTTAAAGGAATTCAAGGTGTTACTTGGCATAGCTTTGCAAATAAACAAGATTTGCCTAGACTGACGATAAACTACTTTGCGACAGATTGATGAATATCATATATTTTAATTGGTATGAATTATTATCAAAAGCAAGAAAAGATCAGACAGCGATATTAATCTTGACTTTTGCACAAACTTCGTTGTATAATCCTTATACTACAAAAGGGCTGATGAAAGCACTAAAAATAAATCATATACCTATTCATTTATTTACAACTGGTCTACTAGAACAGAAAAAAGATAAACTAGTCTGTAAATACAGAACAGAAGAGCCAATGAGTTACTTTAAGAATCCTTATTTTTTAACTCAAAACGCCTCTGTAATTCACAAAACAGAGTATCTGCAAATGCTGTCTATGCGTAGAATTAGCGAAGAACAAGATTATATCGCTAAAAACTATATTAGAAAAGATTTGCAGAATCCCTTTGTATCTATCAAAGGAGATAAAATATATTTTTTACAAGAGTCCTCGGTAACGAGGAGTACCTACACATAAGAACCAACGTTCAACAAAAAGGAGAAACACATGGTCGCATGGGACAAAGCCAAGGGTAAACAAACCACTGGCTCAAATCAACGGAGAGAAATTCAAAGATTAACTTTAGGTATCGGAGATACTAAAGTAAGATTAGTGGGGGACGTAATGCCTCGCTACTGCTACTGGGTTGTAACAACTGAAGGCAAAAAGATGCCTGTTGAGTGTTTACAGTTTAGTCGTGAAACCGAAACTTTTGATAACTCTGCCCAAGACCCTTTCAAAGAGATTGACGAAGCTATCTACTCTGATAAGCCGCAATTCTCATACGTATGTAATGTCATTGATAGATCAGACGGACAAGTTAAGTTGTTTGATCTGCGTTCAACTATCTACTCTCAGATTGTAGATTATGCAACTAATCCTGATTATGGTAATCCAGCAGGAGATGCTGATGGTTACGATATTACAATTAAAAAAGAAAAGACAGGACCACTTCCACAAAACGTGAAGTATTCATGTCTTCCAGCCCGTAACAACTCACCTCTTACTGATGATGAAAAAGGTTTAGAACTGTTCGATCTGTCTAAGATTTACAAGCGTCAAACCTATGAAGAGCAGAAAGAATGGCTGTTACAAAACACTTCATATTTTGCCGGAGACGTATCCGATGAATTTAAACCTGCAGAGGATGTGGATGACTTAGCATGAAAAAGTCTCTCTCAGATATGACTTCAGCCGAGAAAGCACCGAAAAAACATTTTGGTGCTTTTAAGGAAGTAAAGGGTGATCAAGCTCAAATTGATCTAGACATGCTTAGGAAACATAATGTTTTTTTTGCTACTCCTTGTTATGGAGGGTTAGTAACTGATCAGTTTTTTCTATCAATGTTTAGAACTTCTCAAACATTGATGCAGCATGGTATTAACTTTAGAATCACTACACTACGTAATGAATCTCTTATAACACGAGCTAGAAATATTATGGTTGCGATGTTTTTAGAGTCTGATTGCAGTCATCTAATGTTTATTGATGCAGATATTGAATTTGATGCTGAGTCAATACTTCGAGCATTAGCTTATGATAAACCAATTATGGCAGCTGCTTATCCCAAAAAAGCCTTGCCTGTTCAGTATGCAATAAATTTTAAATTTAAAGATCAAGCTACTAAACAAGTAAGAGTGGAAAACGGAGCTATAGAAGTCTTAGATGCTTCTACAGGTTTTTTCTTGGTTAAGCGTGAAGTGATTGAAAAAATGGTACAAGCCTATCCAGAACTGCACTATAAAAATGATTCCAATATTGATGAAAAATTTAATAAATATTGTTACTCATTTTTTGATACAATACACGATCCAGATGATAATCGTTACCTTTCAGAAGACTATACTTTTTGTCGTAGATGGCAGAAGATTGGTGGAGAGATATGGTTAGACCCTAATACGAAACTGAATCATATTGGAGCATATACTTTTGAGGGTGATGTTTCAAAGATAATAAATAATGGGGGTAGCTAATTTAAGACGTAGTTCTGACGTGTTACTAAACACTGCGGAACTACGTTCCTTGCTGCGGCACTCCGTGCCAACGCTACGCCATATAGACGAGCCTTGTTCACCAGCTGTTCACCTGCGGTGCAACTCAGTTCACAAGCTATGCAATAAATTAGCACAGATTTAAAGGAAATGCAATGACTAAAATTTTATGTTCTGCTGACTGGCATATCATACTACACAAAAAGAAGGTTCCATACGAGTGGCAAACTAATCGATTCAAGCAAATGTTTCGTAAGTTAATCGCATTGGAACAATCATGTGATGTGCATATCATAGCTGGTGACATATTTGATAAAAAACCAGAGCCAGATGAAATCTGTTTGTTTTTGAGCTATATCAATTCAGTCACAATCCCAACCTACATCATTCCAGGCAATCACGAAGCCACAAGAAAAGGAGAATCGTTCTTTGAATACTTCACTCAGGAAAATGCTATCAAAAATGAGAACGTTCATGTATTTACTCGTAACGGACGTGCGAGTGTGGGTAAGACGTCTTTTCAATTCTTTCCCTATGGAGAAATGCAGATGGACAATCTGCCAGACTATGTTGAAGACGATATCATGGTTACACACATCCGTGGAGAGGTTCCGCCGCATATTACGCCAGAATATGACTTTTCCCGTCTCAGAAGCTGGGGCTTGGTGTTACTTGGTGATTTACACTTTAATCATCGTTATGGTGACACTAACTGTTACTATCCTGGTTCTCCGCTAAACACTACATTTGACCGTGACGACAAGCGAGAGTATGGAGTTGACATCTATGATGTGATAGACTCTCGCAACTTTACTCGCGAGTTCTATGACCTAAAACTGCCAAAGCTATTACGCAAGACAATCTCAGTTGGTGAAGAGATGACTCCTGATGCAATAAACCATGTGGTATATGAAGTTAAGGGGTCATTAGATGAACTAGCAAAGATTGAAAACTCTGAGTTGTTAGATAAGAAGATGGTAGAAAAACCAGCAGAAGAGTCAACCTTAGATCTAAAAGGTAAAACTACATATGAAGAACTTGAAATATATCTTAATTATATCAAAGTAGCAGATGTCGAAGCAGTAATGAATGAATATAGATCTATCGCTTAATCGCGTATACTGGGAATATGTACAGAATCACTCATACCTCAGACCTCCCCATAATTATCTTTGCTCATCACTAATTCCCTGTATTGGAGTTAGAGCAACTGTGCCTGTATACAAAAGAAGAGGTAAAAAGTTTAAGAATGATTTAGTGCAATTAGTTAAAGCGTTCGCACAAAAGTATGAAGGCTATAAATATGTTATCTCAATGTCAGGAGGCATTGACTCAGAAATAACAGCAGAAGTATTTTATGAATTAGGAATACCTTTTCGCGTATTAATACAGAGGCTGTTCAAAGGTGCTAATGATCATGATATTATCTTTGCGGTAAAATATTGTCGAGATAGAAAGATACCTTTTAAAATTGTAGACCTGTCTCTAGAAAAACTAAAGAAAGAAATAATACCTGATGCGATCAAACACGGACAGTTTACACACTCTTATTCACAGATTGCGTTATGTAATTTGTTTAATTACATTAATAGGCAAGATGATATACTAATTAACTCTGGACATAACCCAGATTTTCATAGAGGAATTGGTATCGGTTGGTGGGAAGACTCGCCAAATATAATTAAGTATGCTATCGCTAAACACTATAAGTTTTTTACCTTTACATCTTTAGAGCCTATATTCTGTCACTACGCCTCAAACTTTGACGCTGATCAGCCAGGTGACAAGAATAATGACTTTTTGTATGAAGCATTCCCACAACTCAAACGAAGGATCAAAATGACAGGTTGGGAAAAAAGTGATAACTTAGTAGGTGAATTGACTAACAGAATCAGAGAGGTATCTAACTTTAGATATCAATCTTTCATTACTTGGGAAGAGTTTACTCTAGCCTACATGAGAAAAATATTTATAGAAAAAGGACTTGAAGGAAAATATTATGAGTAATATTACACTAAACCATTTACACTTTTCTAATATGTTTTCATATGGAAAAACAAATGTAATGAGGCTTGATGATAATAAAATTACACAACTAACCGCTCCGAATGGCAGTGGTAAATCTTCTATCGCAATGATAATCCAAGAGATTTTGTTTAATAAGAATGTAAAAGGAATTAAAAAGACAGATATATTAAATCGTTGGGCAAAAGATAAATACTGGTCTGGTTCTATGGAGTTTACAGTTGATGGTGATGATTACGGAGTAAACGTACAAAGAACTGGAGCCTCTACAAAAGTTAAGCTTATAAAAAATGGAGTAGATATATCTGACCATAAAGTTCTTGATACATATAAAAAGATTCAAGAAATAGTAGGTCTTGATTTTGAGGTATTCTCTCAACTCACATACCAGTCTTCAACAGATTTACTAGAATTTTTAAAAGCAACAGACACTAATCGTAAAAAGTTTTTGATTAACCTTTTCAATCTACAAAAATATATAGAGATAGGCGATAAGATAAAAAGTAAAGCATCTCTAGTGGATAGAGAAACAATCAAACTACAAGGAGAGTTGAAATCAATTGAAGACTTTCTCAATACAACAACCATTCCTGATAAAGAGGAGCCAAAACCAGTCCCAGTAGTAGATGAAACGTTACAACAACGCATTGGTGTATTACAACAAGAAATAGCAAACTACAATGAAACTTGTAAAAAGATAGATAAGAATAATCTGTATATTGAAGAGTTTGATACCTTAGATTTTGACTCTGGTTTGCGAGAACCTGAAGAACCTGAGTTTGTAGAATCTTATAACACCTTAAAACAAGATATTGCTATGTTGAATAGAGAAATAGCAACGCTTGAAAAAGATTTATCTGAGATAGATATTCTCGATAAATGTCCAGCTTGTGGTCAAGATATTGATACGGCTCATTTAGAAGCCATACAAGACGATCTTCAGCAAAATATTAATATTAAAAACGATGAAAAAAATACTGCTATGATTCAAGCTCGTGAGTGGAGTGATCAAATTAAGGAGTATCATGATATAAAACTAAACTTTGAAAAAAATAGAAAGGATATAGAAAGATTTGAACAACTCTCTCAACTTATCGATAAATATCTTCCTAGAGATTATCCTGACATTGGCGACATAGAAACGCAAGTCAAAACCCTGCAAGCTGAATATAATACACAAATAAATGCAGAAAAAGACGCAAACGATCATAACCATAGTGTCGCGGCACATAACGCAAAGGTTGATGCTCTACTGGAACAAAAATTAGATTTTACAAATAGACAAAGTGCTGTAAAACGTGATACTATCTCTAAACAAAGTCAGGCAAATTCTTTGAATATTTTAAAGAAGGCTTTTTCAACTTCTGGAATAGTCGCATTTAAATTAGAGAATTTAACTAAAGAATTAGAGGTTTCAATAAACCATTACTTATCTCTTTTAAGTGATGGGCAGTTTCAAGTCGAGTTCAAATTAGATAAAGAAAAACTGAACATTTCAGTTATCAACAACGGTATAGCAACTCCTATTGAGACTGTATCTGGAGGCGAGTTCTCTCGTATCCAAACTTCCATATTATTAGCAATACGCAGCCTGCTTTCTAAATTAGGTGGAAGCAGTGTAAATCTTTTATTTCTTGATGAGATAACAGGCGTACTTGATGATGAAGGCAAAGAGAAACTTATAGAAGTTCTTCAAAACGAAGAGCATTTAAATGTTTTTCTAATCTCTCATGACTTTACACACCCCTTGATAGACAAAGTGTCTATCGTTAAAAATGAAAATATATCTAGTATACAGTAAAAACTGATCCGTCAGGGCTTACTAATCTAAATGCGTTTAGGAGAAATTAATGATCGCACCCGGAAAAAATCCGATTCAATTTGCATTTCGCAAAGAATTCAAAGAAAAATTACAAAACACCCCAGTAGAATGGGGATTCGGTGGACTCTCAGAGTTTACATACTATCGTACCTATGCCCGCAAAATGGCAAACGGTTCACTCGAAACATGGGCTGATTGTGTAATCCGTGTTATCGAAGGATTCTTTTCAATCCTAAAAACTAATGCTGTATCGTCCTATATTACATGGGATGAAAAGCGTGCACATAAACTTGCAGAAGAAGCAGCTGAACGATTATTTGCTTTTAAATGGATGCCTCCAGGCCGTGGTCTGTGGATGATGGGTACTCCGTTTATTTGGGATAAAGGTGGAGCTGCTCTTAACAACTGTGCTTTCGTATCAACTGAAAATATTGACGCTGAATTATCTAAGTCATTTGCGTTTTTAATGGATATGTCCATGCTCGGAGTGGGTGTAGGCTTTGATACAAAAGGTGCAGGTAAAGTAGCCTCAACAACTCCTGAGGGTGACCCAGAGGTTATCACAGTAGAAGACTCAAGAGAGGGATGGGTCGAAGCTATCTCTTGCTTGATCGATTCGTATCTTGAAGAAGGATCAGCACCTGTCAAAATTGATACTTCTTTAGTCCGTGCATACGGTGAGGATATCAAAGGTTTTGGTGGAGTAGCGTCAGGACCAGAACCACTTATTCAAGGTTTTAATGGTATTAAAGGTGTCTTAGAAAAACGTGCTAACTCAAATAATCCTCTAATCAGTTCTGTAGATATTACAGATATCATGAATATGATTGGTAAGGTTGTGGTAGCTGGTAACGTAAGACGTACTGCTGAAATCGCTTTTGGTGAACCAGACGATCTAGATTTTATGACAATGAAAGACTGGGAACGTTCTGGAGTAGAAACAGGTTCATTAGCACCAGAAGAGCTTGCTGAAATTTCCAAAGAGGATTATGAAGCTTACAATGCTGATTGGAACGCCCGTGGAGAAATAGCAAAACGTTATGCTGATGAAGAGTGGTCATACAAATTTGGCGGTTGGCGTTGGGCCTCTAACAACTCAATCTTTGCACAAGTTGGACAAGATTATACAGATGCTGCTAGATCAATCGCTATCTCAGGAGAACCAGGATTTGCTTGGTTAGAGAATATGAGGAAGTACAGCCGTATGAAAGATCCAGCAGACTGGAAAGACCGCAGAGTTCAAGGCGGTAATCCATGCTTAGAGCAGTCTTTAGAATCATATGAGCTATGTTGTCTTGTAGAAACTTTTCCAGCAAAACACTCTGATTATTGGGACTATCAGCGCACGTTAAAGTTTGCATATCTATATGCAAAAGCTGTGACTCTGATGGCTACTCATTGGCCAGATACAAATGACGTAATTAAACGTAATCGTCGTATCGGAGCATCACAAAGTGGTATTCAAGAAGCTATGATGAAGTTTGGACGTAGAATCTATCTTGATGAGTTCTGTGATCGTGCTTACACATATGTACAGTATGTAGACCGTAAATATTCAGAATGGATGGGAGTGCCTTTATCACGTAAGTCCACATCCGTGAAACCATCTGGTACAGTGTCGCTTGTTGCAGGGGCGCTTCCAGGTATTCATTATGCTGAATCTGATGCTTACTATCGTACAGTTCGTTTGGCAACTATATCGCCATTGGTCAGTATTCTTGCTGAAGCAGGGTATCGTATTGAACCAGCTGTTAGTGATCCTGTTCGCACCGTAGTTGTATATTTCCCAGTGCTTCATGAAAAGGGCACAGTTGCTAAAACTTCCGTATCTATTTGGGAACAGTTTGCAAATGCAGTAGATTTACAACACTACTGGGCAGATAATCAAGTATCTATCACAATAACATTTAAACAAGAAGAAGCTGATCAAATTGCTAGAGCATTATCTTGTTTTGATTCAAGATTGAAGGGAGTATCTCTACTACCTTTGAGTGATCACGGTTATGCACAAGCGCCATACATCGCAACTCCACGAGATGAGATTGCAGAATATGCTGCGACTCTAAAACCTCTAAACTTTGCTGCACTTAATCACGAAGGTGATAACCAAGATGCAAATAAGTTTTGTGATGGTGATGCGTGTCTAATATAACCTCACCCTGTATAAATATATGCACCCTCGAATCGGGGGTGTGTATAGGGTGTGGCAGAAGTAGACAAGAAATAGCTGAGTGGCTAAGAGCCACTGACTCAAGAAAACAAGAGATATTAAACAGGATAAAAAATGATAGATCTAAATAAATACGCTAAATTTGTTGATGCCGTAACATCATCAACCTCTAAGAACCCAAGAGAATTTCAACGTCGTATTGAATCTCTAGAAAATTCAGAAATCAATGTGGCTAGGCTAACAACTGCTTCTATAGGATTATCTGGAGAAGTAGGAGAATTCAATGAACACGTAAAAAAAGTTTTATTTCATGGCAAAAATATTGAAGACAAGAAAGAAGCAATGAAAAGTGAATTAGGGGATATCATGTGGTACTGGATAAATGCATGTACCTCACTTAACATAGACCCAAATGAAGTAATTGAAAATAACGTAAATAAACTGAAAGAAAGGCACCCAGATGGAGAATTCAATCCCCGTTACTCAAGCGACAGTGTGGAGTAAAGATTCTTGTCCTTATTGTAGACTTGCCTTAGAAGAATTAAACAAAAGAGGTTACCAAATAGATATTAAAAAAATTGGCACGCATGGGTATACTAGAGAAGATTTATTAAAACTATTACCCCAAGCAAAAACTGTTCCGCAAATATTTATTGAAGATCGTCACATTGGAGGTTATACTGAATTAATGAAGTATTTTACTTCTGATCAAAAATTATAAAGGAGATACTTTTGCCGAATGGAAACGGTAATGGTAAACACCATTTAAAACGTGTCAGAATTGACGACTTATTAACCTTCTCACCCATAACAACAAATCAAGAAAAAACTTTTAAATACTACAAAAATGGAAACCATCTTTTACTTCACGGTATAGCAGGCACAGGGAAAACTTTTATGAGTTTGTATCTAGCTATGGAGGAAGTCCTAGACCCCTCAACAGTTTATGATGATATTTTTATTGTAAGGTCAGCAGTGACTACAAGAGATATTGGATTTTTACCTGGCGACGAGCAAGAGAAGGTGTCTATTTATGAAGCTCCCTACAGATCTATTTGTAAGGAGCTTTTTGGTATGGAAAACGCTTATGATTCATTAAAACAACAAAATAATGTTAAGTTTATGAGCACTTCATTTATTAGGGGCATAACAATTAATAACGCTGTCCTTATCGTGGATGAATGTCAGAACTTGAACTTTCATGAGCTTGATAGTATAATCACAAGAGTTGGGAAAAACTCTAGAATTATTTTCTGTGGTGACTATACTCAAACTGATTTAACTAGAGAAAATGATAGAAATGGCATACAAAAGTTTATGAAGATTCTAAATGAAATTCCTAGCTTTGCTACTGTAGAGTTTGAAATTGATGATATAGTAAGAAGTGATTTTCTTAAAGATTACATAATTAAAAAATATAAATTAGGTTTTTAAATGATTAAATACGTACCAAAAATGCCTAACCTTAAAGAGAAATCTTTCGGAGGTGCATGGAGCGTGCATGATAAATACACAAGTTTATCTAGAGATGAAGCAATTTTAAAATTTATTGGAAATGACAAAAATTATACTGAAGATAGAATAGAAATAATAAAAAAAGATTTTTGTGAAACTTACAAAGAGTGGATGTTTTCAAATCTAAAAAACGTTGTCGGTAGCAAAGATTTTACAGAAGCCTGCTACACAAACGGAACTTGCCAATCATTTGATTATTTTAGTTTAAGATACGGTAAAACTCGTAGGATGAGAATATCAAAATCTGATTATTTTTATCATCAAATGATGAAAAGACTTTTTTATCCAGAAAACTATTGCTTTATTGAAGAAGATAAACTACGCAAAGGAGATGCGTTACTAATTAGTGTGCCATTTTCAGATACAGGGAATGAGCCTAATAATTTAGAAGAATTATTATGCATATGCGATGACCTAGAAATACCTGTTTTATTGGATCTTGCGTACTTAAATTTATCTCTAGATATAGAAATAGATCTTAGTCATAAATGTATTGAATATGTAGTTTCTTCTTTATCAAAAATATTTCCTATTGAAAATCATAGAGTAGGTATTAGGCTACAAAGAAAAATATGGGAAGATCAACTTTATGTGTTTAATGATGCAGAAAATAATTATATAAATCATATGTCTGCGTATATAGGAACGTACTTAATGACGAACTGGTCATCAGATTACATTTTTAAAAAATATAGAGACAAACAATTAGAATATTGTAAAGAATTAGATCTTGAACCGTCTAAGTGTGTAATATTTGGTGTAGATACGAACAACCATTTTCCTGAGTACAATAGAGGTGGTGATACTAATCGACTTTGCTTTTCAAGAGTTTGGGACGGGAGAATCTAGTATGTTTCTTAAAGAGGTATCCCTTACAAAAAATTATGATGATATAATTAAAAAAATAAAATGGGATGATTTTAAAAATGATGAGCATTATACTTTTAATCATAAAGAGCAACTTGATACACACAAAAAATTTGGTTTTGATACTATACCTGAATCTTACAATAAATATAATACAATCATTTATCAAAAAATATTTACAGCTGATGAAATAGATTTTTCTGAATTTCAAGAACAACTTCAAGTTGAACCTGTAACTGTGTCTTTTATAAAAATGAAACCAGGAAATGTAATTCCTATACATGTAGATACATTTTATCTAATAAAAAAGAAATATCCTCATCGAGTAAATGAAAAAATAGTGAGAGCTAACATTTTTTTAGACGATTGGAAGTGGGGTCATTTTTTACAAATAGATGACGAGATTAAAACTCATTGGAGTAAAAATAGTGGTTATATGTGGGATGAGGGCGTAATACATATTGCAGCAAATTGTGGTCTACATGATAGATATACGTTACAAGTATCGGGATTTTACAGTGGCACACAATAAAAGTAAAGCTAAAGGTTCAGCTTATGAACAAAAAATTGCGACAAGACTCACATCAGAATTTGACGTTGAATTTCGTAGAGTTCCTCTTTCAGGGTCTATAGATTATTTGAAGGGTGATATCTGGACACCTCATGATACTGCTTGGTGGCCCTATGCAATAGAGTGTAAACATTATAAAGATATAGAGTGGAATAACCTGCTAACATCAAAAACTACAGACATGCTTCAGTTCTGGAGACAAGCAGTTCGTGAAGCAAATGTTATGAATAAAAAACCTTTACTAATATTTAGATGGAATCGTTCAAAAGACTTTGTTGCTTTTGATGATGACATAAAAGTACAATTCTATATTGAAGTTAAATCTTTTGGGTGTCACTTCAAAGTATCGAAACTTGATGACTGGCTTGAAGCGATTAAAGAACAAACAAATCTTGCCTCTTCCTTAAAAAATTGATATAGTTATATATAAATAACAGGAGATATCAATGACAAAATCTTGGAACGATCTTGCGGATCTGCAAGAACCAGACTATTCTGCGTATAACAATTTACTTATTATTGACGCCAACAATCTTTCCTACAGATGGCTTCAAAGACCAAACTATGCTAATTTTGGTCCTGACTTTATACGCACTATTCAATCCCTTTCAAAATCATATGAAGCTGCTAGAACCATAGTCTGTTTTGACTTTGGTAAAAGTTACTATCGCATGGATATGCATGAAGAGTATAAAGGTACTCGTAAAAAACCACAGGATGAGGACGAGATAAAAAAGTATGAAGACTTCTTTGCAGTGCTAAATGACTTACCTGATCAATTAGACGAAGAAGTGCTTAAATTCAGAGGGGTAGAAGCAGACGACATACTAGCATGGATTACACAGAATGTATCTGATAAATATGAACACACTTGGGTAATCTCTTCTGATCGTGATTTATATCAATTAGTGGATGACAATGTTTCAATATTTAATATTTTTGGTAGAAGAGAGATTACTATAGAATCTATGAGAGAAGATTTCGATGTAAGTCCCTCAGAGTATATGTTATCAAGAATAATTGAAGGCGATAAATCAGATAATATTCTAGGTATCGAAGGAATCGGCCCTAAAAGAGCGCAAACACTTGCTAGAGAATATAAAACTTTAGACTCTTTATTACAAGCATTACCGATAAAAGGTAGATCTAAGTATATTACTAATCTTAATGCTGGTAAGGAAATTCTTATAAGAAACGAAAAGCTAATCAATCTCAAAAAGTATTGTAAAGAAGCAATTTCAGCAGGTAAACACGGAGAAGAGCCTCTTGCAGAACTTCAGCGTTTGTGATATAAATATTGAAAAAAGTTCTACAGCAAAAAGCCTTGAAAACAAGTATGGTATAGAATGGGCTTTTGATCAGCAAATACACTTAGACACAAGTTTTGAAATGAGAGCTTGTATATCTAAACCTATAACAATCAAGGCTAATGATATCGTTGCTATACCGACGGGTATTTACGCACAATTACTAAGACCTGATTTTGTAATTGAAATAACATCTTTGTCTTCATTAGTGTTTGATCAAGGACTATGTATAGCTGAAGGAATAGCAACTTTCAATTATCATTTTAGAAACGAAATTTGGCTTTTAATTAAAAATAATTTTAAAGAAGCACAAACTATACAGCCTGCTCAAAAAGTTGCGAATTTTTCTGTAAAACATCAGCCACGAATGGTGATAAAATACGTTGATCAGATAGAAGAAATTGATTCAAAAATTCAAACTGGAAAATCTTACATTCAAAAAATTAAAAATAAAATTAGAGGAATATCTAAAAAAGAACGTGAAAGTATAGGATATTCAAGAAATGATATAGAGGATTATATTAATGGAAGCTAGAATTATAAGTTACTCACAAACACCTAAGGATTTAGTAGTAGGAACAGATATTCAAGAGCTTATTGCTTACTGCGCAAGAGTGTCAAATCCTGACAATCAAATGAGTAGTGAAACTTCGTCAAAACTTTTAAAATATCTGATTAGAGAGAAGCATTGGTCGCCTTTTGAAATGGTATCAGTCTGTATGGAAATTACCACGACCCGAGATATTGCAAGACAGATTCTACGACACCGCTCCTTCTCTTTTCAAGAGTTTAGTCAACGATATGCAAACCCTCTTGATAGTTTAAATCGGGTCGTCAGAGAGGCTAGACTTCAAGATCATCAAAATCGTCAAAACTCAATAGAGGTAGAAAATGAATCACTTCAGCAAAATTGGGCAGGTCAACAAGATTTAGTTTGGTTGCAGGCTGTAAAAGCATACAACTGGGCTATCAAAATGGGTATTGCAAAAGAGCAAGCTAGAGCTGTTCTACCTGAAGGACTTACAGAATCTAGACTTTATGTGAATGGAACTCTAAGATCGTGGATTCATTACATAGAACTTAGAGAAAAGAATGGCACACAAAAAGAGCATGTTGAAATTGCAAGAGCGTGCGCAGACGCACTCACAAAAATATTTCCTATGGGTAAAGAATACTTAGCTCCGCCAAAAAAAGCATGATTGCATTTCTAACACAATATTATAGAGGTTTAGGACACTCTCAAAGAATAAAATTTATTGCAGAGGAGGTTGGTAAAAAGCACGATGTATTAATAATAGATCAGCTTTTTGAACCTCCTCTAAACTATTCCGTAAATCACATCTCCTTTTTAAAAGATTTTAAACCATCTGACATAAACAATATGTTTCAATTTATCATGTCTGAGGAAATGATAAATTTTAGAATAGGTAGATTTATTGAGATACTAGAGAAAAACAACATCAAAATATTAGTTTGTGAAGGTTTTCCTTTTTGTAGGCAACAGTTTGCTCATGAATATATTAGATACTTTGAAGAGTGTAAAAAACGTGATATTAAGATTATCATATCTATTCGAGACTTTCCTTGGGACGAACCGCATGATACATCATTACAAGACTGGGTTAATTATACACAGAATCTTGTTTGCAAATATTATGTAGAAAAAATATTAGTACATGGTGATCCAAATATATTACCCTTAATTAGTGATAGAACAAACCACTCTAACTCAAAACAAGTGATAGATGATATACTACCTCTTGTAGAATATACTGGTTATGTTTGTGATAATACAATGGGACCACACTTACGAATCAATAATAAAATTTATGTAAGCACAGGACTAAACAAAGAAGAGGGGATGCTTCTTTTTAAAAACCTTTTACAAATAGCAAAGAAGTTTCCACATTATGATTTTATAATGACAGTAGCGAATAGGTATCTAACAACTAAAAACAAAAGCAAAGGTAATGTTCACATGGTTGAATACATACCAAACTTGAGAAAAAGACTTATCAATTGCGCAGCTTATATAACTTATGGTGGTTATAACGCGACTGTTGAAATACTAAAAAGCGGAATTCCATCAATTATCATACCGAGACAAGATGGAGCAAAGATGGAACAGTTTGTGAGAGCGTATACATTTGAACCGTATAACTTTTTTAAAGTTATAAATAAACAAGAAATTCATAGACTAAAAGATACTTTAGAGGAAGTATTAAATACAAAACCAGACGCATTTAATTTTAATTTAAATGGTGCAAAAGGATCAGCTGATGTCATTGAAAAAATTTACACTCAATGATGTTGCTTTTGAAGAAGCTAAATGGAAAGAATTAGTTGTTCAAAACGAAATCAACTTAATCAAGAGTTATGTATCTGAGGGAGGGTTAGCTTTAGCTTACGAACGGGCTGAGAAAAATGCTTGGATTGTGCGAACTCTTAGAGATAAAAAACAAAGATACATGTTTCCTAAATGCAGTAATCTTGTGATGATTGGTAGTGGTATGTATCCTTACTCTATGTTTGATGTATATAAACAATATCCTCACATCAATCAAGTAGGATTAGAGATAGATGGTAAAAGAGCAACTATTAGTAAAAAGTTAATTGAAGCCAGTCCTGCTAAAGACAATATAACTATAATTACTATCGATGGTGAAGAGTATGATTACTCTTGGTTAGGGCATGATGATTTAGTTTTTGTTTCAGTAGATGTTGATCACAAAAAAATTATAGATAAAGTTTTACAAACAAGTAAGGCGCACATAAATATATGCGCGCCCTATGATAAGACCTGGTTAAAAAACTTACTTAGATCTTTTTCTTGAGTATTTTTTCTTTTTTGTTTTCTTCTTTTTACGTTTTATGGCAGGCATAGAACGTTTGAAAGTTTCTGGGACTATACTCATTAGCCCTTAATTGTTTTAACAGTTTGAAGAAGAGGGTTTTTAACCTCTTTTACAGTACGAGTAATTTCATCGCCTTTGCGATAATATTCTCTCATCTTCTTTACCGCTTCATCATCGTATTCACGATCACCATAACGGTTGTCACCAATCGGTGATACTTTTCCTTCTCCAATGCCGCTTCCAAAAGATGATCTAGCCATGAGATTATCTCATATCTTTAATGACTTTGCCACCCATGCCACGAGTCACGTCTTCTTTAGCGACGGTCACTTTTCCTGCCATGTTACCGCCAGATTTTGGACCGCCAGATACAAACTCACTTGCATCACCTGATGTGTCCATTGTGACTGGGCCTTGATCGATCAGTCCTGGTGCTTCTTTAAGCTGCTTAGTTTGGCCTGTCATACCAGTTTTACGCACGTCACTTGACCCTGTAAACTTAGAACGTTCAGTACCACCACCAACAACATCACTTACCTTTGCGTAAGAGGCTTTTTGCTCCATTGGCTGTTTTGCTGTTTTTGAAATCATAGCCATGATTTAGTCTCCTTTATCTAGATTAGGAAATCAGTGCAACCACTGTTTCTGTCATGTTACCTGCGTTTGCAGCACCTGCTGTTGATGCACGAACTGTTGCTACGTGTACAGCACCGAGGTTATCGGTACCACCGCCAGGTGTATAGTATGTATTTGCAGCTGCATTAAGCTGTGAGAAACTAATCTCACTATTACAGTTAGATATAATCGCTTGATCAACTTCAGACATGTCACAATACTCAACTACGAGTCCTGGAGCACCAGTTGCTGCTGTTGCTATCAAGTTTGCACACTGATTAATGCCATGCTCATTATTTGAGAACTTACAATTCATGAAGTGCAGTTTTACAGCAGTGTTACCGTTTTTTGTAACACAAGCTTTTCCACCTGTTGAGGAGGCAGTTGATCCTCTGAAGTGTATGTTTTTAAATGTGAGTGTTCCAGATGAAGCATCATTAATTACCATATCTCCATCAATAATTACAGAATCACGATCACCCATTCCAATGAACGCATAATTAGTTGCGGTTAAACCTGCGTTAGCAGTATATTCACCAGGATAAAGATGCACTTCATTACCACCCTGTGTTAGAGCTGCAGAAGGAATATCGTCAATTGTAGCTGGAAACCCGTCAGTTCCTCTTTTATCTACTATAGCCATAGTTTTTCTCCTTAAGATTAGTTTATGAATCATTGTCACAAACTTTTACATATATGTCAAAAATTTATTTTTTACGTTTCTTCCCTGCAGAGCTTAATGCGATCGCAACAGCCTGTCTGCGTTGGGCTTCTTTCCGTGAGATACCCTGTTTCTTTGCTAAAGTGCCAATGCCTTTAGATCGAGCTTTTGAGGGTTTTTTCATAAGCTCCTTAATATTTTTAGTGATTGTCTTCTGACTCTTGCCTTTTTTTAATGGCATTTTGAGCCTCCTTTACCATTTTAGCTGATGGTGGTAGCATATCATCATCTGAAGGCATCATTTGCTCCATATCGTCTTGTGTTACTGTAACAGTCATGGTTTCATCGTCAGCTGTAGGCATTTCTGAGTATACTAGATAATCACGAGCACTATTCATGTATGCTGATGTTTTTGCTAGTTTATTAGTCCACCAAGTTGGTAGAGATGCTTCAGTTGATGGAAGAGCGTTTAGTATATCGTTGGCGTCTTCAATAATAGTTTTACACATTCTACGTGATGATGCCACATCTGTGTGTCCATCTTTTTCAATTATTTTTTCTGCCTTGAAAGCTTTTTCTTCTTGTTTCATTTCATTTAAATTATCTTCCCACCAACCAATCTTCGGATCTAATTCACCATCATCGATAATTCTTTTTAGTCGCCTATCATACTCTTCTCTAGTTGCGGGAGCAACACCGTTTACAGCATCAATAACAAATTGAACTGTAGCAGCGGCTATAGTTAAACTAGCGCATTTTCCAGTGACAAGCTGGTTCAACTCATCTATTATAATTGTCGGAGAGGATGCTTTTAATGCTCCAACCATGTTTTTCGGAACAGTAAAATAAAGACTACCCTCAACGTATATCTTAGCAGGGTAGGGGTGTAATTTATTAGTATTTGAGTCTACTACTCTAACTAAATCAAAACCGTCAACATTTTTATATGTTACGGAGTAAGCTTCATTAGTTGTTGGGTCTTTTTCTATGTACTTTGGTGTGCCAAAAGCGTCAATTAATTTTGTAACAAAGTTCTTCGGGCCTTCGTACTCCCAGTCACCAATCTCAATACCATTGTATTCCATTACTTTTTCCTTTTTCGTTTAAAACCAATAGGCTTGGAGTATTTTATAGGATACCCAAGCGAGCGTTCTCTATTAATAAATCTTTCAAGTGTAGGATAACTTAATTTGCCAGAAGTTGCAAGTTTTTGTATTCTTTTATTTCTGCGAATGCCCTTGTTTGGGAATCTTAAAAACTTAAATTTTCCTACTTTGCGTATTATTTTTGGTGCCATCAATTTCCCCATTGGTTTCTAGAATCAAAAATAGTTCTCTCACCAGTTTTTAAATTTTCTTCAGTCTTTTCTATAGATGATACGATCTTACCGCATTGAGATTTACATAATTGAAAAGATCGTTCATAACCTGTTAGAAAAGTTTGTAATTTATTCCAATAATTATAACTTATAATTTTTTGAATAGGAACATGAAAACCGTTAAACATACGTTCGAACTTAGGAGGATAATAAAAACGTTTTTCACCTTGGTCATAATAATGACCACCTGTCCAGCAACACCTAAAAACTAAGCCTTCAGGAGAAACGTACCATTTTCCCCAACTGTCCCACACACAATGTATTTGTCGCTTTGCCTCTGTATAAGCTTTAGTTTTTTTAGAGTGCACAAATGCGCCTGTCTTTGGTGCGAATATATCTCTTGAAGTTTTGACGGTTGAAAATGTTGTAAACCCAGTTTGTTCAGCTAAAGCTCTAGCCTCCTCTACCTGATGCTTATTGTGTTCAAAAACTATATATTTCCAATGAACTTGTGCATCAGTAGAAGATATAACTGACTTTGCGTTCTCAAAAACATTTTCAAATTTAGTATTGATACGGTATATGTGATGAGTGTCCCATAAACCATCTAAATCAAAATTGATAATATCATCTTTAGTAAGAATATTTCCAACGTCTGTCCAATAGTCATGACCATGTATCCCACCATTTGTATGAATTAAAAGTCTCGTGCCTTGAGATTTTACGTAACTTAATATCTCTCTAAACTGTTTATTCATTATAGAATCACCAAAATTACCATTTAAAACAAGCCACTGCAAATCTTGCAAAAGTTCTTGATTAAACAACTGCTTAAATTTATCAAGTGTAATGGTATATTTAGAGTCGTTAAGATTAATTGATAAAGGTTTTTGTCTATGACAGGCAGGACACTTTGCATTGCATCTAAAAGTTAGCTCTGTTGTAAGTTGTCTAATTGATCTCATTAGTTAGGCGGGCAAAGTGCGTCAATTACAACAATCAATCCTGATGGTAAGCTTGGGTCTGTTATAGTTACCGATGCGGCTGCAGAAGTATAAACAAAGTCGTGGTTTGATCCAGTTAAACTATCAGGGCGTTGCCTGATCCCGTCTATGTAAACTTCTACCTTATTTACGTCTGAAGGGTTTTGACTAGAGGAGGGGACAGCGCAATGAAATACATTAGAGGAGCCAGTTGAAACTGCTGAGTTTACTAGTTGAATTAATCCTACACCAGAGTTAACGTTTTGATTTACTACATTAATATTAGCATTAAGTCTAGTAAAAGTTATAAAGTCATTAGAGTGAAGTAAAGTATTGTTGGCAGTAATTCTAGCTTGAAGGGCAGTATCTTCATTAGTAAAAGCTGTTACGTTAGT
>CEVB01015184.1_pt1 | contig 20817 bp, 11 predicted proteins | sample 531381 | NCBI WGS metagenome assembly CEVB01 (sample SAMEA2622763, study PRJEB7988) | marine metagenome | biome: marine biome (ENVO:00000447); feature: surface water layer (ENVO:00002042); material: "saline water (ENVO:00002010), including plankton (ENVO:xxxxxxxx)" | depth 5 m | reverse complement strand
CTAATTCAGGATCAGGCATTTTTCTCATTTGATTTTTTACTAAATTATATGATGACTGTAAAGCACCAGGATCAAATAAACCGTTCATCCACATAAAACCAATGTTACCATAAACATTTTTTATGTGTGTTGGTAGGGACCCTATTGTTTTACCCCATTTAACCCATCCCATTAAATTTAAATAATTTGCCCAGAAAGGACCTGTGAGTCCTGTTAACTGCTGTGTTAGTTCATTATACAATTCATTAGGCATATATAAACCATCTATAGGTTTGAATCCAGGGCTGTTTTCTTTGCTTATTTGTGTAAATTCACCTTCTCTTCCTATTGGTATTTTTTCAAACAAATATTTTCCCATACCATCCTTTTTCATAAATTCCATGTATCTGCTTTGTTCAATAAATTTTGATAGTTTAAAAACAGTTTGTGAGTATTGTGTAAGTGGGTCGGTGTACTCACCCATTAATGCTCTAATCGGCTGTGGAAGTTCTGTTTCGGACATCTTTCTTTTAAGTATGTCCATATTCTTTCCAAGACTAGAGGTGTTGAAAACAAACTCATTGCTTTCAGATCTATTCAAAATATTAGTGATATCTTGTTCTGCTTTTTCCATGGCTTGTCTTTCGGCTTCTGGTCCCTCTAAACCTTGTAGTTTTAATTCATTTAAATTCCTTTGAAATAAATAGTTTCTTGCGGAATTCATTACTTCATCAGATATATTATCTCTCTTGTAATTACCGTCAGTATAAAGTTTATAAGATCTATTAAGATATGTTTCTAGGTTTTTTTCTACAGTCTCAACAGTTGCTCCGGTAACATACCCATTGTCAATTAGAGTTTGTGACATACTTTTAATATGTGTTCTCATTGCAACAACTTCTTCACTTATATCCGGCAAAATTTTATCTAATTCTTCAAGGATTGTTCTTCCTTCTTTTGATTCAAGGTTTATTGAAAGAGCCTGAGACATTAAAGATTCTAACCTTGCTTGGGAGGCATCATCTTTTACCTGATTCATCTTTGCTAAAACTCTTCTTGCAGTTTGTTTTATTGTATTAGCATTACCTTTTAAAGCGTTTGCTTTTCTTTCTCTCGCTAGATATAAATCTTTTGGTAATATACCATAAACAGTAAACCATTTTTTACCATTTCTAGACATCCAATCTTTTATATTACCTATAATTGAATTTTCACCTTCATATGAATTTATTGCTCTAATAATCTTTTTTACAGAATCTGTCTGGTTTTCTGGGTTTGGTGCTGGTTCACTAGGTATTTTGTCTTGTTTTTCGTTTTTGTTTGGTGAAGGGTTCAGATAGGATAATATGGTCTCTTTTTCAGCGCCTAATTTTTGTGAAATATATTGTGCTAGTTTTTCATTAGAAATTCTTCCTTTGAATCTCTCAAGGATTTCAATAATTTCAGGATCTAATGAATCGTTGTCATTAGTCCTGTCAAAATATATATTTTTTTGTAAGTTTAGTTTTGGTGTAGGTTGAGAGTCAACACCTTTTTCATCTAAGAATTCTTGATAGACCCTTTCGACATTGTCGTGAAGGACACTGTTGAAGGCCTTTGATATATCGGATGCTTTGGTGAGTCCGCTATTTCGTAATCTCTCCCTAATTTTTTGAATTTCTGGGCTCGCTTGTTCGCTGCTTCCCAAGAGAATTGATTCGATGTTTTGCTCATAATCTTTATTTAAAAAAAGTTCACTTTCTTGTGAAACTTCTACAAATTTAAGGTTTTTGTCTAATAAACCATCAATTTTTGTTGTGAAACTTTCAAAAGTACCTTCATTATAATTTCCACCTTCTTCAAAAAATGCATTATCGTAAACTGTAATCTCATTTTTATCTTGATTCATTGAGAAAGGTATACCTGCTTTTTCCAGTGCAGTAATATTTTTTTGTGTTATTTGTATAGAAGGGTCTGGTGATTGAATTATTAAACCATGCGGTTGAGCACTACCATCTTTATAAATATTGAAAGAAGATATCGCTGCGTCTTGCATAAAAGCATGGCCCAAAATGTTAGCGACTAGTTTGTTTACATCTGGATCTTTCGAGTCTACAGTTATTTGAAAAGAAGGTTCTAATTCATTCCAATATCCAGTTGTTCTATTTATTGTATGATTAATACCAAGCCTATCTAATAAATTTATTTTACCAGCAACATTTGTTATTGCGTCTAGAACTCTTTCGTTATATACTGTTTTTTCATCAATAGTTGTTTGTAATCCTAAGTCTTTAAAAGCATAAGACTCATTGTTATTATTCATTCTTATTTCATGACCTGGATTTGTAGACACTAGTGCTGAGGGTGACCCACTTATTTGTTCCGGACTTTGGTAGTTTATAGTTTCACCTGGTAAACTATATAGCATTTCTACAGATGGATTACCCTCGTGATTTAACATAAGGTTGTATCCCTGAATCATATTATCTGCTGTAGATCCTGTTATAGGATAACCTTTAGATTTACTTACCATTTGTAATGGATCGAGAACTTCTGATAGTGAAACAGGATTGTAAAAATATTTTACATCAGAAAAATCAATCTGCACATTATATGATCCATGATATCTGTCTCTATCCGATTTATTTTTTATTGATTTTACAGTAGCAATACCAACAATTTTTCCTTTGTTTTGAACTACATCAGGCTCTGCAATACTCATTGCGAGTTTATCTATGTTCACCCCTTTGTAGTGCTGCTCGTAGTCTTTCTTTCTGACAGAAATCTTGTGTTCAAACATAAGTTTTTCCTGTTCATCCGTATATTTCTTTCTTAAATCTTGATCTTGTTTACTTGATTTAAGTTTCCTTTTTAAGTCTGATAATTTTTCGTATCTAGTTTTTGCTTTTTCGTTTGTCCAAATTGGTTTTTTTTCTATCTGCCAATTAACAAACTGGTCTTTATAATATTTACCTAGTACATCACCATATTTATCAACCAATTCTTGTTCAAGTTTACCATGAAATATAGGGTTTGCAAACATAGCGTTTGCTACTTTTGGGTAAACATATATTGCCACTTTATTATAGCCTTTATTTACAGCGTTAGTCAATTTTGTTGTCATTGATTTTATAGCACTTTCTTTATTTGAAAGACCCGAATACCATCCGAATTTACTTTGTGGATACTTATATGACTCGCCCTGTCCAACTGCATCTGCTCCAAAGACTATAACTCCTTTATTTTCGTTTTCTGAAAAATTTATAATATCATTAAATATATTGTCACTGTTTTTTGTTGTGTTAGGGACTGTTTTTATTTCAGGATGTATCACAGTGTAATTGAGACCATCAGGATTTACAAATGTTGTTAAGTACTGTCCACCATCTTTTCTCTGCCTAACACGAACTTCTTGTGTTCCTGAACCCATCTCGGCAACAGAAATTTCAGCAAAATCATTTAATGTCAAATCATTAAAATCTTTTCCATCTACATTTTTAAAAATAGTATTGACCCAATCCTGAAACATTTTCATCCATTTTTGGAATGTGTTATAGGACTTAGATGCTGTTTGAGCACCATTTAGAAATCTTTTACCCCGATCTTCAATTGCCAAGACAAGGGCCTCGTGCTCTATTCGTGAATCTCCTTCTTTATACCTTCTTTTCGCTTCATTCATGTACTCGGTATCCTGGACAAGTTCCAATCCTTTAAAATACAGTTCAGGTCGTTTGGCTTGGATACCTGCTACCCATGGATGTGCATACTCATGAAGAGGTGTAGAACTTGTCATCTTATCAGTATTAAGAAATATAAATCCTTCAGAATCGCTAAAACCCTTACTTCTTTTTACTTCTGATTCTGCCTCTTCTTTTGTGTAACCAAAATCAGAAATCAACTTTTCAATTACTTGGTTTTTGTCAGTTATAAGATTTATATCTTTTGATATACCTTTAAAAATTCTTTCATTTAGTTTTGCAATTGATTCATTTTTAGTTTGTTTTTTTGTATTAGTAGGCTCTGTTTTTGATGCTTCATTTTCTTTTCTTATTGTTTCTTTCATTGTGTTAAACTCATCTTGAGTATAAACATCTGAACCATTTTTAGCCTGTTTAATTCTTTCAATAACTTGTTGGTCACTTATTTGATCAGACTGTTGATTAGTATTTTGTTTACTTTTAATTAGTTCATCAATTTCTGAAAATACACTTTGCTCTTCCTCTGTAGGAGGAGGAGGAGGAACTTTGCCTGTTTTACTAAATTCATCTAACCTATTGTTTAAAACTTCTTTTTCATTTTCTAATCTTTCTCTAACAACTTTTGGTAGTTTTTTCTTTTCTAATATTTGGTCAACTTGTGAAATTGACTCCATAATGCTTAGTGCAGAAATAGAATTTTGATCATTTATTTTAATACCTTGTTTTTTGTTGGACTCAACGATTTCATCATATTGATCAAAAATATTTTTAAATTTACTTGCTATAGATGGTCCTGTTTCATCATAATCTTTTATTTGATCAAGTAGTTTTTCTCTATCTTTTGAGGTAGCGGCTTGAAACATAATTTCATTTTGAAATTGAGATCTAGTTTTTGTGCTTGAAGAAGCACCTGCTATACCTAGTAAAGCACCTATCATAAAATCATTAGCGTATACCTTTGCAAGAGTAGACTCTTCAAATTTGTTTAGTCCAGTTATTTTCTTGTTAAATATTTTATTTACAACATTTGTTTCAACAAAAGATTCTGTCATTTCTTCAACACCTTCTAATAAACCTTGTGATCCTAAAAATATTCCGTTTCTAAACATCAAGGCTGTAGATTCTCTTAACGCTCCTTTTCTTGTTTCATTAAAAATCAATTGTTTTCCAACCCTATCTAAAGCAACTTTAGATATTGCTCTGTGTCCACCCATTAGATAGGTCATTGGATTTATTTGGTTTACAAGGCCCATTGCTAAACCTTGTGCTAAAGCGTATTTTCCCGCTACCTCTCTATGCTCTTCTCCTAAAGTTTCAACTGCTTGGTCATAAAACTCACTTTGAGTCCTTGCTGTTATCATAGCAGAAAAACCTATTCTGTTTTTAATGTTTTGCGATAGTGCCGCTCTTTTAAATAATTTTTCTGACATTTGTTTTTTTGGGGATAGTGCCAAAAATGCTCCAGGTTTTATTTTGGTTGCAGTCTTAGTTATAAGTTTTGCAACACCTTTACCACCTGTTAAATCTAGAAGAAGGTCTAAACCTGCGTCAGTCGTTTGTCTAAACAAAGTGGAAAAACTAAACTCATTTTCAACTTTATTTGATAGGTCTATTTGACCATCTTGCCATTTTTTGATTGCCTCTTGCTCTTTGTCATAAGATAGTGCGGTTATATCATTTTTTCTTACGCCTAATAAATTATCATTTTCATCTGTTAGATATTGCACACCATCTTTTTCAACATAGTCTTCAAACTGACTTCTTTTTTCTTGGGTTGTTGACCTTACGTTTGGGTCCATAGAATTGTCTGGATTAATCTTGTTTTCAGCAAAATCAGCGACCCAGTCTGTAATTCCGTATTCGGCTGAGCCACCAAATAAATCGTCTACTGATTGTAGTAATCCTGTTGACCAAACACCTACACGCCTAGCCGCTCTTCCCAATGTTCTAGTTATGCCATCATCTCCAGCAAAGTCCCCGCCTTGATCTGCTTTCAGTTGAACTTCTCTTTCAGCCCTTAACTGTTCTTCAGAATCCCTCTCGTACTTTTTGTAATAACCCAACCCTTTTTTGTGTAAAAAATGTTTTGTCTTTTGAATTTCTAAATATTTTCCAAAAACAGGAGAACTTTCAAAAGCAACAAGTTCATTTCTTTTATCCCTAGTGTCGGCATCAAGTTTTTTGTACTCTTCTAATGTTTTCTGTAATTGTTCTTTAGAAAAGTTCTGGTCGTTAAATCTTAGAATATTTGAAAGATTATTCAACTTCTCTAGTTGTGGTTGGATTTCTTCTCTATCTAAATAATATTGTTCTACTTGATTTTCTGATAATTTTTTTCCTAATTCATTTTCTGTGTTTTCCAAATTTTCATATACAGAGTTTAGGTTGGTTGATAAAGTTTCAAACCTTTTTGAGTCTGTTGTTTGACTAGATTCAATCATGCCTCTAAGTCTGTCAGCCTCATTACTTTTGCCAGTAAGTGTTAAATAATTTGATAGATATGAAAATATATCAGAATTTTCTTCACTATCTCTAAATGCTTCTAAAGCGGCATCAGTATCATTCTTTCTTGTTTTAGGCGGATCAAGTTCTAGGTCACCCTCTTTTACAACAGTTTCTCCATTTTCTTGTACAAATCTTACAGCCTTTTTACTATCTTGAGGGTTTGGGTCCTCAGCCACTTCGTTTGCATTGCCTGGTACAATGTTGTTAAAATCATTTTTTTCTCCTGTTTTAAGAAAGAAGTCTGGAAATAACTCTTCTTTTTCTTCATCAGACATACCATAACCTCTTTTCTGAGTTTCATTATGATACTCTTGTGCTCTAGCAATTATATCTTTATTACCTCTAAACTCTGGAAATCTTTGATTTATTTCATCCTCAGATAAATCAGGATTTTGTAGAATAGCACTTGAATAATTTTGTAGTATTTCTTCCCACATTATCTGACTATTAATTATTTAAAATTTCATTTTCTATATCTTGTATTTCTTGATCAGATAATAATCCTTTGTAATTATCTGGCCTTATCATATCATTTGTTGTAAGCACTCCCTCGTCATCTCTAAACAACATACTCTGCTTAGAGTTTGTTAAAAGGTTTTCAACTTCACTATCATTGATTTCGTACGAACCTACTTCTCCTTTAGTGTCAATATAATTTACCTTCATTTTTGCTGATGACAAACCAATACCAAGCAAACTAGTACCTGGTTTATATTCCATACTTTGTATTCTTACACTTCCAATTTCTGGAATTTGAATTACAGACCCTCTTGAGACATTTGTAATGTCACTTGAATATTTAGTAGGATCCATGCTTTTTTGTTTTTCTCTTTCTGATTTTGCATCTACATTTATTACACCGTCAGCGTCTACAGGATTGTAAAAATTATTGATTGCTCTTTGTCTAGCATCATTTAGTATTTTTTGATCAGCCAGAGCGTCTTTTGTTGCATCATAATTTTCTTTATCAAATTTTGTAACTACTCCAAAGTTTATAGAACCATCTGAATTTAAAGCGTTATTTCCATAGTTTTCAAGTATTGATTGTTTCAAATCAGAGTCTTTATACTTGTCTGAAGTCTGCATAGATTCACCTAAAGAATTGAATATACCAGCACCTTCTAATCTTTCATATTTATTGCTTCCTTGTCTTTTTGCATAAAATATAGGATTTGCTCTATCAGATGTTGGATCAAATATCAAACTTTCATAAGCCATTGCTTTTGTTTTTTCTCCATCTATAGTTGTGTCAACAGTTAAATCATCAAACATATTAGAAACTTCGTAGCCCTGAATATCAGGAGCCTGTGGAAGACCTGTTAACTCTGCCAGGCTTGATTCACTTAATGATGCATTGTTTATGACATCACTACTAAAGTTTGTAATAGTAGATACTCTTTGAACTAAATCCTCTGCTTTTCCTGATCCTGTAGATCTAGGAGTTGGGTTTATAATTTGACTTGGTAAATTACCAATACTCCTGCTGACTGCTTTTTTATACCCAGGATAGGATTTTTTCATAGTTTCTAATAGAGCCTCTTTCGCTGATTTTTCTTTATTTTTTGCTACCTCTTCAGCAGTTGCGTTTTCATTATCATTTTGCCACGCTAAGTGTTTTTGATTTGCCAGTCCATCTATAAGTGTTCTGTGCGCTTGTGATGTGCCCATAAAAGATTCAACAGCAGACATAGGAACTGCATCTGCATTTTTATATATAGGGACGCTAATACCATTTTCTGACAAAGTGTACATTTGTTTCGATGTGATGTCACTAGATTTGCTTATGACTTGGCCATTTTTGTATTGTAATGGTTCTAATGTTTCCATCTGTTTATTACCCACAATATTTGTAAGCCAATCGTTATTCATAATAGTTTCACTCCCTTCTAAATTTTTATAATTAGAAAAGAATCTTGTGTGTTCTTCTGAAATACCTTTATCATCTATATCAAAGCCCTGATCAACTATTTCTTGATTTTTAGTATTAAATTTATTTTTACTATAATATTTACCCCCTAGTTGTTCATCTGTTAAAAGTTCTTCGCCTGCTTTTATTGCGGCAGTATTATTGGCTTGTTTTGCGTTCAACACTTTTAACTCTCCGGTAACTTCTGCTAACTTTTTTGCATAATCAACAGAGTTCGAGTTAAGTCCCGCTAACTCACCAACTTTCGATTGGATGTCTGCTGAAAACTGATCTGAATACAAACCACTAACGATACCATCAGTGACTTCTTTTTGTTTTAAAAAGTTTTGTTGCTTTTCATTTCTTATAGTATTGAAAAGTTGTCTTTTACTGGCTTGATAAGCCTGTTCTCCAAGGGCAGTTAGACTGCCTTGAAAGGGTACAACATTAGGAATTGTTTTTTGACCTAATAAAAATTTTTGTGCTTTTGCCATTACTTTCCAAATAATTTACCCACTAGACCATCATTTCTTGATAAACCTGTTTCTATACCTAATGCAGACGCATCCAAGAATGTCGAACCTAGTTGTTTTAAGCCACCAAAGGCCATGTCACGAGACATTTGTTCATTTTGTTGAGTCATTTGAACCCTCATATTATAAGGATCTAGTTCGTTTAATTTAAATGCTTGGTCCCTAAATTCAGACATATTTGCTAAAGCGTTATCTAATCTTTGTCTTCTAAGGTTTCTTTCTTGCGCTCCTGCTAATCTATTTTTAATTAATGCATCTGACATTTGTGCGTTGCTTGAACTTCCTAGCGCTAATAAAGAATTTATATCACCACTTTGGGATTGTGCTCTGCTTAATTGAGATGCTTGTTGCGATGCAAGAGATTGTCTAAAATCTTGCTGTTCATCAAGCCTAGCGTTTGCTCTAGATCTTGCATCATCTAACATTTCACCTGCTTCTGTAGGTATTTCATACTCTGGTCTTTGACTTATTAATTCTTCAATTCTTCTTTGTCTTCTTCTTTTACCGAAAATACCTGATAATGATTGTGCTAAACCGCCAACTGCGTTTATGCCTGCACCAATCGCCATTCCTAATGCCATAATTATTGTTTTTTAAGTGTTATGTCCTTTACTTGTTATGAACCCTATGTTCGAATGCTTTACTTCTAAATTATTATCTCTAAAAGAAACACCAACTTTAAGATATTGTCCTCTTAATTTAGTGCCCTTCAAAAGTTTATCTCCATAAGATCCTTCTATGTTTGGATCATTTGTATCTCCAAATAATTCTGAATAATACGTCCCCTCTTTTCTTTCATAATCAGTGGATAGTAAATCAGAATTCATTTTATTATTTTCTATAGTTTCAAATGTTGTATAGTTTGGTCCGCTAGTTCCTTCAACACTATGTGTTAAAAATACTTTAGGCTGACTGGGCGCTTCATTTTCTATGTATGAAACATAGGTAGGGAAAAACCCGCCATAAAAATAGTTTTTATTAACGGTATCATCATGAATATATAATGCTCCGTTTTTAAAACTACTAATACCCGTTTTGAATGTAGAGAAGTACTCTGGCTTATATGAATATCTTGATGTCCATCTTTGTATATCCTCATTCCATGCTATTGTCGTGCTTTCTCTTTTTGGTATTGATTCAAATACTTGTTCTATTTTTTTGAATACCTGTAATGACACACCCCAAGTGAAGTCTCCTGCTGAGGAGTTTTGAAAATCAAAATTTAACATAGGTGATTGCTCTACATTTATTGTTATTGTAGCCTCAACAGTAATACCGTTTTGTGCAGCAATACCTGTTTGATTATATAAGGTTTGTGTTGTCGAACTACTGGCTTCAGATAAAGTAATCTGTAAGTCAACCGTTGGTGTTCCGCTAGCATTATTACTTAGATCAAAAATTAATTTTATTTGATCGTTTTTTAAATATTCTGTCTGTATACTAAAGTTGCTCATATCTATGGAATATTACCGTTACCTTGTTGTGAAACTAATGATGTAGAATAAATTGGTAGACTACCAGATGTAAGCGTGATACCTGTTAATTGTGTTACCGACAATTCTAATGTTCTGTTTGCTGAAGTTGGAGCATCAAAAGGTGCAATCAATACTGCTGATGATTGAGTTGTCTGTGAGGAACTTATGGATACCGATATCAATTGTGATATAACTTGGCTAGAACCGTCAGTGACCACAACTTGTGCAGATCCGGACAAACTACCTGAACCGCTTTTTGTAAAGTCAAAAGTAAGCACTCCACCATTTGAGTCCACACTATTTGTTGTTGCTCTTACCCTTAGTAATGTTGCAGTATTACTTGATGTGGTAAATGATTGAGTTGTAGTATACACAGTTCCAGCGCCATTTGTAGCGTATGCTCTATAATTATATGCTGTTCCAGAAGAACCTGAATTAAATGTTTTTGTAAAACTAAATGGCAGTGATAATATACTATTGTTGTCTGCTAAATTTGTAACACCGTTTGTTTCTAGAGTAGGGTTTGAAACTGAACTTTCGCTCACCACAAAACCTTTTGCTGTCACGCTAGAACCTCCATTTGCAGATATATTAGCAGTAAGTGTTGCGCCTGTTGATGTTATATTGCTAGCAGCAGAGGCAGTAATAGTTGCTAATGATACTGCTGGTGATAAAGTAGTTACAGATTCGGTTGCTCCGTAAACAGTACCAATATCAGTAGTTACATATGCTCTATAATAAAATGCTGTAGTGTTTGCAAGACCAGTTAAACCTGTAGTAAAAGCGCCTGTTGATGTTCCTGAAACAACTGTATTTGTAACACCACTAACACCTATTTCAGGTACAAGTACGCTGCTTGAATGTACAAAACCTATTGCAGATGCTGTACCTTGTCCTGCTGACACAAAATTTCCATTCATAGTAAATCCTGTTGTAGTCACAGACGTTGCAGTGTCAGTTGTGACTGTTGCATTTGTGAGTGGTCTACTGTTGAGTTGTATGCTTCTGGTCAAGTCATCAATACCACTTATTGTTATATTAAATGAACCTGGTTGATATCCAATAGAGCCAATAGCAGTAGCGCTTACCGCTATATTTGACAAAGGTATTGTAACATGAGCGCCATCTGGATTTTTTACATAATACATACCTGTATTTAATGCTGTAGATCCTGTTTTCCATGGTACACTTGAAGTTCCTGGAATTACTAACGATCCATTAGAAACTGTTTGTCCACTAAGTCTCTCCAAAAGAGATGTTGTTTGTGTTGCACCCGTAACTCTAAGTGGTGTATCAAATGGAACACTATTTTGATGGAAAATAAGCCAATTGTTTACTGGTATACTTTGTGACCCTGGTGCTTCAAACTTGGTCAAACTTAATATAATCTCATTTACATTATCCATTACATTAGATATAGTTAGTGATCCTGAACCAATTTTGTGTACAACATCACCGCTTATTGTTTCAGTAGTAAACCCTCCCGAAGTGGCATTAACAACAGATATTGTCGTGCCAGACGGACTAGTAACTACAGTCGATGGGAATTTAAATGAAAATGGTGTGGTCCATGTAAATGTTCCTACACCGGAAGAAAACTGTACATATCCACTTACATTAAATGGAGAAGCAACCTGAACCGCTATTCTTTTGTTAGAAAGATTGCTTGCTGGTTGTGAATAAACCAATGAAGGTTGTGTTTCATATACAGCGTCCTGCTGAAGTATAACTGAAGAAACTTGTCCTGAAGTTACAACAGTAGGCAGGTTTATAATGTATTCATTATTATATATATCAAAAGTTCCATAAACCTTTAAGCCATCTTTTAATATAGATGGATTTCTTTCGTTAAAGAAAGTTTTCATTTTTACATCACCAATTGGCAATAAGCCTTGTGATTGGTATTTAACAACTGTTGAATTTTTTGCATCATACCAGTATGCATTTCCTTCTGACGCAACTACAGATTCTGGGTTAATTGTACCATAAGAACCTTGTAATGTATTTTTAGTACCTATAACTCCGCTTGATACAGCCAAAAATTGATCCCCGCTTGATGACTGTTGAAGTTGTTGTTCTCCAAGATAAATACTAGTCGTTTCATTTTCGGATACAGCAAGAAGCACAGTACCTGTAGACTGTGTTTTAGATGTTAAAATTAGTTTTCTCAATGGTCCCGTCACCTCATCTAGTTGTGTACCATCCAAGGCGCTAAATTTAGAAAGGCCATTTACCTTGCTACCAGGTATTTTTGTTTCACTAAAAACAATTGATGTAGTTTTTTTGTCATCTTGAACATCATCTATAGGTAGATTTGTTCTTCCTGTTATTTGTGTCCATTTCAAGAAAGAATCATCGCTTGGATTCATTGCTTCAGCGTTGTATCCATATTCGTCTGGAAAGTTGACAGTTATTGTAGTTCTCAAAAAGGCATTACCATCAGCAAAATTATTTTTTACACCTACACTTCTTACAACTATATGTGTTGAAAATCCATCGTTTATTGAAGGATGATGTGTTGTTCCGGTGTCATCGTTTCCTAAAACTTTTAGTTGTGATTTTCCACCGTTATCGCTATCGCTTAGAGAACCCCTTCTGAACCTAAAACGAGAAATCCATGTGCCTAGTTTTGCAGCAAAATTGCCTTCAATTATCAACTCCTCAATAGTATCATAATTTCTTGTAACTTCTTCAGGTTTAATTGTAGTCGTAAGTTTTTGTGAATATTCTCCAGACTCTTCAAATTCGAATTTGATTTCTGAACCTGCCGGGATTACTTCGTTTGGCAAACCTTCTAAAAAACTATATGCTATTCTTGGATGTACATTACCGTTTTTCAATTGTACAGTACCACCGTCTTGACACTTTGCGCTTACAACCCATCTGTCATCTACAGTATGTCCGGTAGTTGCTGCAAATTCTATAGCAACTCCATTGCTTAAAGTTTGTGATGAGCCTGTTATAGAAACTCCAGATGTGTAACTACCTTGCGGAGTGTTTCCTGCATACGCCCTCCATTTAAATGTGTCTGGAGAACCTGTCGCATCTATTATAATTTCATACCTTAAATCATCCGTACCAGTATAATTTGATACAGAAGTTGTAGAGTGTTCTGGTATTGATATATCATTTAAACCAGAACCATAAAAGACCGGTAATCCTATATATTTTCTAAGACCTTGTAAGCCGAATCCAGTTTCTCTTCTTGTATCATCACTGTGTGCTTTTGTAATCGTTTCATCGTTTGATGTGTCAGCCTTTCTTTTTTTCAAATAAATATCTCCTTTTAAAACTCCTTCATCTTGTGAAAAAGACCTATCAGAAGCACCTGGATTTACTATTGGATGCCTGTGTTCTGTTTCATAAAAAAACTCTGTAGAAGTTTGTTTATGGGGACTATAAATCTCATACACAAAAGAATGATCAGTAGACGTTAAATTACCTGTTGACAGAAAATCTTCTGAATTTATATCAACTAAATTTATTAAAACAAACCTTCCTTGCTGTGAAGTTATAGCAAAATCAAAAACATCATTGTTTGTTATAATTTTGATTCTATCGCCCTCTTGATAAGAATAACCTAGTTTGTATGAAGTTAAATCTCCTAGACCTATAGCAATACCTTCATGACTAGAATCAAAAGAAATTAATTCTTGGTCAGAAAACTTTCCATTAGGGTCACCATTATCGTCAGTTTTTTCAACACGAATAGTAAATGATTCATTACTATCAAATTTGTAGTATCTAATTTTATTTATAAGGTTGCCTATAGTGAAGTCTTTTGTGAGGTTTTTTGTTCTTAGTATAGAATAGTGCGTTGCCCAGTCTGGTATTAAAGTACTAGCGCTTGTGTTTAGTTGCCATTCTATATGTTCTATATACTGCTGAAGGTTTAAAGATCTTTCAGGTGTTACTATCTTCATAGATTCGTCCGTAAGGACACCCCCAGTTCTACCTGCAAAATCATAAAAAGCAATACCTATTTGGTATGCTGATGAGTGTGAAAATCCTAAAATACCACCATCTGTTCTTTGCTGTTCAGTAAGAGTGGTTGTAGAAGGGACATTGTTTTTTATTGTGTTAATAGAAATATCTGATGCTGTTATCTTTCTTGGATTTATTCTTGATGTTTTTATATTACCTAAAAACAATCTATTTCTTGCTACAGTAAGAGATTCGGACTCAAACGGTACTGTGTCAAAAAGTTTTACTGAATCGCTATCTGACACCGCATTACCCAATACATCATTATAATAATTAAATGAAAGAAATGTAGATCCAGAGTTATGGGCAGAAAATGAACTAGCATCTTCAAACTCGTGTACAACAAAATAACTTGTATCATTATCAAATTTAACAGCCAACTGGATTTTTTCTACATCTTGTTCTATTTTTTCATTTCTAGGAAACTCAACCTTTATTCTTCTTGTTGTTTTTTGGTTTGAATCTTCCATATCCTGATGAGGATAAAAATTTGAACTAGGAGAGAACACGCTTGTTTCTCCATCTTTGTATTTATACCTAAAAGCAAATGTGTGTGCTTGAGGTTTTAGAAAACTTGTGTCTCTAGAAGTGTCAATTTCTGCTGTAATAGAAGGTGCTAGCATTGGAGGTTTTCTAATCAATGTTACTACACTATTTGCAATAGGTGTAACGTAAGCACTCTCAGTAGTTGAATATGAAGAATTATGTAGTTTAATTCCTCTGTCAACATTAATTCTACATGGTTCTTTGTTATCTGGTCCTGTCCAATATAACAATCCATCTAGAAAAAAAACCCCAGTAACAGGTTTTGATGAACTAAAGCCTAGGGTAAAACCTTGAAGATCTGCATCAGATAATACTTCCAATATACTATTAGAAGAATTTTTGTATACAAATATTTTTGATATGCTTCCGGCTACAAAAAAGTAAATATCATTTGTGTTTGGGTCTTCAAAACTGCCTACTACTTTTGCGTTTGTTGGTAATATTGAATTGGTAACCTCTCTGTTACCTAATATATTAGACAAACTTCCTGATTTGCCTTCCGAAGATATAACAACACGAGCATTTAATGCATCTACGTTATCATCTTTTTTATGTGTAAAAAATGATCCGTCTGCATTAAGTCCAGAAATAAAGGTCTTTTTTGCATTGTTCATATTTATCCTTTAATTGCTGCGAATGTGTGTGATCGCAACGATTTCAAAATGTCATTTATAGTTAATTGATATTCTCTACTTCTATATCGTTTAAATGATTGCAGCCACTCTTCTTTTGCTAGAATTTTTTGATTCATAGGCACAGTCAAATTATGTTCGTTATACCTCCATAAAATATATCTTTCAACTGCTTCTGCTGCATATGCCGGTAGGGTAGTTCTTGAGTTCGTTTCTGTACCTATTCCAGTAGTAATGTAATCAAGAACTATTTCAGTTGCTTTTACAGCAGGATCCAGCATAATTTTTCCCCTTTCTTTTATAACCATAAAACTTGCTTTGTATGTAGACCTGTGACCAAAATGCCTACCAATATGCTCACCTTTATCGTTTCCATGTGATGAATAATAATACGAATCAGAGTACATCATATCTGCATCTGTTTCTACATCTGGATATGGTATTTGGTTACCACTAGAATCTAAATTCATTAACCTATTGAAGTCTTCTCTATGTAAAAGGGGTATTACATACTGACCTTTAGTGTAGCCCACTTTTATAAAATCAACATAATCACTTGGAAGAGTTATTTCATTACTTGAGTCTACAGTTATTTTTGTAGACTTAATCTTAAATGGTGAGTCATAATTCATTTCCCTCACCGCTTTTATACCATAATGGAGAAACTCCATATAATAATGTATCGACTTATTACAAGTCAATAAAGCAGATCTTACTATTTCATCTATAAAGTATACTTTCATATTTGATTATTTGAATCTGAAACCTTGTCTGTTACTTTTGGTACTACACCTAAAAACTGTAATACATCTTTAATTACTAAATCTTCCATATCGGCAGGAAGTGCTAAGTAATCATAATCCCCTAAAACTGTTGCGTCCACAACAAGTAGCCTAACTTTCAGTTGAGATACGTTAAATGGTGACGCTGTTATATCATTTGTAAATATTAGAAATTGACCATCAACATAATAGCCAACCTGATTATCTAAATATTGTAAAACGTCTTGAGATGATAATAAAGTATTTTGTCCGCTTTGTATAGGTATATACTGCTGGTCAGCATCACCAATTGGACTAACACTCCATACACCCATATTTCTAGGTAATGATATAGGGTATACTGGTAGTTTAACTCTAGCCTTTGATGTTTCATAAGTAGCCAGTCCACTCGTTATAGTGTATGTACTAATCATTGAGTGAGGCGGAAAATAATCACCATCTCTTTTATTTACTGTTAAATGCTCTGCTTTTAAAAGTTTATTAACACTTTGTCCAACAAGAATTTTTATTTCCTGTCTAGTTAACTCAGAGTCATCAGAAGGATTACCACCGCTATAAATTCTAAAAATTTGTTCTGTTATTTTACCTATAGTTGTCATGATCCTTGTTGTGTTTTAAGTTCTGAATATTGTGTCATATTAACATCTTCTAAATGCACTCCTAACATTGTTAGAGCCCTGTTTATAATATCATTAATACAATCATCGGGCCACCCCAAATCAACACTTGCTGCTAACACAGTTGTATTTCCTGCTGAAACAGATGAACCATCTTGTCCTGTTAAATTATTTGTAGCAGTATGTGTTAATGTAGCAGAAGTAGAAGTGTTATGTATTATTTTTCTACCATCGACAACAAAACTGAAAAAGGGTTTTGTAGGCCTTTCTAAATACATAATAAAACCAGAAGTTGTCGACTCTGGAAATATTTGAAATTTAGTACCGTTATTACCTAAAATTGCTATAGGAAAGGTATTGCTTGGTTCTGCAATTTGTGAAACCAACCTTTCTGCTAACTGATCCTCATTTACAACTTTTATAGGGTTGTTTAATGTCTTTGATGCTGTAGATACAGATTCTGTTAATATACCAGCAGAGTTGCTAAAAGTTGACGTAGAAACATTATTCAAAGTTGTAGTAGCATACATACCCAATAAATGTAAATATGTTGGTGCAACTGATAAATTTGTAAAATGAGTCGAGGCTGTTAAATCTATAACGCCAGTGTTACTTGAAGTAAACTGCTCTCTTCTTTTAAAAAACCTAAGATCGTCTGATATTTTTTGTGTCATACCATACGCTATAGGAGGTATTGGTCTTCCTGGTTGGTATCCTTTTGGATTACCTACCAGTTCAACAAATTTTGACATTTGCGCTCTATCAAGAGCCTTATCAATATCTGATGGTGAAACATAACCAGATATTTCTTTATTTAATACAAATGTTATATAATCATGAATCTGTTTGATTGTCATCTTCTACCTTATTATCGGCAGTAGGTATTATCTCGTATTCTCCAGATTCTAAATTAAGATTTATGTTACCATAATCTTCTTTTAGTTGGTCAGCCGCCTCTTTCAGTTCATCGCTTCCTTTATCCCATTCTTTAAACAGGTTATCGTAAGAAGCAGAATGATTTCTTTTTTGGACCACCCACTCTCCTAGAGCCATTTTGATTTGACCTAATTTGCCATTTATTTTTTGAAGATTTTCTAATTCTTCTTTTTTGATTTTATTTTTTGCCATTGGTTTTAATTTTTAATGTTTAATTTTTGTAAATGTCGTTATAAATATTAGTTATGTATTAAAATTTTATTACTCGGTTATTGTTTCAAAACTTCCTTTTCTATTAGTGGATATACAATCTTACCCCCGTCATTTAGATAACTTATATATATATCGTTAATAGAGGTTTGTATTTCTTGGGTTACGTCCGAGTCTTTCCACCAAATATCAAAAAGTATTAAATCATACTTTTTTGATGGGATGTAGGTAAATATATCTCCTTGTATTACATTTATATTTTCATCTAAATAGTCAACATAAGATATTAGTTCGTTGTTTTTTTCTAAAACGTCTATAGTGCTACAATTTTTTACATTGTGCGCATAATTAGGTATTAATCCTAATCCAAGTCCGCCTATCAATATACTGTCATATGAAAAGTTATCATATATTAATTTTAATTTTGTACAAGCGTCACAGTCACCTAAAAAAGTTTTAGCATAATAAGATTTATTTTCAATCCACTTTTCATCACCAAAGTCTATTTTAGACACACCGTTTGTTTTAGATACGGTAAATCCCGTACCACTATACTGTTTAATTTTTTCTTCTAGTATTTTCATTTTAACAAGATGCTAAAAATGTTATGGCTCCGTTTGATCCTATTGTGATTCTTGTAGAAGCAGTTCCTGATTGACTAGATCCAATACCATAATTTCCTGCCGATATAAATGTAGCGCCAGTATTACTAGTGTAGCCCACATCACCTACACTCAAACTATCACTTGCGTCAGCATCCGTGAAGAAACCTAAATCAGTAGTATCTTCACCGCAGGCAAATACTGATTTTGGGTATGGCGCTGATAGCGGAGTTATTGCAAAAGAAGAAAGTGTTACAGCATCATGATCATATCCATAAAATTCACCCATCCGGTGAGGAGTACTACCGTCTGGTTTGTGGACAGATGCGGTATTTGTTGCTTCAAAACTTACGCCACTACCACCACTATTACCACTAGTAGACACATCTTTTAAACTGTAAGGTGCAGCAGGTAAAGAGGTTTCATTATAATTATCGAAATGCTTTTCACTTGCAATCTTAGACAAATGAAGTTGACCTGATGATGGCACTGTCATTTTTTAGTAAATGTTTCTATTCGCTTTCCGCAAAAGGATCACGAAATGTTTTCATTACTGGCGTTACTTCTAAATCTAGTTGTGACGCTAAACTTGACTTCATAGCATCTACATCTAAACCACTTTCCAACCATCCAATAACATCAGATTCTTTTAAGTCAGAATATTCTATAAAGTTTTCTGAATCAAAATCTACAGAGTGTGTGCCTATATTTTCCTTAATGTATTCTTTGCCTGAAACTGTCTCGCTACATTGATAACCCCAATGTACAGTATAAACAACATCATTTTTACTTTCATGCTCTACATGAGCATCCAAAGCGTTAATTTTCCATGTATATTTTTTTGCCATTTTTATAAATTTTTATTATTTAACAATTTTTCTATTTTTTCTTCTAGTTTAGATATTTGAGTTTGTTGTTCTTTTATTGCCTCTACTAATATAGGAATTACACCTTGATGACGCACAGACAATAACCCTTCTTCATTTTCTCTTACCAATTCAGGTAATACTTTTTGTACGTCTTGTGCGATAAAACCTACATCATCTACAATGTTAGACAACCCGGGTTTTTTCCATGTAAAAGACACACCTTGAAGGTTTTTTATTTTTTCCAAACCATTTTTTACAGGATTTATGTTTTTCTTTAAATTAATGTCAGATGGAGATCCGAATGCAATCACATCTCCAGCACAAATAAAAGAAGTAGCGTTTAGAGATGCTTTTACACTTGATGCGGGCAAAAACTTTATCGTACCAGTAGAATCTCCTGATGAGGTAAATATAAAACTTGTGGCATTAGGAGTTTTCATTTCAATACCAGACCAGAAATTTGTAGCAGTTGCTGTTGTTTCTAATTTAATCCCTCCATCATTGCTCGATCCACCATTTACATGAAGCATTCTTCCTGGACTTGTTGTTCCAATTCCAACTTTTCCTGAACTGTCAATAACCATTCTTGTAGCAGATTGCGCATCGTCAACTATAAAAAATGAATTACTTGCGGTTCCTAAATAATACCTACCAGTACCGCCATTTATTCTTTCTAAATATAATTGGTCTGTACTCTGATTAACTGCAATATGTAAACCTGAAACACCATTAGCAGGCGAAGTTGTTCCAATTCCTACTTTACCGTTTGTAAATGTTGCAAATATACCATTACCATCTGCTATGTCTAAAGTTCTTCTAGCATTATTGGTTTCTTTATTTTTAACTAACATACCATGATTAACAGTTGAAAATGCATGACAAAATTCAACCATGTAATTACCAGTAAAACTACCAGCAGCAGTTGCATGGCTCATTACTTGTAACATTGGCAAACCACTAGCAGCAGCATGGTTTAAATGCAATAATGCACTTGGGCTAGTTGTGTTAATTCCTACTCTACCTGAGTTATTAATACGCATTCTTTCATTAAATGAAGAACCAGAATTACCGTTATTTGTAGCAAATACCAAATGTGAACCATCGTGAGCAGATATTTGAGCCCTACCAATATTAGTTCCTGTTCCACTCCCATCGCCACCGCCAAATAATATTGCGGGTGCAGCGTTTCCAGTGGCTATTATATCTAATGCTACATATTGATTTGTTCCCGTAGTGGTAAGAGTTAAATGTTTATTACCCCAACCAAATGGGTTTGGCGTGCTAGTTCCAATACCTACGTTTCCTGTGTTTGTAATACGCATTCGTTCTGACATTGACCCTATACCAGCAGTTTGAGAATTAAATGTTATACCATTAAATCCATGTATGTTAAATCTGGCACCGCCTAATTCAAAACCTGCTGAGTTATTTGAAGAACCATTATATACTTTAAAACTTGAACCTACATTTACATTGCCATCAATATGGAGTTTGTCTGTTGGTGAAGTCGTTCCGATTCCTACATTTCCTGCTTGAGTTACGGTTAATCTATTTGAATTATTTG
>CEVB01046881.1_pt1 | contig 20862 bp, 40 predicted proteins | sample 531381 | NCBI WGS metagenome assembly CEVB01 (sample SAMEA2622763, study PRJEB7988) | marine metagenome | biome: marine biome (ENVO:00000447); feature: surface water layer (ENVO:00002042); material: "saline water (ENVO:00002010), including plankton (ENVO:xxxxxxxx)" | depth 5 m | reverse complement strand
ATACTATTTTTCAACTCTGCATTGGTATCTTTTATATTTTTTTTGACTTTGTCAAGTCCTTTTTCTGCTTCCGCAGTACTCATTTTGAGTTTAAAAATTACCTCTTCGTTTGCCATTTGCCTAATATTAGTTGATTGTTATTAGTTTTTACTTTCTTGTAGCTAGTTATAGCAGGTAGAGTTTCTTTTAAAGACGTAAATGCAAAGTTAATCATGTCGCCCTGCAACTTTAATGCTATTGGTAAAATTTTCTTTTTATGCATATCGTGTTTCTGTTATGTTTAATGTTACAGTCCAATGTGCAACATGTGAGCCATTTTGGTTTGCAGTGAGTTTTATGTAATCTGGTGTACCTGCAACTGCATCAAAATCTATTGAGTAAGAAGTCATGCCGCTGTCTTCATGTGTTTGTGTTATAGAGTGACTTATTTCAGTAAGTGTGCTAGACACATATTTGTATGTTACAATTCCATGCTCGCACCATATTAAATTGCCTGTTGTAATTACGCTTGCTTGATAGCTAAAAGTGATAGCATAAGAGTAGCTTTCGTCAATTTCATATCTGTTATTAGCATAGCCACCAATAAAAAGTTCGCTATTATCAACTCTTGTACCAGTACCATTGTAGTGTGCTACAACGTTTCTGCTTCTATTTTTAGTGTTACAAAAACCATAAGCTATTTCGCCTTTATTTTTACTGTAAACACCTGTACCTAGTATGATAGTATTGTCAGCATATATGCTATTAGCACTGCCTAAAATTTTAGTGTGGTTTCCTTGTATGTAATTATCTGATCCTGTTACATCGTTACGTTTGCCAAGGTGTATATTGTTGCTTCTGGAGTCGCCAACTTTTGCAAAACTTTTAGTAGAATAACTTGTGCTAGTAAAACACTTGCTGTTTCTAAATTCAAAACCATAAGCAAGGCAATCAGCACGTGTTCCTGCAGTTGCTTCGCCACCTTTAGCATCGTCAACAAAAGTAACTTCGCCTGTGACTGCTTTTATTGTATGTAATTTTTTAGGCATTATACTCGTAATAGTTCAATTTTAGCTGTTTTATTTCTGTCTGTGTTATACATGATTTTGTTAACCTTATAAATAACGTCTTTTATTCGTATTCTGTTCTGGAAACTAAAATTATGTATATCAGTAGGCGATAGTTTTATGTTTACAGTATATAAAATAGAGTCGCTGTTATCATATCTTTCGTTTACAAAATCTGCATAATACAAATTGTACAATGTATTTACGCTAGGTATCATTGGTAAAGAAGCGTTAACTTGCTCAATTAGTCCAAAACTCAATATGTTTGTGCTAGAACTAGCTTGTGCAGGTATATCTGAATATATGTGAGCACTTGCTGTATTATTGTGAGTAGTGCTAAGGTCATCAATTACAATACCGCCAAAGGCAGATGCATCAATTAGTTGAGAATTTTTGTAAAATAATCTAGGTTTACTAGCAGATGCGAATATGTAATCTGGATAATTTTGCAACTGTTTACCAATATGCATAAAACAGCCAAGTCCGTCCTCTTGGTATTGAGTATATGCAGGTCCAAATACCTCTAGTTGTACCTCGTGTGTTTCTTCTGCATCTGGATCAACTATAACTGTTGCATCGCCATAATTTTTTGATGCTAAATCTCTATAGCCATCTAAGTAAAAGTCCTCAACTTCTGCAAATTTCAATGTAATTTCTTTAATTGAAGGCAAGGGTTGTACTTTTGCATTATTGATGTCAACTTTTTTGCTCCAATCTAAAATTGCACCTGTTGTAAAATCGCTGTATGGCTCTATTTTTAATTGTTTTGTGCCAATCGGCTCTGTTACTAAATTAAAAACCTTAAAAACATCTCGCACTAAGTCAGCTAGCTTGATGTCTGGATAACATTTTGAAACCAAAAAATTCATTGTAATATCTGAGTCTACATGGAAGCCTAATATGTTGCCAGAATGCCCGCTCATGCCACTTGTAGCAGGTCCCGTATGGAAACGTGCACCCCCTGTCTGAAAATGTAACGCGTAATGCAAAACCTCTATTTCTGCTCCAATACCTAAATTGTATATTGTACCGTCAAAAATGTGTGTTTGCACATTGCCAGGAAAAACAGTAGTTGAAGCTCCACTAAACGCAGCAAGTGCATAATCGCCATTCAAAGACGCATCTGGGTTATTTGTAACTCTCGCTATGGTAAAAACTTCTGCTGGACTAGGTGTAGCAGCACCTGTGCCGAATACTTCTTGTATCTTTATATCGCCTAATACTGTCACGTCGCCTGGTGCCTGCATTGTATATGTTTGGTTAGTAGCATCAAAACCCCCTGTATCGTCTTGTGTTTCTGTCATCGGAAAGTTAATAGCAGTAGCAGGAGTATTGCCAAGTACATAAGCAGCATTAGTATTAAGATCGGAAGGTCCGCCCTCAGCAACATGCACAGATAGTTGATTTGCATTGCCCTCATGTAGTGCAGTACCTAAGTCAAAATAAACATCTGTAAAAGCAGGAGTATTTAAAAATGCACTAGTAAATTGAAACCCTGCATGCTCAAAAATTTTGTTAAATACATGTTTTAAATTCAACGATAGTGGATATGCATTGTTATACCAATTTGCAGAAATTCTAAACGTATTCTGTCCAGGGTCTAGGTACGGGTTACTGTTAGCAACAAGTGGGTATAGCACTTCTGTATTTTGTGTAGGGTGACTTGTATTGAACGTAGCTGCACTTGTAGTGTCTTGTGTGTCTGTAAATATACCATTAGTCCAAGAGTTAACCATGTTATCGTAGTCAGTACTTGTACCAAACGTATCAGTAGCTACATTGTAACCTGCAACGTATCTTGTGTGATCTAATGCAGAGAAATCGAGGTCGCTTAACACGTCATCGCCTAGTGTTTGGAAAAAATTAGCAGCATCGTCATATATTACAACCTTGTAAAACCTTTCTTTGCTTTTTTCTACAACGTCAAGCACTCGCAAAAAACCTAGCATAATGCTGTGTCCGTCTACTAATAACTCTGCTTCGTAACTTGTATTTGGATCAAATGATGTAGCAGTAGTATATCTGCTTGGCTCGTAAAAATGGTTAAAAATTCTATTATTTTTAGTAGTAGCAGGTAACTGAAAATCTTTGCTGTAACTTGCGTTCTTAGCATCTTTGTCAAAAATATCGTCTATGTTATAAGTGATATTTATGTTCTCGTCTCCAGATGTGTCTAGAGTATGTCTTTTTCCGTTTATTGTTACGATCAATTCTATCATGTTCTCTGTACTCTGTAATCGTGTCCAACTTCTAGCTCTAAAACATATTGTATTAACTTGTCGTTTGCTTTAGTTCGTACTACGTAATCTTTTTCATTAACGACTACAGGCATAACTCTTGCAGTACCTCTATCATTAGTTGTTAGCCATTGCACAAGTGGACTTGTAAAACAACCTTTTAAAAATAATGCTTCTTCTTCTGTAATAAAATCTGTGTTAATTTCTATTGTTTGTTTTACACTATTATTAAAAACTTTGTTACCGCCTTGATAGCTTTGTATGTCATGCCCATTGTTAAAGTCGTCAATTACTTTACCATGATTTTGTCTGTAAGTTTTTTTATTACTAGTAAATGTTTTTTGACTTAACTTGCTAAAATTATAATAGTCCCAAGTACCTACTTGGTTAAGCCAAGCCAGACGTATATTCTCATAACCTCTGCAATCGCTATCTGTTATATCAAATATCAAAGGTTTATACGCACCTGCACCTGTACTGTCCTCAAATTCTACTGTATAAAAACCACCTGTCTCTATGTTAGAAGCTGTAAGGTTTCCTGCTGCTGTTAAGTTTTTAAGTCCGCATCCAAAATATAACAAACCATGTTGCCCCCTCGTGCCATCTGGTGATGTTTTGAAAAATTGTCCTGCTACAGGCTGCCAACCTCCATTAGTTGTGTTATTTGTAATTGTATTATTTTCTACAAGTGAGCCGCTAGAGTTATACAACCTAATACGCACACGCCCCATGTCTGCAAGTTTAAAACTAGCAGTAGCATGATCTTTATGCCCCCCACAAAAAAAAGCAATAGTATGGTATTGATCGCTACTTATTTTTTGTCTTATTGCATCGTCAACAGTAGCTAATGTATTTGTAGGAAAATCTGTGAGCGTATTTTTAGTAGTGCCTGTTGTGTAGTAATCTGAAATTCTAAATTCTTCGTCATTGATTTTTTTGTTTACTCCGTTCCAGAAATACACCTCTTGTGCGTACATAGGCACTAAAGAAGGTTGAGCAAAATATGCTGTTGTAACTAAAGTACCGCTTACTCGATATTCGACAGCAACTTCAAAATTAAATCTGCGTAAATTAGCTATATTTTTGTTGTAATTTTCTATGTGATGTATTGGTGTAGGTACTAATGCTTGGTTGTGTACAGTATAACTCTCTATGTCAGTTTCTACATGATCTTGTACAAATTCTTCTACGTTAAAATAAGCTTTAAAGTCAGAGTTAAAATCGGTAGATTTTTTAAGTATAACTTCGCCTGCAAGACCTGCTACACATGTGCATCGTAATATGTACTTTACATCAGTTGGCGAAACGTATGAGCCATTATGTAGTACTTGTCCGTAAACATTAAAAAAGTTATTGTTGTGAGCCATAATTACATGGTCGTTATATGCAGGCACAATCGATCGCTGTGTTTGTGTCCATGATATTCGTATAGTTCCTGTTGGCATGTTATAGTTCTTTTGTTACGTTTTGAATAAATTGTGTTGCATCTTTTGCATAAGCTCTAGCTATCTGCTTTGGTAAACCTTTTATTGTTTGACTTAATGCATCTGTAAAAAAGTTAGTAGGTTCAATTCCAAAAAGGTATATTTTTCTAGCAACTAAAAAAACCATTGTTTTGCGAGGTATAAATCGCCCCTTTTCGTCACGTACTCCGTCAAGTCCTTTGCGTACAACCCACTTGTCAATAGCACCAAGGTTTACAGCTTTCTTGCTTCCTGTGAATTTAAAAGGACTGCGAGGTGCTTTTGCAGCACTTTTAGAGCCTCTTATACCCTTATCTACTATATTAGTATGTGGTGCTCCTAAAAACTTTAAATCGACTGTACCTCGATCTACGTTAAGAAAGTAGCCTAAGCTATCTTTAGTTTTTCCAGAAACGTTTTTGCCTTTTTTATCTAATATAGTACGAGCAAGAGCAACGGTCTTATCTGCAAAAATTGTAAATACTTTTTCTACGTTCTTTGACTTCATTATGCAGTAGCTACAACTATTTCAACGTCTGTCTCTGCACCACCTGTACGCACAAATAAATCTGTTATGCTATGTCCTAAAGACGTAATAGCTGATCCACTTGTATTGCTATCTGTAACTAACGCTTGTAATATAAAGCTTTCGCCTGCATCGATCTGGAATGCACAACCAACGTTGCTTTCTTCTGCTAGCGTTATGTTGATAGCATTGGTGTCATCTAAATTAGTAATACGCATATACTTAAAATCGTCACTATCAAACTCGCCACTAGTAGGGTCGCTTGCAAATTCTACTAATGTATGTGTAGTATTTGCTTTTAGTTGATAAACTCTGCTGTGGTAATTAGCAATTCCTGTAATTTGATTAGTTTCGCTTTTATCGTAAGTAACTCCGTTTAGAGTTATACTTTCTGATATGCTAACTGTTAGTGTTGCTGCTGTAACTGTAGATGCCATTTTTTTATTTTTTTGCTTTTATTTATTAGTATTGTATTAAAGTATATTTATTATAGTATATAAATAACTATTGTTTGTGTCGGTTAGCTGACGAAACGCTGTCGAATTATACATAACCATCGCATGCACTTGCGTCAAATTCTACCTCTATTGTAAAGTTTGCACTCCAGCCTGTAACTTCATTGTCAAATCGCTCTGTAAAAGGTTCACAACTAATGCTGTCTTGCAATCTAAATGAATTGCGATAGTCTTCAATAGTACTTACTGCATTGCTATTACGCAGAGTGCTTATAATATCGCCAATAGTATTGAGAGTGTCGCTTAGTACTTGATCTTCGTTACGTTCATTTTTGCTAACTAAGTCCATAACCAGAAGCTGAAAGCTATATGTTAATGTGCCTGTGTCAAAATTCGCACTAGAGTACGATAAATGAGCAAGTGGGTATGTGATTTCTTTAAGGTCAACCTCAAAAATATCGCCTTGTGTAAATGTATTGACTCCTTTTGCACTACTCATAATACTAGTAATGCTTCTAGTAACTGTGCTAAAAGGTAAGTTTTTTATGTTATGTCCTTGATATTTTATGCTCATGCTTTTTGTTTATTTTCTAGTCTATTCAATTCTGTTGTGTAACTTATATAGTTAAAGCACTCGTCAACTGTTTTATTAAGTACTTCGTCAAATTTTAATAAATCGCCACCTGCAAGGTTATAAATTATACTGTACCACCCATAAGTCTCGCTAAACGCTTCTTCGTCAGTCTGATACGTTCTCGTCTCGTCCTCCTGTCCACCTTTGAATATGCTTCCGTAATTTTCATGTAATCGACTGCGATAGTTAAAAAAAAAGCAGCAGCACCGTTCACAAGTTCTACGCTCATTGCATCTCTAAATAGTTCTGCACGTTTATTTGCACTTATAAAATCGTAGTCTTCAATATCGTATTTGTCGCCTTTCTTTTTTGTAACAGGTCGATATAGTATGCCCATAATTTTGTGCATATTTTCCCAACTTTCTGTAAGTGCGTTATCTAAGTCAACAAACTCCTTAAGCTTCATGTCTGCTAGATTAGGGTGGAAACCGTACTCTGTATTTTCTATTTCAAAATGTACAGCTAGGTCTTCATTAGGTTTAGTTTCTACAAGTTCTGCAAGTATTTTTGTAGCACCATTAAGCACCCTTTTTGGTATATTAGCGATAGCATCTGGATCAGCACCTGTAAAACATGATAACAAATGCAGTTGCTTTTCTGCATCGCTAACGTCTTCTTTGTAGGTACTCATAAATAGCTGGTATTTTCGCAAACTAACTTGGTTCCATTTGCTAGGTATGTGATATTCGTCTTTGTTAATAACTAATTGCATATAGTAATATATAAAATTTAATAAATGAGTATATTGCCTGCCATTGTTTTAGTTAATAAAGGGGGTAAAGATATTTAGAGCACGTCTGCCCCCTTTTTTAATGCACAAAATATTTGCCATCGCTTTTTATTTCATACCAAAGTCGCATCATAAGTGCATCGCTATAATCTGGAGAACGTCCTATTGCTGTTTTTACATCGTCTTTGCCTATCATTTGCACCTTTGCATCTTTGTCATAGTTTTTACGTCTTACTTGCTCTAGTTCCTGCACGATCATGTTCTGCACCTTGATGTCCTCTGTTTTTATATATATGCTTGACTTGTTGATAGCATCTGCTAACTTGTAATAGCATTGTGTTTTTAGGTTTGCGTAATTCTCGTTTTTTAGTGCTTTGCTGTTATTGACAAAACCTCTGCAACGCAATATGTCTTTACAGCCACCTCCAATCCCGTCTTCGTCTACAATAATATTGCTTAATTTGATACCATACGTAATCTGCATATCTTTTATGCTCTTAGCAGCTTCTGTAATGCTGTTAGATGCCATTGTTACAATACGCTCAACTCGTAAACCATTCCAGAGCATAATAACCGTCTTGTCTTTACCATACCTTGCAATGTCTGCTGTTATATAACCATCGCCACCTGCTATTGTATCATTTTCAAATGTACTAAGTATTGCATCGTAATTTATTAACTTGTCTTCGCTGTCGTCATATTCCCAGTTGCCAAATAGTAATCTTTGTTTACTGACTTCGTCTAGTTTCGATAGCTGTTCTTCGTAATGTTTAGATACGTGCTTATTGTCTGTTACTAGCGACTGTATAAATTTTCTATGCTCTGGTAACTTATTCTCTTTGTATGGTTTGTAAAATTTACTGTAAACCCATTCTTTGCTAGGGTTGCAAGTCAAGAGTATTTTAGGTTTCAAGTTAAACTCGTCTAGCCTGTATCTAATACGTGAGCCAAGTATTTGTTTTGCTTTCTCTGTAATTTGACTGCACTCGTCAACAAATGCTGCTGTAATTTCAAGCGATCCTAGTGAGTCGAAGTTACGATCTGATGGGTATGCAAATAGGTCTTTTAACAGGACTTCACTGCCATTGTAAAAAGTTATAATATTGCTACCTCCATTAAATTTGTAATGCCTACCTGCTTCTAGCTTCCATTGTTGGCAAACCTCAAAAAATGTGTTAAGAGTTGTCTTTTTTAAAGTATCAAGTTTACTGCGTCCAATAAGGCATCGTATTCCATCGTATTGTGTACACAGCCAGATAATCCAAGCACAGCCCAAATAGGACTTGCCACCACCTGCTGCACCACCGTATAAAACCTCTGTTGTAGTCTCATCTGTTAGGTAATGTAATGCTTGTCCTTGTTTACTTGTTAGGGGTATTATCGTCATCAATTACTAGCTGTATGTTAACAGGTTTATCGCCACCAGAATGCTCTAGCTCTTGTCGTTCTATATATCCACGCTTTTTGCCTTTTGTTTTTAAGTAAAATATAGTAGCACTTGTATTTCCGTCTCCTATCTGCTTGTGTAACTGACTTTCCGCAAAATCAAGAGCAATGTTTTCTATTTCTTGTACTGACTTTTTGAAGTCCTTGTCTTCATTTAGCCACTTGTAGAATGTTGATCGTGCAACCCCTACTGACTTAACTGCTGTTGTAACTACTCCAAGAGTTTTCTCTAATGCTTCTAGTACTGCTTCCTTTTTTATGTGTCTATTTTCGTCCATGTTATATGCCTTTTATTGGTATTCTTACAATAGGGTTGAGGTCAAAACCTTTTATTTTGCTACCCCTTTGTGTAGTATCGTTCTTTACTATTTGACTGCCCCACTTCTTTTGCAAGAGTTTAAGCTGTTCTATTTCTCTGCTCATCGTTCTATAATCAGCACAACCACCTTTGTTGCCATGGTCTTTTTTTACCATATATGCAGAGTTAATTCTCAATAGCTTTCTGTACACGTTGCAATTTTGTATGCAATAGTCGTAGTCTTCTTTTAAAGGTAACCTCTCGTCGAATACAAGTTCATTATTTAAAAACCCCATGAAACTAGCAGAAATAGTGCTTTTAAGAGCAAAAGGTGTATATTCTCTATAGCTGCCTTTATCTCCTATTATGTTAACACCCCAAAGCCTACAACCAAATTGTTCGCAAAGATCAAAGCCTTGCTCTATAAACTCTGTTACGTCTTCTATGTTTTTGCTTTTAGGTAAACCGTTCTCTGTACTCCAAAACTTCAATGCTTCGATGTCATCGTCAATAATAAGCCCCTTGTCTTTAATATAGTGCTTTAACATGTAATTTCGTACTCTAGCTATATTGCCACCAATTTCGTCTGGCATTATTTCTACTTTGTAACCCTCGTCAATATATTCCTGTGCTTCAAACTCATGCACACAATATGTAATGCTTGGTATTATTCTGTGAGTTTTTACTCCTTTAGCTCTCTTATAGCTCGGTGCGTATATATTCATGTTAAACCCCTTTTATGGGTATGTTAAATTTCTGATTGCCTTTTTTGTTGTGTGTAATCATTTTCCTGCCCCATTTATTATTTATAGCAACTGCAGCTTTTAATCTATCATTTTTGTTATATCCGATAACGCTATTTGCATCACCGTCTTCTCCATACGTCAGCACAGCATATTGGTTGAGTTTAAGCATGCGTCTGTTTGTATTCATTTTCTGAAAGTAAAAATCTAGGTCGCCTTGTACTCTAAGTCTTTCGTCATAACGCAAATTGTCGTTAGTATCAATATAAACACAGTGAAAAACAGGTTTAGTCAAACTAAAAGGTGCCATGTCTTTCAACTTCATGCAATCTTCGCTATAATCGAAACCTGCAAACCGAGCACCCATGTCTTGTGCCATTAACTCAACTTTGTTAAATAACTCAAGTATCTCGTTTTTTTCAAGTAGGTAATTTTCTTTTTTTCTTTTTATACCTCGTAAATCGTCATCAATAGTCCATGCACAGCCATTCTCTTGTTGCTCTTGTATAAGATCAATTATAGCATTACGCTTTTTGTTTACACTTCCGTCTTTGTGATCAGGTATTGCCATGACTGCATCGCCATAGTTAGCACGATAAGCTTCTGCTTGACTTTCTGGTACTACAATGTTACCAACTCCTAGCAATTCGTAAGTCCGTACACTGCTAGGTCTATTATATGACGGTATATATATATTACACATCTTTAATGCTTTTTAAATACTCTGCACCATTGATAACTCTGCCGATGCCCTTGCTCCAGGGTTTGCCATTCTGTCTTTTAGAGTGTACGCTTTTTAGATCAAAATGTGTTTGTGCAGATAGCCAATCAACGTCATTGTCAAATAGTAATACAACGTAATTGTGACTCTCGTCCAGATATTCGCTAAAAACGATCTCTTGTTCTTCTATCTCTGCTTTTTCGTTTAAGGTAGGTACCTCAACACCCCAGTCAACAAGTGGCATTTCATGCATATTGTTTGCTAGCATATCATAGTCCCATGTACCAAAACTAGCATTGTCCTTAACTACAAATTCGTCAATAATATCTTGCCTTGTTTTTGCAACTCCTTTCTCTTGATATTTTTCGATAGCTTTTTCGATCATTGCTTCTGTTAATATAATTGTAGGCACTTCTTTGTGTCCTAGCTCAACTAAAGCTCTGTATCTCATATTACCGCCTAGTATAGTCATATTCTCGTCAACTACAATAGGTCGTATGTTAAGCATTACGTCAAAGTCTTCTAAACTTTTTTTTAGTTTTTTAAAGTTAACTTTGTCAATAGTTCTGGGGTTTTCCTTATTAGGAATAATTTTGCTAATATGTACTGTTTGCGTTTTCATTTATAATGTATTGGTTATTTTCTAGTGTGTCTAATTCAAATTGCAAATGGTCTATTGCTTTTTGTATGTCCTGCTTAGCAGGGTTGTTAGGTTTTTTTCCTGCTCTTAACAGATAAGTTACTGCTGTGCCTATGTTATACGTTAACTCGTAGTCACTAATTATTTCGTGGGCTTTTATTTGTTTGTTTTTTCCTATATAATAGCTAGGTACTTTTTTATTCATTTTGTAATGCAATTTTTTTAATACCATCAAATACAGTATGTAAACACGATCCACAATTAGTAGTCGGTCTGTAACGCGTCTGATGTATTTCGTTATATAATTCAACTAGTTGTTTTTTAGTTTTATTGTCTGGTGCTACTCCAGATTTGCAAGCTTTGTACAATACTTTAGCTTGTGCTATTTGTTTTTTTGTTACCATTTGTTTTGTGGGCAATTTTCTGTTTTCCATGCTGCTTTTGTTTCGATCGGGCAACCGCAGTCTGTACACTCCTTGTGTTTATGATCAAAATAATCGCACCTTGAGCAAGTATGCACTCTGTCGTAATATGTAGCTGTGTCTACATTTTCAAAACCATTAAGCACACGTTTAGCAACTGCTTTAAAATAGTTATAACTCTGTACCATTAAGTTTGGTTTGCTCATGTCTGTATAATTTTATTACTCCGTAATATGTATCTTTGCCTTTATCTGCTCGGACTTGCACAATGTCTACGTCTTCAAGTTCGACTTGATCCAAGTCAAGCACATATTCTAACTGCCCCTGTTCGTTATATATTTCTATAATCGGCACATCGTAACCAATTAGTCTAGCAAATTCGTCATAAATCATTTCGTAGCTCCTTAAGCCTTTTTTTTATATGTTTTTTTACTCCTTTCAAAGTATAGTAAATACTGATCCTGCTAATACCTGTTTTTGCAGATAAACTTGTGTAAGTATATTTTTTATTGTTTTTGTCTCCTAGCACATACAATTTAAAAAGTTCCCTATCGTACCAATATAACTCGCTCAAAATCTGGTCAATAAGGTCAGTGTCTTCTTTAATATATAAATCAGTATGCGATTGTTTTTTGTCGTTATAACTTTTGTTACCGTCATGGAACAATATATGCTCGTATATTTTTACATAAGTATAGTAGTATCTACTATTTTTACTATAATAGTTGAGTTTACACATTCTGTTAAAATATCTGTATATGTCTCCAGATGCTATAAGTTTTGCAACTTTACTTTTAGGCATTTCTAATAGCTGTAAAAAAACCTCTTGCACGAGGTCGTCTAGGTATTTTGCAGGAATAAAGTTTCTAGCAATTTGCTTTAATTCAATACATAGCTTGTTAGTAAGCATGGCACAATACTAGCAAAATTTTTGTATTATGCAACAATGTTAAAAAGTTTTTGTTAACTGTTAATTGTTAACTAATAAGATTTTGTAATTTTTCTTTGTAACCTTTTATTAACTCCATTAGTTCGTGTTTAGAGTACTTTATACTTGATTTGCTGAGTTTTACAAGGTCGTCTACTGTCTCATGTCCATAGTCAGCAATCAGCTTCTGTCCGAACATGTATTGCTCTCCTTGCCTAAACATGTTACAAGCAACGCATTGTGGTTTGCAATTCTGCTCATGCCACCTTGTACTAGTGTGTCTGCGTGACTGAAAATGTCCGCACTGCATTTCTTTGACAGGTTTAACAACTCCGCAGGTGTAACACTCTACATTGCCGATGTCATCTGCATAGTACCAACGTATATATTTGCTAAAAACTGCGTCTAGTTCTTTTTTGAGTTGTCCATGCGTTTTAGCTTTTCTTGCCATTCCTTGTTTTTTTGATCTGCTCGATGCTCAAAATATAGAGTTAAAGCAGTCCAAGCTATTGCAAGTATAAGTATAATTATTGAAAATATAAAAAGTGGTTTCATTTTGTTATCTGGTTTAGCCAATGTTTTAGTTTTCCTATTGCATGATTAGTCCATGTAGTATTAAAAGTTTGCACAAGATCAAGAGTAGGTATCTCCATAGTAATTTCTGCAGGTTGTATAAATTGATCTAAATTTTCGTCAGCATCTGCATCAAGTTGTGGTTTGACTTCATGAATGTAATATGCATCAAATACTATAAATGTTCTGTTACCATCTACTTGAATACTATTTATTTGTGCTATTTCTGTGTTAATTTTTTTTGCTTCCATTTTTTAATTGTTTAGCTTTTTGTATTGTGTTTTCTATTCTTTTAATATTTTCTGTATGTGCTTGATAATCAGTTAACAAACCTTGTTGACGTTTTAACTGTGCACCTTTTTTATAATCTTTGAGCCAGACGTTCCATGTTCTTACGTTGACAAAACAGCTTGTGCCCTCGTCTCCGTTTCTTATACCTTTGCTAATTGCAAAGCGTACCTCGTCTAATTCCAGATTAGCATAGTTGTGTGCTAGATCATCTGCTAATAAAGTACCCATCAATGCAATAGTTTCTGCAGTAGGCTTCTGTCCTAATTCCATGTATGCTTGGTTTACTATGTTAACACACTCTGTTTGCAACAATTTTTTATGGTTTGCGTATAAATACCATACCTGCTTAGTCTTGTCCATTGATAATATTTTGTGCTTTTTGCCAATTAGTAATTTGTTCCTGCACCTTGTTTGGTGTTTTTTGCATAGCCCTCTCGTCTATATTTCTTTGCCATGTTTGTAACCTTTTGCTAATCTCAAAGACTTGCTGCATCTCGAAACGCATTTTTGTTTTACTTTTGTTTTTTTCTGTCCAATACGAAATAAAACCTCCTAAGACAGTTTCGTCATGTCCATGGGAGTATAACATAACTTCGTCGTAAAACTCATTAAAACGCTCTTGTATGCCCTTTTTAGGCACTTTTGTGTCACTACTTTGATATTGTCTAAACTTAACGACAGTAACAACTGTGTTTTTAGTATTGCTATCTAATTTAATATAGCCAAAATCTTTAAGTCGCATAAGTCGATCATAAACTGTAGTCGGTGGTATGTTTAACTCTTGACTAGCAGAGTTTCGTCCTGTGACAAACTGCCCTGCTTTTAATTTTCTGCCAAATACTGTTTTTGGTTTTGTGTTAGCTCTTAATAAACACCAGACAAAAACCTTTAGCAATTCGCCATTTTCAAAAACTCCGTTGTCAAGTATTTTTCTGTATAACTTAATGTAGCCACTCATTATGTAAACATTTGTAGCTGTTGAGCTTTTTCTTTGTCTTCTGGAAACGAGTAAACCGCTATGCTAGTATTTTTACCGAGCCTTGTTTTTACGCTTTTGTACTCTGTATAAAAATCGTAGCCATGATCATTTTTTAGCTCCCAGATACGTGTAGCTAATCTGGTAATGCCATACTCCATAATAGCTTGCCAACTTGTAATTGTTTTGTGTTCTTTTAAGTGCTGTAATATAACGTCTTTTTGTGTCATTGTTTTAGTGTTTAATTAAATTCCTAGTAATTTGCTTTCATTTTCTAAAGCAGCCATTTTTCTATCTATATTTTTCTGCTGCTTTTTTAGTTCTTCTAATTGTTCAAACCAAGTAACTGTATTTTTACTTTTAAAAACACTTTCGCTATCGCTCATATATCTGTCAAATAGTAGCTGATATAGCTCGTTGTATTCTGGATATATTCGATTGTCACTCATGTATAGCTCATGCTTTTTTTTGTAAAAATAAAAGCTAGTCCTATCTCTATTCAATAGATCACATGCTTTTGCCATGTCTATTCCTATTTCGCAAACCATAAAAGCACCAACAACCTGCCTTGCAAGTGATATGTTACGCTTTCTGTTGTTGCCGTCTATTGATCCAAAAGGTATGTCCATTATGTCCTCGGCTATGTATTTTATTTTATTTATTTCTTGCTGTATCATTTTTCTAATTCTTCTTTGTTCCAAAATTCGTCTGCCATTTTTATAAAATCTTTACGAATATAACACTCGTATTCGTCATAACGCAAGTTAAAAAAATCATAGCCCATACCTGTTTTATTGTCAACTAGATACAAGTCAATGCCATGATCAAAAAACTGCACGTCTATTAACTTAAAACCCATTGCTTCTACGTTAGCTTTTATATCTTTTTTAGTATAACAAAAATTGTTAACTGTGTGTTTTGCTCTATAATCGCTATCGCAATAACCTATGTCGCTTCCTGCTCTCATAATTAAAAAGGTAAGTCTTCGTTAGTATCTGTAAAAACCTCGTTTTGATCTATTTGAGTATGTGCAGAATTTTTGTCTAACATTATTTGATCATAATAGATAGCAAATGCATTTGCACTTGTATAATACTTGCCTTTGTACTCATTACTAGACAAGCTAAAAGATACTTCTAGCTTTGTGCCTACAGCAAGTCCATTGATTTGTGCAATGTTTTTTTCTCCAAATAGTGTAAAGCAAACCTCTGGTCTGTATTCTGCACCTGTATCTAGTACAAAATCTTGCTTAATCCAATCTTTGCCTGCTTTTGTTTTTCCTGTTTGCGGCTCTAGTACCTTGACTAGAGTACCGCTAATGTTTAATGTCATATTGTTTGTTGATTTTTAGATTTTTTAAATGCTTCTGCTTCGTCCTCGCCAAATACATCGCCAACTGCATACAGTCCTGCTAACTTCAATACAGCCCTGCTCATTGCTCGTTTTTCTGCCATCTCCATAATATACCAAGTATTGCAGTTTCCTGTCTTGTAATCTCCTTTTAATGCAGAGCCAAAGGTTTGTATAACACTATCATCGCCAATTCTAGCCATTGCTTGTACTACTGCAAAATCTGGTTTGCACTCAATAACTTTGTATTGTATTTCAATACCTCTGTTTGCTTGTATTTTATCAATACCTGCTCTGGTAATGATCTTATAATGTTTGTGGTTATATACGTCTTCGGCTGTAAGTCCGTTCTCTTCGTATAACCTGTTGAGCATATCTTGTCTTGTCATTGTAATAATTTTAAAAAGTTATAAATTAGTTCGTGTCCAGCGTATGTAAATGCTAGGCAAAATAATCCTGCAATAAATAATACGCCAACTAAAGCGATTAGCGGGTTTTCTTCTTGCATGATCTTTTTATTTCTGTTTGTAATTTTTCTAAACCTGCAATAGCTTCTAATGATACACGTATTGCACCTTGATGGTGGTCAACTCCAGATTGGTCAAGGTTTACTTTTGCTTGCACCTCTGCATCTTCATACATTTTTAGTCTTGCTTTAAAATGCATAAGTCTATGCTCTATGTAAAACAATACTGTGCCTACTGCTATTTTTTCTACGTCTAAGTAAGTTTTCTCTGTAAGTTCTCTAAAATAATCTTTGCTTAATTCCATAATGTTTAATTTTTTATAAAAATAATTAGTATTTAGTTAATTAACAAGCTTCTGTTAATATATTCATTTGCTCAATTTCTCTAGGTCTAAATATATGCTGCACTTCTGCTTTGTTTGCAATATGTTTTTTTGCATCTATGTAATAATTCCAATACGCTTGCACACTGCAATCTGTCTTGTACTCGTCTGGCATACATTGTGGTGGTTGCGTAAATGGTAAATCTGGAATACCTGCAGGAGCATTACACAATACTTGTCTAGTTTTTACAAATGTACTGTGTATTTTACCATAACGTTGGTAGTACTCTATATTGATTGCAACAAAATAACTGTACAACCATTTGTAATTTGCATAACTTGATCTTGCCCAGATAGTGCTAGGGTGGTTGACGTATGCTTTTTTATAAGGTATGTAACTAGTGTCAAAACCATTTTGCTCTGCAATTATGTGATGTGCAGTGCATAACATTTGAGCAGTTTCTAGTATCATTTTAACAACATGCTTATTGTATAAATAAGTAGGTGCTTTGTGAGGATCGGAATGTAAATAAAATATATTCATTGTTTTAGTAAATAATTATAGTACAAATATACAACGTTTTAGGTTTCTGACAAGTAAAAGTTAAAAAAGTTTATAAAAAAAATGCCCTATCTCTAGGGCACTCTTGTTAACAATTTGCATGTCTTAACCATGGTATGCTATCGTTTTGTTTTTCTTCATATTCTCGCTCTCTGTCTGCAATATCTTTTAATACTGCAACCCATCTGTCCTCTAAAAAACAGTTGCCATCGTTAGTATAAATATTATATAACAGACTGCCGATGCGATCTTCGCACTCGTCAAACACGTCCTCTGTTTTATAGTCGATAGGTATGTTTTCTCTGTATTGTAAATTATAAGCAGTTAGGTTAGCTACATAACCATACCAGATTGCTCGTTCTTCTTTTTCGTTTTGTGCCCACACTTTTGCTAAAGTGTTTATTGCTTTTCTTGAAAATAATGATACTGACATTGTTTTAATTTTAATGATTATGGTACAAACATACTAAGCTTTGCAGTTTCACACAAGCTTTTGTTAAAAAAGTTTTGTATTTTTTTTATTTATATCTAGTAAATAAATATAAAAAAAGTTAATAAGTATGTTTTTTTTTGTTTGTGACGGGCAGTTGTCGGAATTACAACTCCATAAGAATGTTAATAGGTAGTGTACCGTTGTCTTTAACTACAACACAACCAATTGCAGGCTTTTTACCTGCTTTTGCATAAGCCATTGCATAGCTTTTTTGATCAATACCGCAACCCACTTGTGTGCCATACACTCTGTATCGCTGCCCTACATAATGCTCTGTATATGCTTGTGTGTGCAAATGCCCCTGTACTGTGTTCATCATATCTGCTCTGCACTTTGTTCTAGCAGTACCTGCTTCTCCATGAATGTATTGCACTCCGTCTTTAACATAACGCTCAACAAAAGTCCATTTAGGCACCTCTAAAACGTCTTTGTAGCTTTTAATCCACTTACTAGGAATAGCACTTGTTTGTGCCTTACGCATGATTATACGATCATGATTGCCGATTAGTACGGTTGCTTCTGGAAAAGCATCTCGCCATTTAGCTATTTTACTAATTGCAAGTTCTAATTCGTCAAGACCGCCCATGCCATCTGCAGAGGTCTCATGATAACTAGAGTAGTGATTGTCGATTATGTCGCCTATAAATACAACTTCGTTGCAATTATGTTTGTAATATTGTTCTTGGCAAAATTCTAGGTAGCCATTAAGGCAAAAAGGTTCGTGCAAGTCGCCAATAACAAGCACATTGTTTGTAGTGTGTTTTCTATAATTGAGTAGTAAAGCTTCTTCTTCTGGTTTTAATCGATACCTATTGTTTGCCATTTTTAACTTTTTCTAGTCCTCTGCTACCGAAGTAAGCACCAATGCAAGTAATCAGGACTATTTGTAAAAGATCAACCCATTTGTCTGCTACATTAAATTTCATAGCACCTGCATCTACAAATATTAGTAAGGTTGTCGCTATTACAAGCCACCCTAGAACGAGTGGTCGTATATTTTTAGAGAGCCAACTATCGCTTTGCATATCTGCCTGCCATCTAGTTGTGACCTCTTGTTGCATTATTTTCTCAAAATCTAAAATTGCAGCTTTGACTTCTGCTTTTACAAGTTCTTTTTCTTCTGCAGAAGTATGTATTTTGTCAATAGCAGAGCCAACGCTGTCAACTAGTTCCTTTGCTCCTGAGCTAAATAGTTTTTTTAGTATAGCCATATTGCATTTTCTTTGTCATTATCGCAGTCTGCATGTATAAACGTTTTTGCTATGCCAATACGTCTAAAGCCTGCTTCTACAAGTCCTAGTACAATCTGGCTACGATTATAGCTATTTGTACACAATATATCTGCTGCACAACCTTTTAAGTGACTGCTTAATTTTGTGCCACCTACGACTTCGTTATGTTCTTTAGATCGATAGCCGCTTGTTATTTTAAAAGGTACATCAGCAATTTCTCTTGCTTGATCAATTTTATGTAAAAAATTGTCACACATTTTACCGCCATCGCTTTGCGGTAATCCACTGCCTATTGCATCTGGACTGTCAAACTCTTCGTAATTAAAGTATTTTAGCATTATAGTTTACAATTACAGTTTTCTGAGCATATATTGCCCAATGTTAAATAGTATATAATTTTACAAAGTAATGTTTTCATGATTTTTTGCTTTTTATAAATTCAAGTATTATGTCTATTTTGCTTTTTACATATTGCATGTCCTTAGCAGCATTTTCGTGATGTTTAGAAAATTCGCCTTTGACTTCGTATATGCTAAAAACAAAAAATTTGTACAGAGCATATAAGCTACCTAGCAATAGTATTAGAGTTAATCCGTAATGCTCAATTAGTTTTAGTATTTCTTCCATTATTTACAGCCTTTGAAAGTTGCTATTTCTTTTTCTAATTCGTTAATTTTGTCTTCGCACTCGTTAAGTAATTTAATTTTTTTGTCTAGCCTTTTTTCTACTGTTGCAATATGTTCTTCAAGGTGCGAAATTTGACTGTATGCAGTACCCATTGTAAAAATAATTCCAACAATCCAGATAATGTTGCCGACATTTAGCGATAGTTCTTTTTGTATCATTTACGCTTGTTTCTATAATACATAAGCCTGTCTATTGTATAAACTATTGACAGCAATAACAAGGTAATTTGTAACACTTGCTCGACAGCAGTAAAGCTAATACTCAATGTTATGCTATTTAGTCCTAGTACGTCTGCGTTTTCTTTGATTAGATTTTTCATTTTTTTGCTTATCTAAATAGCTTTTTAGCTTTGTTATATTTTCTTGTTTAGGTTTGTACATTAAATTTTAAGGTCTGGTGTCAAAAAGTCGTTTAATGTAATTCTGCTAGTTCTTTGTATCTTATCTAAATTCATATTGCTGTAATAAGCTGATTTTTCTGGCGACATATCTGCACCTGTATTTGTGTTATACTCTGGGTATGTACTATTGTTATGTCTTAAATAATCAACTAAACGCTCTGTATAAAATTCTGCTGTATTTAAAACTACGTTTCTTATGTACTTTATGTCTTCTAGCGATGCACTAGTTGACGTTTCACTTAACTTTTGCACGATGCTTTTGTTCATAATTTTGTAGCTTAAAAATGGCATACACTCGTATAAGCTATAATGCACTAACATAGGTTGTATATATGTATCTACTAACGTCTTGTAAGCACCTGCAAGCGATCCTGCTTCAATATCGTTTTGTATTCTGTCGTATAAGTCAGTACCTAGCGTTTGCTGTACATGTATGTCTTGTGCAATTTTAATATATGGCAATAGTAATTCTACGTCAACGTTGCCATTTATAGTTGTGCTTTTTTTTATTGTATCTTCTGAAATAAGTAATACTGCCATTGTTAATTTTTTATAGGTTTAACTGTCTTAGTAACAAAACCTCGATTGTCCATGTTTTTAGGTGCTACAGGCACTTGTTGTTCATTTGCTTCTGGTCTAAAGCCCTCGCTACGTGCTTTTGTTGTAGTTATTATTCTGTCATCTGCACTTGCTTTGCTACCTGCCTGTTTGTAAATACGTCTAAACCATTTATGCCTGCAATCGCCACCGCCTTTATACAACCAGATCGAGTAGTTGCTTTCTCCTTTTTTTGCCCACTCTGAGTTTATATTGTTATCTTGCATGCGTAGTATGTCTTCTTTACGATATACTTTGTTAGCAGCCATCATTGCATTGCAAAAATCTCGACTATTTCCGCCTGCATCTCTATCTGCAGCTATCGAACGTTCTCTTGTATATACATAACGCACTCTGTATAAGCTGTTATGCTCTTGTGTGCTACGTCCGTCTTGTTCACTTTTAGCATTAGGTATTGCACGTCCTGTACTTGCTAACTCTAATTTTTGTAAGTTATACTCAAAATCAAAGTCCTCGTCCTCGTCTGTTGCGTCCTCTTCGTCAATTAGTTCCCACTCCTGCTCGTCTATTGTTTCTCCGTACTGCTCAATAAATTCAGCAACAGTTAGGTTTTTCTTTTTTTTTTGCAGTTCGACTTCTTCTGTTGTAGAAACTTCGCCAAT
>CEVB01081416.1_pt1 | contig 20955 bp, 13 predicted proteins | sample 531381 | NCBI WGS metagenome assembly CEVB01 (sample SAMEA2622763, study PRJEB7988) | marine metagenome | biome: marine biome (ENVO:00000447); feature: surface water layer (ENVO:00002042); material: "saline water (ENVO:00002010), including plankton (ENVO:xxxxxxxx)" | depth 5 m | reverse complement strand
CATCTTTAGTTTTTAATGTATAAACACCAGCCGCAACTCTTGTAAGCTCTCCATTCTTTGCTCCTTGTCCTAATATTCTTCTAACAGTAGGCTCGGGTAAACCAGTAATCTTTGTTATTTGTTTTATTGTAGCAACCTCGACTTCTCCTAATACATCTTTGACTTTTTGCTTTTGTGTTTTCTTAGGTGTCTTTATAGCCTTAACATCTTTTTGTGTAATTACTTTACCCTCTCTAATTTTAGATGCTACAGTATTTAGTAAATCAATAATGTCTTGATCTGTTTTTGTAAACTGATTTATGTCTAAACCTAATCTTTTAGCTATTGCCTCAACCCATCTTCTTACTCTGCTTTTTGCAGGTGCATCTAACTTGGTATATCCATCTGCCAGGATACCTAATATCTCGGCTAATTTTTCTTCGTTCTGTATATCTGCATCATAGTTAGAAATAAATTCTTCAATTTTTTGTTTTTGTTCTTTTGTTAGTCCTTTTGCTTTAGCAACTGCAGCCACCATTCTTTTTGTAATAGCTCTTGCTTGTGCATTAGTCTTGACTGAATTTAAAAGCAGAGCATGAAACACTTCATGGGCAACAGTCTTTCTGTCTCCTTTGCTTAAATCAATATGTATGTTTTGGTTAGTAGGATCATAGAAACCTTTTCCATCTCTATTAGTAGCTTTTTTAAAGTTTTCAGAACTTTCGTGCAATATGATATTTACTTTTGGAAGAACTCTACTTATTGCTCTACCAGCTCTTTTTGCAAATCTTACTACTGGCTCAAATACTTTTGTATCAACTTCTACTTTGGCTTTTGTTCTTTTTACTTTTCCATCTTTAGATACATCTTCTGTTTCTAATTCTGTTTCTTGCTCAACACCAAAGTCCGATTCTTGTTCGACTACATCGGTTTCAGTTTCTCCTTCAAACTCTTGAATATCTTTAACTTGATCATCTACTTTCTTCTTTTTCTTCTTGGAAGTTTGCTCTTGGGTGTCTTGCTGAGTCTCTCCGGTAGACTCCTGTAATTCGTTGGGTACTCCCTCAACCACTTCTTCAGTAGTTTGGGATTCGACTTCGCCAGTTTTCTGAACTGGGCTTTGCTTTTTACTGGCATCTCTTTGTTTTTTAATTTGTACTTTGGTTTGTTCAATCAACTCATCTGTTTGCTCTAATGGTTTTAAACCAAAAGCATTACGAGTTTCATTAACATTATCTAAAAACTCTTGTGCTTGTTCTGTAGTTACCTCTTCTTCTTCTTCTATCCTACCCTCTGTGCCCTGGATGGTTTTGCCGCCTTCAATTATTTCTTTAAGTAATTTATCTACCTTAGATATTTCTTTATCAACTTTACCTCTCAACTCAGGGGCAGTTTGCTCTCTTTTTCTTAATAGTCTGTTTTTATTTAGCAGTAATGCTATAGCCTCTTTTCTTTGTTGTAGTTCTAAATCAGTAGGAACTTTAGGAATAATAGACCTAATATCATTTAATAAGTCTAAGTTTTGTTGTGCTTGTTCTTTATCTATGTTACCTGCATTTATTTCATTTTTTAGTTCTTGAACATAAAATGTATAATACTGCGGATCTTGGCTTATTGTTTCAAAAGTTTTAAATACTGGATCAGATAAAGCGGCATAATCTTTTCCTGATAGAGCTATTGCAGTTGCAGGAATTGTACTCATAACCCATCCACCAACCATTTCTTGTGCACCTGCATAAAGAACTTGTCTAACACCATCGGCAACAGACTCAGGTGTTTGGAACATATCCTTGTCTTTTATATAATTATATAATGATTTACCCGATATATCCGCAAGTTCTTGAGCCATACCAGTTTCGAACTCTGCAAGTCCACCCGCACCTATAATTAAAGTTCCTTTTAATAAATCATTTTTTATTTCATTTTGCACAACCTGTCTAAAGGTCAACCCTTTTGTTTGCATAGGGCTATTGTATTTTTGCAACCCTTTTAAAACATATTTATTTAGTAAACCTTTTTGATTTATTACATTTCTAAACCCATAAGCCTCCAGCGCACCTACGACTATACCGATTGGTAATGACACCATCCTTTTTTCGTTTTCTGTTATAGTGGCAAAGTCAGGATCATTCATCATCTCCTCATTTAAGTGATCGCTTACTTGAGCAAACATTTGTGCAGTTCTCTGAACCCATCCATATTTACCTGCACCTAACATTGCTGGTAAGGATTCAGATAAGCCAAGCCATGCTCCACCCCAAAAACCCTCACGAGTCAAATCCATATACTCATCAGTAGTTTGTTTGTCTCCCAAAGCTATGTCAAGTCCTGTCCTAACCATTGGGACCATTCCATCTTCAGTTATGTTTTTCATTTGCTCTTTCAGAGCAACATCTGAATATCTTGCAACTGGCTCTGGCTTTTCGTATAGAACTTCACCAGTCGTACCATCTATCGTTACTGTTCCATACTTAACATCTTTTCTCAAAATATCTTTTATGTAAGAATCAACATCATCTCTTTGGTCTTTGTCCATTGCATTGTACAACTTATCAAACTCAAATCCTCTTGTTGTAGACTTTACACCATCATTTGATGTAAATTCATATTCAAAATCTTTTAGCTCTTCCGGACTTTTAACTGGTTTACCAGTAACTGGGTTTTTCAAATATCCTAATTCGGCAGCTCTTCTTAAAAAGGCAAGTTCATATACATATCGTGCTGCACCATATTTTACTCTTCCCCCTCCTATTGCATCGAGTGGGCTGTAATCAGAAACTAAAATATCTGACATTAGATCTGTAACAAAAGATGCCTCTCTTCCTATTCCTTTAAATATACCCCTACCAGTCATGCCAGTAAAATCTCCTTGCTCTGCTTTCATTTGAGTATATGCACCAGCTAACCTATCTATTTCAGCACCTTTATTATTAAGCACTACATCTTCTGCAAGGATGTTTCTTTTTTCTTGTTGAATTTCAAGTTGCATTCTATCTCTTTTTTCTAACAAGGAAATACCAAATGGTGTATTGATTTCTTGTTGATTCATGGTTTTTACCATTTCATCAAGTCGAACAAACTCTCTTTGTTTAGATGCAAACTCTTTTACTCTATTGTTGAAAGCAATTGATTCAAGGTTTAATATATTTACTGCATCTTCAATTTCTTTTTTATTTTGAAAAGCACTTTGTCTTATTGCAAATTTTTCTTCAACTTCACTTAATCTTTTACTTTCTTTTCTGTGTAGAGTTAAAAAGTCTTTTATTTCTTGAGCTGATTGTTGATTTAATTTATCATCTTTATTGTCGAGTGCTACAGTCAAGGTAAATGGTTGACCAGTTTGTGGATTGATATTGGATGATATAATCTCTACTGCATCAACACCAGGTACAGCCTCTTTAAATTCAAAGCCATACTCTCTAAATCTGTAATTATAATCGGGAACTAAGAAGTCTTCATCTTTGTCAACTTCTATATTATCAAGTGCATTTTGAAATGGATCATTATCAATTCTATCTCTTTCTTGTGTAAGAGAAGTATACTCTAATGTTTGTTGGTCATCTAATTCAGTTGGTACTACAGTTTCGGTTTCTTCAACTTCTTCGCCTTCTATAGGCTCAATAGGTTTAGGAACTTCGGTTGGTTCTATTGTTAATGAGTCTTGGTCTGTAGGAGATTCTCCAGTTTCGATAGGAGTCTCTTCCTCTTCTTCCGATAACCCAGCATCCTCCATGGTTGTAGTAATAGAAGGATTTGGTGAAGAATCTTTTTTTTTTACTTTTTCAACAAAATAGTCCAATTCATATCTATTAGGAAAAGTTTCATCTATGCTCGAAATCCAAGTATACATTCTTGTAGCATACTCATCATTGTTCATATTTTCACGAAACTCATCTAATGTATATCTCTCTCCAAAGGTATTATCTTCAGATGAAATCCAACCATATAATTCCTCTAAATATTCCATATATTATGGTGCTTGTTTCTTTTCTTCTTTTTTACCCCCTACATTTTCTTCCTCTTTATACTCTTTACCCTCACCTTGATTGTAGGATGAAACTATACTTTCTACTGCATTATCCATAGCAACTAATAACCCCTGCATACTTGTCTTAGCATTAGGTTTATCGTATTTAAATTCAACTTTTTGTACCTTGCCACTAAATGGATCAGTATAATTAATGAAGAAACTATTAGTACTTCCTGACTCATCTATACCAGTGATAGAGAAGTTTAAGTTATTACTTCTGATACCATATTCATCTAATGCTTGAGTCATCAATTGTGGTAGTCTTACCTTGAAGTCTGCAAGTGTGTCATCATAATCTCCACCTGCTGGTAAATTAGCTTTCAGTCTACTCTCAAAAGTTTTTACTTTTTTAGGATCGTCTTCATCAAGTGTAAATCTTGCATTGGTGCTACTGAATGAAGTGTGCTTTTTAGTTTTAAATGCTCTTTGAGTTTCTACATCTTCATCACCGAAATAATCATCATCATCATATTCATATTTGAAACCAGCATCTTTCGCTTGAGTCTCTAATGCAGGGAAAGATTGATCAAAACCACTTGGTCTTAAGAATGTATTAAGCTCTTGATACACTTCTGATACATCTCGTGCTTGATTATAATCTGGCACTCCATTCACAATTTTATATCTCTCTACTGTTTCAGTTCTTGTATTACCATTCTTGTCTTTATATGTAATAGTGAAACCTCTTTTGTTTCTTGTAATTTTATCAACTATTTCTTTGTTAACATTTTGTGGATCTGCAAGAAGTCTCTTGTTAGTTTTTTCAACTAAATCTCTTTCAGATGCATTGAAAGTTTGCTGATTACCTATTTGTAAATTCTTTAAGTCTTCAAAATAACCTTTGAAGGTTTCTTGCTTTTGTTCCAGTAGATCACCTGAAGTATCTTTATTTGGATCATATGTTTTTTGACTGATTTCTGATTTACTACCTAATTGAAGTTTGGCATTATTTAATATTTTGTTTCTTACCTCGGATTCTGCAAACTCCTCATCAAATGTATAAGACATTCCCTTTGGATCGTTTGGGTTTACAATAATCATATACTTGGTATCACAGTAATCTACACCATCTCTAACACCACCACAATTTTCTTTGAACTGCTCTTCGCTTAATGCCATAGTAAAATTACCCATTGTAGCAGCAGTATTAGCTAAACCTCTATCAGTACCAGAAGTTTTTTGAAATATAACATCTACAAATTCATCTAACATACCTGAGTTAACTGCGGTTGTATAATCAGTTTCACTTAACACATATGTACCTGATCTGTCTTCACCTTGAAATGTTCTTATCAAATCCTCTTTGATAGTTCCTAACATTTCTTTTTCTTCTTTTATTTGAAACTGTATATCATATAACTTTCTGTCATTTTGATATTTGAAACGATTACGAGTATTAGAAATAGGCATAAACCTATCTTGTTGAGTTTCAAAGTCAGGTATTGAATCATCTGCATTTGGCTCATAATAATATGTATTTTTTGTTACTGGATCTACATATATTTTTTTATTGTAAGTTTCAGTAAAACCCAAACTGGATTCTTTAATAATCATTTCATCCGGCGCCATAATTATTTCTCCAGTGGTTTCATCTATTTGTGATCGTGTATTGTAATTATCCTTATACTCTCCAACATTTTTAGTAACTACACCCCACTCTGCCATTTGGTTCTTAGCTCTTTCTAATTGTTGTTTAAATTCAGTAACAGACATAGCACCTTTTTTCAAAAGCCTTTGATCCATTAGTAAACTTTTTTTCATTTGATTTGCAGCCTCTAAAACTTGATCACTGAAAACTGTGTCCGAGTTCATTTCCAGTGTGCCTAACTGATTATAAATATCATTAGCCCTGGAATCTAAATCGGCTTTTATTTTACTTCTACGATCAGCCTCATCAGAAAGCAGCTTATTAGCATTGTCTGTTATTTTTTCATAATCTATATAGTTAGCACCTTGCCTCTCTACATAAATTTGATATTGTTTTGGATCTACTGTTTTAGCCATATTTTAATTTTTATTATCCACCAGCTCCACCACCAAAGGAGTCAAAACCTCCACCGCCAGCTCCAAGGAATTTAAGTAGTGCATCCATTTCATTACCCTCTAACTTACCACCTTTAAACATAGGTATACCCATAGATAATGCACCTGTTACACCCTTAACACCTTGACTTATAGCAGCAGTCTTTGCTTTTGCCGCCTCAATTTCTTTTTCGGCTGCTAACTTTTCTGCATCTGCCGCAGCACCAACATCCATAGCGATTGTTTGTTGTTTGATGTCTTCTTTTGCATCAGCCTTTTTCTCATCCAAATCCATCAACTTTTGTTGCATATCGATACGAGTTTTTTCATTTGCCTCTGTACCTGCTGCTGCTACTTTTCCAATACCAGCTGCTAATAATCTTGGATCAGCATCTTGAAGTGCCTCTATTTGTTGAGTTTGGTTAGCTAAATTTTGTCTGCTTTGTTCTCCGAATGCATCGAGTCTAACATTTAATTTGTCATACACATTCATTTCTGCTCTCTCACGAGCCTCTTTCATAAGTTTTTGTGATTTTTTTTCTGCTGCTTGTGCCGCATTCCTCGCATTTTTAGATTGCTGAAAAGACATAAGCCCTCCGCCAAGACTGGATGCGATTCCTACCCCCGCGGCTATTGATGTAAATGCTGCCATATTATAATTTTTTTATTAGTTCTACATTATATACTCCAGCAGCAACATAATTATTAGCCTCATAAATATTGAGTAACGAATTATTTTTTGTCATAGAGTATAAAAATTTTTTATCTAACTCTTTAGCCTTGTCTTCCAAAGATTTCAATAACATATTCAAAGCAATTAATCTATTTTCTCTATGTTTGTATTGAAAATTAGAAATTACAAATTCCACTAATGCCACACCAGAGTTTGTGTTATACAAAAATCCCGCAACAACCGGCTCATCATCTACATACACCATGTAACCACCCTTTCCATTTTCAGGTAAAAAACTTCTTTGAGGTGCAGTCCATCTCCAATCTTTCCACCATTTACATAGGTGTTCATCATAATCAGAGTCCTTAAGTGGTAGTATATTAAATTGCATTTACCACAAAGATAAGAAAAACTATGGATAACTTTTCATGACCTGCGAACCTACAGTAAAAAGTTCAACTGGTGTGGTGTCGCTATTGGATAAAGTAAATTCCATGTAATACCCTCGTGCTCCATGAGATTCGGCTACTGCATTTTTAACATTAATCATAAAAGCCCCAACAGCCGGTACACTTGCACCTGGTACTGTTGTATCGATTGTTATAGAAAAGTCAGGTGAAGTATTGTCTATAGCAGTAATAGTACCTGCTAATACTGGTACTGAACCTGGTCCAGGTACTGCTGGATATGCAAACAAACTATCACCTATGCTTATGATACTACCAGTCGGATTGGCAAAAGAAACTACAGTGGCTGCGGGGGCAGTAGCATCTACATTTGTATTGTTAGCTATACCATTTGCGGATCGTTCTAAAAAGTTTACAGTTCCTGCATTTGTTCTAATAAATGAAAACCATTCTCCTTCTTTTTGAACAAAGAAGTTAGCCGCAATAGATGCTGGACTTCCATCAGTAATATCAGTTACAAGATTAGTTGCACTCCAAGCTGCATTGCTTTCGTAAGTTAATGTTTTAAATAACTTGACATCTACTACTGGTCGAGGTGCTAATACACTTGTAATAGTGGATGGGGAAAACTGACCATAATAAGTGTTCCTATTTGCACCAGTATTATGTCTATAAAGATTACCACCACTAAATGTGTAAAAGTAACTATTCATCCCAATCATAAAATCAGGTATGAAAGAATAAAAAGAAGGCCACCCCTCTGATTTGTCGCTATATGATAATGTATAATTAGTTGTATCTGGCATAATATTTTTTTTAAGTACAAGCGTTTTTACTTACTACTACTCCATTTCTAATTCCAACAGACTGACCATTTGCATCAATAACATAACCTATGGTATTAGTATCGTTCAAATATGTAGTTCCATCTGAATCAGTAAATACAAAATTACCCACCTCAGGAGTAGTATTAGTATCTGGTGTAATACCCGATCCCCCTGCGAAAACAGCATTTGGTGCAAAATAATATGTTGTTGTTGTTGCCCCACAGTTTTGATTAGGTTGTAATGCAGTACCTTGCCAACTTGGAAGTGCGGCTGGGCATAACAATTTAAACTGAAATACAGTTCCACAAATAGGTGCAGACACATCTATATTTACAGTTGTTGGTGTTAATGTGGTTTTAGGAATTACACCAGTAAATACTTGTGATGCTCCATTATTTGTACCAATATTGTTGACACCTATGGTTACATTGGATGTAGTTCCTTGAGATACATATGAACCTCCAGTAAGAAGAAAGTCTTCTAAAGCCCCACCTTCTGTTGGGCATGTAATGGATGGATCATTATATGGTGAGTTGGCTAAAGCTAAAGCTACAGATGTACCAGCTCCCATATAAGTAAATTCACCAGCAGCATTGTTAATACCTGCATAATCTACTTGAGTACCATTACCATCATATATAGAGGTTGCCGCTGCATCGTGATTGCCTTTACAAGTAAACCTATTAAAGACTGTACTATTGTATGTCATTCTCATTCCATCTAATACTATATTACCATAATAAGAATAAACTAATATCGCACCAGTGCTATTTGCAACATCTATATTTGCTTGGAATCTACCATTACCTGAGGCTGATGCATTCACACCTGAACCACAAGGTGCGGCACAAGAGCTACATGGTTGGGCATTTAACAACACACCATTTAATTGTCTTCTAACTATACCTGCATTTGAGTAAAAACCATCAGGTGCGAGGGTAGTCAAAGTAGAATTAGTAAATACAGCAGTTGCTTGTGCAAAGTCATTACCATTAAAAAAATATGTTCCTATTGCCGCCATAATTCAAATTTAACAATTTTGTAAGTCAATCACCAAGCCATTTGCACCTATAATAATATATTGGTTTGGAGAATTATTTATTTTATAAAACCCAGCTACTGCATAGTTTACTGTTCCACTAATTACATCTTCACAGTTTGATGAAGTATACACAAGATCACCGATAGCTGGTAAAGCACCACTACCATTGTGATAATTAGTATTGCTTAATACTTGTGAACAGACTAATGCAGCCGACTCCCCAACTGGACTTATGCTAAATGCTACACAGTTCCAAGTACACAAGCAACAAGCATCATCAGCAGAGGATGCATCATAACAAAGTTGCTGTGTTCCGACTGTTCTTAAGTCATATATAATGTATAAGTATTGGTTACCAATAGGTAAAGACAAGTTAGAAACAGTTGCTTGGTGTAAACCAGGTGATGGGTTAGTTACTGATCCATTTGGTATTTGTGTTGATGCCGCTAAAAGACTTGCTACATCAGTTGTATTGTTTTGAAACAGAGTGTTAGATGATAAAAACCTAAAATTATCTGAAGGAAATATAAAGTCATATGTGTCAAAATTAACTTTATTAAGTCTTATAGAAAGATTTACACCATCATAAGGAAATACTCCTTGTGATCTAACTCCAGTTTGTGGTAGGTATTCACTAAAAATTACTGGGCTATTTCCAAGAACTGCTAAGTCACTATCAATAGGACTAAATGTTACTCCATCATTCCAAGAATATTCAACATGAATTGTTTCTGCATTATCGTTAGGTGAATTTATTACCGCCTTGATAACTGTAATTTCTGTTTGTGGTATACACTTTGGAGTTACACTAAATGAAGGTGTTGGGCTACCTATTGGAACTATACTAATAAGTGCAGTGCTTGGAGAACCCGCAGACTTGTTAAATGTAAAACTACCAGTACCAGTTACATTACCCGAGGAAGTTGTTACACTATTCCATGTAACATCTATTTTTATTGTACCACTTGTTATATTATATTCTATCTCTCCTACCCCAACTGTTTGTCCATAGTTAATTGTATATGTTACTGCATTAGTAAGTGCAGTAAAGTCTATTTGAACATCACAATCTAAATTAGGAACTGGTATTGGAACTGGCCTTTGATTGGTACTCAAGACATACTCATCCATATATGGATCAAACCCACCGAGTTTTTGTGTGTTTAGTTGTGCAATAAATGTATCTCTAAACCATGATCGCATACCAGTATCTGATATAACTGTTAAATCAGAACCAAGTTGTCCACTTGCACCCAATCTTAAAACAGCTAATCTTTTGGTGTCAGTAAAATACATATACTTACCCCACTGCACAAAACTTTCTGGGTTATAGCTTATGCCATACTCTTCTATTCTTGCTATTTGTTTACCTAAAACAGTTGGTGTTGAAACTATTGCACCCCCTCCTACTGAATCACTAATTAAATCTTTACCCGATTGTACATAGCTTATGCGGTCTTCTTGTAAACACAATATGTCTGTTTCTCTGCCATGAAATTTATTGATAGGTCCGAAAGAAGTTTCTACATCTTGAAAATTAACCAGCCCTAAATTAAACTCATTTAAATTATTTATACCGCTTGAGAACCCAAACTTACCACTATATGTAACAGATGCAAATCTGTCTGCCTCTTTGAAGTCTTGGTTCGAAACTGCCAAGGCTCTTTGCCCCATAACTACAGACCTTGATGCCAATCGATCTTGATACTTGTAACTTTCAACTCCATTACCAAAAGTATAGCAATCCATAAAGTCTAACGAAACTACTGCATCTTGAGAAGTAGTTTGGTTCTGCTCACCTAAGTCTACATTACCACCTGATTGATGTAAATAAACACCACTACCATCTCTTACTACATCAAAGGTTTGAGATGCATCTAAAAATATACCTTCACTTGCATCTGCAGGTTGTGTTTCAAAAACTATTGTTGAGTCTGCTCTTTGCACAACTATATCTATAAATACTTTCATATCTCTACTCAAACCAAAATTAGAGTCTGAACCCTTACCAGGACATCTAAATCCAAGGAATAAAGGACTTGTAGCATCACCTGGTATATCTTGTATGAAAGCTAATTTACCAGTAAATATCTGTCCATTACATGGAACATTGTGTGCATTTTTACCAGTACTGGCTTGATTTGGATCGAGCCCACCTGGACCTCCTCGGCTAACAACCGCGGAATCATATGTCATTACTGCACCAGTTCCAACTCCTATCTCTATAAGTAAATCATTTACATCTATGTTGGTATTATTAAACCAATCTCTAAAATCATTATAGTCTGAATCTGCAACAAAACTCTTTTCAAATATAGCCTCTCTTTGTGGTGCTCCTCCTATACCATTATCTCTTCTTTTAAAACCGAATCTTAAATTTATAATAGAACCACCTGGTATGGTATAGTTAGTTGTGGATGCTGGGGTTGCTCCACTTGCAGGTGTAAAGACATAAAGTGGATATGATACAGTTAGTTTATTTGAACAAACATTTTCTGTTTTATTTCCCCTTTCAAATTTACCATAGTCCATTATAGAATCATCTTCTATAACTGCATTGAAATTAGAAACTTTAATTTGCATATATAGTCCTGCTAATTGTTCTGAGTCTTCTCCAAGCTCATTTGCATTATTTAAAAAGTTACTTGGCTGACCTTTTACATCTAATACAGTAGCCTCGACTACTGATGCCAAAGCTCCATCTACATCTTTTTTAACTATCAACTTATCTCCAGTTTGAACTTTGTTTTGATTATCTCCATCTAATTTAAAATGTGTTACATTGTCAAATGGATTTGTATAAAAGAAATTAGTAAATATAGTTTCATATCCACTTTTACTTGGCTTTACAACAAACTTATATTTTTTAGCAAACGATGGTGCATAACTATTTATGGCTACATTTATACGATTTTTAAATATACTATTTGCTGGAGGTACATATACAGTATTATACTCTGAAACCAATACTGTAGATGCTCTTGCAAACTCATCTAAATAAACAATACCCACTTCGAAATCTCTATTACTATGTAGTGTGTTTTTATTACTGTCAGAAGAAAACTCTGCCGAGCCTCTCAAAAATCTATAGTATTCGTAAAGCTCAGTAGATTGTCCTAAATCTGAACTTATAAATTTTGTAGCTAAAATTTGTAGGCTTATTGTGTTAGAGCCTTGCAAACAAGTAATTGCAAAACCTTGTTGTGTTGTGCTATCATTAATTGATGTTAGTGCAGTTGTAAAAGAACAAGTAGTTGATGGTGGTACTAATGCAGCATTAAATGCATCAGTCAATGAAGTTCCTTGTGATGCAGTTGCAATAGGTTCGAAGTTTTGATTTAAAACTGTACCAATAGCGTTTGTGAAGTCTGCACTTGTAGAAAAATCAAAGACACTCGAATAGTCTGCTGTTAATAATATATTAGCTACTATTGTGGTGTCAGCAGTTTTGAAACCAGTGTTTGCTACGAAACAATTAGTAGTTGTTGTGCCATTTAGTTCTGCATGTTGGTATCGCAATGTAAGTGATAGTGTTGCCCCTTGTTTTAGTTTTGTTGCTATTGAAGATAAATCAAAAGAGCATAAAGAGTTTTGAACTACTGTGCTTGTGCTTGGGTTTATACTATATGTAGATCCTTGAGTTAATACACCATTAGGTAAAACCTCGAAATCTACAGACTGTGAAAGTAAACTTGCATTGTAATTTACTGCTATATCTTGTCCAGTTTCAGAGGTTATATTGTAACCATCTACATAGTTTCCATAAAATAATCTGTTACCCATAATAGTTTGGGCTCGTGCCAGTCGTGGAACATTGTCATACAATCTGAGAAGTTCATCAGAACCTAAAACTGAATATATCTTGCTATTTGTAAATACATATTCTTGATGTTGATTATTACCCCATCCAAAATCTGCCTTATTGAATCTTTCAATTACATATATGCTATTGGTATTGGAATCTTTATATAATAAGTCTACTTCAATTACTCTATCACTACCAGTACTAAACTCAACTCTTGCACCATTAAAAGTATTAGACATACCAGCGTTGTCAAAGTTTCTTGTGTCAAACCTAAAATTACTTGGCTGAAATGCTGGGTTAGTAAATAAAGATGTTGCACTATACTCACCATTTTTGTATCGGTATCTATAAGCAAAACTTATAAATCTATCCTCAATAAAATTTTCTCCACCAGTAGCATTTATCAAAGTAACTCTTGGTACAGTAAGTGGAGTATCTCCGCTTGGGGTACTATCTTCAAAACCAGGTGGCTTAAGTATTACCGATATGTCTTCTTCTTCTATACCATCTACTCCTAATGCTGTAGTAAAAGGATAATTTTCATTTACATTTATTCTTCTTGGTGGATTTTTGTCATCGGTAAAAAAGAGTAAGTTCTCTATTTTATTTACTCCAGTAACTAAAAACTCAGGATCAAAATTTAATACTGAAGCTGTAATAACATGGTATCTTAATTGTGAGGTAGTGGTATTGAAAGATACTATCATATCTAATTTGCCTCCCGCCACCACATTGTTTGCAGGATCATGAACAAACCAATATATGGTTTCTTGTGCTCCATCTTCTAATGCCCCAATACACCTTGCAGAGTTTGATAAGGGTTGACCTCCAAAACTTAAAGTTGTGAGTTGTTCGTTACCCCTTGAGTTTTCTACTGCACCTATCTCAGTGCTTTCGGTAGAACCAAGTCTTACATTTTGTGCATCAACATACTCTCCCTCAGGCAAAAGTCTTTCATCGATAGACTTATTCATTCTGCCTTTTACAAAAGAAACAAAATCAATTTTACCTCCAGCCATATTATTTTATTAGTTTATTCTGACCTCTCATATTCATCAGAAGTCTACCAGGATGTATATTACTTAATCTTAATTTAGCATTTCGTAGTAATGAAGATTTATCTTTTCGTGCTCTATTTACTATAAATTCTTGTACACCTGCTCTACTATTAAGTATTGCATATTTTATATAAGCATATATAAATTCTTCAAACAATTTGTTTACAGTAACCAAAGAGTCATTTCCATTTTCCATACCATCAGAAACATATTCTAATACTATTGAGTCACTACCACCCGCAGTGCTAAAATATATTTTACCAGCTTGTTTGTCTATTTTGAATGTTGGGTTTTGATTTGCAGTTTCTGTGTTTAAACCAAACCTTGAACCTATTTGGTAATCAAAATACCAACAACCATCTACACAAAAACCTTCACATCCATCAAACATATTGCCAGGGTTTAAGTATATTGATCTGGTTGCTCGACTCAAATCAACTTCAGAATCTTGTGGTTGCAAAGCATTGCCATCTTGGTCGAATAAAATATTACTATTATTGTCTTGTAAGTATGCACTACTCCAATTAGTTTGAATATTTTCAGTTAAAGGATAAAGAACACCATCTTTGTATTGAGATATTCTAACCCAATTAACATAGTCTGAAGGCAGAGTATAACTAAATTGATGATCTAAAGTTAATTGCAATATTTTAATTTCTTTCATTGCATCATAATTTAGTTCTTGTATACCTCGTTTTGCATGAAACAGAACTTGGTATCTTTCTAAATTATTTAACAACTCATGATTACCTTGGTACATGAGCATAAAATTATTTACAATATCTTTCAATGAAACATATTGATATGATCCTTGATTTAAATTGTTTGGTGCATTACCATTATTTTCGTAATATGTAAATTGTGATATATATGTCATGGGTTACATTTGTATTTGGTTATCTTGTACTATCTCATTTTTACCGAACTCATACACATCTGCCTCTCTAATCTCCACACCAATGTACTGACATATCTTCGCTATCAAACCAGTTTGATCCGAGATTGGTAATTCAAAATCTTGATAGTCAGCAGAGGCTTGATTAAACAAAGGCTCTCCATTTACTAAAGTTGTAAATGTCCAATTTGGTGTTACTGGGTATCTGACATACTGAACTTGTATTGCACCCTTTTGTCTTATTGTAATCGGATAAACAGTTATGGTATTACCGATATTTGAAGTAGGTCCAGGTTGTTGATTTGATGATGCTCCACTTAAAATGTATGCAGGAAACTGTGTCGTAGGTGCAGAAAGGTTTGAGCTATTTAAATAATTAATTTTCTGTTGACTAACTCTTTCGACATCAGTAATGTTTGTTCCATCATATACAATATAGTTTTGCCCATTAGCCATAATGTCTTCACTCAAGCTCAAAGTAGTATTACTATCTACCGCCACAACAAATGCTTGTTGCATAGGACTGGATGATGTATTTACCACAATACTTCCAATAGGAGGATTCTGTAAAAAGTTAGATATTACTGGTGCAGAAACAAAACCACCAGTGGCATCAATAAGTTTGTATCCTTGTTGAGCAGTGGTTGTACCACTAAATGTAGCAGTAGGATAATATAGAACTTTGTTTATTAAGTAATAGTCTTCGGGAAGTTCATATAAACTTGCATTGTTTAAATTAGCTACAGTTTGATCTAAAAAAACTTGTGTAGAAAAGCTATCTATTACTTCTTCAAGTCCTTTCAATAAATTTGCATATCCAGTTCCTGAGACTCTTCTATTTTCTTTATTTATATAATTATTATATTGATAAAAATAATCTTCAAATATATCTAATTGAGCTTGTTCGCAATATAAGTTAAAGTCTTGTGGAGATATATACCCATAATTGTTTTTATTAGCTATAGCTAATACAGTGTTTCTAACTTCATTTATCATGTGAAATGTGTTTCCACAAAGATAATAAAAAAAAAAGAGGGTAAATTATTTACCCCCTTTCACTAAAAAATAATGAGCTTACAATTAAGCAATTGCAATTCCACTTACCGCATATGGTAAATCAGCTACATCTAATACAACTTGATGCCAAGGCTGTTGTTGAACTTTTACAAGAGAATCTTCGACTTTATCTCTTTGAGTTTCATCACCAGCTCCAGCAGTTGCATGTGTAAGAGTAACAATTTTACCACCAGCATAGTTAATAGTAACAGTAGTCGTACTGCCTTGTTCTACAAGAACAACACCATCAGCGCTTACTAATTGTTTTTGCTCACCAGTTACAGGGATATTAAGATATTTTGCCATGTTAAAAATTTTATGGTTAAACTTAATACAAATATAACTATTATTTTTCTTTGGTGTTTAGCCTCTTTTTCAATAGCTTGAACAACTCTACACCTTCATCACTCATAAAAAATGATGATACTATATAGTATGGATCTTCTCCAAATGGAACAGTAAGTAGTTTCTTTTTATTTTTTGGTAAATTAAAGTAAACATCTTTCTGTTGATTTTTAAAGACTAAATAAGTTTTGTTAAAAAATTGATAAACAGTATCTTGCATTTCTAACATTGGATCATTTAAAGTGTCAATAAAATCAATTGGATTGTTTTTTGCATATAATAGAATATCTCTTCTTAATTCAATAGTTGACATTTTTTCAACACCTGAACCCATCAATACTCTGCAAACTGAAACTAATGTATCTACATCTAATTCTTTTGCTAATACTTGAGCATCTAAACCAACTTCAACAAATTCTAATTCTTCTTTTGCATCTCTTTCTTTATTGATTTCTTCAAAAACAATATTTCTTTGTGGATGATAATATAAGAATTGTTGCAGAACTTGATTTGTTTTGCCTACAAAAAGAACACCATCTTCAAACACTATAGGTTCTAATATGGCATTGCCATCTTGCTCATCCTCAAAAGGAGACTTTTGGTTTCTTGCGTATCTTAAAGGTCTGTTAATTTGTTTCTCTTCATCAAACCACAATAGTGGATATCTGACAGAGTTTCGAGATGCCAGCATGTAGGTAAGTGGGGCAGTCTCTTGTACGAGTTTATAGAATTTATCTTCTATCTTTTGTTTCTTTTTCATTTCATTAAATTTTAATTAGATTTTTAAAAAATAATTAGGGGTGGTTGCCCACCCCCAATCATCACAATTATTATGCATCTTGGAATAAGAAGAAGTTGTTTGCACCTAAAGTACACACAGCTCTTTCACTCAAGAAGTTGACTTCCATCGCATCTAAGTCAGAAGTTCTTGCTCCACCAGCAGAACCAGTGATCCAAGTTTTGTATCTTCTGTCTTCAGTTTCAGAAGCTCTATATCTTACATGTAAGAATGGTCTCTTCGCGTTCTTACCTAAGATTTGGTCATAAACAGTTGTTGAGCCCGCAGGAACTAAAAGTCCATTGATTGCTCCACCAACAACACCACCTCTCATAGTAGGATCGTTTAGGTATTTCCAGTCTGACTTGTAAAAGTCATATCCTCTTCTGAATCCAGTAAAGCCAAGATTTAGTGCCATTTCTTCATCATTGTCAAATAAACCATATGAAGTACCACCAGCTCCATAGGAGTTTTGAGCAGCTAACATATCATCAATATCAAATGAGAAGTTTCTGTTTAAGAAAATTACATTTTCTTCAATAGCACCTTGCTTGTCTAATCTTTGGATAATAGAATCAAAATCTGCAAGTGTAGTTGGGTTTCCACCTCCATACACATTACCTCTATTTTGAACAGCGAAGAAGATACCATCAGAACCATTTAAGTTTGCAACAGACGCACCGGCTGCAACACCTTGTAAGAAGTCACCAGCACCAGATGCTGCCTCTGCAGGAACTGCCTCAATCATTGCAGTTTCCAAATAGTCCTCAAATCTAAGTCTTGTTTCGTGCTCAGATTTTAGATACCATAAATATCCACTTGCTCCATTTTCAGTTGTAATTTCAATCCATCCAATTTGAGCCATATCAGAACCAGATACTTGGTATTTGTCCTTAATAATAATTGGCTTGTTGTCAAAGATGAAATCATCAGCCTCTAAAGAGCCTACCATTCCATTAGTTCCTTTGTTAAATTCAGAACCATATATGAAAATATCACATGCAACACCAGCAGCTACAGCTTGTCCAGCAGCCTCATAGTAAGCAATAGTTACTACATTAGGTGCACCAGCAGTAGGAGCAACAGTAACAATCCCTTTGTTAGTTAAGTTAGAACCAGGAGTTCTATCAGAAATCATAACAGTTTGTCCAACTCTTAATGCAGCAGTATTTGGCGTACCAGCTAAAGCAGGGTTAAAGTTAGAAATGTTATTAGGAATTGTCCATACTCCAGTTGCTGCTCCCGCAGCACCAGCAGATGTACATGATTGATATTTCACATGAAGTCTTCCTTGCTCTGCCCATTTGATAAGGTCAGAGTTAGAAGGCATTTCAGCTCCTACCATACGTAGGAAAGAACTGATTGATCGATTGCCATATCTTTCAAACTCTTTTTCGTAAGTATCAGGTAAATACTGATTCAAGAAATTGAAGTCTGTAATATAATTTGTAGACAACGGTACTTGTTGGCTACTTGGTTGCAAATCAAAACCAGGAGTTACATTTACACTCATAATTTAAATTTTTAATAGTTTATACTTTTTTAATACTTCTAATTTTGAGCCCTCTACCACTGTTTCGGTCTTGTGATTGTACATTTCGTATTTTCAACCCATCTTTACTAACTAATCTTGGTGCTTGTCTCACATCCATATTAATGTTTTTAGATTTCTTACTCACACTTTCTACAGCTTGTGCAACACCTAAGTCATAAAAATGTTTAGCAAATTTATCTGGATTCAAAGCTACCGATAAGGCTTTATGATAAGCCTTCGGATTTTTTATAAGTCCTTTGTCATCAATAAACTTTTTTGAAAAGTTTGAAAAATCAACTTGAACATTATAAAGTTCCTCTTTGGTGCCAGGTTTAAAAGTAATATCTTTATCTCCTACATTGAAATCAAAACCTTTGAAATCATCGGAAAAAACTTCTTTAGTTCTTTCTTGGAAATATTCAATTCTTTTTTTACTTGCCTCCTCTACAGTTTTAGACTGCTCGATATACTTATGATAAGCATCTAATTGTTTTTCTTGATCTTCAGATAATCCACCCCCACTTGACTCAAGAGGGATTTTATACTTATCCTTTTGTTCGTTAAAAAACTTTTTTGCTTTCGCAAGTTCTCGTTTTTTAGCTAACTTTTTTTTCTTGACATCTTTTGGATCATCCAGTTCTTCATCAAAACCAAATTTATCCTCCATAATATCTTGAATGTCTATTGCATCTAAACCTTCTTCGTTATGTGCAATAAAGTCAGCCAGTACAGCTTCATCCTCCATAGAATCATAATCTCTTTGTAACTGATAGAAATCATCAATCCCACGACCAGTTTCTTGCTTGTACTTTAGATATGCAGAAACATCTTCAGGTAATGGATCGTTTGCCTCTTTTTCCGCGAAAAGATCATCAACCGAGTTTATTTCTTTGTCATATCTGTTCTTTAAATATGAAAGAACGTCTTCATCATTTAACTCTGATGAGGGAGTTTTTTCTTCTACTTCTGTAACACTTTCTGTTTGGTTTTCAGTTGATTCAGATTTAACTTCAACCACTTCAGTTTCATTTTCTTGAGTTGGTTGATTTAATTCTTCTTCGTGTTTTTTTAGAAGTGTTTCTTCTATTTCTGCTTTTGATTTATTATCGCTACCTTCGATAGCTCTTACTTTTATTTCCATTAGATTAAATTTTTATTTTTTACAAAGTTATACATTTATTTATTTATTTTTCAAGCAACTTTTTTGTAATGCTCATACAAATCATTACCTATTTTTATACCAGCATCTGAATCTGATTTATAGTGAACATGAGCAACAAGTCTACTATTAGAGATGTTTTGTGCAGCTTGTAAAAACTCTGCACTATGTACTGGATATATATCACTCAAAACATTTGCCACAAGTTGTGCTTGAGCCGAATGTCCAGAAGGAAAAGCTGGTGTCTGAGCACTATTCATTTTATGATATTTAAAATTTATACCAAAGTTTTTAGCAGCGACATCTGGTCTTTCTCTATCGTGATAATTTTTTATACTCATAATTACTGGTTTACTTTTATTAATTAAATCATTTATGAGTTTTGTTGGTGGTTCAATTCTTCTTTTTAACAATATTCTTTCGAAGACATTATATATGTCATCAAATTTATTAGCAAAAGCAACATCTAATGGCATATCATTTAAAGACATTATTTCTTGCAATTGTTTTATTGATCCGCTTTTAGGATACTTTAAATATTTATATTTGTTTATTGAAAAGTTTTCAAACATTATCGAGGATCAAATTCAGCCATATCAAAACCATCTAAACTGTCTTCATTGGATTCGAAGTCTATTGGTGGTAAATCTCTTTTCTTTTGTTCAATCATTTTAGATGTTTGTGTAGATTGTTGACTTATTCTTTTTGATTTACCTTCTTCTTTTTCTCTTTCCCTGGCATCTATTTGAGATTGCTCTTGACCTTTTAACTGCATGTTGTATGCAAACTCTTCAGCCATAAGAGCTAATTTTAATTCTTTTTCTGCGGTTAGTTTTTGTATTTCGTATTGTGCCTTTGCTTGTTCCAATTGCATTTTGCTTTCAGTCTCCATAGCTACTCTTTGTTGCTCTGCTTGAGCTTTCATTTGAGTAACTTCCATTTGTTGCTGAGCCTGCATTTGTTGCATTTGCATTTGTTGTTGCTGTTGTTTTTCTTCCTTCTTTTTTCTTTTCAATTTAAGAAGTTGATTTGCCATTTTTATATTATGTATTTCTCTAATGTCAATAGCATCTTCTAAATTAATATCTTGTTTTGACAAAGCCATTTGAATGTTTTGTTCTAACATTGCTTTTTGCTCTTCATCTGGTGCTAACTCTATAAAAATACCAAAGTCATATATGTATAAGTCTTTAATGTCATTCAATATTGCGGTGTTGAATTTACCTATTTGCATCGCAAACTCATCCTTGAAATCAGCATACTTCAATACATCGGCAGTCCTAATTGCTAAACATTCTGAAAGAGTGCGAGTTATATACAGACTGCTATCCAATATATGTCTTGT
>CEVB01013058.1_pt1 | contig 21268 bp, 28 predicted proteins | sample 531381 | NCBI WGS metagenome assembly CEVB01 (sample SAMEA2622763, study PRJEB7988) | marine metagenome | biome: marine biome (ENVO:00000447); feature: surface water layer (ENVO:00002042); material: "saline water (ENVO:00002010), including plankton (ENVO:xxxxxxxx)" | depth 5 m | reverse complement strand
AAATGATGGCTAATATGATGAAAAGAGGTAAAACTTTTACACAGGCACACAAAGCAACTCAGAAAAAAATAGGCAGATAAAATGCTTGCTAAAGCACAAACTAAAAAATAATCTAAATGTCTAAATTATTAGATGTCGTCATAGGGCCTGTTTCTAATATTCTTGATAAATTTATTGCTGATAAAGATCTAAAAGCAAAACTAGAACATGAACTTAAAACAGAATTACATAGAGCAAATCTTGCTCAAATTGAAGTCAATAAGATGGAAGCTCAATCCCGTCATTGGTTTGTTGCATCTTGGCGACCTTGTATTGGGTGGATTTGTGCTATTGCACTTGGCTATCACTTCATTGTCGCGCCCATTACGATATTTGCGCTATCTATCGCAGGGCTTTCATACAATATTCCAGAATTTGATATGAACTCACTTATGACTATTTTGATGGGTATGCTTGGTCTTGGTGGTTTGAGAACATGGGAAAAAAGCAAAGGAGTTACAAAATGAGTTGGCAGAATTTTAAGCTGTCAGAATTTTCTTGTAAACATTGTGGAGAAAACAAAGTATCACATGATCTGATTGATAAATTACAGGAACTAAGAAATGAATGTGACTTTCCTTTTATTATTACATCTGGTTATAGATGTCCAAAACACCCCGTAGAAATAAATAAAAAAAAATATGGTATGCACACTAAAGGTTTAGCAGTAGATATTCTTGCTAGTGGAACACAAGCTTATGAGATCGTTGCAAATGCACCTTCTTTTGGTTTCACAGGTATAGGTGTAAGTCAAAAAGGTAAGAGTAGATTTATACATTTAGATATGTATGGGGAAAAACATGATAATATAAGACCATACATTTGGAGTTATTAATGGAGTTTAGTCCTTACATTGTTTGGAATATTTTTATTACTTTGGTTTTAGCACCATTGATGTATTCTATAAGACAAAACTTTAGCGAAATAAAAAGAGTTGATATATTATTAAGTAAGACAAGAGAAGAAATACCAACAAAATATGTTACAAAACAAGAACAAAGAGATGATATGGATCAAATATTAGACAGGTTTGATAAATTAGAAGAAAAACTAGATAGAGTTTTTGAGGGCAGATCATAATGGCAAAAGGCGCTTTTACAGGATTAACACCAGAAGAAATTTCCGCTCTTTTAGGGGGCGGGGGACAAGGTTCAACAGAGCAAACCGCTCCAATAGTAGTACCTCCACCATCACAATCAATAGATCCATCAGCATTTTTATCTGGTATAAATTATGCTAGGGCAATATCTACAGGGGGCGCTATTCCACAACAAATAGATCCCGGAGTTGCTTTTTCTACAAGTGAGCCACGTGGTTTTACGGCTTTCAACCCACCTGAATCATACTTTGATTTGCTACCAAAAACTTTGTTTTCACCGGTATCTGGCGGTACAGGGGGTGACGATTCAGGCGGCGGCGGTACAGGCGGCGGCGGTACAGGCGGCGGTGAAGATAGAAACGGCGGTGGCGGAAGTGACAACAGAATTGATGATCCAACACAACCTTATATACCACCTAAAGGGCCGGGTGATCCCGGCGCTGATCCCGGAACAGGCGGTGGCTCTGGAGGTGGTTCTGGAGGTGGTTCTGGCGGTGGCTCTGGTGGGGGCGGCGGCGGTGGCGGCGGCGGCGGCGGCGGTGGTGTCGGTGGGAAACCCGGCATAAAACCCGGTAAAAATCAAGATTTTTCTGGATTTGGTCAAACTACAACAAGCATGGCAAATAATCAAAGCCAAACAAATATGGCATTTAGTATGCCACAAGGCCAGTCTTATAATGATTTAGGATTGCAAGATAAAATAGATATTGCAAATGATTTTATGGGTTCTTATTCAGATTCAGAAGGAAATGTTTTCAATATGTCACCAGAACAATTAGAGTTTTATATGGACTTTGGCCAACAATCTGGCGGAGCAAGTGTTGCAAATCTTGAATCGAGGGCAGACGATTTTGAAGAATCGTTATTTGATCCTAGTCAAGAAACACCTACACTATCAAATGATTTATTAAACTTTTATAGAAGCATTGTAACGTAATGTCTAAAGACAAAGATATAAAGAATGGTTTAGAAGCTGACAGAATACTTGGTAGCCAAGTATTTAAAGACGCACTAAAAAATTTAAAAGAAGAATATGTTCAACATTGGCTCAGTTCAAGAGCTGTTGGTGATGTAACATTAAGAGAAGATTTTCATAAAGCAATTCTTTTGCTACCAGAAATAGAAAGACATCTAAGAATAATTGCTGAAAAGGGCAAGCTCACAAAATCTCAAATAGATAAAATCAAAAAAATAGTATAAAATTTTCATCAAAGGAGTTTAATATGGCAACACCGGAAAAACCGATTGCATTACAAACAGATAAAGATAAAGCTGTTTCTTCGTTTGAGGACTACTTAGATCCAAGTGAAGATAATGTAGAGCAATCTAACGAAAATGAAACAGAGCAAGAGGAAACTCTTGTTGAAGAAGCTAACGAAGATTCTAATAATGAAGATCTTGTAGAAGATTCAGAAAATGAATCAGAAGAAGATGATGATGATTTAGAAGAAGAGTTAGAAGAAGTAAATGATGTGGAACAAGATCTTGAAGAAGATCAAGAGCAACCAAATTTTATATCAGTCAAAATTGATGGTGTAGAGCATGAGGTCACGCTTGATGAGCTTAAAAATGGATATTCCCGTCAGCAAGATTATACGAGAAAAACTCAGAAACTAGCGGAACAGACAAAATCTGTACTCCAAAAGGAAAAAGATATTTCTCAAAAAGAAGTTCTTTATAATCAGTTGATTCCTAAATTGGAACAAGAGCTAAAACAAGATTTAGTTGATAATGAACCAAATTGGGAAAAAATGGTTGATGAAGATCCGATAGAGTATGTCAGACAAAAACAAGTCTGGGATAAAAAGAGAGCAAAACATGAAAAAGTGTTAGCTGAAAAAAAACGAATTGAAAATGAAGCTATTGTTAAAAGACAAAAGCAGATTGAACAAATTGTAAATGAAGGCAATATAAAACTCTCACAAAGTATTCCAGAATGGAAAAATGACAAAATCAGAGAAAAAGAATTTTCTCAGATAAAAAAATACGCTATTGAAAGTTTAGGATTTAACGAACAAGAAATTGATAACGTTATAGACTACAGGGCAATACTAGGGTTAAGACAAGCTTGGAAGTATTCTCAAACGCAAGAAGCAATAAAGAAGAAACCAACGCAATCTCCAGCAAGAGTAGCTCGTCCGGGATCTACAAACAAACCTGTTAAAACATCAGCTATTAAAAAAGAACGTCAGCGGTTGAAAAAGTCTGGAAAGGTTTCAGACGCCGCCAAAGTGTTTCAAAGGATTATTTAATCTTTTGAGTAAGGAAAATTAAATGGCTAAAATTAGTAACGCATTTGATACCTATAGCGCACAAGCTGACAGGGAAGAGTTATCAGATATTATCTATAACATCTCTCCAATGCAAACGCCTTTTTTATCAAGTGTTGGAAAATCGAACGTAAGTAATGTGGTCTTTGATTGGCAGACAGAATCACTACCTACTCCATCTTCAAGCGGAAAGTTAGAAGGTTTTGAGTTAAGTAGATCTGCTTCTACTGCAACAGTCAGAGAGTCAAATGTATGTATGATCTCATCAAGAGATGCAACAGTAACCGGATCGCAAGAAGCATCAGATGCCGCTGGCAAAAATTCTGAAATGGCTCACCAGCTTGCTTTAATGTCAAAAGCATTAAAAAGAGATATGGAAGAAGCTTTAGTAGGTAATATTGCAAAGGTTTCTGGATCTGCAAGTGCGGCTCGTCAAACAAGATCTTTAGAAACTTGGTATCAATCCAATGTTAATAAAGCTTCTGACGGCGCAAATGGATCAGCTTCTTCTGCTAGAACAAATGGAACAAGAAGAGATTTGACCGAAGCTATGGTTAAAGATGTTCAGCAACAATGTTTCTCAAACGGCGCAGAACCATCAATCTTAATGTGTGGCCCATATAACAAATCTGTTATATCTGGTTTCACAGGTAGATCACAGGCAAGGCAGTTTGTGGACGCTAATGTTGTAGAAGCTTCTGTTTCTATTTATTCTGGTGATTTTGGAGAACTTAGAGTTGTTCCATCAAACAGAAGTAGAGAACAAGCTGTTCATCTACTAGATCCAGAGTTTGCTGGCGTAGCATACTTAAGAGATTTTGAAACTATTGACATTTCAACAATAGGTGACGCTCAAACTAAAATGATAGTCGTAGAATACGGACTTGAAATGAAGAATGAAGCGGCTCACGGAATTGTTGCAGACGTTAAAGTTTCTGATTCTGACGCTGGTTAATAACTAGCGTTTTGGGGGGTTTATTGCCCCCCTTCTTATTTTTAAAATGGCCAAAAAAACACTCTTAAACGCAACATATACATCAAAAAATATCTTTGCTACAGAAGATAATAAAAACATTTATCACACACAACAAAACGTACAACCGACAATAGAATATGTAAAAAATTTGAGTTACTTGAAACCAGGTAAAGAAATGCGTCACGTTGCAGAGATTCCTATGGTAATATATCAGAAGATGGTTAGAGATGGATCTATCAATGACAAAAAAGCTTTGAAGAAGTGGCTTAATGATCCGGATAATAAATTGTTTAGAACATGGAAAGGTAAAGTATAAATATGACTTATAGTGAATTAAAAACAAACATAGCATCATATCTAAATAGATCTGATTTAACAAATCAGTTAGATCTTTTTATAGATCAAGCAGAAGCAGAGATAAATAGAAGAGTAAGAACAAAAGACATGGTAAAAAGAGCAAATGCTGTTTTAGAACAACAATACCTTACCCTACCAGATGATTGGCAAGAAGCGATAAACGTTGAGATTACATCTAATGATTTTTCACCTGTATTCCAACAATCAATAGAGTCTTTAGATGTTTATAGAAAGAGCGTAGATAATTCAAGTGGACAACCAATATATTTTGCTATTGTTGATAACACACTAGAGTTTGCACCAACCCCAGATCAAAATTACGACATACAGTTGACTTATTATGCAAAACCAACACCATTGAGCGATTCTAATACCTCAAACTTTATATCAAATGACCACCCAGATTTATATTTATACGGATCTCTAAAACACGCTTCTATTTTTTTAATGGAAGATGATAGAGTAAATTTATTTAATGATCTCTTTGAAAAAGCATTAGAAGAGATAAGAATGGAAGATTATAAATCTCAATATGCAAAAGGATCTTTAATGCAAAGAAGAAAAACTTATGGAAAAGCTAAGAAAAACGTTTATTATATGAAGAACAGTTAGGAGAAAATAAATTATGTCATTCAGTAATTTTTTAGAATTAGAAATTTTAGACCACGTTTTTAGAAATTCTGCTTATACAGCACCATCAACCATTCATGTTGCTTTATTTACTTCTGCCCCAAATGATGCTGGCGGGGGAACAGAAGTTTCTGGAAACGGATATGCACGACAATCAATGGCTTTTAGTGCGGCTTCTAGTGGCTCAATATCTAATAGTGGATCTGTTGAATTTCCTACAGCTACAGGATCACAAGGCACAATAACTCATGTCGGATTATTTGATGCTTCATCAGGTGGCAATTTGCTTGCCTATGGTGCTTTATCAGCAAGTAAAACTGTAGATAGTGGAGATGTATTTAGGTTCAACGCAAGTTCAGTAACTATCTCATTGGATTAACACATGGCCCAACAAGGATATGGGTTTGGTAGTTATGGCAGATCAAATTGGGGTGATACTCAATATGATTTGGGAACATCTTCCATATCAGTTAGTTCATCAGTTGTTGCCACAGGGGTACAGATTGATGTTGGACAAACCTCTATAAGTGTTTCAGCATCATTATCTTTATCTGGACAAATATTACATGATGGCACAAGTTCTATATTATCAAGCGCTTCTTTATCTCTTTCTGGATCTTTAATAAATTTAGGTCAAAGCGCAATATCTTCTTCATCTTCATTATCAGCTACAGGGGTACAAATTGATTTAGGCCAAACATCAATATCAGCTAATTCGTCATTTTCATCACAAGGAACAATGATTGATTTAGGTCAAACCACAATATCAGCAACATCTAGTGTTGGATCTTTGGGTGGAATTATATTAGAAGGCGGAGCATCAATAATTAATAACTCTAGCATTTCCATAGATGGTCGTTTAAAATGGGAAGAAGAAATAAATCCTTCTGTAGTTTGGACAAATCAAACAAATCCATCTACAAGTTGGACAGAACAAATATCAAATAGGTAAATATGGCAGATACAAACACAACAAATTTAAGTCTAGTAAAACCAGAGGTCGGGGCATCTACAGATAGCTGGGGAACAAAATTAAATAATAATCTTGATGCGGTTGATGCAATTTTTAGCACATCTGGCACAGCAGTCTCAATGGGAGCAGTAACTTTTGGTGGCAATGTAATCATTCAAGGCACAACACCAAAACTAACTGTAGGAGATGGCGGTGAAGAGGACATCATGGTTTTATATGATGGAAACGCGGTCGATTTTCATGTCGGAATTGACGACTCAGCAGATGCGTTTTTGATCGGGACAGGATCTTCATTAGGCACAAATCCAGCAGTTGAAATTAGCTCAAGTAGAGTTGTTAAATTTAACAATGCTTACACCTTTCCAACCTCAGATGGTAGTGCTAGTCAAGTTTTACAAACAGACGGAAGTGGTGCTTTATCTTTTGCAACAATAAGCGGTGGGGTTGATGGTATATCTACGTCAGCTAATGCTACAGCTTTAACGATAGATTCAAGTGAAAGATTATTTACAAGTAATGAGTTAGTGGTAAATCATAGTTCAGTTTTATCTTTAGGGAAGTTGGGTGTCAGATTTAATGGAACAACAAACAATGGTGTTGTTCTTGAAACTACCAGAGATGCGACAGGTTCAACATATATTAGATTTAATGATAGTGATAGTGCCGCTATAGGTAGTATTTCTCAAGACGGGGCATCTACTGTTACTTATTCAACATCTTCTGACTACAGACTAAAAGAAAATGTTAATTATGATTTTAATGGCTTAGAAAGATTAAATGAATTAAAACCATGTAGGTTTAATTTTATCAAAGACGGGCCAGATAGAGTAGTAGATGGTTTCTTAGCACATGAAGTTTCTCCTTACGTTCCAGAATCTATTTTGGGAGAAAAAGATGCTGTAAATGAAGATGGAAGTATAAAGCCACAAGGTATAGATCAATCAAAAATTGTGCCTTTGCTTGTTAAATCAGTACAAGAGCTATCAGCTAAAATAGATGAGCTAGAATCACAATTAGAAGGATCTTAGTGGAGTTTGGGTTAAGTGAATGGCATTAGTTTCTATAACACCACCAGCGGGAATAGTAACCAACGGGACAGAGTATTCAAATAAAGGGCGTTGGGTTGATGGCAATTTAGTCAGATTCCAAAATGGCTATCTAACACCGATTAAAGGTTGGGAAAAATTATCACACGGCACAATTACCGGAGAAATCATAGCTTTATATGCTTATAATGATAACTCTGGAAACTCTGTAATTGCTGTTGGCACAAGACAAAAAATATTTGTTATCTACAAAGGATCTACTACAGACATAACTCCAGCTGGTTTTGTAAATGATACAAGCGCAGATCCATTGGGTTATGGAGCTTTTCATTGGGGCGTTGAAGATTATGGTGATGCACGTTCACAATCTGGTCTATCTTTTAATAGTAAAGATTTTTCATTTGATAATTGGGGTGAAGATTTAATTATTTGTTTCGCTGGTGATGGTAAGGTTTATAGATGGAGATCTAATTCAAGCGGATCAGCAGATACAGTCGCCGCCGTTTTAAGCAATGCACCAACAAACAATAAATCAATAGTTGTAACTAACGAAAGACATTTAGTTACTTTTGGTTCTGGTGGAGATCCTAGAAAAATAGCTTGGTCAAACAGAGAGGATAATAACGATTGGACTGCTAAAGCAACAAACACAGCTGGAGATTTAATCATACCTAGTTCTGGTGAAATTATAGGTGCAAAAAAATATAAATTAGACACCATAGTTTTTACAGAAACAGGAGTTACTAGAATGTATTATTCTGGCAATCCTTTTGTATATGCAATAGCTCAAGCTGGAGAAAATTGTAGGCCATTAGGAATGAGATCTGTTGTCAGCACAGGAGATTTTTTAGCATGGCTAGGAGAAAATTCTGTATTTATTTATGATGGCACAGTTAAAGAAATTCCATGTGATGTGCATGATTATATTTATGATAATTTAGATTATCCAATGAGAGCAGTTGCCGCTGGTGGTCATAACTCAAACTATAATGAAATATGGTGGTTTTTCCCAAGTGATGCTGATAGTGGTTACACCCCATCAAGATACATTATTTGGAATTATAAAGATAATGTTTGGAGCAAAGGAACGGGAGTTGATAGAGGGGCTTGGTGGGATCAAGGTGTTTTAGAATATCCTATAGCTGGAGATGGTTCTGGCAATATACTTCAACATGAATCAACCTCTTTACAAAACTCTTTGGGATTAGGATCTACTAAACCATTTTGCACTACCGGGCCAATAGAAATTGGTCGTGGAGATAGATTGGCACAAGTCAATCAAATAATACCAGATTCAGAAGCAAACACTTTGCCGGGAGTTACTTTGTCATTTAAAGGAAGATTTACATCAAATGGTGCAGAAACAGATTTTGGTTCGTTTACTTTTGAATCAGATGGATATATGGACGCAAGATTTAGCGCAAGATCTATATCAATGAAGGTTGAGGGAGATACAGATCAAGACTTCAAACTTGGCCAAGTAAGAGTTGATGCTAAACCAAGAGGACGTAGATAATGGATTTATCTTCACAAAGACAATATATTCAAAGAGCAGTAAGTGTAAAAAAAGATGTTACAAGTACAGCATTAACAACACTATACACTTGTCCAGGATCTACAGATTTTGATTTTTCAATAATAGAATCTATCTTAATTGGTGATGATGGTAATCAAGCAACAACAGTTACACTGTCAATTACAGACAGCACAGGACACCCCTTTACAATATTTAAAGAAATAAATATATCTGCTAAAGAAACAAAAGAATTACTAACAAGATCAGTTATTCTTGTTGCTGGAGATATATTAAAAATAGAAGTATCTCATGCAAATATAAATGTTGTAGCTAGTTTGATTGAATATGCAAAAGGTGATTAAAGATTCTGTTGTAAAAATACCAGAGTGGGAAATGCAATGGAAAAAATGTAAAAAATATATAGAACAAGCTTTAAAATATCAAGATTTATATCATATTGAAGATGTAGAAGAAAGAATTAGAGATGGTAGGTTTTTGCTTTGGCCCGGAGAAAAATCAGCATACATAACTGAATTTGTTTTTTTCCCAAGAGTAAAAGCTATGAACCTATTATTTTGTGGTGGAGATTATCAAGAGCTAGAAAAAATGATACCATACATAGAAGAGTTTGCTAAACAATATGGCATTACCAGATTTTATGGTGGTGGAAGAAAAGGTTGGGTAAAACTTTTAACAAAAAGAAGTAAATATATGGGTTGGAAAACAAGCTATACAATACAAAAGGAGTTAGACTAGTGGCAAAAGGATCAAATACAAATGAAGTTGTTTTACCAGAGTTTCAAGAACAGATGTTTAAAGATCTGTATAGTGCTGGAAGAACTGTTGCACAACAACCATTTACACCATATACAGGCCCACAGGTAGCTGGATTCAACCTAGATCAATTAAATCAATTTGATCTGGGAAGAAGATCTGTTGGTAGGTCTTTTGCTGGCAACCCAAGAGAATCTTTACAGGGATTAATAGATGATCCATCACCAACATCTATATTAGATGTAGGCGGTGAACAAGGATTGCAAAGTTATCAAAACCCTTTTGAACAGCAAGTAGTAGATCAAACTTTAGCAGATTTTGGTAGAGCAAGAGATATAATTACAAGTGATGCTCAAGATAGAGCAATAAAAGCGGGTGCTTTTGGTGGCTCAAGATCTGCCATTTTAGAATCAGAAGCTACAAGACCATTAATAGATCAAACCGCTAGAACAATATCTAATTTAAGAAGTCGTGGCTTTGATCGAGCTACACAACTTGCAGAAGGTGATTTAGATAGAATGAACAGACAAGATATTTTCAGACGTGGAGTGATACAAGATCAGTTAGCAGATCAATTTAGGACTTTAGGATTGCTAGGAAATCAAGGACTACAACAACAAAGACTACAACAATTAGCCCTTGATAAAGCTAGAGAAGAATTTGATAGAGCAAGACTGTTCCCACAAGAACAATTAGCAATATTAACAGGTGCGGCAAGTGGTGTCCCAACATTAGCCGGATCATTTAGCAAAAAGAAAACAGGGCCGGGAGATGTATTGGGCGGTATTCTTGGTTTAGGAGAAGCGGCCATTTTAGGAAAATAATATGTCATCTGGAGCTTTTTCATCAACACCACCCCCAACACCAGCGCCAACACCAGCACCAGCGCCTCAACGAAAAAAATTGTTAAATAAAAAACAATTAGCACTTATGCTTGGCTCTCTTAAAGATACAATACAAGGTGAGGATAGTAATACTTTACAAAGATTGGCGTTTTTAGATGATAGAGAAAACAAACAGGCAAAAAAAGAATTATTTGATAGAACAAGACAAAGGTTACAGCAAGGAGTAGAAGACGGATCGGTTCAACAGTCAAGTTTAGATCTGTTTGATGCTTTTGGCCCAGAAAATACAGCAGAGTTTTTAAAACTTGAATTACAACAACAATCAGCAATACCTAAACTTAGTCAGTTAGAAGTACAAGCGTTTTTAGATTTTCGAGAAGCGGCGGCGCTCAACCCAGACCTGACACCAGAACAGTTTTTTAAAAATCCAGCGGAGTTAGATCTGTATGAAAATATTTTTAGAAAGCCAGACGCAGTACAAGATTTAATAAACTCTATTATTTTAAGTGGAACACAAGGTTTAGGTGGTCAAGGTAGCGACGTAACTAATATTGACGATTTATAAAATGATATGGCAAAAAAATATGAATTTACTCACCCAGACGATGGAAAAAAATATACATTTTCGCATGAAAAAGAATTATCTGTAGAAGATCTAAAAATTGAAAAAGAAAAAAATATAGAACTTATTAGGTATCTAAACAATAAAAATATAACCCAAGAAAATAAAGACGTATTTTTACAAAACTTCAAAGAAGAAAAACAACGACGAGATGATTTTCGAGGTAGAGGTCGTTTTGTAGATTATACATTTAACGCTCTGACCGGTGGTATTAGAGATGCGGGAGAAGCAACCGCTAAAACTACTGACTTTTTAACAAAATATGATCCCAGAAAAAATCCAATTTTTTATGGTTTAGCTACACAAGCTTTTAAATCTAAATTACAAGGTGATACTAAAAAATCTGAAAAATTAGCAGTATTAACTAATGCCTTTACCAACAAATCAGATGGTGAATTACAAAAAGCATATAATGCACTAATACCACAAATAGATGATCCTAAATTTCCCGTAGCTAAATTTGTTAGAGTTATAGCACAATTTTTGACACCATATAGCAGTTTTAGCGCACTTGGGAAAACTAGAAATGTTATCAACGAAGTTGCACCAATACTTTCTTATAAAGGTTTAGAGCGTGTTGGTAAAGAAGCTCTTAGAGGTGGTGTTGCTGAACAATTTGCATTTAATCCAGAAGAAGAAAGATTATCAAATTTAATTCAATCAATACCAAGCTTACAGAATCCGGTATCTGAATTTCTGGCGGCAGATCCAGATGATTCACAAGCAAAACAAAGATTGAAGATGGCCATAGAGGGTAGTGGTTTGGGTGTGTCTTTTGACTTAGCATTTAGAGTTTTAGGGAAAATTAGAGGGAAACGTCAAGCCGCAGAAGAAGTAAAAAATAATATTGACAAAGCAGAAGGTAGGCCAAGAGATCCGGGTGTTGATGTAGAACAAATAGAAAGAGATTTTAAGATCAAAAACAATCCAAATGCTGTTAGAAATTATGATGATTACATAAAAGAACAAAACCGCATAAAAGAAAATGTAAAAAAAGATCCTATTAAGTTTCAAGGGGATTCAAAAAATGGTGTTGGTACTTATGGCAAAAATAAATTTATTTTTTCTTATGACAGTGTAAGTGGAAAAGTAAATGCTTTTGTTAGAACCAAAAGACAAAAAGATGAAATTGATAATGAAATAAACACACAACAAACCATAAGACAGTCAGAGGGTAGAGATTTACTTAAAGATCAAGAATTACAAGATTTAAGAAACAAGCTTTCAACAGAAGATGTAAGCAGAAGGGTAGGAAGTTTTGATTCTATGCTAGATGCTAGAAACAATATTGCTTTACGTTTTGTTCCATCAAGAAAAATAAACGAAACTTTGAATCCAAAAGAGCCAAATGTTAAAAGAGTTTCTAGTTTAATTACAGGTAAATTTAGCCCAGATGATTATGGTCTTGAAGATGTTTTTGGTGCAGATTATAGAAAAAATTTCCCATACATATTCTCTAAAAATGTAAAACCTGGAGATGCACAAGAAAGAGCGGGTGAGATCCTAACACAAGCTGGATTTACAGGCAGAATAAATGAAACTACCGCTTCTGGATATAACAGACTAGAACAAGATGAAATAGTAGATTTAATTCAAGAAAACAGAATCTTACCAGAAGATCAACAAAAATATATAGATTATCAATCAGCAGAAAATAACTCACAAAAAATACAAGAAAAGCTTTTAAAAGATGGTTATACGCCAGAAGAAATAAGCGTTATGACAGAAGTGCAAATGACAAGGGCGCTCAAAAACGCAGACGAAAAAGAAAAGTCTATTGAGTCAAATATATCTTATTTTCAATCAAGAGAGGGTATTAACAGTGATGCAGATGATGTTGAAAAATACTACAATGCGCACACCTCAAGAATGAGAGATGAAAGTAGATCTCAAATAGAACAAGACGCTAGAAACGCTGGAGCTAGTGCAGATGAAGCTAGAGCAATTTCAAATCAAGAACTAGGAGTAGATGAAGGTTTTGGTGGATCTTATGTTGGACAAGGTGGTGGTAGAGCAAAAACAGGTGGCCCAGAAAAAGCTGGCAATATAAATTTAGAAAAAATACTTTCACCAGAAGATGTAATAGACGTTCTTAAAGAAGTAGTTGGTAAAGTTGATCTTAACGCCGCGAGGAGAATCGTTCCTTTTGGATCTAAAGGAGAAAAGCTTAGAGCGCTTGGTAAATCAATCGGGTTGACACCAGACGATATACTTATTAGAAAAATTGGAGAAGCTTTCAACGCAGAACAAATAGACGCGGCCAGAGTTTTACATGATGAAGCACTATCAGAAGTTGCAAGACTAGCTAGAAAGGTTGTAAATGATCCATCTGATGCTAATAGGGTAGCGCTCAAATTGGCAAAAACTAGGGTTGTTGCAATAACAGAACAAATTGTTGGTATTACTGCTGAAGCTGGTAGAGCATTAAGAGCTTTTAGAGAATTTGTAGGCCCAGCAGAAACAAGAAATAAATTTATATCAGACTATTTAAAAGGTGCTGGTGGCAGACAATCCATAGATGAAATAGCATTAGCAATTACTAAAATTGATGATGATGTTGCATTACAAGGTTTTGTTAAAGATACATACAAACCAACAACATTAGATAAAGTGCAAGAGGGGTGGATTGCTGCTTTATTATCAGCGCCATCAACACATTTTGTTAATATGATTTCAAACGGCATTACAGCAACAATTAGACCGGGAGAATATTTGTTAGGCGCGCTTTCTGGTAAACTGCTTAGAACTAAAGATGCGCTTACTGTTTCAGAAGCCGGAGCAAGAGCTTTAGGAACAATATACGGAGCAATTAAAGGCATGAAAGCAGTTGGCAAAAATTTATTGCTTGGAAAATCATTTGATGAATTAGACGATCCTTTAGTAAAATTAGAGCTATCAAGGCAAGAAGCAATAAGTGGTCTAAAAGGAGATTTAATTAGAATACCCGGAAAACTTTTAACTCTTGAAGATGCTTTTTTTAAAACAATCGGACAAACTCAAGAATATTTTGGACGAGCTATGCGCCAAGCTAAAAAAGAGGGCAAGGGTGTCAAAAGAGCATTTGATTTATATAAAGACAAAAAGAAATTAGGTGAAGATGTTAGACTCGCCGCTATAGATGAAGGGAGATATTTAACCTTTACAAAACCCGTTGAGGGTATTTTTGAAGGAGCGCCGGGTTGGGTTAATAGAAACCAATGGTGGAGATTTATATTTCCATTTGTTAGAACTCCTATAAATATTGTCAAATTTGCTTTAGGTAGAACTCCGTTAAGTCTTGCTTCTTCTACTACACGAAAAAATATAGCTAAAGGTGGTAAAGCCAGAGATTTAGAGTTTGCCAAACTTGCTATGGGCGGTCTTATGGCGGGGGGCGTTATGGCTCTTGCAAGTCAAGGCAACATTACAGGAAGAGGGCCAAGAGATTGGAAAGAGAGGCAAGCTCTTAGAGAGCTAGGTTGGCGGCCTTACTCAATTAAAGTTGGAGATACTTACTACAGTTACAATAGATTTGAGCCGGTTGGGATTATTTTTGGACTAAGTGCTGATCTAGCCAACCTAATAAATGAATATCCAGAATTGGTAGAAAAAGAAGATGGAATTCAAGAGGTTATGTATAGTTTAATTGAATCCGTTTCAGAGAACCTAACCAACAAAACATTCTTGACAGGTTTAACGGGTGTTGTCGAAGTGCTGTCAGAGCCAGAAAGATATAGTGAAGATTTTATCTTAAGATTTTTAACTTCATTTGTTCCAACAATATCTAAATACGTTAGACAAGCAGAAGATCCGATTATTAGAAATGCAAAAAATATTGGTGACGCTTTTATAAATAAAATTAGTCCTACAGTATCAGATTACATTTTTTCAAAAAGCTCAAAAGATCTACCGCCAAAAAGAAACATATTTGGAGAGATACGAGAATATGACATTACTCCGTCAGCTGACGGCTTTACACTTATACCCATAAACATATCCGAAGAAAGACAAAACCCTGTTTTTGAAGAATTTTTAAAGTTAGATTATTTTCCTGGTTATCAAAGCCAAACGATTGATGGAATAAAACTAACAGAAGAAAAATACTCCGAGCTTTTATCAATACAGCAACAAATAGGAGCAAAACGTATTTTAGAAAGTTTAGTCGCTTCTCCTGATTTTCAAAATCAACTGCCATACGTTAAAACAAAAATTTTAGAAGAAACAATATCTGACTTGAGAGAAAAGGGTAGAGAGGTATTTTTGTTAAATAATCCAGAAATTCAGTCTGAAATAATAAATAAAAAAGAAAAAGAAATAACACAAATTAAAAAATGATCCAGCAAAAAACAGGTCTAGCTGGAGAATATTTAACGGCAAGCTACCTAGTGAGATATTTTGATGATGTTTTTGAAACGTCAGAATCAGCAAGATATGATTTTTTGTGCATCAAAGATAACATAAACTATAAAATTCAAACAAAAACAACAGACAGTAAATTTGAAAGAAATAATAGTCATTGGTTGCGTTGGGATATTAAGAAAAAAATATCAAACAAAAAAAACGATTATAGAGTTTATAGTCAAGATGAAGTAGATATATTTGCTTTTGTTTATTTATCTTTAGATAAAGTGTTATTTATCCCCAACAGAAATACAGGAAAAACTTATCAGAAAAAAGTATCTTTTATTGAGCAAGCAAATACACTTGAAACTTTAAAATCATCAACAGAAGCAATCAGAGATCTAAAACTTTAATTCTTTAATATCAAATTTTATTTTTTGATCTGGACAATGTTTCAATGTTGATAGTCCTAATCCAATAAAATAATCTGCTAATTGAGCTAATGAAACTTGGTTATCTTTTGCGAAATCTTCAAGATCATTGACCTTGTTTTCATCAACCCATATTTTTTTTCTTCCATTACGTTCAATAAATATTGGACACTTTGGATCGTAAATTTCATTCATCATTTAAAAATATTCCTTTAAGATATTTTCATACCACTCAGCTTTCTCAAGATCTTGTTTCAGATTTTTATGTCTGAAACGCCATCTATATTTGAAGCTATTACCACGCAAATATCCGATAAACTCTTCTTCGGATAACATAGACTTTATAGCGTCAATACACTCAACACCGCCCTGATTGTAGTGTTTTGGTTTAGTCACTTCATGAAAAGAATCCAAATCATCTGGAAATCTTTTGTGTAAAATATCTTTCAATTCCATATTTATAATGTATTATAGGGTATATTTAGTGAAAAAGGGAAATCTTATGATTAATGAAGAAAAACAATTTAACAAAGAACAAACTCTTACAGCACAAGTTTTAGCGGAAAGATGGGGTGTTTCCCCCAAAACATTGGCTAATATGAGATACAGGCGTAAAGGCCCAGCGTTTTGGAAAATAGGTGGTCGTATATTGTATGACCTTAATGATGTAATTAGGCAAGAACAAAATTCTTTCCATACATCAAATGAAACACGCTGATTTAAGCCCATCATCTGCTGATAGATGGTTTGCTTGTCCGGGATCAATTGAACTATCAAAAGATGTTCAGTATGTTGTAAGTAAGCCAGCAGTTGAGGGAACTTTACTTCACCAGATAAGTGAAATGAAGTTAAAAGATCGGCTTGAAGGAGATGGTATATCTTTAAAATCTTATTGGCTTGGTAAGGTCGAGAGAGTTGAAGATTTTGAAATCGAGGTAAATGAAGAAATGATTGAATGTGCAGAAAGTTATGTAGATTATGTTCGAGGTAAAGTAATAGAAAAGAAGGGGAAACTATTGATCGAGGAACAGGTAACGCTTGAAGAAATAAATCCAAGATGTTGGGGAACTGCTGATGCTTTAATTTTGGCAGACAACCATATTTCAGTCATAGATTTTAAATCTGGCAGATACCCTGTAGAAGTCCAAAACAACAAACAATTAAAAATCTATGCTTTGGGTGCGCTTGCAAGATATGGTAATGAAAAAACAGTCTTAGATCTTACTATTGTCCAACCTAGAGCAAAACATAAAGACGGCCCAATAAGAACAACGACGCTCCAAGCACAAGATCTGGTGCTATGGGGTTTCAACGAACTCAAAACAGCTTGTGATAGTTGTGAAGAGGAAATGCCAAAATTTAATTTTGGTAATCATTGTCGTTTTTGTCCAGCAAAGGACAAATGTGACACATATAAATCTTTTAATGAGGAGTAATGTATGAAAGATGTAAATGAAAATCTAGAATCCCAAAGTGAAACAAAAACTAGGGAATCTAGCGGTATCAAACTAGCTCAAGATGATGGATCTATGCGTGAAGTTTTTCTTGACGAGCTTGATGCAAAAACGAAACCGCAAGCGGAAAGATTGTTGAATGTTCTGCAAAGAAGAGATAGAGCGAGAGAAGCATATCAAGAAGCGCTTGACGTGATAGATGGTGTTGACGATCTAGTAAAAGAAATAGATAGTCTTGTTTCATCTTTGAATAATAACTTACCGCCGGTTGTAAATATGAAAATACAAACAGGTTTGGGTAAACCAAAGAATAAGGGGTAATCATGGCTTTGAAGGGTATCTTAAAAAAAGCAAGACAAATGCCACCAAGAATTACAATACATGGTGGCCCAGCAGTAGGTAAAACAACGTTGGGTTCAAGTTTTCCAAAACCAATAATAATTACCACAGAGGACGGCATGGGGACAATAAAATGTGATCATTTTCCCCTTGCTACAAACTATGATGAATTTATGGAAAATTTGATACAGGTGCGTGATGGAGAGCATGATTATAAAACTCTTGTGATAGACAGTTTGGATTGGCTAGAAAAGTTAATTCACGCCAAATATTGCGAAACAGAAAATGTAAAATCCATAGAGCAAAAGGGCTATGGTAAAGGTTATGTTGAGTGTTTAGCGTATTGGAGAACAATTCTTGGTATTCTTGATGAATGTCGTAATAATGGCATGATTATTTTCTTAATTGCGCATAGTGAAATTAGAAAACAAGAAGATCCTAGAGTTGAACCATTTGATAAATTTATTATCAAACTACACCGCAAAGCAAGTGATTTAGTTTCTGAATATTCAGATATTATCTTCTTTGCGACTTTTAATCTTGGATCTGTAAAAGTTCAAGGTAAGGGTGGTCAGCTTTCATCAAAACTTGTGAAAGGTGACAGGGTTTTATATACCAACGATAATCCAGCTTATTTAGCAAAGAACAGATATGCTTTGCCAGACGAGTTGCCGTTCGATTGGGAAACAATAAGAAAAGCAATAAAAGGAGAAAAAGATGGATCTTAGTAAACATGATGCAGTTGTTGATTTAGAATCTTCTGTTGATGAAGAGCTTATAAAAGCCGGAACATACAATGTTGAAGTTATATCAAGTGAGGGGAAACCGCTTGGAAATAATGGTGGTATTTTATGTGAATTTACAGTAAAGATTCTTGAGAATGGCAAAATGTTTCGTGATGGATTTTGGGTTGCACATAACAATCCTCAATCTGTAGAAATAGGTTTAGGAAACTTAGCAAGGTTTGCTAAAGCTTGCGGACATTCTGGGGTTCTTAAAAACACAGATGATTTGAATGGTATGAAATTAAATGTGAAAGTTGAAATGAACGATAGTGGTTATCCACAGTTTGTCAATAAATCATTTAGACCGTTTGAAGATAATGAAGAGGTAGTATCAAAAAAAACATCTACAAATAAAAAATCTGTCCAAAAGGATAGTGATGTAGATTCCGAAGATATTCCTTTTTGAAGTTTTTAAAAGACGATAGGCCCTCGTTGTGTTCCCATTGCGGGAGATCAGCGAGGGGTTTTTTCGTCAAAGAAAACAATAGATTTTATGGAGCGTGTTCTATGAAGCACCAAGAAAAAATAGCAGAAGGAGAAATAATTAAAAACATATCTAGCGTATCAAACGTGGGTGTAGATTATGCTCTCAAAAACACAAAAGATATTTATATTAATCATGCAAAAAAAAACAAATCTTTTGAATTACATAAATGGCAAAGCAAAGACAGAAAAAATTTATTTAAAGAAGCAATAAGACATTATTTAAACTACGCAGACAAACAAGCAGAAGATGGAGTAGAAATTGGATCTAACTAATTACATTGGGAAAAATGGTTTGATAACAAAACCATACACAACACCAACCGATACTGATCTTCTTACAGAGATGAACAATTTTGGTCTTAAGGTTTCACATCTTGATATTAGTGGCCAATTAGTCAGGGTTATGGTTTCTGCAAGCTCTGGTGTTAGACCAGACAAATCAAATGAGAAAAGCGGTTGGTATGTGATTCATCAAGTAGGAGATCATATCTTTGCAAACTTTGGTAATTGGAGAACGGGCCAAGAACAAAAGTGGTCGTCCACAAAAAATTCAAATCTTACACAAAAGGAAAGAGAGGATCTCACAAAAAAAATACAAGAGGCCCAAAAAAAAGCAGAAATCGAGCAAAAAAAACGTCAAAATGAAGTAGCTGTCGATTGTGAGTCCAGGTTTAGCTCATACGCAAAAGTAGAGGATCACCGCTACCTTACTATCAAAAACATACAAAACTATGGCTTAAAATCGAAATCTGAGAGTCTTGTTGTTCCGATTTTTAACATTTTGGGTGAAATACGATCTTTGCAATATATAAATCAAAAAGGAGATAAAAGATTTGTAAGTGCTGGTGAAGTAAAAGGCAATATGTTTTTGATTGGCACAGATTTTGATTCATTGCCAAAATTAGATAATCTTATTGTTGTTGAGGGTTATGCTACGGGAAGCACAGTTTATGAAGCAACAAACACTCCTGTTGCTTGTGTTTTTTCTGCAAACTTTGGCTATGAAGCTGTAAAAAATTTAAGAACAAAAACCGATTGCAAGATTACATTGGCTTTTGATAATGACAAGACAGGTCTTGGTCAAAAGAAAGCGCAAGAAATAAGTTCATCATTTTATAATTGTTCAGTCAGAATACCATCAATATCTGGAGATTTTAACGATCTTGCCAGAGATCAGGGTTTAGAAAAAGTCAAACTTGAGTTGCTTGATCTTGGTTTTGGTTTGCGTAAATACTCCATTAAAAACTTCCAAGAAAAACCACCAGAGCGTGTTTGGTTGGTAGATAAAATGGTTGAATCATCAAAGCCAAGTCTTTTGGCTTCGATTGGTGGTGTTGGTAAATCTATGTTGTCTTTATCGCTCGGTTTGAACATTGTTGGTGCTGGTAATGGCAAGTGGCTCAACAAAGATATAGTAAATTATGGTAATGTTGTTTTTCTTTCAGCGGAGGACGATCAAAATGAATTTCACAGAAGGGTGGACGCATTAGATCCAAAAGGCAAAAGACATACTGCACCTTACGATCTTTACGCTTTCACAGTTCCCGATTTTGGTAAACCGGTAAGCTTTGTCAAAGACGATCACAACGGTTTGGGTTTGACAACACAAGCACATGAATTTATGGAAGAATTAAGCAGTATAAATAATCTTGCGTTGGTAGTTATTGATCCCGTGCAATCCTTCGTTTCCGCGCCAATAACTACCTCTCAAGAAGTAGCGCAGTTGTATTGTCAGTTTTGCTCGGCAATATCTTCACAATTCGGTTGCGCTACTCTTTCAATCCATCACATGAGCAAGCTTGCATTACAGGGCAATGAGGACAGTATGACTGCAAGATCTTCGATTAGGGGTAGTTCAGCGTTGGTTGATGGTATGCGTATGGCTATGGCCATTTGGCTTACGTCAGAACAAGATGCAGAAAATATTTGTGCAGAGCAAGGTCTTGATTATGATCGCACCCGCGTTGTTCGTGCTGGCATTGTCAAATCAAACGCGAGTGAGGTTGACACCAACATTATGACTTTAGTTAGAAAAAAATCTGTTTTAGAGGTCTATGATAAAGCGGGGATAAATTGGGATTAATTTTATACACAGAAGAAAACCTAGATCACGCTTGGCGTTATGACTGCCGTAAGAGATCTGCGCAAGATGTTGCTTGGTTGCGCCGTGAGGAATACAGGTATCACTTCGAAAGATATTTGGACAACATGATTGCGGGTTTAGATCCAGAATTTTATTTGTTAATAAAGATATATGTGCCACCAGAAATTATTGCAGACGTACAAACAATTATTGATACAGAAAT
>CEVB01017844.1_pt1 | contig 21294 bp, 36 predicted proteins | sample 531381 | NCBI WGS metagenome assembly CEVB01 (sample SAMEA2622763, study PRJEB7988) | marine metagenome | biome: marine biome (ENVO:00000447); feature: surface water layer (ENVO:00002042); material: "saline water (ENVO:00002010), including plankton (ENVO:xxxxxxxx)" | depth 5 m | reverse complement strand
TAAAAGCCTGCTGGTAATTTTAAAGGTACTAATGGCATTTATGTTTCCTATGCTCTATCAATAAAAAAGAAAAACCCGTAAGTACCGGTTACACTAGCTCCAACACCAGTGATATTGCTTCCCGTATTGTTTGTATAAGTTTTTGTTGACCCCGGAACTCCGTTTGCATTTATAAGTCTGTCGTTGTAATTTGAATTTTGATATAAAACAAATCCATAACTATTACCGCTGCCTGATCCAATGCTTCTTAAAATAGCCGTATCTCCGGGAAATAAAGTTTGTGTCCCCCCTTGCCAAATATATTCAGGCGCACCGCCACCAGTAGAAACCGTAGCTGTTCCAAGCCCAGTCACATGCCCATAAGTATCAAGGGTTATGTCTTGAATAAATGTATTACCGCTGTTGTTAGAGCTACCTTGACTGCTTGTGTCTTGGTGATTGACAGTAACGGTTGTATTGCCTGCTTGGTTAGTCGTAAAAGAACCACCACCTGTTAAAGCATTGCCTGCCGTAATTGTAATCTGACCGTTGCCTGCACTGCCTGCTTGCGATTGTATAAAAGCGTTAATATCATTTAACGTAACCTGTTTCATTACACCATTATCGTTATAAACAATAGCGTCAGTGCCTGTTACGGCTGTAGATGTTGCGGTGGTATCACCATCCATAACATTAAGTTCATTTGCAGTTGCAGTAACATCTGTGCCACCTATTTTTAGTGTGCTTAAGTCAGGAGCTACAGTTCCGCTTGTGCCATTGACACCATCTACAATCGTATCTAGCGCAGTATTGAGCGTTTCGCCCCAAGTATCCTGACTTCCTCCCACAACTGGTTTTGTAATACTTATAGCCATATTTTTCTCCTATTTACGCAAAAGTAGCACGTTAGGCTACGTCCGTCCATATTTCAACTGGCACGTGAGGACTTAGCCAGCCTCTTGTTTTAAAATTTAGAAATGTATAATTGTATTCACCGCTTACTGGTCTTAAAAATCTACCCACAAAAAGTGTTGCATCTTGACCAGAATATGTAAATTGACCACGAGCGAAAGCCTCACCAACACCTTTAAGAGCATCTTGGCCTGTCAGAGTAAAAGCACCTCTGTCTGCCGCAATATTCATATCTATTTTAAAATTTATATCTTTGCCGCTAAGAGAAAATACTCCGTTGTTCAGAACAATACCGAAACCAGTGTCGAAAACTATGTTTTGACCTGTTAAGGTAAAAGACCCGTTATTAGCTATAACTCCAAAGCCGTGTTTTAAATCTAAGTTGTTACCCGTTAAGGTAAACGACCCTGCCGTAAAATTAGAAGGACGGCCTGCACTTAAACCAACAGATTGACCACTGAAAGTAAAAGTACCAGAGGGATAAATGTCAGTTATTAATTTTGCCGCCCCCTGCATAGAAAGCGTAAATGTACCGCTTGTAACTTGTAATGAATGACTTTCGTTAGCTGTTGGCGCTCCTAACGCTGTTGTACCTAGTGGAGAAAAGCCTAACATTTAATTTTCCTTTAAACTAAGTCGTAAAGATTGACATATCTTCGTTGGTGACAGCTATTTCTATGTTGTCAGCATCTGTGTCATCTGGGATTTCGAAATACTTATCGGCCTCTACCCAACGTGCATATGAGTTTCGCATACGTGCTACATTTGAAATTGTATCTTCCGCACTTAAATCCGTTAGGTTATCTCCATCCACTATGGCGTAAATATGATATAAACCTTCGTCAGAAGAACTGAGTGCCATTATTTCAGTGTCACTTAAAGCGTCACCATCATTAAAAACTGTTATTTCAGTACCATCATCAAGCTGCATTTGTCGGGTGTTTATTTGTGGTTTTACAGTACACCAAATTGTTGGACTGTTTTCGAGTTGATTTTTAAGACCAGTCACTGCTGTTTCTACATCATCTACTGATTGATATATTTTTGAGGCATAATAATATTCTGGCATCATGTACCTCCGTAAATTGTACCGCTGTTGGATAAAGAGTATGACGCCCCATTGTCTTCAATGGCTTTGCCACCAGAGCCGCCACTACGACTTCCACCTTGACTGGCTGTTCCACCACCATTGGAACCCCAGCCGCCACCTCCTCCGCCAGCGCTGTATCGACCATTTAAACCTGCTGCGCCACCAGTACCACCTCTACCACCTCTTTTGTTAAGGTTGTTGTAATTTGGACCATACGCATAACCTCCGGGAAGTTGGCGACCACCGCCACCACCGCCAAACGCATTGTAATTGTTAAATTGGCTGCCACCAGAGCCGCCACCGCCACCACCGTCACCACCTTTGGCACCAGTATTAGTTGTAGAGTCTCCACCGCTTGCATTAAGCGAACCGCCTGAGCCAGGTGAGAAATTAGCTGAGCCGCCATTACCACCGCCAGCACCGCCACCGCCACCGCCACCAGTGCCATACAATAGCTTTGCACCTGCACCACTGCCGCCACCGCCAGCGATGTAAGCACCTGAGCGATTATCAATCGTAACGTTTGATGCTGTGATGTTTATGGCTTTACCGCCAGAGTATCCGTTGGTGCCATTACCACCACCGTTAGCGCCATTGGCACCTTTGCCAATTATTTTACCTTCGTTGATAATAGTACAAGGAATATCAATATTTAAAGCAGCTGTAGACAAACTGTTTGACCAAACCCAAATATTTGAAGGAATACGCAAAGTTCCACCAGAATTTATGAAACTGGAAACATTTATTTGTTGTCGTTGGGCTTGTCCGTTTACATTGCCAGCAGAGGTTAATACGGTTTCGGCACTCGCACCGTACCATTCAGTAAAGTTCATACTTGCTCCAGAACTTTTACCAATTAAACCACGAATATCGGAATCGTTTATTGAACAAGAAGTTCCGCTACTACCACCTACTTCAACGTGCATTGCATTTAAGTCAATTTGCCCACTACTTGTTAGGGCCATGCTTTAACTCCATAACTTCTTTTTTTAAATCTTCTATCTGTGCCTGTTGCTCTTGAATGCCTTTAATAAGCAAGGGCACTAATCGAGGATAATCTACAGTTAAATAATCTTTGCCCGATTTTGACCATTCGTTACCTTGATTATCTGCTTCTAGGTCAAAAGGTGCAGGAGCCACACACTCTGGAAGTATTGCTTCAATCTGTTGCGCCGATACACCAAGTTGACGCTTATCGTTGTCGTGTCCAAGCTCTTTTGCTAAATCATTTTCATAATAGTAGAATGTTTCAAGACTATTAATTTTGTCTAAGGCGTTTTCTATAACACCGTCTTTTGCTTTAAGTCTCTCATCAGAATAATAAGCATAGACATTTTGAGTTGCATACAGATGACCGCTAACATAAAAACCGCTGCTGTGTGTTTCAGCCTTCATAGCATCATTATAAAAAAGTTCTATTTCAGCATTGCGCCTACACAAAAGGCCCCATTCATTATCTGTGTCGTTGTAAATACCGCAATTATCTTCGCCACTAGACATAAGAAGCCAATCGTCACGAATTTTATATCCTGCCCAAGTCACACCACGATCATCATCTACTTTAATAGTGCCGTAATCGCCTGTAGCTACATCAACGTAGCCTAATGCAGTAGCAGCAGTTTGATAATAGGCACCATGTTGTCCGTCTAACGTATCAGCATTGATGTTTAATGCGTCTATGTCTGATTTTGTTTGGTCAGCCGTTGCGTTCGCTTCGACACCATTTAGCTTATTTAACAGTGCGTCAGTGAAAGCATTTGTATCAGAGTTATTTTCATATGCAGTTTTTATTTCAGCATCTGTTTGGTCAGCCGTGGCACTAGCTTCTATGCCATCTAGTTTTGCTCCATCTGTCGCAACATCTCTACCGTCCACACTGCCGCTGACGACAATATTTCCGGTTACATCTAGACCGCCAGAAGTCGCTTCAGCTTTGGTAACTCCCGCCAGTTGTAGTCTTTTAAAATCATCAGCAATGACAGTAATAGAAACTTTTGCACTACCACTGAGAGATAACGCACTTCCGCCGCCACTGCTTTCACTTGGAGAGCGTGTTAGTGTTGTACCACTAGAGGAATAAGTACCAGTACCTATTTCCCAATTAGAGCCATCTTCTATAACATATTGAACAACATCACTATTTGCGACACCTGCATCAGCAAAGGATTGGAAGCCGGTCTCGGCACTGCCCAAGGTAATGGTTCCAGCCCCAGTTGTGCTAGTTCCCATCTTGGCTCTATTAAATAATTTCGCCATGATGTACTCCTATTATGTAAGCGTTAAGATACCGTTTGCGCCAATGTCGATTGTAAATGTATCACCGTCATTTAACGTTAATGAAGAGCCATAATCATAATAACCGATAAGAGGGTCTGCTGGGGATGACGGTGTATCGTTATATATTACAACATATCTAAAAGGTGCAACCGAACCACCAGAAGCTGTTAAAACTAAATCATCGGCTGATAATTTGTAAGTTCCGCTTGTCTGAGTACTTGTTACATTTTGTAATGTTCTTGCAGATAAGTTTGTATAACTTATTTCTGTAACATTGGCTAATATGCCATTTCCGTCTGCTGCCGCATTTGTTCCAGCCGTTGGATCTGTATTGCAAAGTGCAACTTTTAACGTGTCACTGTCTAAGTCCATTGCGTTAGCTAGATTGACCACAAAGTCATTTACTTTTGTAAAACTTGCCATTTAGTAGCTCCTAATTTGTATTCTACGACCCGAACCTGATGTTCTGGCTCGCTCTCCTTCCAGATTAATAGCAGAAACGGAGTTTAAATACAATGAATTCCAAACTGCTATTCTCTGATCCTCTTGTAAAAATGGTGAACTATGAATTAAAGAACTATACAAATAAGCATCTGGATAATGCGTTAATAACCAATTTGTGTTGTTTGTTGCTAAATCAGGTATTGCTTCATAATACACCAACTCTACCGTGTAATCAGCATCTGGCGTTGGAAAAACCTCAAATGCACCATCCACAACTGCGTAAAACTCTGGACGTCCGGTTGTGTTTCCATTGTCCATTCTTAACTTAGATATTTCGAAAGGTCCCACCAATTCCAAAGTATGTGTGGGATCTGCAGGAATTGTGATACGCACCGGACTTATAAAATCTATAGGCAAAGCGGTGTATTGCGTGTCAACGGTGGCTGTTGCCCTGTCCTCCATACGCCAATGCCTTAAATCTCTGCTTAACTGCGCTTCAGCTAATTTTATAAAATCAGGTATTTGAGCGGTCAAATCATCTCTATTTAAAGTGTCAGCAATACTTGCTTTTAACTCTGTGAAATTACCTAACGCCATTATATGCCTCCTAATAGACTTGGTGGCTGTTGCTCCTCTTGTAGCATAAAATTTGTTAAACCGATACCCCCGGCAGCACCAAATGTGGGCAAACCTTTTTCACGAAGTGCTGCTTTTAATTCTGGAGTTAATCTGAAACCCACGGCTTTTTGGTTTTTATCATTTAATGTAAACGATCCTTTAGCTAAATCTTCCTTGGCTTGCTTGGCAAACTTCTTATCTACTTTCTTTAAAATATCAGAGATATAATTTTGCACGTTTTTCTGATAAAAATTTAATGTGCCTTCTTTCACATTTTTTGGATCGATGTTGCCCATCACTGTGGAAAGGGACTCGCGACCGCTTGGTATAGCAAAAACATCCGCGTCAGCGTTAACTGCATCAATTAGCTCTTTTCTAAGAACAAAAGGTGCCCAGTCCTTTTCACGCTTCATCAGAGGCCCGGCGGGTTTTATCTCTTGGGCCGTTTCTATCCGACCAGTCGTTGTATTTCTATAAACATTTAATCGACCACCTGATCTTGCACTTGCCATTTTTTCGGACAATCTTGCCGTTTTTGAGGCAGCAGCAGACACTTCGTCTGTGTATTTTTGCAACGTGTCAAAGCCAAGGCCGTCAAATATCTCTTCAATTTCGCCAAAACCAAGCTCCACTGCAGTTTCTTCGGGCAGTTTTGATTCAAGATGTTTAAAATAAAATTTATCATTCTCTGCCGCAAAATCACCAAACATACCTAACGTTTGCTCCCAAAAAGTCTGAAATTGATTTTCTATTCGCCTGTTGCCATACAGATATTCATATATTGCCTCTGGTATCTGATTATCATAAGCCTCTTTTATTTCGCTGAATGCTGCCTGTTGCGTATCATTTAATGGTGCTCTTTCACCGCTTATAATATCTAAAACATCTTTATGGGTGACGTCCTTGATATCCATTCCCGCATCTTCAAACAAGCTGCCAACATAAAACGGCTCCTCTTCCCAATCAGTTAATACCCTTGTGCTTTTTGCATCTTGCGCATTCTTAACAAAATTGTGCGCTAATACATTTTCAAAAAACACATCAGCAAATGGCCCGTCTGCCATACCAAGATCCGCGTCAACTCCAACATTTTTTATAAAAATCTCTTTGAAATTTGCGTCCAACATTTTTTTAGTCGAATCTTCGCTTCCACGCTCTGCTAAATATTTTCGCGCTCCCCTTGTTAAACCTATACCGACGGGTCCATCACCTAATTTTCTTGCATCCCCTTCAGCCAGTTGAGCAGTTCTAAATTCTGGCATCATAGCAGTTTCTTCATAATTTCGAGGAGTCGAAATATCCAGACCACGATTTGCTCGTTCAATGCCTTGTGCAACGTCCGACTGTATCTCACCTAAATACCGAACCTTGCTGTTATCACCAAAGGGTGTGCTGACCTCATAATCACCTGTTCTACCGGTAATAAGCAATCCATCTGAACCAAAATCACCTAAACCTATCCCCATATCTTCGTCAAAATAGTGGCTTGCTTGACCCAAATATGGAACCATGCTTCCATCTTTTGGATTATAGTAAAACCTTTTTTCAGTGTAATTTTTTGCGTCACCCGGAAAGAAATCTGAATATAATGTTTTACCTGGATCAAAGCCTTGAGCCATTGCGTCGTTTAATATTCTAGATTCGCCAAGAGTACCTAACGGATCGTTTTCACGCAAAGCGTTTAAAAACAAAGGTGGATCTTGCATAAATTGTCTGCGCACCTCATCCTCTGCCTCCATCAAAAGACGTGCGTGGGTGAAAGGATTTTGTGCCTCAAGTGCATCTTCTGCTGTGTCAAATATAAAATTATGGTGCTTTACAGTGTCGGGCTGCGCCGGATTAACAGGGGCGTGGAAGTTATAAAATGCTCTGCCCTCATCATAAAGATCCATTAACTTTGCGGGCGTTATGCCCACTAACTGCGCGTATTCGTTTACGAAAGCATCGTCATCGATTGGAAATTCTTTTATTGATTTAGTGCCGTAAGTTCTGCGCAGAACACTGTCCGGGGCAGATAACATATCATTCATAACGTAACCGAGAGGGTCGTAAACTTCCATCGGCTCACCAATTTCGTTTTGAATTAAGTCCCCGGAGCTTAAACGGTTGTTTCTTGTCAAAGTGTGTCGCTCCGTAACATTGTTCATAACTTCAGTGGCCAACTCATCAATGCCAACGTTTATAGTACCGCCTCCAGTTGCACTTTCAGCCATAACTTGCATTTGTGGACGGTTTCTATCAAACTCAAACCGCAGCAGATCCTTGCTTACTTTGTCTCCAGGTCGGAATTGCGCATCTAAACCGCTCCACTCAAACTCCTCTGGCTTTGCACCGCCTTTTATAGCCATTGCCTTGAGTTGCTCGTAGGTTCCTTTTTCTTGTTTCAGATCTGCCAAGGCTCTCATTGTAGGACTGTATTGAAAAGCCTCGTCAATCATTGGTGGCCCCATATTGCCACCCATCACCCCGGCACTTAATGCTTGTGGTTGTCCGCCTGTTTGGAATGCCTCTAAAACGCCGCGTGGATCGCCTTCAGCTATCGACCTTCCCGCATATTGTAAATCTGATAGCAAACCTGTTGTTGCGTCTCTTATACCTTCGGTAGTTGGAGTGGGTGCCGCAAAGGTTTCTGCAAGTGCAACTGGTGGTGTTAAATAACCCATTCTGCCAAGAACTGCAGGTGCCGCCGCCATGCCGACTTCCATCATCATGTTCATGCCTGCGAGTTTACGTTCGTTAAATGATCTAGTTGGGTCAAACGCAACACGGCTCTCTGTTACAGCATTACGCATACCTGTTATAGGATTTGCATCTATGACAAATTGTGCAAGAGGACGAAGTTCAGGAGGTATATACTCCTCAAAATCAAACATTTCCTCTAAATATTCGCGTCTTTTTTGACCGGCCTGTGGGCTGTTAAAGTTACGCAAATAATCTAAAATACTCATTACCATTTCACCTTGTTGGCCCAGTACGCACCTGACATCTTACCTCTATCAATGTTTTTCTTTTGTCTTGCTTTAAAAGACTTGGCTCGAGGTGTCATAGTTTTATCACCCTTAACGCCTTGCTGACCAAACCGGATAGTTTTTATCTTATCGCCTTCTTTTGCCACAACCACGTGTGACTTTGTTGGATGGTTAGGTGTGCGTTTTGGTTTATTATAACCAGAAACCCCCGCACGTTCGAGGCGGGAGTCTTTTTTCTTTTTACTTTTCTTTTTAGCCACGTCAGCGAACCTGTTGCGTGAATTGTGCTTGCAAAAATCTTTGAATCAAATCCTCTTGGTCGGTTTTGCTTAACTCGTCAAAGTTTGCACCTTTTCTTTTTATTGCTGTTATTGCGGACATTCTATCGGGAGCAAAAAACCTTTGATTTGGTCTATACTTTGGTTCACGACCTTTTTCTATTGCAGGCAATGCAATTTCTTGTGTTGCCGCCGCATTCAAAGGAATTTTGTTATCACCATCTAACGCGAAAATTGTCAGTGGATCTTGAGTTACGGCATTAATATTTTGTTGCACAGGAGATGCAGGAGTTGTTGTGTCGTAATTATATCTAGTTCTTGTACCTTGATCTACACCACCAATGGCATCGAGCGTGTTGCCTACAGTGCTGATCATCCCTCCGCCCATATAAGGTCCACCACTTGCTTGTGGACCACCACGATCAAACATATCAGCGACATTTCTAAAACCAATTTGCTCTATCGGTGTGTCGCCTTGTCCGTAAGGTCTAATTTTAGCAATATTTGCAAGCGTTGAAAGAAAACCACCGCCTTCAAAGAAAGTGTCAGATCTATCTGCCCCGCCACCGTCTTGCATATCTATATCTGCCGGGACATAAAATCCTTGATCATTGTAATAACCAAAGCGACCGTCGTTGTTATATTGATTAAATATATCGCTACCAACTTCAACGCGGGCTGTTGCTGCCTCGCCACCACCCTTTGGTCCTTTAACACCAATCCTCCCTTGAGGATCTTTTGTACCCATCATTGGAGCAACTTGTGGTGGCACGTTTGACGGACGATTTCTTGGTTTTGGAATAATATCAGGCACGTTTGCGGGACGTGTTCTGGGTCTACGTGATCTTGCAATACTTCCGTATGCGTCTGGGTGTCCGTCAACGTGGGGCATTACTTCTTACGACCTTTTTTCTTTTTTCCTTTGTGAAACCCGGGCATTATTTCTTTTTGCCTTTTTTCTTTTTTCCGTACATTATTTTCTCCTTCTTGCTTTTTTCTTGGCTGTAGCACTCAACTCACCAAAATGATACAACCGTTTACTTGATGCTGTGTGAGTTTTACCAGTGTGGAGCATACCGTTTGCCATTTTATGCATGGCTCCATTATGCACCGTACCATCTCTTAAATAATGTTTAACACCTTTAGCCATTATTTTTTACTCTTTTTTTTGTCTTTTTTCTTTTTTGGTGGTCTACCACGTTTTGAACCATACGTTCCCTTTCCCATCGGCATTAGGATCTCCTTTTTTTAGGTTTGGATTTGCTACTTTTCTTTAAAATATCAGCGTCAGCTTTTCTTGCACCACCCTTTCCAGAAATAAAAGAGTTTACGCGTCCCATAGCCCAAGCGGCCATCGGAACATTCCTTGAGCCGCCGCCTAAGTATGCACCCTGACCTCGCCTATAAACCGCTTGCAGTTGGCTAGGCGTGAATCTAGTACCCTCTGCTTTTTTGCGTAAAGTTGCCTTAACTTTTTCGCTTAGTGGTTTTCTTTTTGGCTTGGTTGACACGACTTTTGCTCACTTTTGCAACGTTAATTGATAAACCTTTTTTGTAGCGTCTTCTGGTTTCTAAGATCTCTTTCTCTTTTTCACTTTTGTTTTTTGCGCCCGATAAATATTTTGTCGGAACCCCTTTTTTTGACTTTGCTACTTTTTTAAATTTACGAATTTTATTGACCACAAAAAAGTTGACTTAAATAAGCCCTAACAGATTATGCTATTCCTTGCAAATTTCTTTTTATAGTTTGACCCCAATTTTTATGATCTTGCTTTCCAACAGCTAAATAACGAAAAGCATCGGCCCCATGTGACGTCCAGTCGTGCAAAGGTCTGCCACGCCAAGTTTTCAGTTTTTCGTCAAACTCTCGTCTGTATTGACGCAACGCTTCGATACCTCTATCGCATTTGTTTTCGTCAAACCAACACCTATTTAACAGCGACCGGGCTGCTTGTATTCCATCATCGATCGATAATTTAGGAGCTATTGTTATGTCATTTAAACCTAACGCTCCGAGAGTTTCTAGTCTTGACTTGCCTGTGCCTAACTCTTTAACTTGCACATCGTGGGGTAGGATGTGCTCTCGGTAGTGATAACCCCGACTACTCAGTTCTTTTGCATAGTGGTCCAACCCCACACCTGAGTTTTCATAATAATCTATTATTCTAACTTCTTGCCCGACCCATTGCGCAAAAAATATAGCAGTACTGTCTCCCATACCTAAATCCCAAGCTGTCGTTACACCCACCGCCGGGTCGTAAGGCACAATTCCAATTCGTCCCTCTGCCGCAACCTTTTTAAGCTCTGCGGCATAGTATGCACCTTGAATAGCTGCCTCAAAACTGCACTCAAACTCTTGCTCAAACCTATCATCTCCCATTGCCCGCCGCGCTTCTTTCAATTCCTCATCGTCTAATATTCCGGTCTCTGACGATTTAAGTAGCAAAGACATCCAGTTCGGATCGTTCTTTGCTGCCATAAAAGTTTCGTAAAACTGGTTTTTACCTTTTGGTGTTCCAATAAAGGTTGCCCGGCCTCTGCGATCCGCTAACGAGGGACGTATAACCGTGGGCCATGCCCGGTGTGGAAAATCTGCTGGTTCGTCAAGCACAACATGGTCAAAATATAATCCACGCAAGCTATCAGCGTTGTCAGCGCCGAACAATCGAAACCTTGCACCGTTTGGAAAGTCGGCCCGAAGCTCTGCCACGTTATATTGGACGCCCTCGATGTCACGTGTGTACTCTAACAAATAGTCCCACGCGATAGCTTTTGCCTGTCGATAATATGGAGCAATGTAAGCAACGCGGACTTTATCACGTTTTATTGTTAGAGCATCTTTTATTAAATCATTAATTGCTGCCACGGTTTTACCAAAACGTCGGTGCGCAACGATAACGGCAAACCGCTCTTTTCTATTATGAAAGGGTTTAACTAACTTGCGGGGCTTATAATTAATCGTCCTCGTCGTCATCGTCTAACCATTTATAAGCAATGATGTGCTCTCCGGTCTCCCCGGCGCCCTCAACGGTTTTTGTTTCTTTCCAACCCGCTTGCGTTTTTAAATAAAATATTTGTGCGCCAAGATCTCCGGAGCGGGCTTTTTGCATTAAATTTTGCGCCACAAATCCAACAGCCTTTGCTTTACCCTTTTTATATAGTGCAGAAACCTCATCATCTCGCTCTAATATATCAAAGAAAACCCTCCGACTAATCCCAAAGTAGTCAGCTATTTGCTCAGTGTTTAACACCGCTGCCAATGTTTCGAGCTCTTTTTTTTGTTCATCTGTCAGCACAATCATAGGCCGACCACCCTTGTTTTTTTCAATCATGTTATAACCTGTTGAAAACCCTACGTAATATATAGGACCGCGCCAACGATATAAAAGTGAACGCTAACGAAATAGACAAAGCCTTTTGAGTTGTTACCGGATATCCATGCAGTGGCAAAATAACAATCGTTGCTGCCGTTGCTATAAGATAACCAATTAACACGTTAGTTGTTGCCTCCACTAGACTCATTGCTTTGCTCTGCTTTGCAGTCATTAAATGTCTTTCCATTGCTTTCTAATATTCCGTTTTGCCCTGTGAAGTCTTGCCAACGTTTTATAATAACATCGCAGTACTTTGGATCGAGTTCCATTAACCTGGCTCGTCTGTTAAATTGTTCACATGCAATTGCTGTTGTTCCGGATCCGGCAAAGCTATCCAAAACTAAATCGTCACCTTTTGTATTGTTTTGCATCTGATAAGCAAATAATTTAACGGGTTTCATTGTTGGGTGTTCTTCATTTTTTCTTGGACGGTCAAACTCTAATATTGTTGTTTGCTTTCGATCAGTTGCCCACAAATGCGCCGAACCTTCCTTCCAACCATATAAACAAGGCTCGTGAGTCCAGTGATAATCTTGACGTCCTAAAACCATAGAGTTTTTTCTCCATATAAGACACTGTCTAACTTGCCAGCCTATATCGACCGCCGCACCTCTGAAATTGTAACCTTCGGTGTCAGCGTGCCATATATAAAAAACTGCTCCAGACTTCATCATTGCATCCGCTGCGCTGTAACTGTCGCTTAAAAACTGTCGAAAGTCATCGTTGCCCATCTCATCGTTTTTAATGGTCAAAGCGTCTTTTGTTTTACCCTCGTACGCTACGTTGTAAGGAGGATCTGTCAGCCACATATCAACCAACTGGCCCTCGCATAACTTTTCTAACGCTTCGATGCTTGTGCTGTCGCCGCACATTAGTCGGTGGTTTCCTAATATCCAAATATCACCCTCAACAGTCACAGGATTCTTTGGGGCTTCAGGAACATCGTCCGCGTCAGTGAGACCTTCTTTTTCTGGTTCTTTAAGTAGTTTTGCCAGTTCATCTAAGTCAAAACCTGTTAAACCTAAATCAAAATCTAAGTCTTTTAACTCTTGAAACTCCACGGATAACATTTCGTTATCCCACCCGGCATTTAACGCAAGTTTGTTGTCAGCAATAACATAGGCTTTTTTTTGCGCTTCAGTCCAACCGTCTGCTGTTATACATGGCACGTCTTTTAAATTAAGTTTTTTTGCTGCAAGAAGTCTACCATGCCCGGCAATGATCTCACCGTCCGGGTCAACCAAAATAGGATTTGTGAAACCCCACTCCTTAATGCTTGCCGCTAATTGTGTGACTTGCTCTTCGCTATGAGTCCGACTGTTACGTGCGTACGGTATAAGGGTCTCTATACTTTTTCTCTCAACCTTATCCGCTGGCCAAGACTGTCCATAACTCATGGGTGCAACCTTTCTGATTTGTTAATTGTACATTAAAAAAAGCCCCCACGCAAGGCAGGGGCAGTTGGTGAGGTAATCGTCCAAAAAAAAAGCAGTGATAAAACGGACCAATTCAAACCGGGAGGAGTTTGCTACCTCACTACCTGTTACCCTTATAAAGTTCATCACGTGCATTTTTCAAGTATTTCTTATAAGGTTTTAAATCATCTTCGCTAATTAGCCCCAAGCGCAGCATCTGATCTGCCATTGTGCCAGTGATATAATTATCACCAACATCCTGATTATTTTTTATTCTGTCCGCGTTTATTTTTAATGGATCCGGCTTATATTTTTCAGCAGTGTCATCACGAAACTCTGGTCTTTTTGGTGCAATTTCACGTGCGGCATTACTCAAATGCTTTCCGGTGGGCCACGATCTCGTTTCTAAATTATTAAGTAATTCTTCTTGAAATTGCTCAAACCATTCGACGTAATTTTTAACGGGAGCAAGGTTTTGTACTTTTTTTATTATAAACAATGCCTCGTCTTTTGTTGCATCTTCATTGCCAATCACCGCCCTTGGTGCGTTAAGCCTTGCTAATAATTTCATAGTTAAATTTTTTAATTGTTCGTTTCTTTCATAGCTCATAATTTAATCCCAAACTTTCTAGTGCTTTCCTTGTGCCATCACCAACAGGCATTTCCACCTTTTCTAAATATCTCTTTTGACGCAACCACGTTCGCGGATGTGGTATGAATTGTTTTTCTTGACCATGCATTGCGTTTCCGTAGTCCCTTGCCGCCGCTAGAATGATGCCAGGTTGGGTATGATTACACGCTGTGATAAAGGATTCTTTTGCTGCTGCCTTGTTTATTTTTCTAGGATAAGTAGTCCAAAATTTAGAAAACAGATCATCTAATAAAGGTTTATTTCCATCGTTACTTATTACTTGGTTATTCATGCGCAACTTCTGCGTATCCCCACCCGCAAATTCTGCGCCACCTATGCGCAAATCTTGCGTATCGTCTGAGTCCTCAGGAGTTCCAGAAAGTTCCAATAAATACTTATTTGTTGTTTTGCCACCAGTGTCTCGATATTGTGCAATCCTTTTGACTAGCCCGGCCTCCTCCAGTGAGGTTATATGTGTCTCAACAGATCTGCGAGACATCTCACAAAGCTCTGCTAATCTTTTTATGCTTGGGAAGCACTCACCTGTTTCACCGTTATGGTGATCAGCTAACCAATATAAAACAATTTTGGTGGCGGGTTTTAAATTAGGTTGCTTCATCGCTAAAGCTGTCATATAATGCGACATAGACAATTTCTCCAAATTGAAAACAAGAGTAGGTCCCGGATGTGTTACCGGGACTTACTTTTGCAAATAATCCGAAAGCCTCTCAACCGTTGAGAATTTCGGGTCGGTTTGATTGTTCACTATCTGATATAACACTGGTCGTGATATATTAGCATTTTTAGCAACAATCGTTAATTTTCTATCCTTTAACCTCCGGCGTATTTCGTCCAAACGTAAAACCATCGTTTTTTCCATTTTTTTATTCTCTTCTTTACGTTTCCGTTAATCATGCTTTACAATAACACAAATCAAATGTAAAGTGAATCGACGAAACTTAAGAACGACTAGGAGGATATATATGTTTAATGTTCTTAATAATATTTTCGATTGCACCAGTCACAACGTGGATAAGGTGAAAATCGAAACCAAAAAATCCTTTATAGATTTTCAGGCAAATGACGAGGCTGTCACTTACTACACAACATATGTGGAGTTTGTAATGGATAATAAAACATCCATACGTTTCGCGTTGTATAGAGATCACGCGCCAGTGGAAATTGTTTGGGACGAAAAAAAACCAATTAAAATAGAGGGAGAGACTGATGAGTCTTAATAAAAAACAAAAGAAAGCTGTATGGACAGCTTTTAAAACGTTGCGTTTTGTAAACCACCAAATCAGTGAATGTCACGATTTGTGGTTATCAGATTGCAGAGATTTGGAATTGGCGCAGTGGACGCTTCAACAAGCCTTTGACGAAATATCAGACAAGGTTAAGGAGGAGCAAAATGCCAGAACCTAAAAGTGTATGGGAAAGGCTGTCGTCAATAGATGTCAGTCACCGCGTGGAACATAAAACCTACATGGATAAAAAGAACGGACGCAAAGTCAGTCTGGCTTATTTATCGTGGGCTTGGGCATGGGGAGAAGTTAAAAAGCTATATCCCCACGCTGTTTATGATGTTTTAGATGATATTATATATCCTGACGGAAGCATTGAGGTCCGGGTCAACGTAACCATTGAAGGACAAACGCACTCGATGTGGTTGCCTGTCATGGATTATAAAATGCAGTCAATCAAAAACCCGCCATCACGATCTGTCAGCGATGCCAGGATGCGGTGTTTGGTCAAAGCAATAGCCATGCATGGTCTGGGCCATTATATATTTGCGGGCGAGGACACGCCGGATCCAGAGGGTCAGGAAGAACAACGTGCAATGCACCTAGACACTCAGGCTAGAGCAGAAACAGCAATTGAGTTTTATGAAAATTGCGATGATTACGCTCAATTTGAAGCGGGCGAGTCAAGATATAAAAAACTGATCGAGCGCGAAGACATTGAATTAGACTTGCGCGATCAATTAGTTGAAATTCATGCCCTCAAAAAAATGGAGTTAACAAGATGAAAAACATCACCGCAGTAGGTTATTTAACTAACGATTGTGAGGTAAATAAAGTCGGTGACAAACCCACTTCTGTAAGATTCTCTATAGCTGTCGATGATGGCTATGGGGACAATAAAGGCACTATATTTTTTAGTTGCAGTTATTTTCGCACAGGGCTTGCTGAGTATCTTGTCAAAGGCAAGCTCGTGGCTGTCAGCGGAGACCTTAAACGTAACGATTACGAAGGTAAAACTTATTTAAATATTTGGGCCAACGAGGTGACGTTGCTCGGCGGCAAATCCAAAGGGACATCGCTGCCGCAAAAGATGGATGTGGAGGTAGAAAATATAGAAGTAGATTATTCAACAGACGTTGACGCTGATGAAGATAAATTAGGCGATGGCGATAAAATACCTTTTTGAGGAGGATGGTATGAAAGCAAACGGAGACTTTACTGAAGAAAAATTTGAGCAGTATGATAAGGAACATCCTTATATTTATGCTGGTTTTGTCCGCTACACTATGCAAGTGGCAAAAAAACGCGATTACTTTTCTGCAAAGGCGGTGTTTCATCGAATGCGATGGGACACAGCAATTGGCGAGGCTGGAGCCGACTATAAATTAAACGACGGTTGGATAAGTCACTACGCTCGTAAGTTTATGAAAGACCACCCCGAGTATGATGGCTTTTTTGAGACTCGAAAACGGCGCGTGAGTTATTTTAACAAGGACGATCTATTTGACTAAAATACAAGTATATTTACGAGATGGGCAATTGCTGCCCGTCTCACAATACGATGCGGAGCAACTGGCCGATGCCAAGCAAGGACAAGCCTACAATTTACAAGCGACAGGCAAACGGTCCAACCCTCACCATAATCTGTATTGGTCAGCCTTACGCAATGCTTGCAGAGCGACGCAGAAGTGGCCCACAGAGCAACATTTGCATAATGAGTTGAAATGGGCTTGCGGATACGTGAAACTGCGCTGGAACAAGCTCACAGGCGCTCATATGCATATCATGGACAGCATTTCATTTGATGAAATGAGTCAACAGGAGTTTCATTTGTATTTTGAATCTGCTATGAAAACATTAACCGAAGCAATAGGGTACGATCCTCTTGAGCAATCTGGCAAATAAACCACCGCTTGGTCTCAAAAATAAAACTATTAAAAAAAACGCAAAATATCTTGATCAGGTGCGACAAAAACCTTGCTGCATTTGTGCGAAATTTGGCGAGATTCAAATGAGTCCAACAACCGCCCATCATCCTATTCACGACAGGTATGGCACAACAAAATCAAGCGACCTTGAGGCCATACCCTTATGTGATGGACATCATCAAGCACTGTGGGACAAAACTAAAGCCGTTGCAATACACGATAATAAAAAGAAATGGCGTGAGCTATATGGACCTGATTGGTCCTATTCAGTCCAAGACACGCAAACGTAAAGCACCGGGCCGCGATCTGGGTGGCAATAAACTTTTTTTGCATCGATGCTCGTCACTTGCTTATCACAATAGTACACAACGCCCTCGATGCCATCTAAAGCCGCTTTAATAATATTATCAATGTCTGGTTTGGTTGTTGGTAAAATAGCACCGTATTCAGCCTCAAGTCGTTTGACCTTTGACCAAGACTTCGGAATCTCCATAAATGCAACAAGCTCAACGTGACAAAACTTTTCTATTGGCTGCAATTTCATTTCATGCATTTTTTGCCAAGCTGCTGCGTGAATCCGCTTTTCATATTCCCTCGTTTTTTCCGGGGTGTATGTGTGACCGTTGCGAGTAAACCGGGGTCGCCCTTTACCTTGAGGCTGACCTGAGACTTCAAACTCTACCTTAATTAAATTCAATTAACACCTATTATGCTTGCTCTTTACGTTTTGTTTTGTTAGTGTTTACATATATTCAAATTTAGGAAATTTAAGAAGGAAAATCAACGATGAACGTTAGCCAAGACATACACGTAGAGATCCGCCACGCGGGTGAATTTAAGATAGAAGTTAATGCAGAGGTGGACGGTGATCGTGTGCCAGAAAATATATGCTTGTTCTGGACAAACCCTTTGACAAAAAGATGGCGTCGCATAGCGGACAGAAACCCAAGAGTTGATGCTTATATCCGCAAACACTTTGACAAAGAAATAAATGAAGCAATTGTGACTGCTCCAATTGACTTTGATGACACTGCTTATGACGCATGGAAGGAGAGCCTCTAATGGAAAAAATAAACAATCCTTGGGAGCACCCATATTACGAAGAGGATTATGTAAACCCAGATTGTGATTGTTACGGCTGTGCAACTATGCGCCACCCGTGTGAAAAAGAATTAAACAGGCATAAGGATAAAAAAGATGAAGATAAAACCTGAGGACAGGGACACTCGAGACAGTATAAAAAGACAAATAGACAGGCTAGAACCTTTAGCCTTATCACCTGACGCTCCGGCTTCAATAAAACAAGAGTACAGAGATCAAATAGAAGCCATGCGGGTGTTAATAACAAAACTCAGGGATGAAGGAGTTGACATATGAAACCGTGGGAGGAGTTAAGAAAAAAACAAGCAATCGAAGTAAAAGAGTTATTGGAGATGTTTAGCCACTTAACAATTGTTGAGGCATCGAGAGCGATGGGAATAGATACAAATTCGTTAAGAACTCACGCTTTTAGATTTGGAGTTGCTTTTGCAAAAATGCATGGCGGCACAACGTCGATAGAAACTGATGAAACAAAAATTAATAATCAACGGATTAGCTTGCCAAAAGTGCCTTGGGAAATTGGTGGGGACGAAGCTCCGAAACGACACTAGGCTCCTGTCCGCGAAACAGGTAGACTTACAAGTGGCGCTCTCGCCCCCGGACTACAGTATAAAAAAAACGAGCAGAGAACACAATGGAATTTTATACACTTTTGACAATAGTTTACCCTATAGCAGAACACGAATTACAATTTAGTGTTTGGTTTGCATCTGAAAATGAATGTTGGAATATTCTTACAAAACAAAACACAATTTATGATAAACTTAATGCAATTTCAGGGCATTGCGATGTCAGTGAGGTTGCATCAAAAATAGTTAAACCAAAACTTCGGCCTTGGTAAAAATAAATTAAAAAAAATTTGCATCGACCCGCAAAATTTAAAGCGACTCATGGTATATATAATATATAACCTTAAATTATTTGGAGAGAAAAATGAAAAATCACTTATATGAATCAAGCCCGGAACAAAAAATTATCCCAAGATGCAGAATAGACTATTCGCTTGAAAACACAGTAAATAAAGCGTTTCGCCAGTCTTGGAACATGTGGGTATCAGTTGAACAAGATCACGATATTGTTAAACCCTTCAGACGTTTCACTGGTGGCAAAGTTAACAGGGACGATGCCACATTGCTGAAAGACTTTTTCAACGATTATGCTGACGGGCTGATCAAACATAAAAAACAAGCTATGGCATTTGTGGAAAAGCATTTTACCCACGACTTTGACAAAAATCACTTAATAGCTGATCCCAAAGCCTTCAATACAATGTTGCAAGAAGCCATTGATCAAATTGAAGTTGATCGAAAGATCATTAACAAAATATTGTCTTTACACTAGAAGTGTAAAACTGTATTATTTTGTTGATTATGCACAAATTAAACGATCTCAGGGGTGTGTCGAGTGTGAACGACGCACCCTTTTTTTTATATTAGTTCAAAATGCGGACCATCAATGAAAGGTCTGCGCCCTTGTGATCGTCGGAGATCCACATACTCAATCATAGCCTCCTCCATAGTTCCACCGTACTCTGTTATGTTGCCGACTGACCATGCTGCGCCCCACTTGATCGCGCAACCGACCTCCTTGGCAGAACTAGCCATTGCATCTGCAATTTCATCATACATATTAATTTCCCAAACAACCTCCGATCCATCATATGCAACTAAATCAACTGCATGAGAAAACCCTGAATCTTGAATCAAATGTTTTGATTTCATCGTTTGACTGCGGCCCATATCAAACAAACGCTTTTGCTCTTCCGGGGTTCGGACTCCGTACGTAACTCCAAAATCCACGGTTGTGCGTTCTATGGCTTTTTGCACAGTGCTAACCATATCCGGGTGTACGCCCTCAAGTTTGCCCAAAGACCGGGCTGATAATTTAAAAGCCATTATTTTCTCCTAATAAATTGTTTGTACCCTTTCACACCGAAAGAGGCACTTATTGCAATTCCCAAACTGTAAAAATACCAGTCCGGGGCTTTATCCAGCTGCTCAAAACCTCGTTGCACCCAACCATCTGCCGCCGGGATCCAACATAAAATTAAAGGCAAACTTAGTATAATTACGAACCACTCATCTTTCCATGACGATCCACTGTTCTCAGCCATTATGCGCTCCCAGTCGGCTGCGCTTGTTTTCTCTGAGAGTAATATTTTAGCTTTCGCTTCAGCCTCGGTTAATTTTAATTTAGCCTCTGCTGCCTGTTTTGTGGTCTTTGCATCGAGCCAACTGCTTGCAAGACCCGCAACTGGTCCTAGTAACTGTCCTAGCATTATTCCTTACCACCCATGTTTGTAAAACCGTAGTAGCTTGCCACAATTGCAGCAATCGAAACGTAATAAATGTTGCTCATGCTTGAAAGCATTACTGATGCCTGTGGCAACTCCATCCACTCAGTAAAAACAACGCCGAAAGGAAACAACAACATTCCAAACAGGCTAAACCAACACATCCTACGTTGAGCGTCACGACGTGCATCTTGGTCCAACATGATTCGACGTCGATCTTCCAACATTATCTGACGCTCTTCGGGATCGATTTTTCCGTTGTCATTAAGATCATATTTTGCTTTGGGCATGCGCATACTCCTCAACTATTCTTCTATTATACCCTAATATAATCAATCGTCCATTTTTATCGTAAACAGCCCATTTTTTGCCACGCTCTATGGCAATTGGGTCGTTATCTCCAAACACAAAAGTTCCTGACTTGAGTGAATTTTCATAACGCTCGCTTTCTTTTTCTCTTCCTGGCATTGGCTCATTTCTGGAAAGGTTGCTATTTGATAGAACCTTAAATTATCTGTATTCACAAATTGAATAAAAACTAAAACATAAACTACCAAGGCCAATAATCCCGAATGTCTACCCAACCCATATGATGCAAATAGGCCGTAGAGCCAACAAAAGCCGCCGTGAGAAGCAAAACAATAGAAGCGGCAGTAAGTGCCAAGTCTGCCCTTTCCTGTGCCTCACGCCTCGCTAGACGCTCTGCTTCGCGTTTTTCTGCTAAAACTTCCCTTCGGATCT
>CEVB01060403.1_pt1 | contig 21304 bp, 16 predicted proteins | sample 531381 | NCBI WGS metagenome assembly CEVB01 (sample SAMEA2622763, study PRJEB7988) | marine metagenome | biome: marine biome (ENVO:00000447); feature: surface water layer (ENVO:00002042); material: "saline water (ENVO:00002010), including plankton (ENVO:xxxxxxxx)" | depth 5 m | reverse complement strand
CTCTTAGTTGTATTCAAAAAAACGTCATATAATTTTGTAAAATCTCCAGTTTTAAATGCCTGATTTCTAGCCATACCATATTGACTACCAGTTACATAAAATGGATCTCCAGTAGTAGCAGAAACACCTTCTAATACATCTACAAAAGGATTGTATTTTACAAGCTGCTTATCAACTGAACGACTTTTATTTAATTTACTAATTTTATCACTATAAATTCCCGCTTGATAACCTTTACTAAATTTATCTCTAGCTATATCAATTTCACCAGCTTTAGTTAATTCTTCATATGCCTCTTGCTCAAAACCTCTTATCTGTGCACCAAATTGTTTACTTTCAAATGCTGCATTCGCAATCCACGTTACTTTTCCTTCTAATAACTTAGGCATGTCATTGTTAATAATGTCTCTTAATGACTTACCTTTATGTAATACAAAACCACCCTCAAATACATCAGTACCAACTTGTAAAGTACTTTTTAAATATTTATCTATATCAGTAATCTCTACATCTCCACTAACCATCTTAGATATTAAATCCCTTTTTAATATCTGATCATCACTTAATTGAACACCACCACGTTTTAAAGCATCTTCTTCAGCAAATAATAAAGCCTGAAATCTGTCAGTCTTTACCATGTAATTATCTACTTGACTCTTATATGTAGTATTAATCTCTTTACGTTTATTAATTAATTCTTGATAAACTTCTCTTTGAGTCTTCTTGTCTACATCATTAATGCCTAATTCATTAAATTCACCAGCTTTTAACATTTCATATGCAGTATCTAATCTTTTTACCTGCCTGAAATCCATGTCTTTAGGTAAATCTATCTCATATGCAATACTCTTCTTAAAACTACGTTCAGTTCCTTTTAAATCCTCTTGAGCTAATAAATTAACCTGCGGTATAAATAAACTAGCCTTCTTTTCCCCTATATCATATAAACCAATCTGCGTAATACTACCACCACCTACCTTAGTTGTAGTTTCTATATCTAATATTACACTCTTTTTTAATATGTCTTCTGTACTACTAAAAGTCTCTCCCATAAGAGACTTTTTAGTTAATACAGCTCTACCCGCTTTATCAAGCTCAGTTTGTAAAACATCCACACCCTCAATAACTGCATTTTTGCCATATTGAACATTAACTTTGCTTTGTAAATCAGGTGAAACTTGATTGCCCTTCAAGTTAATACTTAATGCTTCTTTTTTTCCATCTACAATTACTCGTATAAGTAACTGTACATCCTCACTACTAGTGTTGATATATGTAAAATGTTTGTTAATCATCTAATAATATCTCCATAGGCTTTTCTTGTACTTCTGTACTATATAATGCTTCTCGTAACTTACTAATCTCTTCCAATACCTTACTATTGTTATTATTCTCACCCATCTTCGCCATAAAATTAGCCTTACTCTGTCTAGTCTCCATTAACTTGTCTAACCACTTCTCACGCCTTCTCTCTAACTTGTCTATCATATCTACAACTGGATGTATCTTAGTACTCTCACTCTTATCTCCGTATTCATTAAAACCTGTTACATCCGTCATTAAAAAGTCTCTACCGTTACCCTTGCTATCTCCCTCACTTAATACAAATAAACAACGATTCTTATATAAATCAATTAAACTTAATTCATTTACTATACTCATCTCTACCGGATTATTTGGATCTACATCCAAATATTTTAAATAATCTATAATCTTCTGCTCTACGAAAAACTTCTCCATTACACATTCTCTACCTATAGGGTAATCACTAACATCTCCATAATCTAATGTACCATCACTCTTCTTGTCCGGTATAGGACAACGTTTGATAAATGGACACTTCTCATGACCTAAACACATTAATGGTGCACTCGCATGTACTCCACTCTTTATGTTGCTAACACTCTGCTTAACTCGCGTTAATTTTTTCTTATCTAGTTTCTCCAAATATCTAGAATATTCATCTCCACTCTTTGCTATAGTTTCAAAGAATTCCAATTGACGTAATTCCTTAGCTTCATCTTTCTTAATAAGGTCACTCATAATGAATACTTTCTTCTCTATTCTAAGTCTTATATTACTATATACAATACTATGGTTTAAAGGTAACGCAAAACCTATATTTAATATTAATGTATCCCCTTGGCAATGGTGGCTATACACCTCACTCATAACAAACTACCTAGGACTAATTGCTTGGTGGCAATTAGTCCAAAACTATAATATATGGATTGCAACCTCAATTACTTATGCATTACATACTATAATAGAACTGTCTCTCTCCGCTTACTTTTGTTCCCCTCCTTCTCAATATCAAATAATAGGAATAATATTAATCGTTATAGGAACGTTTATTTCATTTAAATAAAAAATTTCTATATAAGGGTTTTATTTTTGGTTAATTAATTTTTTTAATTTTAAGGTTTTTTTATTAAGGCCAAAATTTTAACCATTAAAACTCGTTTTTTTAGATAAGGGATAATATTTGGGATATTGTTGGGATAAATAAAGTCTTATATGTAAATGGTTGAAATATATAAATTATATTTTTGGGGAAAAGTTCTATATATGGGAAATAGGATATATAAATTATATTTGGGGGTACTTATTTTAATGGTAGTTTTGCACTCTTGTAGTTGCGAGCCTACCCCCCTTATAGCTTTCTAGGGTGCCAATATGGAGAGTTTTTCACATGACATATAGGAGATATAGATGTTTATATCAATTCTATTCTTTATTGTTTTTTATGTTCTATCTTCAAAAGAAGATCAAAAAGTTTTAGATGTAGCGATTGTAATTGCGATTGCTATTGGTATCTTATTGGTTGCATTTGGTCCTAGACCAGCAAATGCAACTGCAACCAAATTTTCTTGTTATAAAGCATTTCAAAATGCTTCCAGAAAGCAAGAAAGAACAATTAAACACATTCTTCACAACTGCGAAATCGCTCCTAGAGCTAATTTTGATGGTGATGAAGTCTATGCGGAACACTTAGAAGCTTTGTATTACTTCGTTCAAAAGACTTATAACAAAAATAAGTTTGTCTTTGCTAATGAAACAAACAAAAAGCTAACTCTTCTTTTAAATAAAATCAATAAACTTCACCTTTGCCACAAAGGACACAAGGAAGAATGTCCTGTTAAGAAGAGTCTTAAAAAGAAGCCAACTCTCGATGAATTAGAAATAAAAATGGAGAGAGCATGTGAAAGAGACAACAACTCTTTTGCGTGTAAGTTTTATTATCGAAAGATTTTAAACAAACTTGATGAAAGCGATTTCTCTAATACAGAGGAAACACTTAGTTTCAAACTAGCTGGTGTAGCTGCCGGCTTGAACAGCATAGTTTTCATCCCTTTCGTTATCTTTCTCATTCCTTTCTTCTGTTTAGGAGGGCTAAGCCTTCCTAGAGAGATTGACATTTCTCTTAGAAAGAAAAATGATAATAATCTTAAATTATTGTCATTTTTCTTGAAGAAAAAAAACCTTGATATTAACAGAAGAAGAAATAAAAACCTTATTGGTTTATGATGTAAACAATAAGGTTTGGTTCCTCTCAGTAAAGGAAGAAGAAGGAATTTCTGTAGAAAATATAAAGGGTTTGTATTTTGTGCAAAACTCGAATGTTCCTATTCTTGTAAAATATAAAAGACAAGATGGAATAATTAAAAATTACATCTTAGTATAATCCTACTATTTTGCTCGATAGGGTAGTCGAGTATATATCAAGTGTTGGTGCTTATTCGCAATGAATAAGACTGCCTTTCCCAACACTAGAAAGCGACATTATTATGTGCGTTAAAGTTTTTGTTAACAATGAGGATCGAACTTCTGAAGCCTTTCCACAAGGAGATAACCTTCAAAAAGAGATCGCATTTCTTATCTGGTTCGCTGAAGGAGCAGACCTAAATTCACCAAGGTTTGTAAAAGGCTTTGTGAAGTATCATAGAGCCCCAAGACGAGTGAACATCCATGTACCTGGAAAAGGTACACTTGTAGCAATCAAAGAAAAATCCGGATTCTTATTCGAGATTTATGTAGACTAATTAATACTAATTAGTCAATATATCATGAAATCAAATCAAAAAACAATAGCCCTGTAGGGCCTTTTTTTAATTTCTCTCCTTTAATAGTTCTAACCATTAACTATATAAAATAGGAGAAAAAGCTATGTTATTTATTGCTTTACTAATTCTTGTTCTTGTTTCTTTTCTAATTCGTGCACCACGTCTCGTAGGAGATGTGCACGCGCATCTCCGTTATATTGTCTTTTACATCGCGGTAGGTTTTATTACCTGCCGCAAGGTGGTATTCGTTGGGGACATCATCGATGGCCCCAAAGGGTGGCCTCTTTGGAAATCATCTATGGCTATAAAGCTCATAAGATGGTGTCCTTGGGCAAATTGTCTTATGGGCAACCATGAGGCATACTCAGCATTCAGTAGCAATGCTGAGGAGAATGCTCAATATTGGAAAGAGCAAGTAGATGAAGATGGTAATTTCCGTCCTTGGACTGAATGGTTATCCATTCGTAAATATTTAACCATAGGCGATGTCGAGTGGTTGAAATCAAGACCATTATATATTCAAGGCAAGAACTGGTTTGCATGTCATGCAAAACCAGTTCTGCCACTACCACCACAATACGTTTCTCACAAGCCAACTGTAGCTCAGAGAGAGCTTTTTGATAACACCAAGCAATGGTTCGCAGATGGGGCACCATACTGTGGTAGTCTTGGTACGGTGTATGTTGGACATACGCCTGTCACCAAACTAAAAAATGAGCAACAAATATGGGGCAAGGTCATTGTATTAGATGGTAACTGTAAGAAAGGTGGTAAACCTTTCACTGCAGTGCCTAATAGTAATCGTAGTGCTAGCTTTCTACCTCTAATAATGATAGCTTTCCTTTTATTCAGCGCAGTTGGAAAAATAGTCCCAAAAAAGCATAATTGTGATGTATTAGTACATCAAAACATTGTAAACTCTCATAATAGTTATAAGCTTATTGAGGGGAATGTTTGTTTTTGGGATAGTAAAAATGACCTATTATCTCATGTTGCAGGTGCAGATAAGCCTCTACTAATAATTGCTCATGGAAAGGGCGTTTTAGGAGAGTCTTTTATAGGGAAGGGTAGTGATCCTGTCAGTTATAGTCAGATAGGTGAGTATAAAAAGAAAGAAGTTGGTATTGCTAGTTGTAGAGGTAGAGAAACAAACGTTTCACCCCATCCATTTAAAGAGGATGGGTTATGGGTGTTTGTAAACTATGGTGAGGCATTAGTTTCCTCATCTATTGAAATTTATAATAAGTGGAAGAAAAGAGGTTCGAAATGAACTGCATTAACTTACTAGATATAAACAATGATTTCACCTTTCCTAGAGGGCAGTTAGTAAAGCTGCCATCAGGAGAGGTAGGGTATAGATATGATATAATTTATCATATCTTTTCTATACCTCTCTTATTGTGGAGAGGTGAAATCCCTGGCTACGAATCAAAGGGACATGTGGGTCTGTATAATGGTGATACCATACAGATAAGTGTCCAAAATCTTAAAACGAATCCTTTAACAGTAGCAGCTGTCATCTGGCATGAGTTAGCTCATGTATGGCAATATGCTTCTGTAGAGGCTTGTCTGCCAGAGTGGTATAATCACTCTGACAATAAAACTCAAGACGAATTGTATCGTCGATATAAAGGAGAATTTAGTGGTTATTATGCCGCTGATTCTGCTTTAGAAGCAGCTGCTGAAGTCTTCCGGCTTCTCGCTGGTTTTCCTTCTAAAGAGGGAGAAGATTGGGAAACTAATGAGCAACTATTAAAAGAGTATAAAAAATTCTTTAATAATCAATTGTTCTTCAAAGAATTTGTTTAAGTGGTAATGGCCTTCCCAACTGAAGGCCTTTTTTTAATTTGCTCCTTCTTTAATAGTTTTCCACATTAACATAAAGGATTTTGCAATGTATTACATGATTTATAAATTTGGTGGTATTACTGCCGAAGAATTGAAAAACAACAGAAATGATATATTAACAAAGTATGGAAAAGACAATTGGTATATCTTTGATAGAGATAATACTATGTCATTTGACAAATTACTTTCTATACATAAAACTAAAAAAGAAATTAAGAGATGGTGTGTAAGGTACATTAAGTCTTTACCACTTACCACCATTGTCGTGGTAGACGTCCGTAATGGAGTTGGACGTCTAGGATGGGAAGAGATAAGAGCGGCAGAAGAAAGAGGACTCCAGATTGAAACTTTTGGCGGTCCCCTCCCCAGTGAAAGACGTTATCTTTAATAGTCGTATGATACAGGCCTTCCTAACTGAAGGCCCTTTTTTTAATTTCTCCTTCTTTAATAGTTCTAATTGCAACTATAAAAACAGGAGAGAATTAAAATGGATATACCATTAAATTCAATAATAGACAAAAAAATTCACCTTTATGAGGGTGAATATTACATAAAATGGCATGTGCTGTCAATACCGCTTTTAATATGGAACAATGAAATTCCTGAAGCACCAGGTTTTTATGGTCTCTATAACGCAAACACTATACAAGTGTCATTAAGTGAAATATATAAGAGCCATGATTATATGCTTAACAGACTGACAGTACAAGGAGTTGTACTCCATGAATTCTGTCATGTCCTACAATATTCCAGCAACCTGGCATTTGAACCTGGGTGGTTTAATTTGTACGAAAATAGTCATCTAGAATACCTCTACCATAAGTATACAGAGGATTTTAAAGGCTTTTACGCCTCAAAAAACCCCCAAGAGGCTTGTGCGGAAGTCTTCCGTTCCTTGTTAGAAGTGAAAAACAAAGATGAAAAATGGGAAAACAACACTGCTCTCCTATTGGATTATATTCTTTTCTTTGAAAAGGAAAAATTCTTTAAGGAGTTTGTAGTAGATAAATTTGTATACATACGGAACTTTCATAATCGATTTAAATAATTACTCTTATAATTGATATCCTCGATATATAGTCATTTATACACAGGCCTTCCTAACTGAAGGCCTTTTTTTAATTTTAATCCTTTTTAATTTCAATACCCACTATGACTAAATGATTAGACCAGACGATCAAACCTTTTTTAATTTCAATGGTTTTAATAACAAACAATTATAAATAGAAAGATAGTTCTTGAGTGATTAGAAGCATTGAAATATGTGCGCTATCTAATCGTTTAACAGTTGTTTTTTATCTTGCCTACAAGACGACAGGAACAGACTTACCATCTCGTATTGTGATGGGTTAGATGTTCTACTTTTTCACAAGGAGCTTTAAATGCGATATGCATTTTTCTTCTTCCTCCTCTATGGAGGGCTAATCATGGGTTTCAGCACTCAAATCAACGGTATCGTTGATAGTGGTGTTTGTGCTACCCAAGAAAGCACAATCAATAATGACAGTGTTAAAACTGTCATTGTTGATGAATACATTAGATTAGAGTCATCGTCTAACGATCTGTTAGATGATGATGATGATGACAATGATGATGACAATAATTACGTAACCATTGTAGGAAATGGTTTACGTTTATATTCAAAAAATGACTACCGTAATGCTCATGGCTGCTTAATGCGCCACAGTGGTTGGTGGTCATTATTAGATTTCTGCTGCAAAAGACTTGAACGTTTTAACGCGAAAGTTTTAAGTAGTGGTAAAACTTTAAATGTGTCTTTTGAAAAGATTGTAAAATTTCCTTTCAAAGTATATGATACCCTATTAAAGGCAATCCTTCGAGGGTCGCCATATGTATTGCCATTAGCAATATTGGCAACATTGTCTTTTGTATCCTTCTTGTTGTTTGGCAGTACTCCTGCTAAAGAAGAAGAAGAAGAAGAAGACTTGGAACCAGTTGAATTTAATTCTACTAACCAAGAAGAAAACGTCAAAAATGCAATTGATTTCTTGAACAACAATGTTCGTGAGAACAATCAGGATATTATATCTTACAAGTATCCTGATGAAGGGTATACGCCAAAACAAATCACACTCTTAAATGAATGTGAGGATCTGAAACGTGAGATACTTGACTCACGAGGTCGTTACATGCGTTTCTTCAGATTGGCAGCAATAGCATTTATTTTTGCTGATTTTTTACCATCTGCTTCAGTATGTAGTATTGCTATGGCGATGTCAATCGATGATGGTGGTATTGACCTATTTGAAGGAAAAGACAAAAAGAAAGCTACGTACAAGAAACGTAGAATTCTTAAATCCATTGAGAATTTAAAAAAGAAAGTGCGTCTTTCAGGTGGATATCAAGTATTCCCCACCTTGACCGTTATAGGTGAAAGTCATGGTTCCTGGAATACCCACACTCTACGTGGGCAAAATCTATACAAAAAGGCAAGAGCACCAAAGGTCTCACTAGAGACCAGCGGTCGCTGGAATGCATTCGTCGTTCAAGCATTAAGTGTAATCAATGCTCGTCGTAAGTTATCAGGTTTGGCAGAATTTGAAGTTAAAATTGATGACTTCATTTTTACCGAGTTCCGTAATGGTGCTCGTACGGAACAGATAACGAAAGCAATGTTGACCAAGGGCTATGTTCCTACTGGTCCAGGTTTATTTGTGAAATTAGAACATGATAAAACTGAGTACGCAGAATATCTTTTGACGGTTTGTAATACTGCACAAGAAATGAGGGGGTATGGCAGAAGCTATACCACCTCTCCTGTTATAGATTGGATTAGTCCTAAGACTCCAGTCCACTTTGTGGACATGGCAAGCTTAGGACTTGCTAGCGATGGACCTTCATACCTAACGCAAGGTCTTGGAAGCATTAAAGCTATTGCATTCCAAGCTAGGTTTGTAAATGCTCCCAAGGATATGTGGACCTTTGCAGAGATGGCCTTTGGGTTATGCAAGGGCCTGTTCATTCAGGCTAAAATCGTTAAGAATGTCACTACTGGTGAAGCAGAATGGGTCAGTAGAGATCTTCTTGATGAGATTGAAAAGCAAGCTGTCAATAATGGAGTGTCATTTTATGATGAAGACTGTCCTGTAATTGAGTACAATGGCATTCAATATCAAGCTGGATTTTTCATGGACACTGCTAACATGGGGAAAGGTCCAATGAAAAAGATGGCCAAGGAATTGGCAAATGGTAAGAAAGTTACAACTGTTGACGGTTGCAATTTTATGGCATTTGTTATTGCTGAACAATTTATTGGTAGAACTAGTATGGGGTGGCAAACTATACAGTTAATTCATACTACGATACTCGAAAAACATCGTAAAGCTTTAGAAGGTAAAATCCATTCTAAATTGGATAGAGTCATGAACACTCCATACGAAAAAACTTTGTATGGGCATATGACCAATCCTTTCCGTAAAATGAAGGGAATGGCAGAGGCCAACATCAAAGCAATTGACTTATTAAAGTCATTGTCAGGCAAGTCTCTTACTAGACTTGTCTTTGGTGCTGGTCTTTCTGGCACCAGTGATTATGTCCTTGAGCTTGAAGGCTTACCTAATGGTTATGCAATTCACAATCCTCCTAAGAAGGTTGTGGAGAAATACAACCATGATGGGGGTAAATTATCAAGAAAAATGATGTCTCGTTACCCACAACAGGGTTTCGAATCCCTCTTATACTTGAAAGTAGTTACAGCTACTCAACTAGGTAGACTTTACGATTGGGTCTTTGAACCAAAGAAAAATAAAAATTTGGTTAAAAACAATACAGAGCTAATGCTCTTTTGGAAAGATATGATAAAACATAATGATGGAGATATTAACAAGGCGAAACAATGCCTTGAGGGTATAAAAGCATGCCTACCTTTTGTCAAAGTAGGCTGCTCTATCATTTCTCATTATGATCAGTTTTCACGTCTTCGAGGTGACTCAGATGGAGACAAGAATTTTTGGAGTTATGATACCACTTTAGTAGCAATTGTTGAAGCAATTGAAAATGCTACTGAGGATATGAAACTCCCTCGCTTAGAGATTGAGGGAAGTGGTATCGAAATCGATCAATTTTTCGATAATAAATCCTACATAAAAATCTGCCACGATGCAATTGATGGCAAAAACGTAGATCGCTACCTCAAAGTAGCGAATCTACTTTGCGCCAATAATAATGGGCAAGGTCCCGTTGGTTTGATCGCTAATCTTTCGACTATCCCTATTAGTAGATTGGATTGGAAAATCAATGATCAAGGTAAATTAGTATGGGAGAATGAAAAAGCAGAGAAATGGTTCGCCTATCTGCTATTAATGCAACAGACAGCGATAGATATGCAAAAACGTATTTATCCTGCTCCATCTTTAATTAGATGGACTGTTGCAACATTATTCAAGACATCACCCTCTGACAGTGATGCTTTGAAAGCTCCTAAATCGCCCAAGGACACTAATGGCGATTACATGTCACTTGCCCAAAACGAAACAATCTGGTCCATGAGTACTAACTACTCAATGGAGATGAATGCTTATGAGGCAGGCTTTATGTATAATGAGCGTGTGCTCAGTCATTGGGCAGCATGGGTTCTCAATAGTATTATCTTTGATATTGACTTTCTAACAAAGAAAGTCAGTATCAATGGTAAGCAAGTTTTACTAGCATCTGTAGCTAGTAAGTCTTTGGCGGAGAAAGGTGTTGAGGACTTCTATAAAGTCATCTCTCACAACACTGGCCTTTCTCTTGAGGAAGTTCAAGAACAGTGGGTGATGACTGAAGATCTCATCACTTGGAAAAGAGGTGCAAACCTCAGTGAGGTAGTAGGGAAACCTGCTGGTGGTATTGAATGGGTTTGGAATGTTGTAATTGATCAATATTCAAAACTCAAAGAAAAATATCAATTAGATGGCGAAAGTCCTTTGCAACATCTTGGTAACACATGTACTAACGCAATGCATTCCCTTGCAAAAGGGAATGCGGTAACTAGTTCTTATCCGATTGACACCAATGAAAACAATGATGTCACTTTTAAATTAGTAATGACAAGTAGAGATTTCATTCGTCTTTACTCAGTTTTTGCTAAACTTACGGATAGAAACCGTAAGGACATCTCAGAGTCAGAATACATGCAAGGTGACTTGCCTAAATCTGCTTCTGAAATGAAACAAATGTTTAGGGAGATGTTGGACTGCGACTTCCTCAAAGACCTTGGTGGGTTACAAGGTTACTTCGAGGAAAGAGGTAAGAGATTACCATTAAATCGCATGTTCAATATGTTGTTCAGCAATGAGTATGCTTGGCATCCTAACAAGCGTAAATGTGTAACTCAAGCACTTTATCGAGTGCTTGAAGCTAACATCTGTCACCTTGCTCAACAAGGTGGCAATCGTGGAGTGAAGAATTCCATCCGTGCCATCAATAAATTAATTAATGAAGGAATAATTACCAATGATGGATTTTCGAAGGAATGTCCTGAAGGCAAGAATCAAGAAATATGGGAGAAGTTCCTTGATACCAATGAAAGAAAAATTGAAGAAATCAATAAATTGTGGGTATCAGAGGAAAACAAAACTTTTAGACACGCTGTACGTAAATATGGCCTCCCCACCATTTTGGATGGTGGGGATTTGGGTGTTCTTGTAAGTGGCAAAGGCTATCCTAAAAAGTCTAAAGCAAAGTTGAGCAACCACTCTGCAGTGGTCAATTTTGTTGAACTTGTCGCAAATAGCAACAAAAACCAACGACAACTTGATGTTGCTGAATGGGTAGCCGATTCTGTTTGGCCTTTAGCAGAGTTATGTTACATGTTGGCGGATGATGCTCAAGTCCGTGGGTCGTTCGTGGGTGAATCATTATTTGACACTCAACAGAACCCTATAAAAGTGTCTTCAATAACAGCTTATCCTCAAGACAAAATAACTGAAGTAATTGATAATCAAATTACTTTAAAAAACATGATAACTGAAGCAATTGAAGACTTGTTTCCCTACACTCAGGGTATGGTTACCAGAACTAGACTTTATCAATTGGTTGAAGCTGAAAGCGATATAACAAAATTATTCTATTACGATGATGAAGATATGCAGTTGGTCCTTAGTACCGTTGGAACTGCTCGGTTCCAACGTAAGCTAATAGCGAAGTTGAAACCTGTCATTGGCGCAGCCAGAGCAAAAGAATATTACTCCAAATGGTATGATTGGGGTTGCAATGATGGTAACCCTAACGAAGCTAAAAAAATAGGTTATGTTGCACAAAAAACATTCAATTCCTTGTTCAATATAACCTATCTTAAGGATGATGAGGGGTATGTAAGAGATGGTAGAGGAAACTTGATGATTCAAAGTCAATGGCTTAAGGCTAGTATTGACTTTGCAATACCAGAGAAGTTTTCTGGTGATTTGTATCACACATTTCTTTGCAGTGATTTCAGTACTGCAGGAATGTACATTTTGTGCCAAGAAGCCAGAGCTGGTGGCAAGTTCAGTGTAGGTCGATGGGTTTATTTTGATACTCTAACCTACACCCTTGCCATGAACAATAGTGGTAAAAATAAAAAGCATTTGTTTCAGAAGTTATACCTCATGGCTCATATGAGTGGTAAAACACCATTGAGCCTTGGTCATGCATTCCATGCATCACATTATAACAATGTTTTGAAATGGTGTGATCAATTAACTCAAGATGATCGTAAGATCTTAATTGATTTTCTCCCAAACATGTCTGGAAAACAATTAAAAGACATGATTGTAGCCAGTAAAAGATTTTTGGTTTCATATCGTTTCGGTTATGAAACCAAGAATAACAACAGGATAATCGAAGTCATGTTACCCTTTGCTTTTGGTGCTAATAATAAGTTGGCATCAGTAACCGACTTTAACAAATGGTTCTTATCGTCTAAACTATGGATGGCACTAGCAAGCATCGGTTGCATGAGAACTGGTGATGGGCCAAATGTCTTTAAGCAAAATCTAGATTCCTTTCGTACACTTTGGGGAGTTGATTATCCTGTTAAGAATAATAAGGATAATGGTCATTCTGCCCTTGAAGAGGCAGAAGAGAGTTCTTTTGAAGTAAAAACAGTACTTCCTTGGTTCAATCAAGAAGCTTACCCTTCTGTAGAATGGAGGAAGAGTGCAAGAAATATATTTACAGCTTACTCTTATGATCATTACATTGATAAAGCTTTGCAAGGGATGCCTCATCCTGCAAATGCAATCCTCAGATTTATTGAGAGCTTTTATGAAGATAAGTATGAAGCTCTTGATAAAACTAAGTACAGCATTAACAAAGCTGTACTTGGTCTCCTCGGGCTATCGTCTGTCGAATACCAGTTCGACAATCTTCGTAAAGGCTATAAGTCTGACTTTGCGAAACCAATTGCCAAGTCATGGAATAGTACTGCTATCAGCGGTCTTCGTGACTTATTTGGTGGATTGGGTGAGTCATCTGGTTGGTCTGTCAAAAACAGCTGGTATGTTGGTCCAGGTAGGCCTATTGAGTTAGATGACTTAAAAATTCTTCTTTCCTCATTTTGGCCCGACATTAGTGATAATGTCGAAATGGGTGACCAACAAAAAATAATGAAAGAATTTCAGGTCTTAGAAACCAATGGGAATGAAAAGAAAAAAAGAAGAAATCAATCTTCTGACGATTGTATCGAAATTAAATGTAATTAATAATTAATTTCGATATAACTAAAACCAAAAACTAATCGACAAGCCCTCCCAACTGAGGGCTTTTTTTAATCTATTTACTTTAATAGCTTTTACATTAGATGTAGCGATCTAATGACTATTCTAATAGGTAGCGATTTTGCTGAACAAAAACTTTTTGATAAAAGAAAGAACTATTATGTCTTTTGATATAAAAATCACCTTTCAAGGTGAAGTTCAGAACTTCTACAACATCAATGTCGAGTCAGGTGCAAGCTTGGCTTTACATATTGGTAGTGGTAGAAGCAGTAGTAATGGGACAAAATTCAAAAAATGTCCCATTAACATTACTAAAGAGGAAAGAACAACATACGCAAGTATCACTTGTTCTAACTCCCATACCCAACCTGAAGGTTGGGAAGTTGAAAGCTGGTCCTTAGAGAAAGCTTTCATTTCTAAGCCTGATGGTTTGGAAAAAGGTGCACCAATCTTTTACTGGTGTACTGATGGTAAAGATATTCCTTCTGGCTTTCAAGCCGTAAAGAAAGAAGGAAGTAACATCATTATCGTTCCATCCAATGACACTGATGATGATGTTGAATCTACTGCTAATGATGACAGTGAGTCATCATCGTCATTGTCTAGTTTAGATAGTGATGGTGATGGTGGTGGAGTTAGTACTACTGCTAATGATGACAGTGACTTTTCTTCTGGACAAGATTTAAAAGACGACTAATAACTAGTTGTCTAGTAGTTCACCATCAAATGAATTGCTTTATTAAGTAAATGTAACGCTTATTAAGGTAGCAATGAATTAAAGTTACTAAAACCGCTCAACCTTCGTTATATCTTTTACTCTTGCATTTTTATTAAACATTCTTTTATTGAACTTTATTCCAATAACTACTCCGCGTCCTGTGGGGACTCCGCGCCCTGCTGAGGGCGAGTGTGGGTGGGAATGGAATGAGATGCAAAGTGTTTTTTGTTTTAAATAAAAGCAAAGTGATAATATATATCATAATATTGTCGTATTTATACGTAAATCAATATTTGTATATATATTATGAGAGGGAATGAATAAGCTGCCCATCTCTTAGTCACTAACAAAGAGCTTAAGTTTTTTTATTTTAGCGAATGAAAGTGAGGTCTCGATATGAGAGTAATGTTCAGTAACGAACAGGGTGGTAATATGATAGATTCTGTCACCGGTAACTATGTGGAGTGGTATAGTAAGAATAGAGTTCGTTTTTATTTGGAGGGGGATAATGCGTTAGACTTGGCAGACAGATTAGTAGAGGTAGCAGAGGAAATTAAGTCCTGGGCAGGAAAACTAGACGGGATTCATGAACATACGGATTTGGAGCCGTTTTTTCGTCTTTCAGTTTCACTGGGTCAACCCAGACCTGAAGACAAGAAAACAACCTCTGGGGGCTCCATGTCAGCTATGGATCTGGATGACGACGAGGATACTGGTGAGGATGAATAAGAGGTGAGGTGGGGTGGGGTTGGTGGTCAAAGACCACCTTGTTCATCATTAGTAAAAGGTTACCTAACGTCGAGTTAGGCTTTAACTTTTTACGACAAGACGAGACGCAATGTCTCGTTGACTCCTAGGAATTGAGACTAGGTGGTTTTTTCACATTTTGAAATAGATAAAATGTGACCTTTAAGGTAATGTTACGAAAAGTAATAAGCATTGTAGGTTAACAATGAAATAGGGTCTCCCTGAAGCAGATACTGTGAACGGGATTGATGTGTTGCTCTAGGGCAACGAAACTCATCAAGACAACATTCTTATGAGAATTAATTTTTATTAGTTACTTAGAATTTGCGGGTCATTGTATTATGGGTATGATACGATGGCTCATTGGCACCGATATGTGTCGCTATTATTGCCAGCTTAGGATTTATTCTTCTAAGTTGGTTGAAATAGTAGTAGAGAAATAGTCAAGCAGATTATTTAATGACCCCTCTTCATGAGCGGTTATGTCATATGATAATCTTGTAAGCTATTTTTTTGCTGGTAATTGCTTTTAAGTAATTACTAAGGTTTTTGTTTGAGACTTGTAATGAGTTGAAAATAATTACTAAATAAGAATACACCCCTGCTGACGAGCAGTAGCTAGAAGTCTGATCAACTTTTAGGTTTCATTAGAAACAACATACGTTAAAATTTCTGTACAGAAGCTACGGGGATGAATACCGCAATATTCATCTCTCAGGTATTTTACCTCCAAGTAGTGACAAACAGAAAATAAGATTGAAAATTCTTGGCGGAATTAGTAAATCAAATAAATCATTGTTTTGCCGAACAATGAATAAGCCTCCTGATGAAAGAAACCCCCAGCACCTTGGTGCATGGTAGGAGGCGGGCTCGACACTTCGGTGTAGAGGCACCATGAATTTACATGGGTCCCAATTTTGGGATGTGAAAATCTCTTGGAAAAGATTTTCAGAATATCTTTCTTGAACTCAGAAACAGGAGTTCGTAAAAACCATACTGTTGAGGGAATTTATTTCTTCACCTCTGCCAGGTAATCAAAAATAGGCAGTTGCAAGCATAGAGTGTTGTGCCAGCTCTATGTGAAAATGTTCTTTCTTATTAAGAAGCTAAAGGTTCGAATCCTGAATCCACAGTCGGTGTGGTAGTTTTGCTATAAAAATAAGATTGGGCGACCCTCAAATTACATTGATTTGATTAATGTAAGTGCTTCTCGATTGTATTGCTAATACAGTCGTAAGAGGGGATATAAATAAATGCACTAGCCCCTTAAAGCGACTACTTCTACGTTAGTTGGGGTTCAGGTATTCTCAATGGCCATTTGGTTTGTCCGTAAAGGATTATACATTGGGATAGCAAAGGTCGTTATCATTATTGTTTAAAACAGTTGACAATAATGAGATCCCGCAAAGGACAAATGCGGTGACACAGTGATGTGTCTAAAGTATTTTATAAGATGACAATATTCTTGTAAAATACAAGTAGCGATAAAATGGTTTCGCTTTCCTATTGACCATATTGGATGTGAAAGATCCGCTCCGTTAGTATACTGAGTTATTCTACATGAATATAAAGAAATGCTAGTCCTTTCTTAGGAAAAAGGACGAACTGAAATCTGGTGGATACTAGTCCCCACTAGAAAGTAAGTTAAAAAAAATCACACCAACTAGGCAGGTGTGATTAAACTGTTTCGCTTACTTAGTAGGGTCTCCTCTCAGAGGAGATTGAAGACAAAAGTGTAAGTGTTAAATCCATAATGTAAAATTTATGGTAAAAGACCTGGGATCCATTTGTCGTGGGGGTAGCTCAATAGATAGAGCACCACTATCGTTGTTTGTAAATGAAAGATAGTTTTTGGTAGAGTTAGGAGTCTACTAGAAGCTACTGGATTTTCTGGCAGTATGCTTTCCTAGTGCATATAGGTAGTGGTAGGTGCAGGTTTGAGTCCTGCCCCCTGCGTTATGGGATATTTATATTGTATTGCTTATTTAAGAAAGGCACTAAAGGTTTCATTTTCTTTAGAACGCATTCTTAAAAGTAGTAAAGGATAAAGTCCCCGCCCCTCAGAACGACTACTTCTTCGTAGTTGGGGTAATCTATAAGTTGAGAGAAAATTCTTTCTCTTGGCGAAAGGCAATGTCAGTCTCACACAAATGTGATTGTGCGTCAAGCACTTAGACTGATAGCAGAGGTCGTTCAAATTTTTCACCTGTGTCAAGGGACACACAACCACTGTCGGAAGGAAGCAATATTACAGTATTGTTACGGAAGACGAGTCGAAGCCGTAGGTAACTGTAATTACCGAAAGTGGAGATGGGTGTGAGAGAGGTTCGATCCCTCTACAGAGTGTTTAAAAGTCCAATTCGGGAAACCGAATTGGCACTGTAGGTAATAGCTGTCTAACCTACAGTAGAAAGTTTTGTCGGCAGCCGTGGTATGGCCAAGGTTATACCCTACGTATTACAAATACGTAAGTCATTCAAAAACTTTCGAAAACTATATGCATAGCATAATTATTTATATAATTATGTCTATGCTAATGCTGCTGGTGGCACCGATTATATCGGTGATGGCCCCTGGGTATTGTAGCCCAAGCGGTAAAACCCAACACCCGAGATAAAAATCATGTTGGTAGTGACAACCTTTGGTAAGTTGTCACTGAGGTTAAGTTTACGTCGGTAATTCTCATCATTTTTAATATGTTATGAAATTATCATACCATTCACTTTCCATAGTGATAAAGACGAAACGCCCTAGCTTCTTTTGTCTCACCTTTTTTGCACTGGCTTTAGCAGGCCTCGAAACATTTTTCCCTATGGTATTAGGTTTATCAGATTCGTGCACTGATTGTAATTAATTTGTCGTACCAGCTTTAGGTACATGATTAGAAATTTTTTTTATTTTTATCATTCTTTGTTTTTCATATTAATATCTAGTTCGACTCGACTCGACTAGATTCCAACATAAGCTCGAAAGGAGCAAATCATGAAAGTACAAGTACTTCATAACCCCATTAAATTTTCGGAACTCCAACCCAGTTCCATCGCTCTAGATGGTGCTGTAAGAGGAACCCATTTTGACTTTTCTTCCAACCGCTGGTCATTTGACCAACACGGTGAAAACCAACATTCAGTATCAACCCGTTCAACATGTATGCAAGTTCTTCTTGCTTTAAGAGCTGGACTCGATGTAAGTGGGATTGAGAACGTTTATGTCTCATCTATAGATGCTGACTCTGTAACAGCTACAAGCCTCATCTTGAATCCTGAACTTGCAGGTAACGAAGAAGTAATTGAGTATGTCGTAATGTATTTGGATACTGTAGACAGCATGGGCCCCACTGGGGCGTTACAAAATGAGATGATGTCTTTTCATTACAGCTTAAAGGCTGGTTTCAAAGATGAATTGACGACTGAACTTTTGATGCAAAAAGTAGAATTATTCATGAGCCTTATTCAAGGAGGTGACCTCTTTAAGGAGTCACCACCTCGAAAAAATGAGTGTACACTTGTTTCCATCTCTAATGATGGAAATGTTATAGGGATGAAACAAGGTCAATTCTCTTTTTTTGACCTATATAGTTTGTCAAATGTAGGAATCCTCTATTCACCTGAAAAGGTGACACTTGGAATCAAGTCGTCATTCGTGACAAATAAGAACATGCTTCGTGACGGTCTCTTTGACCTTTTCAATGCTGCTGAGATTGCTAAAGGTGCACCTATCAATGAGGAAGGAGAGTTGGTTGACCGTTGGGGAGGGAAAGATTTGGTCGGGGGGAGCCCTTTTGGTGCATCTACACTTCTAAGTGTGGATGAAGTTTCTAAGATTTTTTGTGATTGGTTGAAATCATGAAAAGATTGAAAACTCAAGCTCGTAAGTTCACATGGAAAGATGGATTGGCAATAATCCTCTTTGTCAACATCATCCTCTTTAGTAGTGTGGCAGTTGAACAAGTGATAAAAATAACAGGAGCCACTGCCTTCTTTTGGAAGGCTTTTTGTTTTGTGCTGGTGTATCCGCCAGCAATCTTTTTTCTGTCACTTTTAGCAGCTTTAGTGTTCGATAAAACTCAAAGTCTCCTCGAGGAGACTCTTCAAACCGTAAAGGAGAACTATGATAAGTGTAAGTAAACTAAAGAATAATATCGAAAACAAATACAATACAATGAATAAAGATATTCAGGAGATCCCGTTAGGGGATCTTTATATCACATCATTCTTATATTCTGTTTTCATTTTATTATTACCAAAGACAATCTCTTTCTTTCTGGTTGGTTTATTATTTGGATACATTTGGAGTAAGACATGAAGATGCTAAAGGATGCACAAGAAGCAATTGATAATCTCCCTATCTTACTAAGGTGGGGAATATATGTTGGTATAGCCATTGGATTGTATAAAACAATCCCTTGGCTCTTGGATGGGGTCATCATTGTTATGACTTCGCTCCTTTTTTTATGGTGCCTTTTTGGTATTAGCTCTGATTCGTACAATACTCTTTTAGCTTCACTCAATGAGGCTAAAGAGAAAATTGTAAAGGATTTGGCTCAAACTTTAAAAGAGCCAAAAGAAGAACTAAAAACCGATGATGATAAATGATCAGCTTCTCCTTAAACTTGCAATTATAGTTATTGCAAGAGCGGTATTGATGTAATGACTGTAAAGCAAACTCTATTAATGTATTACAGTAATTCTGTGGTCGAAGCTGTCCTTAAGGCAGCTTCGGATGAAAACCTTTTTAACCTCTTTTTAATAGCAGAAGAAATATCTGCTACAAAATAAACCGAAACTAAAACTAATGGGCCTATCACTACGGTGAGGCCGAAATCAATAAAAAGCCTCTGAGATGATCATGCTTACCTATATGGTTGATTGTGGGGAAACCTGCCTGATGAGTCATAAGACCATTAGTCTATTTTACTAAAGAAAGGCTCGACATGAGTTTTTTATCTTTTTGCCGCCGTTGCGGAAACTTTGTTAATTATATGATCAGAGATAAAGATTACACTATTGCTCTCTTGGAGATGCGATCTCTACTCTCAAAACAAACAGTTTATGACATTTATTCAACACTTGAATTACTTCGAGAAGAGCAACCATTTAAAGAGACAATTAAATCAGCCAGCCGCTATCAACTACAAAAGCAAGTGCTAGTAAAAGCAAAATACCCTTCTCATATTTCAATTGATGACGAATTAATTCCAAAGTGGGAACTTATCACTGCATCTTATAGTAAGTCAGATCAGTCTTTGAGTGTATCGGTTAAATCAATGGATAAATCTCTTTACTTGCTAGAAATTACAGATTCTATCAAAATGTTTAGCTATGACAATGAAGGCTTTTATTACGAAATTGAGAGCTTTATTGAAAGTGAGGATGAAGCATTCAAAATCATTTTCAATATTGAAGAAGATGAAGATGAAGCCGAAGCCATTATGGAAGACGACAACAGCAACAATGTAATCAACCATGTAGTAAGCCCTTCTATGTCTTCTTATATTTCAAAGTTAGACAAAGCGTTTATTGATCGTAATTTCGATTAGTCGCTGTATCTTTTCTAGTACGTTAAATCAATTGGCTATGAAAGCTCTTCCTTCTATTTTTTCCATCATAATAAAATAGAGCTTTCACTTACCAATTTACCCCCCGCAAGGGGGTACCCCCGACAGGGGGTCTTCACTACTTCTTTGAAAGACATTTTTAAGAGTTTATCTAAAAAAACCCAAAAAGAATGTGACGAGACCTCTAATTTTGATGTAGGTTTAGGTATGACAAAAAAGTGCATTTAAAGCACGTATAACTACTTTCGACCCCTTCAAACACTTTTCTAAAAAATGAAAAGTGCATTTAAAGGCCAAAATCGACGTTTCACCATTTTGACACCTTAATTTTACTCTTTGACAAAGTTGTAAAAGTGCATTTAAAGGGTCTGTGGTGAGAAAAAGACTACTTTAGAGGGGGGTAAAACACTTTTTTTAACAGCAAGTATCTCATCACCCCCTAATGGGGGTGTGACGAGACCTCATTTACATAATTATTGGAAGAAAGCGAAATAGTTGTTTGATTAAATCGAATAGCAATATTATCGTTATAATATAATTATAAAATAGTTATATATATAGATAAATATGTAATATAGTTGAATAAAGTAGAGTTAGGGTACCATTGTAAAGCAACACGCTAGTCAGCAAGTAGCATTGTTAAGCTACAAGTATCATTGCAAGTCAGCAGTGA
>CEVB01082478.1_pt1 | contig 21460 bp, 55 predicted proteins | sample 531381 | NCBI WGS metagenome assembly CEVB01 (sample SAMEA2622763, study PRJEB7988) | marine metagenome | biome: marine biome (ENVO:00000447); feature: surface water layer (ENVO:00002042); material: "saline water (ENVO:00002010), including plankton (ENVO:xxxxxxxx)" | depth 5 m | reverse complement strand
GCTTACTCGCCTCAAAGCGAGTCGCTTGCTTTAGCAGCGTAAATCTGCTACCTCTTACCTTTTGACGCAGATATAAAGGATAAGGGGTCATTCATCTGCAAAACAGAAAAGGTTTACCTGTTAATAAACTGCAAATAATTGTAACAGGGAGTTGGATGTCAATATCATAACTTGAAAAAAAATTGACTAAACTTGTAGAAGTATATGCTTGAAGATTTTTAGGACGCGGGTTCAATTCCCGCCATCTCCACCATTTTACTTGACTTTTAATTAATTTTTGTTATATTTATACATGAAATTATCTGCAGAGCAGGAAAGATTTTTTATGAAGTGCATAGAAGAAATGCATGAACTATCACTAGAGCTTATTCATGCCGTTAACAAGCCTAATAAAGACAATTTAAAAGAAATACGTGAAGAAATAAAAGATGTGGAGAAATATTTAAATTTAATAAAAAAAGAATTTGGTAGTCAAAATGATTGAATATAGAATAAAATATAACATTGGAAAAGACCATGCAGAAGTTGATAACTATCATTACTACATGGCTGATGGAGCTATACAAGCATTAATTTTTCATTACAAAATGATGAAAAAGAAAAACTTAGATATGCAGACTATTAGTGTCGAAAAGTATTGTAAATATTCAGATAAATGGATTGATGAAAGTGAAGTTTTACAAAAAAATATTTCACTCGAAAACATTTAATTTGTAAAATATTATTTTATAATACTATAGATTGAATTTATATAACATAGCTAAGCACCCTAGTTCCCCAAACAGGGTTTACGGAGTTATTGAAATTCCAAAAGATACAAATGTCAAATATGAGTATCGCCCTGATTTAGAATCTTTTATTTATGATAGAAGTCTAATTAGTGCTATGGTTTATCCAGCGAGTTATGGGTTTATACCTAGCACAAAAGCAGAGGACGGAGATGCTTTAGATTTATTGGTCTACAATAATGCACCTATTGAAAGAGGTACTATCGTGGAGTGCCGTGTCATAGGTGTTTTAGATATGGAAGATGATGGAGAAAAAGATTGGAAAATATTAGGCACTCCAGTATCCCATGTTCGGCAATACAAAAATCTATCTGACATTGATCCTCAGTTCTTAAAAATATGTCAAAACTTCTTTTCTCATTACAAAGATTTAAATAATAAATTAGTTGAAGTTAAAGATTGGCACGAGGCAGATTTTGCTAGAAAAATAGTTGAAGCAAATTATAATAAATTTTAAAATGATTGACAAAGAATACTATAGTTTTTATTTAACAAAACATCAAAATCCTAAATGTAGATTATTGCATTTTATAGGTCAGCTTTTTACACTTGCATTTGCTTTTTATGTTTTTTATGCATGGCATTGGTATTTGATTCCTCTGATCCCATTTGTCGTTTATCCTTTTGCCTGGTCAGGGCATCGTATTTTTGAAAAAAACAAACCTCTGGCATTAGAAGGGGTAAAAGATGGAGGCAAGACCACACTAAAAGCTAAAGCTTGTGACTGGTTAATGTTTTTTGATATATTAAGAGGAAAACTCTCTATTTGGAAATGAAAGGAGACGAAAAATAATGGATGCTGTAATTGTTATTGTATTATTATCTGTATTATATTTTTTCTGTGCTAGAGAAGCATATAAGTGGAATAAGTAATGGAACACAATCATTTACTTGTTAATGCGACTTTTGAAAAAACTCCTTTTTCAAATACTGAATTCACAAAAGAATGGATTAGTGATTTAGTAGAAAAAATAGATATGCGAATTTTATATGCGCCTAGAGCAGTAAGGTGCGACAAAAATGGAAACGAAGGAGTTAGTGCTTTTTGCTTAATAACTACTAGTCATATTAGCTTGCACTCCTGGGAGAAAACCAATCCAAACTTAGTTCAACTAGATGTGTATAGTTGTAAATTTTTTGACAAAGATTTAGTTCTTAATTTAATAAAAGATTTTTCTCCTTCATCTCTATCTTTTAAGTTTTTGGACAGATCAAATTTTGACAATGAATATACACTTTAGGCATTATAGCGGAGCTATTAAAGAGTATGATTATTTATTTTTTGAATGCATTGCAGAAGTATCATTAGATGAAGAAAATGATGCTCTTGAAAAAGGTTGGCTTCCTGATGATTATATAGATTACCCGACAAATAAATCTAAGTCAGACTGGTATCAAGCTAGGCAAACAAGAATTAATCTGATTGATTTTTCAGAAACTAGAAGCACTAAAAAATGCAGAAAAAAATGTAAGGATATAGTTGTTAAACCCGTTAAAGCAAAAGACATAGATATAGACATTGCAAAATGTATATTTGAGAAATATACAAAATATAGAGGTTTTAAACCTTGGAAAGTAGAGCCTTTATTAGTTACTGAAATTGATAGGAAATACTTTTTATTATATTATCTAGACGACAAGCCAATAGCCTTTACATTTCTTAGGGATGTTGGTAGTAATGGAATTTTTTCTACTCAATTTGCTTGGGATTATCAAAATCCCAAACTATATCTTGGCAAATATGCAAACCTTGCAGAGATAGATTATTGCATATCTAGAAATAAGAAATATTTATATTTAGGTGTTGGCTATGAAGAATGTTGCATTTATAAATCAGACTACAAAGGTTTTGAATTTTGGACGGGAGAAAAATGGTCTAGAGATATTGAGCATTACAAATGGCTATGCGAAAGAGATTCAAAAATAAAAAAGATTACTGATTTAGATAAAGTAAAAAAGTATGATGATGAACATTTTTTTGAATGATTAAAGATTACATAGATTATGTCTCCCTAAAAAGAAAAGAATTAGGAGGTCATTCAATTTGCCCTTTCGCCAAACCCCTTCTTGATAAGATTGAAATAATAGAATCTAATGATTTTTTTACTGATGCAATAAAATGTATTAATAATCAGACACATCCAGTGCTTTATCTTATATATGGAGACAAAAACAAATATAACATCCAATGGCTCAAAAATTTTTGCGACTCTCATAAAAAATATGCAAGAGATAAAGATATTTGGCTCATTTGGGATCATCCCAATCAAATAAATAAAATAAATGGAATCAAAACTAGTAACGATAAATATGCAATACTATTTATACAACCCCTTTCTGAAATAAAAAAATACTCAAATTCTTTGCATAAAACAAACTATTATAATTTTTGGAGTCAAGATTATTATTATGATGTTGTTAAAAATAGATAAATATATGTGTAATTTTATAAAATGAATTATAATATGGAATTAGATTTTAGCAATCAAATCAAAGCGAAGCATCTAGATGCCTTGACATATACTGAAACTCCTAATGTTTTCCTCAAGACTGCTAATAGCAATTTTAAGCATATGGATATAAATGTTAATGCTTTATTGAATATATACCCACCAAAAAATTCAAGCTTAGAAACTAAAAAAGAACTTTCGCAAATAAAGAATTTTATGGAATCTAATCATTCTAAAGAGTTTAAATCTAGTTTAAAAAAAATGGATGAAGATCCAGCCTTATTTGTAATAGATCATTATAAGAGCATGAGTGGAAGAAATATTCCATCAGAAGCTTTAAAATTTATATCAGGTGGAGATGTTGAAGTTCTAGCTATGAAGTTAAAAATGCACTATAATAGACCAAGACCATATCAAATAGCAGAACATTATGGAATAAAATTAAATTATAATAAATCAATTCAAAAAGGCGCTGCCGATCATCCCTCATATCCTAGTGGTCATACTCTATCTGCATTTTTTACAGCTAAAGTTTTAGGTTTTATTGATCGTGAATTTTCAGTTCAATTAAATCAAAAAGCTCAAATGGTTGCAGATTCAAGAATAATGGAGGGTGTTCACTTTAAAAGTGATAATGATTTTTCTATATTTTTAGTTGATAAAGTCTTAATGCCAGCATTTTTAAAGGCTTATGACGGAAAAAGAAATACTTAATTTTTTACCCTTTACTTATTGTAGGTTAAAAATTTCTAAAATACATGGCATTGGAGTTCATGCTATTGTAAATATAAAAGCGGGTACTAACCTTTTCCCAGATTGTAGCGAAGACTTAAATCAAATGATAGAAATAAAGAAATCCGATGTTTCTCATCTCAATGCAAATATAAAAAAAATGATGAGTGATTTTTTTATAGATAATGAAACTTCTTATTTTACATCAAGATCATTAAATAAAATAGATATATCTTATTTCCTAAATCATTCTCTCGATCCTAACTGCAAATGGTTTGAAGATGATGATTCCTTTAGACCAATCAAAGATATAGATAAAGATGAAGAGCTAACCATAAACTATGATAAATATCTTGATAGCGATTTAGTAAATAAATAAAAATGAAATATATTACCGACAAATATGTTGTTTACAGAGGAAAGCTACTATCACAAGAGGGGTGCAAAAAGTTTTTTAAATTCGTCACTTTACCCGAATTAAAAATTTTCAAGACCTTGGGATTTATTCTTACTATTATATTTTAGTGAAAAAAGAGTTGCCCGATAGTTATGTTCCAAATGCTTATGCTTTACCTTATGGAAGTAATTTATCTGCTCCTGTAATTAAACCCGACCATAGTCTTGGGGGGTGGAAAGTTGGAGCAGTTCATTCAGCAAATAAACATTACGAAGAGAGATTTAATAAATTAAAAAAAGAATTGCAAGAGTTAGCTGACGATGTAAAGTGGAATGAAATAATATTCAATGCAGAAATGAGAATGAAACCTGTTATTGGAAATATATATCATCTATACCAAAAAGATAGCGGAAAATATTTCATGAGCTTATTTGCTCCAAACGAATGCTCTTGGGGAGAGAAGCACAAGGGCAGTTTTAGATTAAATTATGATAATAGGTGGGAAATAATTAAGTTTTGACTTGAGTATTTTACCTAAGTGTGTTATCTTATTTCGACATGAATAAGAAACAACAAAAAAAATTGATGCTATTAGCCATCACTAAAGCCCTAGAGGCGGAAATGGGGGAACAGGTTGACCCTATGTCGCCCGAAGAAATTTCCGAAAAGACGGGAATAAATATTGAAGAAATAAAGGACTTAGAATCAACAGCTTTAAATAAATTAAAAGAAGCAGGAATTACAAAAGAAGACTTAATTACAATAAATAAAATATAAATTATGAGTGAAGAAAATAAAAATCAAAATTCAGATTGGAGAAATAGAGAAATCGGTGCATTGTGGAAGAAAGACGGCAAATCCCAAAAATTCTACTCTGGATTTATTAAATTAAACAAAGGTACTCCCGAAGAGACAGAAGAGTCTGTCGTTATCTTCGTAAATAAATTCAAAGAAAAGTCTGCGGATAATGCCCCCGACTTGATTATCTACAAAAGCGAGAAGGCTAAAAGTCTTACAAATCATGATGACATTCCCGATAGTTTCATCTCTTGATTTTTTAAAAATAATAAAAAATTAAAAAAAAGCTTGACTGCAAGCATTTTTTGTGAGATATTGCTTGCATGAAAACAAAAAAGACAACAAGAAATAAAGACGGCACTCCAAGAAAAGTTGGTAGCGGAAGAAAGAAAGGCTCTAACTCTTTTGTAAAAGTTCCGTTCTCTGAATTAAAAGATTATATAGGAGAGAAAACTCCTATTGTAGTTAGTAGGGTTTGGTTAGAGAGCTTGGGTATACATAGCTCTAAAGAAGACTATTCTGTAAAATTATCCTTGACAGAAGAGGAAGAGTCTAGTAAGATCCCCTACACATTAACAACTTTTGAGGAGGAGTAATAATGAGCATTGATCCATTTAAAGGTCTAGTCGGACAAAAAAATGTAAAGAAAAAGCTGAAGTTTTATCTTAAAGCTTTTAATAAAACAAGAGTGTCGCCTTTCCTTGGCTTCTTTGGAGCCAAAGGACTCGGCAAAACTGCTTTCGCACAAAAGTTTGCAAATAATCTCAAGAATCAAAATGGAAGTCAAAGAGTTTTATTGGAGTTGAATTGCTCTGCCATCAAAAACAACGATGATTTCTTTGATCAAATATTTATTCCATTAATTCTAGACAATGAGATCACAATTCTATTTGATGAAGCTCATGAGTTACCAAGAGATTTAACTATGGCTCTCTTGACGATTCTTGATACAAGCGATTCTCATGTTAGAGAATTTCATTGGAAAGAAACTAGGTATCCATTTGACTTCAAGAAACAAACTTTTATGTTTGCCACTACCGAAAGTGATAAGCTTTTTCCACCTCTTAAAGATAGATTGACATCTATTGATTTTGATTCTTATTCAGAAAAAGAGTTGGGCGAAATATTATCCTTATCTTTAGATTGTGATGTTTGTCCTAATGTTCTATCTAAGTTAAGTTCTGTTGTTAGAGGTAATGCTAGAAATGCAAAGATGAGAGCAAAAGATATTAATTTATACTCAGCATCAGAAAACATTGATTTATTTGATACGAAACATTATAATAAGTTCTGCGAAACTCTAGGCATACTACCTTTTGGGATAACTTGTACAGAAAAACAGATTATTCAAGTGCTTTCTGATTGCGGCGCTTGCACATTGTCAATGCTTGGAGCAAAGACAGGTCTAAGCACAACCGCTCTCAGAAGTGATCATGAAAAATATCTTTTAAAACAAAACCTAATGGAAATCGATACAAAAAGGAAACTTACATTCAAAGGTCAGAAACTCGCAAAGAAAATATAAATAATAATCCATAAAATCAAAAAATAATATGTCAGAAGATCAAAATTTAAATAATGGGGAAGTAATCGCATTTATAACTTGCGATGATGTTTATGTTGATCCCGCAACAGGAAAACATAGTTTGCTTGGGATTTTTACTAATCTTAGAGGCAGAAACTTTCCTGTTCGTCATCCTAAAATGATATGGTATGTATCTTTGGGCGAAGTTCCTCAAGGCACTCATAACTTTAAAATTTACTTCGGAGTAATTCCTAGCGAAGAGCCTCCAGAATTAATCATTGATAAAGAAATTACCTCAGAGGGCGCTCATAAAAAAATCAATATGATTAATGAAATAAAAGATTTAGTAATTGAAGAGTCAAATAGTTATTCAATAATAATAGAAGTTGATGAAGATGTGCTTTTTGTCGATACTTTTGATGTACAACAAGTTGATGATGAATAAATTATATAAAAATTGGTTTGTGCATAATGTCTTTGGACATTCAATCTCTGAATTATTTTATTGGGCTTTATTGCCATTCAATTCCCTACTTGCACACAGAGCATCTGTTTGGTTTCACGATGTAACTTGTCCAAAAAAATCTGACAATCGCAAATACTTACGTTCTTACGAAGGAAAAACTTTTTATAAAAAATAATGAAAACATTACATAATACTAAAAACTGCAAGTACAGAAGATTTCTTTATAAGAAATTAAAAAATGGTGATATTAGTGGCAAGTTTTATAAATTTGTTTGCAGAAGTCATCCTTATCGTCTTACAACTAGGAATATACAATTAATTGTAAATAAGATTCTTAGCAAAAATATGACAGAAGATAAAGCAATTCGTTTGTTGCAACAAGATACTAGTGAACTAAAGAGGCAACAAGATTTGTACAAATCAAATGTAGAGTGCAGAAAGAAAATAGGTTGGAAATAAATTGAATACTTATTTTTAATATTTATTATTATATAAATGGTAACTTTTAAAAATTTAAAATTTGAAAAGCATCATTGTATTGATGATGCTATAATTTCAAGACATAATTTTAAAAATGGATATTCTATTATTGTTCAAGCAAATAAAAGATACCATGATGGTAAATCTTATATCCATAAATTTCAAGGGCATGAGCATCTTGAAATAAAAGGAAACAGAGATTATAAAGATAAAAAACTAATCAAAGAAAGTTATCAAGTCGTCCTTATTGATAAGAATGATAACATAATTGAGCTTGATGAATCTAGAAAACAAGTGCTTCAATTTGCTTCTGTTGAAGAAATAAATGAACTACTAAAAATAATTGATAAAAAAGTTGAATCTTTTTTAAAAAATATTTATAATAAAAGAGAAAAGTATTTATTAGACTTGCTTGAACTTGAATATGAAAAATAAAGAAGAAGAAGATAAAATCAAAAAAGCAAAAGATAAAATTGCTTTTTTAAATAAAAAAGAAAATGTAAAAAAAAGAGAAGAAGATAAACAAAAAAAAATACAATCTAGAAAAAACATAAATAATATATAAAATATGAGCTTAGATGCAGACGATAATACAAAGTGGCTAGGATGGAGACTAGGCACTGCTATTGAAAGACAAACGGAAGAACTTGCAGAAGTTAAAGATGCTATTAAAAACCTTCAAAAAGTAATGGTTGAAATAAGCATCAAGTTGTCTGAAATAATTGACAAGGAATAATTTTGAGCGAAGAAAAAACATATGATGTATCTGTTTTTGTAGAGCAGTTGGCATCAATTAAAGTAAAAGCATCCTCTCAGAGAGATGCTGATGAAAAAATTAGAAGAGTTATTGACAATTACAATGACTTAGATAATGCGGATAAAAAAATTATTCCTTATTTACCTTTTGAAATATCTGAAGTTGAATACTGCTTTTATGATGTTATTGACGAAGGTGTTTTTCCACTTGCCAAAACAAAAGAGTCGTTTCAACCTACTTATAATTCTATAATTCAAGGTGGTGAAAATGAGTTGTTTAATCTCATGTCTCAGCACAAGGAACTTACCCAAGAAGTAGTCGATGAAATTAAATCAGAAGCATCTTCTGAAAAAGATGTATCAAATCCAGAAGAGTTTGTAAAGCTTAGGTCTGATGAAAAAAAATTAAAATTTAAATAAATATTTTTATCTATCTATTCTTTCAAATAATTTTATAATATCATTCCTTCTATCTTCTAGAAGTCTTTGCGTTTGTTCCCACCTCTCGCTGTCTCTTGCTCCATTCCTTGCTAGAGATACTTCTTGCTCTCTAAGTTTTTCGCAAACTCTATCTATTCTAGCATTCTCTTTTTTCAAGAAAAAAGCTATCAAAGATAGAAGACCGCCAAAGGCAATCAATATTAATTCGTTAATCTCCATAATAAATATTTACACTTTTTTGTTGACATTTTGGCATTTATTTGAGAGAATATTTTCATGGCAGAAGAAATCGATAGACTAGGATTGACTTGTATCAGCGAAGAGTTGAAGAAAAAGGATAAGGTAAAATATTCCTTTAAGACTATGACTCGCAGAGGCTTTAGAAACCTTTATACAAAAGAGGGAGAAAGTGTCGCAATCTCAGAACTTTCGCAGAGAATATTGCATAATGTTCGCGTAACTCGCTATATAATAAAGCATTGTAACAAGAATAATATTCCCCATTATCGTCTAAGCTCGGCAATCTTTCCATTAATTACTGATAGTGAAACTAATGTAAGCCTAAATAGTTTACCCGACCATGCTCTAATACGTGAAGAATTAATATTTGCAGGTAAAATCGCAAAACATTTTGGAATATCTATTGGCTCTCACCCCGATCAATTCAACGTTCTTGCATCTGCAAATAAAGATGCAATAAATAGAACAATAAACGAATTGAATTTTCAAGCTAGTGTTCTTGACATGATGGGCTTGCCTCAAGATCATACTGCACCAATGAACATTCATATCAATGCACCATTGCCAAATATAGAGAATCAAGATGTGTCTGATGAATCAAAAACTGATTCTGTTCTAAATCTAAAAATAGCTGAAGTCGCAGAATATTTTTATGACAATTTGATGAGATGCGATAGTGGAGTTATAAACAGATTAACTATCGAGAACGAAGACAAAGGCGCATGGAATGTTGACAACATAATTAAATTTAGTGACTATATTTTTCAACAATTCAAATTTAATCTACCTGTTTGTTATGACAATTTACATGATGTCTGCAATCCCTCGGAGGTGCAGAATATTATATGGCAAGCTGAAAGATGCGCATATACATGGGCAGAAGAATGCTCTCCTGTCTTTCATTGGTCTGAGGGAGTAAATACTCCAAGTAAAGATATAAAAGGAAATAGAGGTGGAAATAAAAGTAAAGCACCTCGCACCCATGCCGAATATTATTCATACAAATATGCACCTCCTATTATTGCCATCAGACCCGATCAAGCAGTTAAATGGGAATGCGAAGTAAAGGGGAAGGATTTAGCAATTAAACTTTTGAGAGAAAATTTTCAAGATTAAACAATAAGCTATCTTAGCTCAGTTGGTAGAGCAGTTGCCTTGTAAGCAACAGGTCATCGGTTCAAGTCCGATAGATAGCTCCATTGCGGGAGTAGCTCAGTTGGATAGAGCATCTGTCTTCTAAACAGAATGTCGTGAGTTCAAGTCTCACCTCTCGCGCCATGCGGATGTGGCGGAATTGGTAGACGCTACAGACTTAAAATCTGTTGCCCGTAGGGCGTGTGGGTTCAATTCCCACCATCCGCACCATTTTTTTGTTGACATATTTTAAATTTTTTGTTACCTTGGCATCATGACACGCAAGATAATAACCATACAAGGAAACCTTCTAGACTTTCCAACGTATTGCAAAACTGATCCCGATAAATACATAGGGATTAGCGCCATTGCACACTCATGTAATACTAGAAATATTATGGGTGCAGGTATTGCGAAGCAAATAAAGAATCGCTACCCTCAAGCATACGAGGCAGACACAAAAGCTTTTAATACTGAGTATGACAAAAATGGTCAGTATGTCCATTGGTTAGGTAAATTTTCTAAAGCGGAAATAAACTCTAAATTTCTGCCCAACGATAAAGGTTATATATATAATATGTATACGCAAGCGAGTATCGGAAAAGGCAGGGAAGTTGATTACGAAAAATTTTGGGAAGCATTAAAAAGAGTTGAGCAAGACCTTTATGAAATGAATGTAGCAAAGCATGAATACGATGGTTCTTCTCCACCTGTTCTTGGTTTACCTCATGGAATCTCTTGTGGGCTTGCAGGGGGTAATTGGGGCATAATAAAAGCAATGATTGAAGATATTTTTCTTGACTCTCCCATAGAATGCTACATAGTCAAATTTGATTTAGCATGAAAGTTTTATATATAGTCAGAGGTCTTTCGGGAAGCGGTAAGAGTAGTATCGCTAAAGAACTCGTTAATCAAATATGGGATTCAGAAAGCAAGTCTTTTATTGAAGATTTTTATTCTGCTGATGATTATTTTACTGATTATAATGGCAATTATAATTTTGATCCAAATAAGCTAAAGGAAGCGCATGAGGAATGCCAAAAGAATGTTGAGCTTGCAATGCAAAGAGATTGTGTTCGTAAGGTTGCAGTAGCAAATACTTTTTCTCAAGCATGGGAAGCAGAACCTTATTTTAAGTTAGCAAAAAAACATGGCTTTAATCCTTTTGTCTTGGAATGTCAGAATGATTTTGGAAATATTCATGAAGTTCCGCAAAAAAGTATTGACAAAATGAAAGAAAGATGGGAAGATAGATTGATATGAATGATAGATTTGATTTAGAAGAAGCTATAAGCGATGTATTTACAAGTAACGAAGAATTAGAAACTCTTTTGTACAGAATAGGAGATTCACCTGTCACTCCATCAGAGGATGAGGTGATGAATATTCTTATTGGAATTATTGCTTTAAATAAAGTTAGATATGAAAAACTATGGAATACTTTTGAGGCTCTTATAGCAAATGGCACAATTACAAACAAAGGTGTTGACAAGATTGATCTTCCCGACTATGATGATGGAACAATGGCAATGAAAGTTACAAATTCAGAAGGAGAAGTAGAATGATTATTGAAGTAGAAAAGCCTTGGAAGGTTTCAGAAATAGTAGAGCAAAAAATATATAAATTAGCTTTAGCACATATCAAAAAAGTTGAAGCTAATCCCGACGTTAAGACTGAAGGAGATAATTTTGACTATTGGAATACCTCTAAGCTAGAGGATGGCACTCATATAGATTATAACATTTATTGTGGTGACGAGTGGTGTGTGCCTAAGCAAGATGGTTCGGGAGAATATGAATATACTCATTACAAAACATGGTCTTGGGATGTTAGCATTTATGCAGTCGATCTACCAACCAAAAAAGGTGGTTATGGTCAAATCAATACAGATAAAGAACAATGTCTATTTACTTATAATAAGAGTTATGGAAATTTTGAGGTAGATTTTGATGTTTGATACAGAGTTTATAAAGGTGACTGAAATGTGGCAAGATGGAAAATACATTGAAGTTGGAGACTTAATAAATAAAGAAGAGTGGGATTCATCAAAAGTTGCAGAGTTTTGCGCTTATTTAAATAAATATTTAGGCAGTAGACAGCTTGACATTTTCTATAAGTTTTTATGAAAATTACTCTTGACATATTTAGAAATTTTTGTTAGTGTCGTTTTATTATGAGCGGAGAAGGATTATCAGTAAGTTTTAGAAGAACAAAGCAGACTACAAAGTCTAATCAGCAACTCCTTGAAGAGTTTCAAGACTTAGTTTATTCTAATAAGAAAATAATGTCGCACATGAAATGGTATGGCAAAGCTCATACCCTTGACATACTAGAACATGGTGACGACAATCGACAAAAGTTTGAGCAAGAATATGTTGCAATCAAAGACACCTTTCAATTTGAGATTAGTGTTTATGAATCTTGGTATGAAGATGCTGATGTTTATGAATCACACGAAAGAAAAGATAGTTTCGTTTCTCTTGCTAAAGAATTTGCACAGAATAATAATCTAATGTATTTCCCCCAAGGATTTCCTGCTGAATGGATAGAGGGAGAAATAATTGATGGAAAGAAAAATTGGAATCATTATGTTGTAAAACCCGATGATAAAAACATTGACAGAATTTGCGAAGTGTGGTATGACTATGGAATGCAAAAGTTAAAAAATGATTCCAAAGAACTTTGGTATCAAGCTAGAGATAAAATCAAACAATTAATGGAGAATAGACATGAGTGCGAATATGCAAAATAAAATGAATATAGTTCCTAGCAACGAACATGGCGAAGATTTTGAAATGACTAGCCATTTTGCTTGGCTTAAAGTCGGAGACTACTCTCTTCAGATCGTAGACGATGCTGATGAGTTAAGAGTAAGAGTTTACCCTTATGGTGATGAACATGAAGAAATTGATGCCATTTATGTTGCTAAATAAGCAATAGTATTGCCAAATAACTATCACATAAACCAATTAATATAATTCATCCCTGTTGTTATCGCTGACAAAATAACGCCAACCATAAATTTACAAAGCTTAAAACATTCATTATCACTTAACATAGCAAACAAATAACGACTTACAAGAAAAAAAAGATCACATGAAAACAAAAAAACTTAAAAATTGGGAAAGAAGGGAAAATGCCACTTTAAAGTCTAAAGAAATTCTTAAAGAAGTGAATGATTTTTTAGAAGATCACGATTACGGAGAACTTGTTTTTAGAATAGCACATGGAGACATCCTCATGGTAGAAAGAAGAACTCAGAAAAAATGGGGAGCAGTTCCAAGAAAATACAGAGAATATTATAAGGAAGAAGAGGTTTCAACATGAGTTTTATATCTTATATTGCAGTTGATTGGGACAAAGCAAACCCGATTTTACCACAAAAACCAATTCTAATGACGAAGACGGAAGCATATAAATTAAATAAACAATTACTTTTAAATGGTGAAAAGAAAAGGTATGTCAGAGAAGAGTTAGGTCTAAGTTTGAACAATACAAATAAAAAATAATATGAGCGTAAAAGATAGTCATCTAACAATTAGAAAAGATTTAGTCGAAGAGGGTTTGTCTGTACCTGTTTGGTTTCTCGATTACAAAGAAGATACTCATGTAGAAGATACTCCTACATTGAATATTGATTGCGATTATTGCACCGATGGCGAGGAATTAAATGATTATGGAGCAAACATTATAGTAAAGATTACTGATCCTAGCAGAAAAGATGAATACGGCAATCCTTGGAAAGAAAGATTAGCCTTTGCAATATCAGCAGATTTTAATTGGAACTAGATAGAAAGGTTATAGATATGGGTTACGATTTAACAAACGAAAAGAGCAATTATTTTAGATGGAATATTTGGGGTTGGGGAGAAGTTATTAATTTAGCTTTATCATACGATTGGCAACCTCAAGGAACTGAAATAGATAAGAATCGCTTTGAGAATTATGAAGAATATGAGTCTTTCAAAAAAGACTATGAAGGTTCTTATTTTGGTAATGATGGTCAAAGAGTTTGCGCAGAAGATGCCAAAGCATTTAGCGACGCTTTAGAGTCTTCACTCGATGACATTCCCGATGAAAGAGTGGAAGAAAGAGAGTCAACACCTATTGATGATAAATTTCTTAAAGAGAGGGCTAAGATTTGGAATCAAGAGCATTCTGCTTTAATGACTAGATTTTCGGGAAAGTCAAATAAAAAATATCTCAAAGATTTTATTACTTTCTTGAGGGAAGGAGCTTTTTACATATATTAATCATGTGGAATTACAGAATAATTAAGAACGAAACTGATGCGGGTGAGTCTGATCAATATGGCTTATTTGAAGTTTTTTACAACGAAAAAGGAGAAATATTCGGGCATGATAGCGAACCTTTAGTTCATGCAGATAGTATTGAGGAGATTATAAAATCATTAGAATTAATGATTTCTGATACTAAAAAACACTTGGAAGGAGAGAAAGAAATTTTAGAAATTAACAAAATAAAATTTAAACCGCTTTATGACGAAGAAACAACGGAAGATTTAAGTGGTTTGTTTGAAGATTTTTTAAACAATGAAGGAAAAGAAGAAAGTTACGAAAACAACTAAGTCTAAACCTAAAAGCAGAAATGGTAAAGGCGATTCTCCTAGAAACATATCGGAGCAATTCAAAAAAAATTACGAACAAATAAATTGGAAAAAGAAGTAAAGTAAATGTAATATATCTTATGAGTAAATTTTTATTTTTAGTTTTTATTTTGATGGGTTGTCAATCTTCTTATTTAAATTGCCATACTCACAAATGTAATGGCGAAGAAGTTTGCAGAGGAAAGTGTGAAACAAAATGCAAGGATTGCAAATGCGATGAACATTAAATTACATAATTTACTTAGATCAGATGCGGAAGCAAGAAAAGCTAAAGCACTAATGTCTCTTCACCTTCTAGATGACAAAGCGGTAGGGATAGGAGATCATTCTACTGAAGATTTTTATAACAATGCAAAAGAAGCATTGTCTGAATTAACTACTGCTGAAGACGAATTATCTACTTTAGATAAATATGTAAGTGGTGACTACGAAAATTGATGTGTAAATAAATATGTGGAATATTATTTTTGTATAGCTTTATGCACTTTTCTGACAATCTGTTTAATAGCAGACATGATAAGATAGAGACTGAATATTCACAAACTCTAAAAGACCATATATTATTAATTTCTGAAGAACTATCTCTTTTTACAACAAGAGATGAACTTATCCTAGTTCGTGATAGAATAGGATTCTGCTTAGAAGAATTATTATTTTGGATAGAGCGAAACAACTCTGAAAAATATGAGTATTCTTTAAAGTCTCTCCTTTCTTGGCTTTTAGAAAAGTACGAAGAAGGTTTTTAAAACATTGACACAGAATACTATTTATGTTATGTTCTAATTTATTATGAAAACAAAATATATATACAATGTTGAAGGGGAAATTATAGGGGAGAAGAGCGAAATATCAAAAGCAATAACAAAAGCGATGCAAGCCTCTATTGATAGCGTCGAAAGAAGAAATCCAATCAAAACACAAATTAAGTTTCAAGATTTATGTTTTGGCGAGGATGCCGAATTAGTTTCTAGGGGTCAAGAAAGAGTTGCGGAAGCATATAGAGATAAGTGGGGAGTGCCAATGGATGTGGAAAAAGGAGTTACAGACTCTATGGAGTTTTATAAACTTGATGATTCTTGTTTTTCTGATGTCAAATGGGTTTCTCCTAGTATAGAATTTCATTTTGAAGACAAGAAAATAAAATCAATAGAGTTGCAGAAAGGAGATACTATGAAATTTCTTTTTGCTTCAATTAATGTTGATGACTTTGAATGGGATGAAGAAGCATTAGCAACTATCCCTAAAACACAAGAACAATTAGAAATTAAAAAGTTTTTTGATTTACTTGATCACGATTCAGTTTTACAAACAGGTGGTGAAATGGTAATGTATAAGGTTTATCTAACTGAAGAATTAGGGGGAGGTTATGTTAGGGGTTATGTACCCGCTAGTGCTTCCTACAAAAGATTTGCAGAATTAAGTCGTCAACAAATCAACTCTAGTGACTTTAATAATATAAATAAGGAGCAGACTGAATATAAGTTAAATGTTTTAATGACTGCATTTAAGGTTATGGCTTTTGCATCCATACCTAAACTTGCACCAATTCCTGTTCCCAAAAAAGACAAGAAGACAAGGAAGAAAATAGGAAATAGAATTGGAAAGAAGCTAGATAAAGGGCAAATTTTTAGAGTCGTTCTTCTGCCCAAAATAATAAAACAATATTCCTACAAAGATAAATCTAAAGGAAAGGGCAATTCTCTTGAAAATGGAAGAGTTGGTCATTTAGTATATTATAAACATCAGAGGTTCGTGAACTTACAACACACATGGGATTTACGCCCACCAATACCCGACAAACATGGCAATCTTCCAAAAGTTGCCTATAAGGTTAGGATGCCAAAGATTGATACTGAATCAACAGAGAATCATCATCAAGCCTTAGAACTTTTAGAAGAAGTTTCTTGACAAAAAATATTATTTATGTTAAGGTTGCATTATGAATAAGAAATACGAAGTATATATATCAGAAGAACAAGGTGGATACATTGTTGTTAATGCCGATAACGAAGATCAAGCGGTAAATATTGCCGAAGACTTAGTAGGTCATTATGGTTGTGACAAACTTTTGTTTCCCGAAAACGAAGAGTTATTTAAATATTGTGGTAAACAGAAGCATGGAGAAACTAGTGTTAATGGAGCGAGGGAGATAAAATGAGTGAAATAAAAGAATTATGGGATTTGTCATGGTCAGATGGTTTTGCCTTGACATTTATATTAATGGGACTTTATACTTATAAAGTTTGGATAGATAATAAATTTAAAAAATGATCACTTTAATTAGGAGTTGGATTCATAAATTTATTCATAGAAAAAAAGTTGATGGTGCAATTAAAGATTGCATGATTAAAAACGAAAGGATATTAGAATTAATAGGGGATGATGCTGATTACGATGGTATGGGAGATTGGGGAAGATTCCCACCAATAAAAAAGAAAAAATGAAAATAGATTTAGGAATAAGAGGTAGTGTGGATGCAGTCAATCATATACTAATTAAAGTAAATGATGATTTTATTTTGCAAACTAAAGATAATTTATTTATTGCAGGAGAAGAAGGTAGAGATAAAACAGGAAAAGGTTTAGTTGAGCTATTAGAAACTTTATCCAAAGATCACGAAATATCTGTTCGTAAAAGTGTTGCCGAAGAAATTGAAAGAGAATTAAATTTAAATGGAGAAATAAGTAAATATGGCACATGATGAATTTAATAGTGGGGCAAGGCATGGATTCTGCATGGCTAAACTTGCAGTCAGAGATGTTGACAGGCAGATAGAATATCCCGATCATTACGAAAGAGATCAAAAAGAATTTTTGAAGTATCACATTCAAAAAGATTTATTGCACAAAATATATGAAGCAATCAACAAAATGATGGAAGAAGAAGTGCATGAAAACGATTATTAACAATGAGTGAAATAATGGATGATTATGATGCAGGGTTCAAAAAAGGTCAGCATGACCTTAATCGCATTGTGGCATTAAAGGAAGATTTAGCCTATGAGAAAGGCTTGCTTGATGGATATACCAAGTCAATCGTACTTATTAGGAATCTGCAAAGATCAGATCGTAGAAGTTTAGAAATTGCAGTAGTTAGGCAAATGCTAGAACAAGCAATGGAATTAATTGCAGAAAAAATAGATACAAACAACAATGAGTGAAATAATGGATGATTATGATGCAGGTTTTGTTGATGGTCAAAAACTTGTGCAAAAAGAATTAGATAAACTAAGAAATTTAAGAGCAGTTACTACTGAAGACATTAGAAAAGAAGAGTTATTAAATAATTGCATGAATAATCAAAAAGTTTTTGATGAAGATGGCAAATTTATTCCTTACTCTACGATAGTAAACACTATCGAAGAACATAAAACGTTATGCAAACATTATGCTGACAGGCAAATAAAAAGAGAGAGTAATAGCGAAGATTCCATTGACGTTATTGAAAAATTAAGAGAGGAAAAGAAAGCTGAAAGGGAAGCCTTAATTGATCAAATAGTGGAGTATAATATTAATAACGGAACAAAGGTTGTATTTCTTGAACCTAGAGATATGTACGATCATGCGATTCATGGATATAGCAGAGAAGGCAGAGTTATTTATTCGTACAATGAAATAATTCAATCTCATGTTGTCGATGATGGGATGACACATGAAGAAGCAATCGAATGGGTTGAGTTTAATACTTTTGGAACTTTTGACCACATGAGTAATGTGGATTGGATAAAAGATAATCCCCAAAAAAATCCTCCAATCTTCATGTACGAAGACTAGAATCTTAAAAAGTTTGCATTTTTTTCTTTTCTTTTTCTTGTAGTGCTTCATAATAGGACTATGGTAGTCAATTCCGACTGCCTTAACGAAAGGTTCTATGAACACATTATTACTGAAGATCATCGAGAATATAGTCGAAGAGTTAGAAAACAAACAAGATAAGACTATCCAAGATATAGAGTTAATCAATGAATTGTCAAATATAGCATTGAAAATCATTGATAATTAATAAAATTTTAAAAAATTCTTGACAATGTTAAAAAAATATGCGAAGGTCAAGGTATGCAAGTAATATCAAAAACAATAATCGGAACAATAGAATGGTCAGAAGGTAAGACTAAAAAAGAATTATCTAAACAAACATTTTGGTCTAGCTCAAAAGATTGTAGTGGACTTAGTGGTCTTGAAGTTAAGGCTTATACTTTTAATAACCATGTTGGTTGCACCGCAATTACAAGTCAAGGAAGGAGTCACAATAAGTTTTTTCAGATTCCTGTTGACAAAATCGAAGACTTCTGTCATGCTCTGATGGAAGCTAAGAAATTTATAGAGATCAGTAAAAATGAAAATGAATAAATACGAAGAAGCGCAAAAAATAGATAGTCTGTTTGAAGTTGAAAGTGGATTAGATACTCGCCTTTTTGAGTTGGCAGGTTATCCTCTCATTGAAGACATTGTAGAACAAATGTTTCAATTAAAAGATAAGATGAACAAGAGACTCAATGACAGAGCAAAACTCTTAGGTATAGGTGGAGAGTTTGGAATTGTTCCGCCCGATACATCTCATTTAAATAATGATGACTTTGGTGCATTCATCAGAGGTGAAATGACAAAAGAAGAAGTAGAACAAAAAAGAAAATAAAATTATGAATTACTTGACAAGATAAAAAATATTTGCTAAGGTACGAAAATGAGAGTAAGAAAAGTTTGGAATATTGAACCACAAAAAATGCTAGACTATGTTCTTGAGGCAGACAAGTCAAATGGTTTGCACAAAGAAGAAGATTATAGTCCCACATTTTATATTGGCAAGCCTTTAGAATATATTCGTGAAGTTTACGAACAATATAATGGTCTTGAATCTTTGACTGAAGAAGAACAAATAGAATATGGATATTATAGATTGGAGATGAGATGATGAGTGTTTGGGGTAAAAATTTATTCACAGGAGAAGATATAAATGATGAAGAAAGTTGGATTAAATATCTCACTACAATGATTGGATCAGTAAAAAATCAACTTGAACACGAATTAGATAGACCTGTTAGCTTTAGAGAAGCAATGGTAGAGATGAAATTAGAGCAAAAAATTATTGATGGACTTTCTGCTAGATATAATATTGATGATAATAGTAAATACGAACTACCAAAATTAAATGATGAATAAAGAAATTATAGGAGACGATTACCCAACTTACGAAGAGTCTGTAAACCTTAGTCTTGCAGAGCAAGCTAGAGTTAGAACGGAAGATATGGAAAAGTTGAGGGAAGAAGAAAAGGATGTGACTAAAAGCAATCTCGAAAGATTGATGCAAGAAAACTTTGAGCTTAAACATCGCTTGTCTTGTATTGAAGGTGATCTTGAAATTATTGAAAACCATATTTGTCGATATGACAAAGACTATATTTTCAAAAAACCAAGTCTCAATCCCGATGGTAGTGTTAATGCAGATGAAGCATGGCACAATATTACTAACATAGAAATTGCTTGCGATTTAAATAGTGATGAAGCACTAGAATGGACTAGTGATGTTAACAGAGTATGAACATTGATTATAAATTACTAGAAGAACAAAGGAATCACTTGTTATCTATCTTATGGCATGATGATAAGGGTGAAGGCATTCATGGAATACTTGACGAAGAAATAGGTTGGGGAATTATACATTTACTAGATGCTTTATTAGATGAACACGTTAAAACTAAGGAATAATATGGAAAAGAAATTTTATGAAGTAGAGTTTTCAAGTACAACTTATCGTACTTATGAAGTAGAAGCAGAATCTAAAGAAGAGGCAGAAGAGATTGCTAGTGACGATATGTACAATGATTGCGAGGTTGGTGAAGCATGGAAAGAGGGTGCAGACGTTACCGAAATAAAGGAATTAGATTAATGAAAAATTATGCAGTAGGAATTAAAGTATATAATACTTTTTATGTTGAAGCTGAATCAGAAGAGGAAGCTGAACAAAAGGTAAGAGAACTTAGTATTGAATCAACTCTTAGAGATTGTGATTTTAATATTGAATATGTAGATGAATATCAAGCGGGGGAAGAGTGTTGGAAGTTGACAGAAGAAGATTTGTGTGTTAAAGATGGGGATTACTCAATTTTTATTAAAAACAAATCAAATGAATAAAAAAGCTATGGAAGGTCTAAAACAAGAACAGGCAAATATTGATAGAATTTACGAAATTAAAAAAGAAATTCGTCATCTTGAAATAGAATTAGATTATATTGAGGATACCGATAGTTATAACTTTAAATATATAAGCTATTTGGAATCAAAGATAGATAACTTGTATGAGGAAATGGATAAATTAAATAAACAATGAGAATTAGTGCTAGACAATTAAGAGAAGGAGAGCCAACTATTGACGATATGCGTCGTGATTTGGCAGAAGCAGAAACAGATACTTTACTAGACAATGCCTCTGACATCACAGAATTGCTTTTAGATGGGTTTGTTGGGCTTAACGAAACTCCCGACATCGAAATAAAGGATGAGTGGAATCAAATCTTTGGAGAAGATTAAAAAAGTTTTAAAAAATTCTTGACAGGTTAAATATATTTTGTTAAGGTGACGATATGAATTTCAGAGAGGCAATAGAAATTGTATTAGATGAAGCAGAAG
>CEVB01043444.1_pt1 | contig 21501 bp, 30 predicted proteins | sample 531381 | NCBI WGS metagenome assembly CEVB01 (sample SAMEA2622763, study PRJEB7988) | marine metagenome | biome: marine biome (ENVO:00000447); feature: surface water layer (ENVO:00002042); material: "saline water (ENVO:00002010), including plankton (ENVO:xxxxxxxx)" | depth 5 m | reverse complement strand
TGTACTATACAGACTAATTTGCACATTCAATTACAATATTTTACTAGGTAAACAGTTTTGAGGACTCTAATTGGCAACATTGACCGAAAGACAACAGTTAGTTTTAGATTTTATAGAAGCTTTTATCAGGATAAAGGGGTACCCTCCTTGTTTAAGAGAGATTGCAGAAGGTTTAAACATGAAAAGTAGAAGTAACATCCATAGAATTGTTCACAGATTACAAAATGAGCGGTATGTCAGGATGATTCCTTTGCAATCTAGGACTCTGAAGGTGTTGAATCGTGGGTAATTTGTTAACTAGGGCAGAGGTAAAAAGGTATCTTAAGGTTATAGATACGTTACCTAGTGGGTCTCCGGAGATAGAAAAGGTGTGGCAGGTGTTACAAGCCCATAAGACAGAGACTTGTAGAGATTCTTTCTTACCTTTTGTACAAGAGATGTGGTCTGCGTTTATAGGAGGGTCACATCATAAGGTTATGGCAGATGCTTTTGAGAGAGTTGCTAACGGAGATTTGAAAAGGTTGATTATAAACATGCCGCCCCGGCACACAAAATCAGAATTTGCGAGTTATTTGTTTCCGGCGTGGTATTTAGGTAAGTATCCGGAGAAAAAAATTATTCAAACAGCGCACACAGCGGAGCTTGCAGTGGGATTTGGAAGAAAAGTTAGGAACCTTGTGAACTCTCCTGACTTCCAAAAGATATTTGATTTAAAATTATCGGCAGATTCAAAAGCGGCAGGTAGATGGAACACTGATAAAGGCGGTGATTATTTCGCTATTGGTGTCGGAGGAGCGGTCACTGGTAAAGGTGCTGATGTTTTGATAATAGATGACCCACATTCAGAGCAAGAAGCCATGATGGGCTCTCCACAGGTGTATGAAAGGGTGTATGAGTGGTATTCATCTGGCCCCCGACAACGTCTACAACCCGGAGGTTCGATAGTTGTCGTGATGACGCGGTGGTCAAAGAAAGATTTAACCGGGCAGATTATACAAAATTCGATTAAACGTGATTCAGATGAGTGGGAAGTGATAGAACTGCCTGCGATTATGCCGTCCGGCAAGCCTTTGTGGCCTGAATTTTGGAAAGCAGAAGAACTTGAATCAATTAAAGCAGAAATCCCCGTGTCCAAATGGGAAGCGCAGTACCAACAAAACCCCACCTCAGAGGAAGGAGCGATTATCAAGCGCGATATGTGGCAAACTTGGGAAAAAGACAACCCCCCACCTTGTGATTACATCATTCAGTCGTGGGATACCGCCTTTGAGAAGCATAATCGGGCAGATTACTCTGCCTGTACGACATGGGGTATATTTTATAAACCAAATGACAATGGTGATGAGGTAGCAAATCTAATTCTTCTGGATGCTTACAAGGATAGGATGGAGTTTCCAGAATTAAAGCAAACGGCGTATGAATTTTATGACCAATGGCAACCAGATACGTTGATTGTGGAGAAAAAAGCGGCAGGTGCCCCACTAATTTATGAAATGAGAAAGACAGGAATACCGATTTCTGAATATACACCTTCAAAAGGTTCAGATAAGATAGCTCGTATAAACGCTATTTCAGATTTATTTGCATCTGGTCTGGTATGGGCACCTGACAAACGATGGGCAGAAGAAGTTGTAGAAGAAGTGGCTTCATTTCCGAATGGAGACCACGACGACTTGGTAGACTCTACAAGTCAAGCATTACTCAGATTTAGACAGGGTGGTTTTATTAAGATTCCTACAGATGAACCAGAGTCAACTTTTTACAGAAGAAGGGCTAAGTACTACTAATGAGTATAGAAAAACCACTTGAACCGCTTGTTCCAGCGGAAATGGACATCGAAATCGAGATTAACCCAGAAGAGGAAGAAATCGAAGTTGAGGTTGAAGTAAAACCTGTAACCTTTGAAGAAAACCTCGCTGAGTCCATGGAAATGGGTGAACTTGAAGAAGTATCAGACGAGATACTTTCACATATTAAGACAGATATTGATTCTCGAAAGGAATGGGAAAGAACGTATTCTGATGGAATAAAACTTCTCGGACTAAAAATAGAAGAAAGAACAGAGCCATGGGACGGAGCCTGCGGCGTGTTCCATCCTGTATTGTCTGAGGCAGTTGTAAAGTTTCAGTCAGAAACTATATTATCTACCTTTCCTGCATCCGGTCCTGTGAAAACGCAGATAGTTGGAAAATTAAACGTGGAAAAGCAGGAAGCGGCGAATCGTGTTCAGGAGAGCATGAACTATGAGTTAACAGAAAAAATGCCAGAGTATAGAACGGAGCATGAAAGATTGCTTTGGTCTTTGCCGATTGCCGGTTCAGCTTTCAAGAAAGTGTACTTTGACCCAAGTTTAAACAGGCAAATATCAATGTTTGTGCCAGCAGAGGATTTGATTGTTCCTTACGGAGCTTCAGACCTAGAGTCTTCTCCTCGTATAACTCACAGGATGAAGAAGACAGAAAACGAACTGCGAAAGCTAATGTCCATGGGATTCTACATGGATATAGATTTACCTGACCCAGAGAAAAATCCAACAACAATTGAAAAAAGTCAAGACCAAGAGACTGGGTATTCGGCAGTTAAAGATGAAAGATACACCATTTTTGAGTGCCATTGCGAATTAGATTTAGCAGGGTTTGAAGATACAAAAGACGGCCAGAAAACACAAATAGCTCTACCTTATGTGGTTACAATGCTATCTACCGGAGAAATACTGGGTATCCGTAGAAATTATTTAGAAGAAGACCCAGTCAAAAAGAAAAGAATGCACTTTGTCCACTACACCTATGTTCCGGGCTTTGGATTTTATGGTTTCGGACTTATTCACTTAGTAGGTGGATTTGCAGAATCAGCAACGTCTATTCTACGACAGTTGGTAGACGCAGGAACCTTGTCTAATTTACCGGGCGGATTTAAGTCCAAAGACTTAAGAGTCAAAGGAGATGACACTCCAATCGCTCCGGGTGAATTTAGAGATGTCGATGTAACAGGAATTACGATAAAAGAATCTATCGTGCCCCTGCCGTACAAAGAACCTTCAGGCACCCTTTATAATTTGCTAAATCAGATTATTGAAGAGGGCAGAAGATTTGCATCAGTAGCCGACTTAAAAGTCGCAGATATGTCAGGGCAGACCCCTGTAGGCACTACTCTAGCAATCCTAGAGCGAACATTGAAAGTTATGTCAGCCGTGCAGGCGCGAGTGCATAATGCAATGCGAAAAGAGTTTAAACTTCTTTCAATAATTATCCGGGACTACACCCCACCAGTTTATAACTATGAGGTTGATGGACCGCAAATGGCAAAAATGTCTGACTATGATTTAGTGGAAGTTATACCCGTATCTGACCCCAATGCTTCAACAATGGCGCAAAGAGTGGTTCAGTATCAGGCCGCTTTACAGTTGGCTCAAGGAGCCCCAGATATTTATGACCTACCTTTGTTACATAGACAAATGCTAGAGGTTTTAGGAATCAAAGAGGTTCAAAAGATTGTTCCTTTAGAAGATGACTTTAAACCTATGGACCCTATATCAGAAAACATGAATTTACTGAAAAGCAAACCAACAAAAGCATTTCAATACCAAGACCATGAAGCCCATATAAAGACTCATATGAACATGGCTCAAGACCCGAAAATAAGGGAGATGGTCGGTCAAAGTCCAAATGCAGGAGCGATACAAGCGGCAGTGCAGGCGCATATCGCAGAGCACGTAGCTTTCCAATATAGAGTTGAAATAGAGAAGATGATGGGTGTTCCATTGCCTCCGGTAGATGAGAAGTTACCAGAGGATGTGGAAGTCGAGTTGTCCAGAGTGGTTGCTATGGCTTCTGACAAACTGTTACAGAAAGGACAGGCAGAGGCACAACAACAACAAGCACAACAACAAGCGCAAGACCCTGTTATTCAAATGCAAAAAGCCGAACTGGAGCTTAAACAAGCTAGATTCCAGCATGATAAAGCTATGGATGAAGCAGAGCTCAATCTTAAATCTCAAGAAGCGGTGGCAAAGGATGAAAGAGAAAACAAGCGAATCGACACTCAGGCAGAAATTGAAGGAGCAAAGATTGCGCTTGACAGTGTAGAGGCAGAGCAAAAAATGCAACAAGACAAGGAAAGGGAAGAGAAACAAGACTTTAAGGAGGGAGTAAGAATTGGACTTGAGAGAGCTGATATTGAGTCAAGCAAAGGAGGAGATTAAAAGAATCGGAGACTCTTTAATTCACAAACCTGTAGATAGAGAAGTTTACCTTCTAGGAGTTGGTGAAATAAAAGGGTTGCAACGTGTAATTAGGTTACTGGAGGATTTACCGGATGAGTGATAATTTAAAAATGCCTGAACCAAGAGGCTACAAAATTCTTATAGCTATACCAAAGCTAGATGATAAATTTGAGAACACAAAGATTATACGAGCTGACTCGCACAAAAAAGCAGAAGAGACGGCCTCTATAATCGGGTTAGTTACAAAAATTGGAGACCTAGCCTATAAGGATGAAGAAAAGTTTTTGACTGGACCATGGTGCAAGGAAGGTGATTTCATAATAATGAGAGCCTATACCGGAACTAGATTTTTGGTGCAAACAGAAGATGGTGAGCAGGAATTTAGATTAATTAACGATGACGCTGTAGAAGGTGTTGTCGCTGACCCACGAGGAATAACTCGCGCATAAAGGAGAAAAAATGTCAGAGCAAGAAAAAAACTACGAGATAGAAGAAGAAGTATCCGAAGAGGAGGTAGAGATAGTAGACGATACCCCAGAGGAGGATAAAGGCAAAAAACATCTGGGAGATGTTGATATACCGGAAGATGAAATTTCTACATACAGTGGGAATGTTCAAAAAAGAATCAATCAATTAAAACGTGCGTATCACGACGAAAGAAGAGATAAAGAGCGTTTTATGAGAGAGCAACAGGAGGCTATGAATTATGCACAAAAAGTTGCAGAACAAAACAAAGCTTTGCAAGAAAAACTATCTAAAGGTGAAACCGTTCTTCTTGAGAGTCACAAGAATAGAGTCGGGGCCGAACTCGCACAAGCGGAAAAAGAATACAAAGATGCTTATGAAGCGGGAGAGCCAGATAAAATGCTGGAGGCTCAGAAGAAATTAGCTAGGTTTACAGTTGAACAAAGAGAGGTAGAAACCTATGAACCTGTTCATCAAAAACCTTTACAAGAAACTCAAAATAGTGTACAACAACAAGTAGTACCTGACGAACGCACCCGTCAGTGGGTTACTGAAAATCGTTGGTTTGAGACCGACGCAGTTATGAGAGGTGCCGCCTTCGGAATTCACGATGAATTAATTAAGCGTGGGGTTCCTTCTGGTTCAGAAGAATATTATAGCCAGATAGATGCCCGTATGCGTGAAGAATTTCCAAACAAATTCGGGAAAAAGCCCGCCAACGTAGTTGCTCCAGCATCAAGAACGACTGGTTCTAATAAAGTTAGATTAACTAAAACTCAGGTATCCATTGCCAAACGTCTTGGAGTACCTATTGAAAAATATGCAGAACAAATTATGAAGGAGCAAGCTAATGGGTAATAGAAACAATCGTGAAAACCGTGAATCACAAACTCGTGAAATGAGCCAAACAAAATACAATATAAAAGATTTCAGTGATGACGTACTGCCAAACCCAACACCTAATGGTGATGACGAATTCTTATATGTAAGAACCTCTGTTATGGGGCAAGATGATGTAAGAAACGTTATGAAGAAAAGGTCACAAGGATACGTTCCTTGCAAAAAAGAAGACCATCCGGAAATCCCCTCATGGGGAAACACTGGAAATGAAGTTGAAATTGGTGGGTTAATGCTTCACAGGGCACCTAAAGGTTTGTTACAAGCTAAAAAAGAATATATAGCTAAGAAAACATCAGACCAGCAGGCCGCCGTGGACGCTAATCTATATAGACAAAATGACCCTCGTATGCCAATGTTTAGTGAAAAGAAATCAACCACTACCAAAGGCAGTAGAGGATAAATAACGGAGAAAAAGAATGGCTTATCCTACAGTAAGCAGTCCTTATGGACTAAAGCCGATTAACCTCGTTGGAGGCGTTCCGTTCGCGGGTTCTACCCGTATGTTACCAATTCAATATGACTACAGAACAGATATCTTTTACGGTGATTTTGTTAAATTGGTTCGTGGTAATGTTGAACATCAGGCGGTAACAAACGACGCTGACGACTCAGGAATGGTCGGTATCTTTTTGGGTTGCACTTACACAGACCCAGCAACAAAACAAAAACAATTTGCACAATATTATCCATCTGGAACAAAGGCCGGCGACATCATGGCTTATGTTTCTGATGACCCTGATGTTGTGTATAAAGCTGTGGTTTGTTCTACTGGAACGACCGTAGCTTCAGGTAACCATGCATTAGTTGGTCAAAACCAAAGAATGCTTAACAATGCAGGTAGCAGAAACACTGGAAACAGTGCAAACGCTGTCCACATTGGAAATACGCTAACAACAGCGGCATTTCCAGTAAGAATCATGGGAGTTGTTGATGACACTAAGAAGACTACATCCGTAACAGGAAGCTCTTCCTCTACAACAATCACTTGTACCGCGTTACCAAATGCTATTCCTCACGGAACCGATGTAGCGTATTTAGATTCAGGAGGGCAGGTTATTCAAACTGCTTCTTTTGTTTCAGTTGCGGCGGCGGCAGGAGCCACCTCTGTGACAATAAATTCAGCTATCGCTGTTCCGGGAAGTGTTACAGCAATTCCGGCAGATTCAACAATTTTATTCAGAGAGTATCCTGAAGTATTAGTTAAGTTGAATTTTGAAATTCATTCATATCAAGACGCAACAGCGGTATAAGGAGATTTTTAAATGGCTATTTCAAGAGCGCAATTACTTAAAGAACTCCTTCCGGGACTTAATGCTCTATATGGGCTTGAGTACGCAAAGTACGGCGAAGAGCACAAAGAATTTTTTGAAACAGAAACTTCCGAGCGTTCTTTCGAGGAGGAGACGAAACTATCCGGGTTTTCTGCGGCACCTGTTAAAAACGAAGGCGAAGCCATCGCGTTTGACAATGCTCAGGAAGCATACACTTCACGCTATAACCATGAGACAGTTGCTCTCGGTTTTTCGATTACAGAAGAAGCCATGGAGGACAACCTCTATGATTCTTTGTCTGCTCGTTACACCAAGGCTTTAGCTCGTGCTATGGCATACACTAAACAGGTCAAGGCGGCTAATATCCTTAATCAAGGATTTGACGCGGCATTTCCGGGCGGTGATGGTGTAGCATTATTTTCTACAGCTCACCCATTGGTATCAGGTGGTTCAAACTCAAACAGACCGGCAACTGCCACTGATTTGAATGAAACCTCTTTAGAGGCTCACGTTATTCAAATATCTAAGTGGACAGATGAAAGAGGACTGTTGATAGCGGCTAAACCTCGTAAGTTGATTATCCCGCCAGATTTAATGTTCGTGGCTACTCGTATATTACGAACAGACCTAAGAACTGGAACTGCTGACAACGATATCAACGCTCTTAGAACAACAGGAGCTATTCCAGAAGGTTATGCGGTTAACCACTACTTGACTGACGGAGACGCTTATTTCCTAACGACGGATATTCCAAACGGACTTAAGCACTTCATTCGTACACCTATGTCTACTTCCATGGAGGGAGATTTTGACACAGGTAACGTTCGTTATAAGGCTCGTGAAAGATATTCTTTCGGGTTCTCTGACCCATTGGGAATGTTTGGTTCACCCGGAGCGTAAACTTGATGAGGGGGGCTTTGCCCCCTTCGTTCTTTGAGAGAAGGCATGGATATATATTTTAAATTTTTAAATTCTTGTCAAGACCAATTAGCGCAAAACACAAAGCAAGCTATTGATATTAATTGTAGTGTTGCAAAGGCAATGGTTGAGCAATCACAAGCACCTTTTAATTGGATTCAAGAAGTAATTAAAAAGTAACTAGGGTTAATTAGTCATACATACTGACCTAGCAGACGTATTAGAGATTGTATGACGAGTGCTAATACACGGAGATAAAAATGGCAAGTACGACATTTTCAGGTCCAGTTAAATCTGGAACAATCAAAGACACAACAGGCACAACTGTAGGAACTGATGTAAATAACGTTGGTTTCGTATTAATGGCTCAGTCAGCAGTAATTGATATTACTGGCACAACAGCTACAACCACAGTTGGTGTTATTCCAGCAAACTCTAAAATCACAGAAGTTATGTTAAACATTGTGGAGGCTTCCAACTCTCCTTCAGCGGCTACGGTCTCAGTAGGATTTTCAGGAGCAACAACTGCTTTGTTAAATGGAACAAACGCTAAAGCATCTGCTTTGACATATAGCACAGGTATGGCTACAGCTTCCATTAATATAGGAACAAATGACCGTACAGTAATCGCTACATTCAATCCAATAGCCACAGCAACTGGAACAGAAGGCATTGCTGATGTGACTGTTAAATATCTACAGAACGTCAATCTAGATGTAACTGACTCATAAGGGGTAGGCTATGAATGACGACGTAAAAGCTGTCACTAAAAAAGAGACAGGTCAAGTTATTGATGGTCGAACCAGACTCCAAGGTATACAGTATGTTCATGGCGCTAGTGCTGACCTCACGTTTAGTAATGGGGCTACCTCTACAGGAACAACTTTATTACAAATAACAGCACCTAGTGCAATAGGAGTACAGGGAGTGACTATTCCTCAAAACGGAATTGTATTTGCGGATGGTATCCATATGACAAATGGAAACACTGCCGCAGTTACTAGCGTGACATTGTTCTACGAAGGCGGTGGAGAAGCTTAACCTAAACTTTTTTGGAAAAATAATGGTTGCGAAAAGAAAAGGAATGGGAATCAAGACTTCGGTAAAGTCAGGAAATTTTCGTTCTACAAAAAGTGGCGCGGGCATGACAAAAAAAGGTGTAGCCGCATATCGCAAAGCAAACCCCGGTTCTAAATTAAAAACTGCTGTAACAGGTAAAGTCAAAAAAGGTTCTAAAGATGCAAAGAGACGCAAGTCGTTTTGTGCAAGGTCAGCAGGGCAAATGAAAAAATTTCCCAAAGCGGCTAAAAATCCAAACAGTCGTTTACGACAAGCTAGAAGAAGGTGGAAATGCTAATGGAAAAAGAGGAAATACAAAAAATATTTAACAATAAGAAACAAGGTAGTCCAAGAAAACGTAGAGGAAGAAAACCTGTGGAGATTGAAAGCAAAGTTGCCGTTCAAGGTAACGAAATAAAGCATCTTCATTCTGACGTAGAAGAGATGAAAAAAGATATAGAAGAAATCAAAAAATCTTTGGCTGACATACACAAAGTTTTATCGGAAGCTAAAGGAGGATGGAAAACTTTAATGTGGGCGGCAGGTGCGGGTAGCGCTGTGACCGCTTTTATTATTATGATTCAACAAATATTTTGGGGTAAATAAAATGAAATCTAGTAGCTATGCGGCTTTCTCAGGAGTCAAAGACAAAAGTACAAGAAGAGCGACTGATACAGATGACTTGTCATTTGCAAAAGCGTTTAAACATTTTAAAGACGATGGTAGAAAAACATTTACATGGCGAGGTAAAAAATATTCTACAAAGACAAAAGCAGAAGAAGCTAGAAGAAAACCAGTCATGGGTAGTGCAAAAAACATAGACCCCAAGGCTTTAAGAAGTTCTGGCAGACCTAGAAAACCTGTGTTGGGTAGTTCTAAAAATATACCTAAATCAGCTTTAAAACCTGTAGAAAAAAAACCTGAAAAGAAAGCAAGAGTTTTAAAAACAGTTGTAAGACCTCTACCAAAAATGGGTAGCCAAAAAAATATAAGAGGCACCAAGGGCGAAGGAGGGACTAAAGAAGTTGGAAAATTGCGCTCTAAAAGACTTGAGTCTAAGATGGGAAGCGGCAAAAATATTAGAAATACAAGAGGCACGGGAGCAATGTTCCAAGATGCAAGGAGGAGCGACTTCAGAACAACTGGTCAAATGCTAAAAGATTTAGACTTCAAAGATGCTTTTAAGGATGCTATGAAAAGAGGAAAACTTAGGTTTTCTCAAGGCGGTGCTGTAAAAAAAGCAGATGGTATAGCAATTAAAGGTAAGACAAAGTGTAAGATGAGATAAAGGAGGTTTAGGGTGGCATATTTAATTAGTAACATTCCATATACAAAAGTTTGGATTAGAAAAGAGTTTACACATGGACATCAGAAATATCACGGAGAGTTTATACACGGACTGGCGGTTGCTGTCACGACAATGCCGGACAGATGCCTTAGTTTCCAAATTATATTTACAGGATGTGAAGAAGAGGAAGGCGAAAGTAATCCGCACGGAGGTGCCATGTGGGCAAGAATGCCTATCACAGCCTTATGTGGGGACATCCCATTGGATGAATGGCCGGAAAGAATGGAGACCCACCTCGCACAGCCGTGGGACTGTCCATCACACACTCACTCAATCATATCATTCAACAGATGTAAACCAAGCCCGTGGTTATGCAAAATTGACGGGGGGTTCCACACATCGAGATATCTCTTTACTGTGGACTTCACCGAAAGCGAAATCGCAGACTGTCCAGCCCAGCACAAACAGAGTCACGTTATGGTGCTGACAGATGGACCTTGGGCCGGAAACATGGTTGCTCTTCCCAACAACAGAGTCAGAGTTACAAGCCCTGCTCTTTGGGTTACGGGTGAAGGAGCGCCTGATTTTAGACCAAGTCAACATACACATTGTGCCGAGCAAGACGACTCGTACATGGACCCAGAGGTAACATTTAACAACCTATACAAAGGAGATGAAGATGGCTAAGATGCCTATGAGTAGAGACCCAAAAACAGGAAAAATGATTCCTACATTTGCTATGGACGGCAAAGGTAAAATGGCCAAAGGAGGAACGGTTAAAATGCGTGGCGGAGGCAGGGCTTCCAAAGGCGGTACAAAAGGCGGAGCCGTTAGCAAAGGAGGTGCTGTTAAAAAGATGATGGGCGGCGGCATGGCTAAAGGCGGCACAAAAGGCGGTGCAGTAATGGCTAAAGGCGGAACAGTAAAAATGCGCGGCGGCGGTATGGCTAAAGGTTACAACATTGGCGGCGCTATAGACGGAATAAAAAGCAAGAAAACTGCCAAAGGAATGGCCAAAGGCGGTGCAGTTAAAATGCGTGGCGGTGGTATGGCTTCCAAAGGTGGTACAAAGGGTGGCGCTCGTGGAGGAAGAGTATCTGCTAGGGCTGACGGTGTAGCTAGAAAAGGTAGAACAAAGGGCAGGATGGTTTAAACATGAGTGCAGAAGCAATCAACCAACTTTATATTGATGTATATGGAAGACCAGCTTCGCAGGAAGAAATATCTTATCATGCCAATCGTTTTGGTTCTGAGCTAGACGAAATAGAAAGTCAAGCCTTACGAGGAGAGATGACTTCTGTTCCGGGTTATACCCCAAGATTGACAGAGTTTACTGAAGCACAAAAAAAAGTAACGGCGGAGGCGGGTGACGATGGGACTCCACCCTCCCAACCTCCAGACGCGCCCGCTGAAGCCTCTGACCCTGTTTATCAAACATATAGACAAGTTTTGGCAAGAGACCCTGAGCAAGCTGGATTAGATTATTACAGAAATGTAAGACCAGATTTAATTAGAGACCCAAGAGCTTTTAGACAAGCCGCAATCCAAGGAGGGGAATTCGGAGGCAGGTTAAGAGATTTGTATAGACAAAACATGGGATATGACCCATCTCAACAATCTTTTCAACAATTAATGTCATCAGGCACAAACCTTAATCCTTACGAATTAAGAGGAGCGATAGCTAGACAAAATATAGCTATGAGACCCAGATACGCTGACTATGGATACAATCCATACTCTCAAAACTTTATGAATCAGTACCAACCTCAACCCATGCAGTATCAACCTCCTGCACCGCCAATGCCATATCAACCTTTTGGAATCGGTGGCAAAGGAGGACAGCCAATGCGACAACCTGCCCCAATGGGAGGTGGCAAAGGAGGAGGGCCGGGTGGTACAATAGGAATGGGAACCGCATCAGCGGGAATAGGTGGAAAAAGATAAAGGAGAGTCAAATGTCTGTTAAGAAAAAAACGACTAAGAAAAAAAAGGGTGCAACTCCAACGAATCCAGCTTTATACGCTAGAGTCAAAGCTGAAGCAAAGCGTAAATTTGATGTTTACCCATCAGCTTATGCTAATGGTTGGTTAGTCAAAACGTATAAGGCACGGGGTGGAGGATATAGATAGTGTCTCTTAAAGAATGGTTTGGTAAAGGTAAAAAAGGTGACTGGGTTGATATAGGTGCGCCTAAAAAAAAAGGAAAATACCAAGCCTGTGGACGCAAATCAACGAAGACCAGCAAACGTGGTTATCCGAAATGCGTCCCAAGAGCAAAAGCAAAAACAATGACATCTTCACAAATAAAATCAGCAGTTCAGAGAAAAAGAGCGGCTGGGAATCCGGGAGGTAAACCAACAAATGTTAAAACCATCCTCAAAGCCAAGAATACCAAGAAAAAAAGGACAACCCGCAAGGTCTAAAAAACACTCCGATTTATATACGGATGAAAACCCAAAGGGTACAATAAAAGGATTAAAGTTTGCGACAAAAGAAGATGCAGTAAGAAGTATAAGCAAGATTAGAAATAGTGGTAGGTCTAAAGCTCACAAGATACAAGCCGCTATAGCAATGGAACAAAGAGCCAGAGTCATGGGTAAAAGAGATGCCGCTGGAGTGTATAGAAAATATATAAATAGTGTTAAAAAGAAATGACTACAACAGGTACAACAAGTTTTACACCAGATGTTAACGAGATAATAGAAGAAGCCTTTGAAAGATGTGGGGTAGAAGCTAGAACCGGTTATCATTTTAGAACAGCTAGAAGGTCGCTTAATTTATTAACAATTGAATGGGCAAATCGCGGTGTAAACTTATGGACTATAGAAGAGGGCTCAGTGTCATTAAGCCCCGGTACCATCTCTTACAACTTACCATCAGACACGATAGATTTATTAGAGCATGTAATTAGAACTGGGACAGGTTCTACTCAACAAGATTTAAGCGTAACTAGAATAAGTGTATCTACATACGCAACCATTCCCAATAAAAACGCAACCGGCAGGCCAATACAAGTTTATATAGATAGAAGGTCAGGAGCAACAGAACCATCTGGCAGTGTTCCTCCACAAATTAATTTATATCCAGCGCCTGATTCCTCCGAAGATTACACATTTGTATATTGGAGACTAAAAAGAATTGATGACGCTGGCAACGGAGTAAATACGCAAGCTATTCCATTTAGGTTTTATAACTGTTTAATCTCTGGATTAGCGTACTATTTATCTGTTAAAATACCGGGAGCAGAAGGAAGAGTTGCACCTTTAAAGCAAGACTATGAAGAACAATGGAAACTTGCTTCAGAGGAGGACAGAGAAAAAGCTTCTATTAGGGTCGTCCCTACTAGTTCATTCTCTGCGAGGTAGATGGGCAGAGCTTATGCTTCTGGTAAACACGCTATTGCAGAATGCGATAGGTGCGGATTTCGTTTTAAATTAAAACAGTTAAGGCAGTTAACGATTAAAACAAAAAAGGTAAATATTCTTGTTTGCCCTGATTGTTTTGAACCAGACCAGCCTCAACTGCAAGTTGGGATGAAACCTATTGACGACCCACAAGCTTTAAGGAATCCAAGGCCAGATTTAAATGCCAATCCTTTATCAAAAGCCAGAAACACTCAATTTGGTTTTAATCCAGTTGGATTACAAGACCCTTTTAGTCTTGGGTATCCTAATAATTTAGTTGCAGATGGAAATGTAGGTAACGTAACAGTTACCACGGAATAGGAGAAGTTATGAAAATTATAAAACAACCAAAAAGTGTTCCGGTACCGCAATCTAGCGGATATCCTAACGATGTTAGAAAAACACAAACACTAAAAACTAGAGGGACAGGAGCCGCTACAAGAGGTTTAAATTACTCTTCTGGCGCTATAGATGTATCTCATTCTTTGAGTTACAGATTTTTACCAAGTCTAAAAAAAGCTGTTTCTAACGGGTCAAAGGGTAAATGAATTACACTGAGCTTTTCGAGACAATAAAAGGATATTGCGAAAACGATTTTCCTGATACTTCTTTTGCTGACACAAGTGGTTCAACGGCCACATTTACCAGTCAAGAACAAATCAATACTTTTATTCGACAAGCTGAAAGAAGAATATTTAATGCTGTACAGATTCTTGACTTAAGAAAAAATGTAACAGGTAACATAACATCTGGTAATCAATACCTGACGGTTCCGTCAGACTGGTTAGCTAATTTTTCTGTAGCTGTAATTGATTCTACAGGAGCATATTCTTATCTTTTAAATAAGGACGTTAACTTCATTAGAGAATCTTTTCCAGACCCAACAGCGACTGGAAAACCTACTCATTATGCACTGTTTGATAACAATTCATATATATTAGGGCCAACTCCAAATCAAAACTATACAGCGGAATTACATTATTACTACTATCCAGAATCAATTGTTACAGCGAACACATCATGGCTAGGAGATAATTATGATTCAGTTCTTTTGTATGGTTCTTTGCTAGAGGCTCAGGTATTTATGAAAGGTGAGCCAGATGTATATAACGTTTATAAAGAAAGATATGCAGAATCCTTGGCTGGTCTTAAGCAATTAAGTGAAGGTAAAAACAGACAAGATATGTACAGAAACGAACAAGCGAGGTATCCAGTAAGATGATTGGGAATGGTACATCAGTATTGTTAGGTGGCGGGGTAAAAGTTATGACAACCTCTGGCAGAGGATTTACACCAGAAGAAGTTGCAGAAAGAGCTTTAGATAAAATAATAGCTGTTGGAAGTAACTCGCATCCAGCGGTTAGAGCGCAAGCTGAGGCTTTTAAGAAAGATATCAAGAAAGTTTTAGTTACATATATGAAAGAAATGGTGAGAAGTCACAATGTGACTCTGACCCATAGATTCAGGGAGATGGGACACTCTGAATTAATTAAACTATTAGAGGAGTAGAAAATGGCAATTACACAAGCAATGTGTACATCTTTTAAAACCCAAGCATTATTAGGGGTGCATGATTTTAGACCTGATGCTTCAGCTACCTCAGATGTGTTTAAACTTGCTTTGTACTCAGCGGGAGCAACATTGAGCGCTGGTACGACTAGTTTTACAACATCTGGAGAATCAGTAGGCAGTAATTATACCAGTGGAGGCTCTGCTTTAGAAAACTTAGGAGTTACTACTGGAACTTCATCTGGTTTTGTTGATTTTAGTGATTTAACATTTAGCAATGTCACTGTTAATGCGGCTGGTTGTTTAATATATAACAGCACTCCCTCCACAACTGACAACACAGGAGCGACTTTAACTAATCCTTCTGTTTGTGTGCTAGATTTTGGAGGCAACAAACAAGCTACAGCAGGCGATTTTACAATCATATTTCCAGCAAATACAAGTGCGGCGGCTATTATTAGGATAGCTTAATGGCTTCAGTATCTGCTAATGTAAAAAGAAACCTCGAAGGCTGGGGCAGAAGTTCTTGGAGTTCAGGGGCTTGGAATAGAGCAATTACAGGTACGTTAGATGTAAGTGGCTCTGTAGGTTCTATTGAAGTATTTACACCAGATGCAGTAGTTGATGTAACAGGTTTATCTACAACAGGAACAGTTGGTAATGTCAATGTTCCACAGGCAACTATTAATGCAGTCGGCTTAGAAGCAAACGCAAACTTAGGCTCCATAGAAGTATTTTTACCGGATGTAACTGTATTTGCAACAGGAGTTGGTTCGACTGGAAGTATAGGCACAACAACAATGTGGGGACTTGTAGACACAAGTCAAACCCCAAATTGGGAAGAAATTAAAGAAGCGGCATAGGAGATAAAATGGCTTCATCATATTCTACAGACTTAAAAATTCAACTCATGGCTACTGGAGAGAACTCCGGCACATGGGGAACAATTACAAATACAAATTTAGGGACTACTTTAGAAGAGGCTATCTGTAGGTCAGTCGATGTTGCTTTTTCTGGAGGTGATGTTACATTAACAGCATCAAATTCAAACGGAACCCAGTCTTTTCGTAACTTACGTTTAAACTTAACTGGTACAGGTTCTGCTGGAATATCTTTAATAGTTCCTGATATTGAAAAGAACTACATAATTAACAACGGGCTTTCCACAGATGTAGATGTAAAAAATTCTAGCGGTGGAAATGTAACTGTTAAAGCTGGTAAAACAAATCTTGTATACAGCACAGGCTCAGGTGTAGTAGATGTAGTAAATAGTTTATCCACATTAGTTGTTGAGGGAGCTACTACATTTAGCGGTGGAGTTTCAGCGGCTTCTGTTGTGAACATTGGAGGAGCGATAAGTGGAGCTTCTACATTAAAAGTAGATGGGACAGCCACATTTACATCTAAAGTAGATATGCAAGGACAGGTAGACGTAGGAAACGCAACTGCCGACGTAGCCACAATAAATTCTCAAGTAGAGTTTAATAATAATTTAAGAGAGCAGACATTGGTAAGCACAGCGTCTGCAAGTGGCACGATAGCTTTGAGTTTATTAGACACATCAATATTATTTAATACTTCCTCAGCCGCCGCAAACTTTCAGTTAAATATTCGAGGAAATGATTCAACTGCGGTAGCTGATATTTTAGCTACGGGAGAAACAACGACTTGTGCGTTTATGAACACAAACGGAGCTTCTGCATACTATGCTACAAGTATTCAAATAGATGGCACAACAGCTTCTCCGATATATTGGCAAGGAGGTAGTAAACCAGATTCAGGTAATACAAGTGCGATAGATAGTTACTTGATAAGTATTACAAGAACTGCTGGAACTGCAACATACACAACAATCGCTTCATTAACTCAGTTTGGATTGGATAATTATTAATGCCTATCATCAGCATATTAGGAGGAATATCATCTAGAGCAATGGGTCGAAGTGGCGGCGGAGGACCAGCCATATTTACCATAGGAGCCACTACTTACAATTTAGGTAGTGGAGATGTTTATAATTTTGCTGATGACACACTAAGAACAGCCACAATGCAAAATACAGGTTCTATGCTTGTAAAAATGTGGGGCGGAGGTGGCGGCGGAGGCTCTCTTTATGGAGGAGCAGGAGGGTTTTCATCAGGGATGATAACTTTTGTATCAGGAACTGTGTTTACAATTCGTTCTGGTGGAGGTGGGCAAACAGGAAATAATGGTGGAGGCGCTCCCGGTGGAGGGAGCACTATTCCTTCTGCTTTAAGAGGTGCTGGAGGTGGTTATTCAGGTATATTTATTTCAAGCGTAGCTTTTGCAAATGCAGTTATGTTAGCTGGCGGTGGCGGAGGTTCAGGTAATCCATCTACAGGAAATCTTTATTATGGAGGTTCTGGAGGAGGTGAAAGTGGCCGTGCGGCGGCAGGAGGAACTGATGGTGGAGGCCAAACTCAAGGAGGCACTGGCGGCACTGGAGGAGTTGACGGTTCTCAGTTACAAGGAGGGTCAGGAGCTTTAACCGGTGGTGGAGGTGGGTATTACGGAGGTGGCGGAGGTGGAGACCGAGGCTCTTTTGCTCCGGGAGGCGGAGGAGGGTCAGGTTTTATAAATTCTCCTTTTGTTAGTGATGGAGTTACAGCACCAGCAAGTGGCACAGGAGAAGAAAATGGAACTCCACATCAAAGTGATGACCCGATAAGAGGTGGCTCTGGACAAGGTGGGACTCCGGCAGGAGCGAACGGCACAAACGGTAGAATATACATATATTGGGAATAACATTGACTTATATATTTGAGATATTAGAAAACGGTAAGGCGATAGGTGAAATTGCAGTAAAACCAAAAGGTAATACGCAAAGCAGAGCAGAGGAAGTTGCTAAAAAATATGTTAAGCCAAGCCAAACATTAAGACAGAAAGTATAGGAGATTCAGATGGCTTCATCAGCATCACCAGATTTAAAAATTGAAATAATGGTTGACGGTGAAAACATCGGCGACTGGGGAGATAAGACAAATACAAATTTAAGAGGTATAGAAGAGGCTATATGTCAGACAAACAATGTGACATTTGCAGGCACCGCAACTGTGGCTTTATCTATTACAGATTTTTCTGACCCTCCTCAAATCGGCAGAGGTTTTCGTTTAAATCTAACTGGCACAGGCACAGCGGGGCAGATACTTCAAGTACCTGATATACAAAAAAGCTACATCATCAATAACGGATTAGCAGTAGATACGACTGTTAAAAACTCCACATCATCGCCAACCGTATTAGTCCCAGCAGGTAAATCAGCGTTTGTATACAGTTTAAACTCCGCAGGGGTGACAAATGCAATAAATACATTTACAAGCTCTAATGTTGTAGGCACATTTGAGATTAGTGGCAATGCATCTGTTGGAGGAACTTTAAATATAGGGACCGCTACCACATCTAAAAATATATCTGCTGATGGAAGTTTAAATGTTAGCGGTGATTTTTCAGCAGGAGGAACCACGAATCTTTCTACTGCGGTTGTGACGGGAACCCTTAGTGTAGGCAGTAGCGCCTCTGTAAGTGGAACATTTGATGTAGGAGGCAATACCTCAGTAGGTGGTACATTTAATGTCACTGGTAGTGCAGGACTTAGTGGCAATGTTAATATAGGTAATGCTACAGCAGATACTGTTGTTGTAGGAGGGGTTCTCACGGCAAATGCTAGCGCTAATTTTACTGGCAATGTAGGAGTAGGCGGCACACATACAGTCACAGGTTATTACAAAAACTCTTCTGGAAATTTAATTATAGAACCCACTTCATATATTGCAGAAATTAGAGGAGGAGGCTCCACCGACGGAGCAATTCAGCTTAACTGTAGAGTCAATTCACATGGTCAAAGAATAAAGGCACAGCCACATAGTGAGGCAGTTGACAACACTATGCTCTTACCAAAAAGCGCTGACTCAACATTGGTGTCAGAGCTTGCTACACAAACATTAGTAAATAAAACATTTGATGATGTAACGCTAGGAACAGGCACAGCAGATATATCAACAATGGTTAGTCAGGTTGCTTTTCAAAACAATCTTAGAGAAAGAACTTCTATATCCACTACAAGTGCTACTGGCACAATTAACTTTGATATATTAAGTCACAATGTTGAACTTAGAACAAACGATGCGGCGGCTAACTTTGAACTTAATTTTAGAGGAAATGCTAGCACCGCTTTTTCTGCAACTGTAGCAGTAGGTCAAACAACATCATTTGCTTTTGAGTCAAGTATGGGTAGCACAGCCTACTATCTAACAGCTATAAAAATAGATGGAGCCACGGCTTCACCTGTTCACTGGCAAGGAGGCACTACTGCACCATCAGAAGGTAATGCCGCTGGCATAGATAGTTATTTAGTAAACATAACTAGAGGAGCAGATGGGGGTAGCGGCACAGCACAGTATACTTGCCTAGCTTCTCAAACTCAGTTTGGAAAGGTCACTTACTAATGCCGATAAAAGGGATATTAGGAGGAGCCGGAGTAAAACCACTGGGCTATGGTTTAGGTGCCGCAGAAGAAGCAACAGACCCTAACTTTAACGAAACTATATTACTTCTTCATGCAGATGGTTCTGAAGGTGAAGGAAATACTTCAAACTTAGGTGACCCAAACTACAAAGCATTTAGAGATAACTCTACATCAGCTCATAATATTGCTGTTGAAGGTGGTGCTTATGGTAATGACTTTAGCCCATATTATTATGCTGATGGGTACTGGAGTAGATATTCTCAGGCTCTTTCATCTAGCGATAGTCATGGTACTGGTATTACATTAGGCACTAATAATTTTACAATAGGTATGTTTGTTTACCCTCTTGGATGTAATAACGTAATAGGACAGGCTTTAAATTCCGGAGGTAATAGTAGAACTACTTTATATGCAGATACAGGCGCAACAAGTGTTATTCTTGCTCACAATCAATTACTAGTAGATGCAGGTACTACATGGACTATAACAATAAACTTTACAACAGCTATTGCTCTTAATCAATGGCAGTGGATTCAAGTTGATAGAACAGGAAGTACATTTAGAGTAAGTATTAATGGTAGTTATGTTGACGGTGGCGGTGCTACAAGTTCAGGAACTATCCCTGCTATAAATACAGGGACATTTGGAGTAAGAGCAGGGCAAGATAATTATTTTGGATATTATAATAATTTTATTTTAATTAATGGTGCTAATAGAGGGTCAATTGCTACTCCTACGTCTCCTTTAACTGCTGATAGTGATACAGCACTTCTTTTGCATCAAAGTAATAGACTTGTAAATAACGGCAATACTTCAGTTACTTTAACATCTGGAGGCGATAATAAAATATCTACCAACACGCCATTTACACAAAGTAAAACTGCGAATGTAGGTTCTGGATATTTTGATGGTACTGGAGATTATTTAAATATTCCAACCTCTACCGATTTAGATTTTGGTACAGGAGATTTTACATTAGAGTTTTGGATTTATCCAAATGAAGCATTAGGTTTTCATATCTTCTTATCAGCCCCACAAAACACATCTACACAACTAGGTTATGATACAGGTAATGGCCCTAGATATTTGTATTTTTATAATGGAGCTAATGTAATAACAGGCACAGGTGCTGGTTCTTTAGTAAAGGATGTATGGAATCATGTAGCTTTAGTTAGAGAGGGAACTACTGTTTCTCTATTTTCTAATGGGAATAGAGTAGGTACAGCTACTCATAATAGTAATGTTAGTTTTTCTAATTTAGATATTGGCAGATACCATGCTGGTGGTTATGACATGAATAGTTATATGTCAGATATTAGAGCAGTTAAAGGGTCGGCAGTATATGACCCCTCTGGCACTACATACACAATTCCAACAACAACATTAGCATCTACTGGTTCAGAAACTAAACTACTTACATGCCAATACTCAGGAGCAGTTCGTAACGTAGGGTTTGTAGATGACTCTAAATACAATAATCTTATCGTTGCTGATGGCGGCGCATCATTAGGTACATTCAGCCCGTTTAGTTTAGAAGATGGGTATTGGTCTGTTTATTTTGATGGCGTTGATGATGAATTAAATTTAACAAATACAGCTACAATTGGTACTGGCAATTTTACAATGGAAATGTGGGTATATCCTCAAAACAACAGTAACTCATGTTTGATTGATAGTAGGTCAGCTAATGGAGCTACTGATGGAATTATATTTAAACTAAATGGCGGTAAGTTTCAAATATCAGGTTTAAATGGTACAACAGATATTCCTTTAAATGAATGGACTCATTTAGCTGTAGTTCGTGAGGGTACAGGAACAAATGAAACTAAAATGTATGTTAATGGTGCATTAGAAAAAACAATTTCATTTAGTTTAAATTTATCAAGTACATTTTTTGGAGTAGGTGTATTTAATGATGGCGGTAATTCAGGGCCTTATAAAGGTTATATTTCAAACCTAAGAGTTGTAAATGATACAGTTTAT
>CEVB01040539.1_pt1 | contig 21705 bp, 18 predicted proteins | sample 531381 | NCBI WGS metagenome assembly CEVB01 (sample SAMEA2622763, study PRJEB7988) | marine metagenome | biome: marine biome (ENVO:00000447); feature: surface water layer (ENVO:00002042); material: "saline water (ENVO:00002010), including plankton (ENVO:xxxxxxxx)" | depth 5 m | reverse complement strand
AATCATATGCTTATGCAATGTGAAGACTTGTTGTCATGTGTTGAACCGTCTGCTAATAAACCTATTAACGTGTGTTTGATATCTGCTACAGATCGTGAGGCTCATTATATGCGTCCACTTCTAGAAGGTCAGATACGTAAACGGTTGCCAGGTTTGGTAGATATTCATGGGTTTATGAAACTGCAACGTGATAAAGAAGGCGAGCTTCGTCAGCTTTTATACTTTGAACCTACTGATTTGATTGATGCTAAGTGTCGTTTGTGGCAAATTGCAGAATCATATCCTAAGGGCTATATTGTAGACCCTACGATAGAAAAAATAATAAAAGATCTCAACAAATAAGAGAAAAGGAGAGGTAAAATATGCCTTCATTTAGTAATTTGCGTGCAGGTGCACAGGAACGGTGGGCTCCCGAAGAGGGTGGCGAATACACTGTTGTTGTTGTAGAGGTGCGCAACGGAGAAACAAAGAACGGATACCCATCCGTGAATCTGTGGCTAGAAGTCATAGATGGACAAGATAGTGGAGAGCGTTTCTGGGATGGAACGTATTTCTCAGCTAATAGTAGAGCTAATGCTATGGCATTCGCGAAGCTAGAAGCTGCGTCTTCTTTGCTTAACGAAGCTTTCTGGGCTCAAGATCCAGATGGCGCTGAGATAGAACGTAACCTTATGGGTGCTAAGCTCAAAGTACGTACTACGTTTGAAGAGAATAAGGACGGCGGTGACCCTTGGTTACGTTGTACTTATGTAGCTACCAGCAATGAGGTAGAAGACTTTTAATAGGGAGGGACTATGAATCCGGATGTAGCTATTTCCATAGCTAACCAAGCCAACGCTAGGGTACTAAGAAAAGAATTGCATCCGGCTCAGGTCCTTACCCATTTTGGCCACAGCCCTGAGATAATCGGTAGGTTGCGGTTAAGTTATTTGTCCCCGTTTAGGGACGACACCAACCCTTCGCTCGATGTGTTCAGGAGTAGGTCGCACGAGTGGAGGGTTGGTGATTTTGCTGAAGGCTGGCAAGGTTCTTCTATTGATTTGATTCAACGGTTTGAACCTGCGTGGTCTAATGATCAGGCTATTGATTTGGCCCGTGTCTTGTACGCTAATCAGTTAGCTTCTGGTGTTGATTATGATACTGATGCTGCTATGAATCAGCGTGAGTTTCGTTGGCCTAACCCTAACCATGACAATAAGTCAGCTAATGTTTGGCATTATTATTATTCTCAGAACCATCCATGTCTTCCACCTGTTGGGTATCTTCGCACTCATTTTGATATTCATGTTATGGCTAATGAAATGGTGTGGGTTCCTTATTACGATATAGATAATAAGATTATCGGTTATAAAACGTTGTCGCGTAGTGGCGGTAAGCGAGCTGGTGTTGGTTCTAAGATGGCTTTGTATGCGAATAGGTATACGTTGAGTCGTTTAAAATACTCTAATGATCCTATTATTATTTGCGAGGGTGAGTCTGATACGTGGGTGATGGACTATTTGTATGGTGAAGAGTATGTAGTTGTTGGTTTTCCTGGCGCTAATCAAAATGTTCAAGAGTTGTTAGGAGTGTACGAAAATTCTGTTTGGTCGAATAGGTACATTGCTATCGTTTTTGACGGTGATGCGGCTGGTACGTCTGGTCGTGCTCAGGTAGCTCAGTGGTTGTATGATCATGGGGCTACTGTTACGTTGACTCCTTTGCCTGATAATAAGGATGTAGCTGATATGCAAGAGCAGGAGATTCGTGATGTGTTCGATGAGTGGCAGATGCCTTTTGGTGAGCCTCAGAAGATTATTCAAGTAGGTAATTGTTATCGTCGTTTAACTAGTGATGGTTCACACGGGACAGAGATCACTAACTGGGCTATTGACATAGATAGGTTTCTTATCGGTGAAGACAATGAGTCGTGGGCTATCGAAGGTTCGCTTCTCCCGACTGGTCGTAAGGTTACGCTTACCTCTACAGAGTTTCGTTCAGTTCAGAAACTTATTGACTGGTCGCAACGTAACACTAGACAGTTCTTTGGTAACACTACTGATGCGCAGAAGTTAGGGTCCTACCTGTTAGATCAGGCTACAATGAAACCTGTGGGTAGAATGACAACTAGAGCTGGTTTGCATCGTGGTGATTTTGTTTGGCCTGATGGTTGTATTGGCGACCAGGAGTGGCGTTATATAGAAAAAGAATCTGGTTTGATGCTTGGTTCTACTAACTCTCTTACGTTACCTGCTGGTAAAACTAATCATCAGATAGCTAAGTGCATTGAAAATCTGTATCTTTTGCATAAGCCTGAAGTTACTATGCCTGCTATGGCTTGGATGGCTGTAGCTCCTTTGCGTACTTTGCTGAAAGAGTTTCCTATTCTTCATTTGTCTGGGACTAGTGGATCTGGTAAAACTACGTTGACTAGCATCATGACTATTATGATGACTGGTTCTATGATTACATCTAATCTTACAACTACTACTCCGTATGCTATCTCAGCTCATTTCATGGCTTCTAATGCTTTTCCTATATGGTTTGATGAGTACAGGCCAGGGGCTAGAGATGACGCTAAAAAGACTTTAGATCAGTTGTTGCGTGATACGTACACTGGTCAGATATCTACTAAAGGTTCGATGAATAGGAATAGAGCTGAGGTTACTCAGATACTTACTGATGTTCCTGTTGTTATTACTGGTGAAGATACGCTGTCAGAAAAGTCTCACGTTGATAGGTGTATTATTATTAATATCCCTATGGAGGGAAAGAACTCTTCGGCTAAGGATTTCTTTGAATGGGAATCTTCCTACGCTTATCAGTATTTACAATGGTTGCATGCTAATGATTTAACTCATAGTATCGAGCTTCCTTCTGTCGATATTGGAGATGACTTAGCTCCTAGGCAAAAACATAATCTTTCTGTGTTGCAATATGGTTACAATTTATTGAAGGATTATGTTGATTATTTGGATACTGGTTGGGAGTTACCTCCCCCTAATTGGGATCTTATATTGCATGATGCTCATGTAGCTGCTGATGAGAATCCTATTATTGAATTGATTCGTTGGGCGTATGAGTCTAATGAGCGTGCTGTCGTAGCGCATGAGGATTCGATTGCTATTTCTACTGTCGAGTTGATGCGTATTCAGAATGCTCCTTGGGGTCCTCGCTTGCCTATTCCTTTTGAGAAACATACGGCGTTTGGTCGTTGGTTAGAGGATCATATGGGTGCTAAAAAAGAACGTATCTTTAATGAGGGTAAGCAGAAAAGAGTGTATCTTGTTAATTATGAGGATGTGATGGGAGAAGAATGAGTAGACAGGTAGCCTTAGATGATCCAACTACTCGTAGTACTTTGTTGATGGCTATAGCTACTGGTAAGACCAGGGCTGAGGCTTGTGCGGATGCTGGTATTACTGTTCAGACGTTGCGTCGGCATGAAAAGCGTGACGCTGAGTTTGCTGAGCAGATGTTAGATGCTGAGGAAGCTGCGTTTGATCAGGTTGAGAGGCGTATGCGTGAGATGGCTGTGGCTGGTGATTCTTCTATGATTAAAGAGTATCGTTCTTTGAAGCGTAGACGTGAGGCTCGTGAGACTAGGACTTCTAAGCTTGAGGTTGCTGCTACGCATACTCATGTGCTTGAGGCTACGAATAGTATTCGTGAGCTTATTGGTACGTTGCAAGCTAGACGTGATCAGCAGGCTGTTAGCGCTGGGGAAATAGTGATTGAGGAGCTTGAGGAAGTCCAGCAGCTTGAGCAATAGATTCGTTTTCTAATAAGGTTTGGAACATGCTTAGTTGTGGGCTTCGTGCGTCTTCTGCTTGTATTGTTTTAGGCGCAAGTGGTAGCCCTAAGCTTTCTCGTTGTGCTTGATTTAGTGTTGGTGTTCCGAACGCTAGGTAATGGTATATGTCTGCTGGTGTTGGCCGTACTCCTAAAGAAAATGCTAATGCCATGTACATAAATGCGTCTTCTTTTAATTGAGCGTTTGCTTTTTCTGCTTCTGCTTTGGTCATTACCCCTTTGCCTGTGTTCCACATGTCTAAGCTATCTACTCCAAATATTGATTGCTGTTGCCTTCTGCTTAATGTAGAGAAAATGTAATCAACTATTTGCGCTGTTGTCATTCCTTTTTCCTGACCATCTCTGTATATGCGTTCAGCTTCTGTTGCGTAGGGTCGTATGTTTTGTGCTCGTGATAGTGGTATGCCCAGGTTTTCAAACAGTAAAGCTGTTCGTGCTACTGCTTGGTTGATTCTGTCGTTTGTTTCTGTTTCTTCTTCAAAGACGTTGCTGTGGAATCCCGCTATTCCTAGTGTTCCTAACACTTCGTTAGGTAGTCCTAGTGATGGGTGTGATAATGATATTGCTAGTATGTCTTCGTCTGTTGGTTTAAGTCTTGGCAAGCTTTCATCTCTGCCTCTGTTAATCATTGATTCAAATATTTGTAATGCTACTTGAACGTCTTCCATGCGTTCTTCGTCTGTTGTAGAGTTAGCTGCCATTTCAGGTATGTTTATTCCATAGTATTCTGCTGATCTTTCTAGAGTTGTTTGTGATGCTGCCCTGTTTTCTGCCGAAATTGGATCTACACTGTATAGTTGCATCGCAAAAAATCTGTCTGCCTCCGAGTAGTTGCCTGCTGTTCGTAGATCTTCCATTGTAAGGATGTCTACTTCTCCTGCTTCTTGTAGTTCTTTCATTACTTTGTTGAACTCTGTTCGGTAACCAGCTATTAGCCTCATTTGTTGCTGTGTGTCTAACATGTATGTTTGTACACCGCCAAAAACGTTCATTGCTCGTAGCCAAAGTTTTTCTTTTTTCGTTAGCTTAGCTAGTTCTTGATCTATTTCTTGGTGTGATGCTACTGTGTCAATGTTGTCAAAGCCTACTGCGTTGAATACACCAAACTTTTCGAGCATGCCTGCTGACTTTATAACTGCTGGTAGTGCTGCTCCTACGAAACGAAGCACTCTGGACTCCCAGTCTGGGTTTAGTATTGCTCCGCTAAATGAGCTTCTGCCATGTATTTCGTCGTATCCGTATGTAACTGCTGACTGTACACCACCAGCCATTAACTGTGTGATGTTTCGCCAGTTCTCCGAAGGGTCTTTTCCTTGTAGTTCAGGTGGGAATAGTTGATCTACGAAAGGCACTAGTTGTGGTACGGATGCCAGGTTTTGCATTGTTTCCATTGCTGCTATAAACGGTGTTTCAAATCGTACTGCTGCAAAGTTTCTATTTACCATTGACCATCCTGAATCTTTTACCCAATCAGGAAGGAAAGGCTGGTCGCCTAGTGGGTTGTCTTCTCCGAAGAAAGATTCTGTTACTGTTTGTACAGCTTTCTGTGTGTTGATTACTGATCCAGGGTTAGATGCTAGTAGCCGTACTTGTAGGTCTAGGTTCTTTCTCATAAATGTGTAGAATCTAGACAGTTTGCTTTTTATGAATAGTTCTTTTGCTGTTAGATCACTGTAGTCAAAGAGAAACTCTCGTACTCTTGTAGCTGATTCCATTGCGTTTAATGCTTTTGAGTCTACACCGTCTAGGTATAGTGCTATACGTGAGTTGTCTTCTATGAATGTACCCATCTTTTGACCTGTTCGTATGACTACGTTATCTACTAGCCGGTCTTTGATTCCTCTGCCTTGACCTATTCCTCTGAATATTGTTTGATCGCGTTTCATGTCAGCAAAAAAGCTTTGTGATAAAACACCTGTGTGGTTTAATTGCTTTAGGCGCAATCCTACTTGTTTGTCAAAATTAGCGGCAGTCTTTAAATCACCTTTCCACGTCCCTAGTTCTACTAATTCTTTTACCGCTTGGTCGTAGTTTAAAACGTATTTTGCTTTCATGTAGCTGTGTACTGCTGCGTTAGCGTGTTGCAGTTTGATAGCTTGACCTACATATTTAGGGTTACGCATGCCTGCTAATGCCATCATAAACATGTTGGCTCCCCAGTTACGTGAGTGGTATCCAGTACCACCAATAACGGGAACAGTTGCATAAGCTGACCATACTGTTTGGAAATCGTTTACGTATTGACCCATTAAACTTTGTGTGTACCCTGACTTCACAGCAGGCAATATGTCTTTTTGTATTGCGTCTAAGATGTCTGTGTCTATAAAGTGTACATTGTTTCCTACGTTTACTGCCGAGTACCCAGTTATGTCGTCTATCTCTGACACTTGTTTCTGAATGTTTTTAAGATCGTAAACTTGTATTGTTCGTTTAATTGGTTTGCCTGATGCAAAAGAATTAGGAACAGTGTACGTGTAATTGTAAAAAGGTCTTCCTTTTTCTGGAACAACTTCATCGATCTTTCCCATAACTGATGCTGGTCTAGCTACTTTACCTCCTGAACCAGCTACGTCTTGCCCAAATATTTTTACGTTTTCAAGATCACCTACAAAGTCGTAGAGCAAATAGCTTTCTTCCATTTCACGTGCGTAACGCAACCATTGGTCTACTGGATCTATGTCATAGAATTTAGTTATAAGAAACTCTGGGTCTTTACCTATCCTTTTTTTACCCGCAGCTTCTAACGTTTCTGACAAAACTTCGTTTACTTTTATTACTGAAAGTACTTCAGGTAATACAGCTCTAGCACGCAACCTACTTGTGGTATCCATTCCTCTTGTCAATGCTGTTGCTGAATCCATTTCTGTAAAAGCTTTTCGAGCTATTTCAGCTTGACTAGCAGTACCTGAAAATCCTCGAAAAAAGCTAGCTACTCCTTTTTTAGCTTGGTCAACAGTAACTACTCCCTGATCTACAAGTTCTCTAAAAGCTTTGCTTTGCATCAAATAATTTTTAACAGCTTCATCATCACTTAAATCATCTAAAGCTTTACGAGCTCCAGGTCCACCAGATTCTAACCATTTAGCAACATTGTCAGCTATTTTGCTGTCACCTACTCTTGGTATGTATTGCATAGGATCAATACTCGAAAATTCAGTATCACCTTTTAATGCTTTATTTATGTTGTTATATTTGATTGCTAAGTAATCAGCGCTGTCTACAAACGTACCTATTTCGTCAATAACATCTGCAGGTAAATCAAACTCTTTTGCTAATTGAGCTTTTAAACTGTCAACAGATTCAAGGTTTCGTTTAGTTATTCTCCATGCATCTACTACGTTTGCGAAAATATCATTAGCTTGAGCAGCTCGTTCAGGTAAACGTGACTTAATCAATTTAACTATGTTTTCTGCTTGAGTTGTAATAATTTCTTTAATAGTTTCTTTCGAGAACTCAGCAGATCGTTTAGCTCCTGCTGTCCAATGCCGCAACTCATCAATAGTAGATGCTCCTGCAACTCCTTCAGCTTTAGAGAACGTTCTAAAATCTTCAGCTAACGTAGACAAACGATGCAGACCAGTTAATTTACGTGTCTGATAATTAATCTTTTGCAGTATGCCTTCTGGTCCACCGTTAGGAGCTTTAGTTAATTGCGATAACTCGTCAACTATTCCTAATTCTCTCCATTCAGCACCTTCTTTGTACATAGTGACAAAGCTATCTACGTCAGTAGCGCCTCGAATCATAGCGTCATCTATTGCTGCTATTGTCTGATCATAAGATGCTCTTATTACACTGTAATTTTCAACAGGTTTGTAAACACCTGGACTTACTTGATCAAGCAAACGTGACTGCACAAGGAAATCAAAGACTTCTCTTTGTGCAGCCTCAGAATTATAAAGAGCTGGGTTTCCCATTTTCCCTCCAGCTCTTACAAAGATCTCTTGTACTTTGTCATTGCCTAATCTAAGCTCAGGGAAATTTGTCCAATCTTCTATATTTCTAAACTCATCAAAAATTAAACGCGATGTTTGCATTCGATTTCGCACGTTTTTTAACGAAGCAGCACCACTAAATATTTTACCGTCTACTAAACGAGGCACATACTGAGTAACATACGACCAAGTAGCTTTATTAGTACCTCGTATATTCCTTCCAGTCTTAGCTAAACTACGAGTAAACGGTATTGCATAGTCTTTTAACCCTATATTTCCACCCTTTACCGCACCTGGGACAGTCATAAACAAGCCACCGCCAGCTCGACTCATAACTCGTTCAGCTCTACGATTTATGACACGAGCTTGCCGCTTAGATATTTCATCCATGAAATTATCCAAGCCTTCGCCTATTGATCCTACTTTTCCGTTAACGTTGTCCAAGCCTTTGTTAGCTTTGAGCAATGTTTTCAATATTTCGGCATCGTCCGCAGGGTTAAAAGCTCCTGTCCCTGCTATCTTTTTCCACGCAGTACCGTTTTGTAACTCGGCTACTATTTCTCCAGCTCGCGAAGCTGCTGAAGATCCTTGAGAAGCGCCAAATTTGCTGCTGTTAATAAACACGTCATCTAATTGTTTCTTAGATAGGCTAGTTACAACACGTGCAGCCCCTTTAATGCCTGTCTTAGCTATCACCCCAGTACCTAAAGTCAAATAGGTTATCGGGTCCATAGCTACAGAACCTGCAAGGTTTACTACATTGTTTAAATTAAGAGCTTTCCAACCTAAATCTTTGCCCCAGTCAGGGTTAATGCCCCATGCTTCAAAGAAATCAAGTCGGCCATCTGCATTAGTATCATATTTAGTGCCGTCAGATATAGAACCTGAATCCCTAATCATGTTTTCTAACGGGTTGGTTAAAGCACTAGCAGGATCTGTGACCCAACTAGGTAGTGCATCTATATTCATCCCTGCAACTTTAGCTATTCCCAACGGTGCAAGAGTCCAATAGCTAAATAGATCTCCTATTTCACCTGCAGCATTTAAACCGCCTTTAACTAACCTGGCCCCTGCACTTTCTATATCTCCTTCTATCATGTCTCGTGTAGCATAAAACACTGTTTGTATTGGTTTATCTACCGCATCAAAAGCCCAACCTACAAGTTTCATAAATGCATTTGTTGAAGGAGGTTCTTTGTACACGTCCTCAAATAAAGTGTTGCCGTTAGTTTCTTTTTCAAAAATTAATTTAAAAGGTTCGTAATCTCTAAACAAATGAAGTATGTATTGCCCTAATTCTTGCGCCTCTTTATTTTTTGAACCGTCTTTATTAACAGCTTCTAAAGAACGTAAAGCTACAACAGCTATGTTTCGTATGTTTTTAGCATTGTCTGGGCCTAATTCTTTTACTGTGTTTATATCGTCCCATACTTCATTAAATTCATTTTGCCGACTTGCTAATTCTTTATTTCTAGCTGCCCTTGCTAAACGTTGTTCTTCCCAAGACATTTGTTGAGGCGATCTACTGCCTGTTCCGAGGTATTCAGCTACAGCATTAGGAGAAACATCAGTAGGAGAAGCATTAACAGTAGGCAACTCATACGTTGTCCGCCCATCTTCATCCAATAGGAATGTTCCTGCAGGAAGAGCCGAACGGTAGTCGGTTGCTTGCGGAGCAAAACCTTGCGGAAGCATGCCTTGTTGTGACATGGCTGCATATGATTGGAACGGGTCACCTGCGTATGTTTGAGGAGTTAGGTATTCTCCGTAAGGACTAATTGGAGCTGGTCGATTAATGTTTTGATTTTGTTTGTATAGCTCAATGAAGTCTATTTGTTCTGCCATTAGGCGCTTCTATCTAGGTCGTTGACTTTGATTATTGTAATTTAAAAATAGTTCACTGTATCTTTTCATAGGATCTTCAGCTAATTCCATTAATCTGTTTTGATTAGCCATCAAATCAATGGGTTCTGTGTTGCGAGGACCTGAACTTTGGAAAGGATTAAGAAAACCAAATCTGTCTTTAAACGTTTTCAAAGGACTTTGGTAACCTCCACCTGGATTAACATTCGATGTTTGAGGTTTTGAAGTTTCTACAAGTCTCATAAGTGGATCTCTAACAGTATCAATGTCTCTAGACCATCCCTCATATTGAGGCAATAAAGGAGTAATTTTTTGTTCTAAATTTCTTAAACCTTGTAATTGAGCTGGAGCCGTAACTACACCACGCTCAGCTAACGCTTCTGCTGTGCCTTTAGAGCCAGCTTCTTGCGCAGCTAAAGACTGTAAAACATTTTCAGTATATCCTCCAGCACCTTGAGCGCCTTCAGTCCTAACTACTTTATCTAAATTACCTACAGAAAGATTTCCTTTAGGAGCCTGGGTATCTGCTAATCTATCTTGCTCAGTGTAACCAGTAATATTTTCTGCCATCCAAGCATAATAAAAATCTTCTTCGTTTTCATACGCAGCTTTTTCATCTTCACCTAAGTTATCCCACTCTTCTTTAGCTCTAACAGTTGCAGGAACATAAACGTTTCCAAAAGTTTTAGAATCAGTAAACCAATTTGTCATAGTTTCATCTGTCCTAGAAGGACCAAAAATTGAAGTAACATCTATTTCGATACCGTTTAACCATGATGTATCATAATGAACCATTTTTAACTCAAGATCTAAAGCTTCTTTTAAACGATCCATTTCATCTGGTTTAATGTTTTCAAGCAATTCATAATTAGGAAATTGTGTAAGTATACTATCAATAAATTCTGGATTAGAAGTTACCTTATAAGCATCTTCAGGAGTAAGACCATTTTCTACTAAAGTACTATAGCTATCTGTAACAATTCTTCCGTATACACCTAAACCTTCATTAAAAAAAGCTTGCTCACCAAGAGTTTCTAAAGCTGTTGGGTCAATTCCATAATCACTAGAAATATTGTTAACAGTAAAATCTCTTAAATCTTGAGCAGCAGAAGGATTAGTATTTAAAGTTTGCATTCCTTGATTAGAAAATGATACGCCCCAAATTTCAGAAAGTAATTCTTTTTCCAAAGGGTCTATAGTTCCATCTGCTGTCATTTTGTAAGTAGTATCTTTATCTGCATCTTCAGTAGCTTGAGCTTGTCGCGCACCATATATGCCAGCTCCAATAAGACTTCCAAGTGGCGTTTCAAGATCAACAGTAGTGCTGCCTGTAGTTGGATCTGTTCCTAGCCCCAAAATAGTTTCATAAGGATTTGGGCCTGTAAAAGAAGGATAACCATTTCCGCTACCAGTAGAAGAACCTCTACCACCTGATCTACCCGCTGACTGTCGAGCAGCCAAATCAATCTGAGACTGCAACCTAGCTTCCAAAGCAGGCAACGAAGCCCCTATAGCATTTAAATAATTTTGAGTAGCTACATTACTAGACTCAATACGGCTAACAGCAGCTTGCTGATTGGCCATCATTTCACGAGTAACTCCACCAACCAAAGTATCGTAATCATTCATCAATTCAGATATAGCATCCTGATTCAAACCCTGGCTTTCTAACTCAGTTTGCCGTTTTTCTACTGCAGCAACAGCACCAGATTGCATGTTTGTAAGGATTTCTTTAGCTTGCGAACCGTGTTTGCTATATAGCTCTAACGCTAACTCATTAGTTTGATTAACAGATTCTTCCAACATTGAAACATCAGTCGATATCTCAGACATACCTAGCTCCTATCGCTTCAGCAGTTAAACGTTCACGAGCTGCACGTTCTTGCTCTAACCTGCCAAACTCCAGGTTTTGAAAAGCAGCTCTTTGTTCAGCATCATAACGATCACGATCAGCTATGTATTCGGCAAACTTAACTGTCCTATCTTGTTCGTAATCGTCGCTTATCTCAGCTTCTTTACGGAATCTGCCGCCACCAAATGCCATACCTCTACCAGCAAGAACATTTAAATTTTTATCTAAAGCGCGTCTTTCTTCTAAAGCAGAACGACCACCTGATCTAGCTTCTAAATCAAATGGGCTTTCTCCTTCTTCATAATCACCAAACATATTAGCCATAGATCCAAGCAGAGCAGTAGATTGTGTAGCTCGTATCTGGTTAATGTCTTCAATGTTTAATAAATACTGCGCATAAAAAGATTGATATGCAGGGTCACTAGAAAAATCCTCTATAGGATCTGCAGCTTCTATCTCTGTAGGAGTATAAAGTCCGTCGTCCTCCTCTTCTTCCTCGACAGGATCTGTTTCTTCTGCAGGGTTTAAAACACGATACACAGGTTCAGGTATATTTATTTTTTGGCCAACACGCAACATTCCTGCATTTCCAGTAGCTGTAGCCATAGTTAAATTATTTAAACGCAACAAATCTACTGGGTTAACTGTAATTCCAAGCTCTTCAGTAAATTTTCTAGCCAAGCCAAAGTAAGAATCCCCTGGCTCTACCGTGTATTTAAATGCCATATGAGTATATTACTCCTCTTCTTCCGGCTTGTCATCAAGCATTTCCTGTAGTTTCTGTATCTGTAGCTTCTGCACACAAATAGTCAGTTCTTTGTTAAACGTCTTATCCATTTCTGCTACCAATTCTTCTAATGTAATGTCCATTCTTATCCTTCTAACGTTGTTACTCTTGCCGAGAGTTCTTGTATAGCTTTAACTATAGGTGCTAAAAGCTCACCGCCACGCAATCCTTGACGATCTACACCTGTTACTTCGTTTCCATTTTCATCAACATATGTTTCTGCTGTGTCGTTGGTCCATAAAGCCCTATCAGATGCTTTGTTCCCTAAAGTGCTAGCTACTTCTTGAGCTACAAAACCCATATGTGTACGAGTACCTACGTACCCTGATCTGTCATTCCATTTAAAAGTTACTGGTCGCAGGTCATTAATAAAAGATAACCCAAGATCTACATCAGCTATGTCTTTTTTATCTCTGCTGTCAGATGTTTGAATGTATGGATTAGTTGCACGAACATCATCCCAACGATAAGAGCTAGTTCCCAAATCTTGAGAATTGTCATTGTAAGGGTAGAAGTAACTTGAGTGCATTACATATTTTGCAGTACTACCTATACCAAAAAAATGACGTATTCTATCTGTATAATGATGAGAGCCTGATGTATTCATTGGTCCTAAATCCATGTAGCCATCACCAGTATCTATACGCAATGTGTCGTTAGATCCTTCACTCATTTTAGGCCCAGAATTTATTACGACATTTCCTCCGTTTGCTTGCAAATGTAAGTTACGAGCTGTAGTAGCATCAGACTTGCAATATATTTCGTTATCGTCAAGTTGCAAATGGTTGCCAGTAGAGTCACCCAAAACCAAAATACCAGTCGGACTAGCGCCAAGCTCAGCATCGTCTGTTCCTAAAACGTGAAGTCTTTTCTCTTCATCTATGTACATAGCTCGTGCAGGACCAGATTCGCTACCTGTACCTGTCCAAAATTCCATTCGTACAGCATCGTCAGCATCAGTATCATCATTTTTAACGACTTGTATTCTTCCAGATTCAAGAGAAGCAGCGGCTGGATCACCAGCAGGAGTATGAAAACTAATACCTACGCCAGCACCAGCAACCAAGTTCAAACTGTTATCAGCGTCAGTTGACTTTAAGGTAAGCAAATATTCAACACCACTAGTAGTTGACTGCTCTGTGCTTATAGTCAAACCAGTTAATGTACCAACACTCGTCAAAGACGAAGCAGTAACCCCAGAGTTCAACGTACTACCAGACAAATTGTTAGCGTCTATATCTATGTTAGCGCTACCGTTAAAAGAAGTACCTGCTATATTGCGAGCAGTAGCTAATGTTGTAGCAGTTGCCGCATTACCAGACGTATCCTGGCTACCAGCAGTATTGACACCTGGCAGGTTTATGTTACCTGTGCCATCAAATGAAACTCCACCTATTGTTCTAGCTGTTTCTAGAGCAGTAGCTGTAGCCGCATTTCCTGTTGTGTCTTGGTTTCCTGCTGTGTTTACTCCAGCTAAATCTATGTTAGCTGTGCCATTAAACGACACACCACCTATATTCCGTGCTGTTTCTAAAGCTGTAGCTGTTGCGGCATTGCCGCTAATATTTGTTACACCCGTAATGTAACCATAAGAAGTGATTTTATCCTGAATTGCGGCACTCGTCATTAAAGTTGTATCGTTGTCAGCAAACGATTCGCTACCTGTTTGGATAGCAGATGCAGCAAAATCAGATACTTCTAAATCTGAAACTGAAGGAGTTGCCGCATTAATTCTGTCATCTATAGCGGCACTTGTCATAAGCGAAGTATCATTATCGGCAAAAGATTCACCACTGGTTTGAATTGCTGCACCAGCAAATTCAGAAATAGTAAGACCTGAAACATTAAGGGTAACAGCTCCACTGGCCCCTCCGCCCGAAAGACCAGTTCCTGCTGTTACCCCTGTTATATCCCCCGTATTTGTTGTGTACCCGTAGGACTCGATCTTATCTTGGATAGCAGCACTAGTCATAACCGTAGTGTCATTATCTGAAAAAGATTCGCTGCTTGTTATTATTGCAGATCCAGCTATTTCAGATAATGTCACTCCAGATACATTTAATGTTACATCTCCAGATGATCCTCCACCAGACAATCCAGTTCCTGCGGTAACAGCGGTAATATCACCAGCCGTTGTGCTATAGCCATAAGATTCTATTTTGTCCTGGATAGCTGCTGATGTCATTATTGAAGTGTCGTTATCAACAAAACTTTCACTACCCGTTTGAATAGTTGTTAAAGACACATTGTCAAGTTTTAATCCATTAGCTTGTATTTCGCCTTTTGATTGACGCAAATTTCCGTTAAGGATCATGCCTGTGCCAACACTCGTAGCAGACAAAACAGGTGTATCTTCGTCACGATCAACGTTAAGTTGATTTATGTATTCTGTCCAGGTTGTCATGTGTTGATGTTAGTTAAAGGAGTTTGTGCTTGCACCGAATAAACTACTGATACTTCTTTTAAAGCTACTGATTTTATTCCAGTAATACTTATATCTATTTGAGAAGATAAAGGTATTCTTGCTGGACGCAACACTACTCTGCCTCGTTTTGGCATATACACTGTTCCTGAAGTTGCGCTAAGTTCCGAAGCATCTAACGACCCTACGGTAACAGTAGATATTTCATCGCCTTCGTGAACGCAATCAGCTTTAACAGTAAATGCTGGTGTAGTAAAACCAGAAGAGTTCCAATAATCAAAATCAATAATAACTTTTTCAATAGACCCAGATGCTTTATCAGGTGGCCTATAAGTTGCTAACCATACAGCACCTTCAAAACGATCATCAGCATCGTTAGTGTGATCAGCTACTTCAGTGTTAGTAGTGTAAGTGTCATTGCTATTAGATGGCCTATTTAATGTTACAGGCCTTATGTAAAATCTGTCATCAAAAATTGTTGACGAATTTGCCGTATTATAAATAGGAGATGCAAAAAATCCCCAATGATCATTTCCCATAGGAACAGCATCAACAAACGAAGAATTAAGCACGCTATCATCACCTGGACCAAAATACAAATGTTGCGTCCAAACTCCATTAACTAACTCAAGTGATCTATTGCCTTTGTAAATGTTATTAGGAACAGAACTCCCCACCGTTTTAACCATGTACGGTAAACATATTGCGTTATGAGCTTGCGAACTCATTCCCCTCATAAAAAATACGTCTTGCGAATCGTCACCATCTTGAGGAACTTTAATATAATTAAAAGTTTGGTCATCTATTGTGTCTTTAGTCGCTACTACTATTCCACTTTGTTTAGTAATAAATATTATTGCGCTTCCTGTAGTAGCTGCAGTCACATAAAAATCAGGAATAACTTTTGTCCCTATATAACGTATTTCACCAAAATCAGGATCATCAGTAAACGTGTATTTGTACCATCTGCCATCAGCCATAGCTATCAACAAATTATCAAACACTGGCCACACACCAATAATAGGAAGATTACTGTCAGCTCCAACGTCTATAAAACCTAACGCTGTCCATTGCTTAATGTCGCCAACTTTAGAATAATGTATTCTATTTCCGTTATGGTTAGTTCCACTGTCATAATCTCCCCATGACCAATACCTATCTCGCCATCCAAATAAACATGTTGGGTCCCAATTAGAAGGATATTCATAATCTGTTTCTGCTGTGCCAGCAGTTATAGTTTGATAACCGTCAGCACTTGGATCATCTAAATTATGCAAGTAACCGTCGCCACCTATTATCATGTTCTTGTCACCAAGTTTTTTAAGATGCAAAGAACTAATAACAGTTTCAGGGCTTGCATCCCAAGCTCCTCCACCACCATAACTGTAATATCTACTTGGTTTTAATTGTGTCCTTAAAGCAGACCAGTCAGCAGTATAGGAACCTCCTACTGCTGCATCAGCAGTAACATCATATGAACGTTTTGTACTAGAACTAGCTTCAATAACATGGAATGAAGAATCTGCATCTGAAGAAGTATTTAAAGCTTGCCCTCCAGCATCATCTTCTTGAAACCAAAAAGCGCCACGAAATGATTGATACGTATCACTAAGCAAATATATGTTGCTAAACAATGACTTAAGACAAGGCCTAGGCCCTAAAGAACCATTAGCGTACACTTGCATGTTAACGCAATCATAATCATGATTTTCTTTAGGCCCATACTCAGGCCCCCAAGAATGCCAGGGCCCATTTACCCAGTTGTTATAAGTAACAATCTCCTGCGACTCTACCGGCATTAAACATCCCAATCCCTACGTGTAGCAATAGCAACAGGTTCATAGGTTCTGCTAACATCATCAGCAAAACCTCTAATTTGTTGTTTATATTGTGTTTCCAACATCTGATACAGCTCGCTATCACGCAACTTTTGCGCAACATATGACGCTGTTTTAGTAATTAACACAGGATCAAACCAATCAGGACTATCTACACTTGCCGAAGTAGAACCTAAAACAGGCACAACTTTCAAATATCTATGAGTCATCGAATATGCTTTATCTGGAACAGGGTATATGTAAAAAACACCTGCATGATCAGTGTAAAAAACAGGTACTCCTTCCATGTCGCCCCAAGATAAACGCCTTGTCCATTTCCAAGTACGTCTTTGCAAAATAGCAGGAGGATCATCAAGAGTTAAAGACAATGTTGTCTTCCAATTAGCATTAGGAGTATACGTATTGTCGCTAGCAGTAATATTTATTGTTTCCTGGGCTTCTCTCCAAGGCCATTCATGTGTAGCTTCACAATCTTGAACCGCTGCATTTAAAAAATCAAGAATATTAGCGTCTGTAACACGAGCATCGTCTGTAGCAAGGTTAACACGGTTGCGTACAGAGACAATTAAATTAGCAGCAGTTGTCATTGCATGTCCTTAAAGTAAAATTCTGGATGTTGCATGGCTTCTCGTAACAAAAAACCCCTAATTTGTGACTTAGTTTTGTGATCCAGGTCATCAAAAGCAGGCAAAACATCAAATATGCTTGGTTCCCTATCAACAGTAGTAAAAGCTTGTGGTTCCGTAGGAATTTTTGGAACGGGTTTCCGTGTAAAAGGAGCTCTTTCTACTTTAGCTGGAGTACCTAGCCCTGTAGTAACTGGAGCTTTTCGAGGTTTCCTGTTTTTTCTACGTTGGTTTCTGTTTAAAGGATTAGTTCTGCGTCTTCTAGCATCAATAACACCTAAATCCATGTTGCCAGGTTGCTTACTTGCCATACCTCTACCTTAGTACAACCTTCCACGATAGCCACCAACAGTTTGATGATGAGCAAAAGCTACTCGATCTTCAGCTTCTTCCATCTTATCAGCCTGTTCTTTTTTTCTATCTTTTATAATCTTGTCATTATGGTCATCTATCTCTTGAACAATTTGATTTACAGACTTGCGAGACATATCGCGCATCATAAGATACTGAACCATTTGATAAGGGTTAGGGGGAGGATCAAAAGGAGCAGAACCGACAAGACTTTCCTTACCGGCTCCGTTCCTTTCATCCCATATTTCTATTCTGTTTAACTCTTTGTTCCAACAAACCATAAGAAAGGGATCTCCTTCCCAACCCATAGCTGGTGAACCTTTAGTAATAATATCTGCTAAGTCACCACCTATAAGTTTGGTTTCTCTTATACGTTGAGTTAATTCTTTTCGCTTGTCCATAACACTCCTAAGTCCAGCAGGGAAGAAAGGAAAAACCCTGCTGGACCTAGTTTAGAGGTTATTTACCTGTGACTTGTACCAAGTGGTTAATTGTACATGTACCGCTAAACTCTGCCTCAACACCTGAGGTATCGTTTTCGTCAAATACTTTTAACTTACTATTGGTACTGTCAAACACTACGGAAATACCAGCAGCACTTTGAGAATGAGGTATTAAACTATCTATTTGGATTAGCCCATCAAAGTCAGAAGCAGCAATTGCCTCTCCACCTGCTGGGTATGTTCCGCTAAAAGTTACCTTCGCATCTATTACGACACGATCTCCCATTATACGCCGGTCTTGTTCACTTATCGCTATAGCCATATTAGCTCTCCGATAGTTGAGTAATTTTACCGTGTGCGTTTCTCTGGTCAGTACAGAGTTGGTGATATTTGAACATGTAAGCTTCAAATTGGTCATAGCCAGAAGTATTCCTAAGAATAGCTCCATCATAGTCTGCCCATTCCCAATCAGACATTTCATGTTGTACAACATGGTTAGTGTTGATCAAAAATGCTGTGTTAATTGGGCAATCTCTGTCAGCTACAAGTGGAAGTGAAACATCTCCGCAATCAATGGTTAGTGCTTTAAAACCACCCTTCAGGGTAAGTGAAGCGCCGTCATTAAATCGTTTCATGCTCTTTAACTGTGCTGCGTAGTTTCGACGAACACCTTTAGTGGTAACACATAGAGTTGGGCTTTTGCCTGCTTCTATGTCTATATCGTCAATGACTTTCTCAAAAAGAGTGTCAGTTGCAGCTCGGTTACTTCCGCTACTATTAATAGTTGATGACCAAGATGGATATGTGCTTGAGTCTACATTGTGCAATGAAGTACCAGCTCCTCCAATGATCTTTTGAAGACCAAGAAGTTCTTTTGTACCTGCATCGTCAGCAGCGTCAGCAGCAGATCCGTCAGCATCTTTTTTCGCATCTTCTCTGAAAAGAAAATGCGTACCGTCAATACCTGATGTTGGGTTAGTTGTAAATACTACTTGTAAATTAGCTTTATCTACTGACTGTACTTCAAGGCTGTTGCCTTTAGCATCTGCGTCACTAACTGTACCAATATCAAATTTTGCACCAACTGTGATTTGGTTCATTTGTTCTGCCGTAGTATCTGATGCAAGAGTTACTGTTGCTGTAGATACTGATGCACATTGTGCAACCGAGTTGTTACCATCACCAAATATTTGTCGGTTAATGTCACGACGTAGGTCGTTTACACCTTGCGTCATTTCTGACGAAAGTGCTCGCACAAATGATCCTGAATCATTTACTGTTGCTTTCATAGCTTGACCAGATACTTTGATTCGCAAATAGTTATAGGCAAGGCCTACTCTTTGTTCTGCGTATCCCTGGCTACCTGCTGTAGGAAGTGCTTCGCCTTCTCCTCTTGCACCAATACCTGTATTTCGGCTTACATGCAATGAAAGAACTGCTCGGCGGCCTTCTACGTGTTGAGTAGACCGTTCAATCTGGGCAAGCATCATGTTTTCATTGTTTAGCTGTTCGCGAGCTGGTGGAAGATAATACTCTTTTAGAGCTGCGTCCAGCGTTGAGGTCGTTGCCGTCATTTGGCTAACTCCTTATATGCTTGTTGTTGAATAAATTACATTCGTTTATGTCAAAGCCTGCTTTGACGCAACTAGGTAGCCTGCTACCTATAAGCTAATATAAGTTATTTGTAACCTAAATGCAACTATTCTTCGAGTTCAGCTACTAAATGATTGCTAAAAGCTGCATCAAGTTCTTTTCGAGTTAGCTTTCCGTCATCAGCAAATGCAATCGCAATTTTCTGAAGGACCTGCGCCACAGCAGCGACACCACTCAAAATTGCTGCTTTGTACACTGGGATGCCGCCAATCATACTGGCTCCTCCAATGATCGCCATTACCTGGATACCGAAAACACTGACAATGCGTAGGACTGTGTTTACAAATAAACTCATTCTTCCTCGCTATCCCAATTAATAAGTACACCAAACATGTGGACAACAAAACTTGCAATAGAAATCCAAATACCATATTCACGTGTTTCTCCTGATAATGTTATTAATACTAGGCCAGTACCTCCAATGGTCCAGCCAAGCATGGTTGTTTCTTGAAGAAATTTTTTCAAGAATTTAATCATGTATTCCTCCTTCGTTGAGGGATTGATGGACCGCTCGCAGGCGATGTACCCATTATAGGCTTCGGCTGTATCGCGGGTCTAGCGGCTGCTACTGCACTTACAGTCGTCGCAGCTACAACGACACGCCTTTCTTCTACCGTGATAGTGCTATCTTCGGCGACATAATCATCAAAGCCACCTTCAAAGATGTTTACTTCTGATTCAAATTCATCTTTGACTTCATCAGGTGCTTCGTTAAATAAAGCTGGAGCAGCTTCAAATAGTTCTTCTAACTGTTCTTCTTCTGCTTCTTCAAAAAAATCTTTATTGTCTTCTAAGACATCCTCAAAAAACTCTTCAACTTCTTCTGGGTCTGATAATACTTCATCCAAAAGTTCTGCTTCCTCCTCAAAGAGATCATCCACTTCAAGGTCTTCGTATTCGGGTTCCTCCAGTAATACTTCATCTTCTTCTATTATTTCAGGTTCCTCCTCCTCCTCCAAAGGTTCTTCGTCACTCCATTCCCCTTCAGATTCTTCAAATAAAATTTCAATTTCTTCTTCCTCAATTTCTTCAATTTCCAATTCTTCAAAATCATAATCTTCTAATTCCAATTCCTCCCATGTGATATCATCTTCCCATGGGTCTAGTTCTAATTCCTCTATGTCTATTATCGGCATCTCAAATACTGGTAATGCTGGCTCTGGGGGTAGATATGGGGTGGGTTCAGGCTCTGGTGCTGGGGTGGGGAGCACCTCTGGCGGTGTGGGTTCTGGTTCTGGTAGCGGATCTGGCTCTGGAGTCGGCTCAGGAGTTGGATCGGGTTCAGGAGTAGGTTGTGGAGTCGGATCAGGAGTTGGCTCAGGGTCTGGCTCTGGTTCGGGCGTTGGCTCAGGTTCCGGAGTTGGCTCAGGCGTTGGCTCAGGCTCTTCCTGCGGAACTGTCCAATCACCTCCAGCAATATCCATTGAATACGTTCCAGTAGTATATTCATCAAAAGCATCAGCCCTAAGAACGTAAGTTCCAGGTTCTAACGTTTCTTGTATTTGAGAATCCCAGCAGAAATTTGTGCCGTTATTATGTGGAGCCGAATCATCATCTTCATAAAGTAACGTTTCGTTGTCGTTATATAAGTAAAGATACGGGTCAGCACTTGTGCTCTCCAATCCATGATCATTACACGTTAAACTTGTGTAAGTAGTAATAGTTACTTCAGTAGATTCAGATATTACAAAAGTAAATTCAGGTCCTTCTCCAATAGTTTCTACTATTATAGTGCATTCCCAGCCAGCCTCAGTCTCACTACAAACTGTTTGAGCAGGAGCAGAAGGAGCAAACCAGACAACTAAAAGCAAAGAAGCTAACAGCGACCTGCTTAAAATTTGACATGCTTTTTTAAGTTGCCGGAACCTCGCCATACATCTCTTCCAAGTCGGATTCGTCAGGCACTGACTTGGTTACAACCGAGCAGGACCCATCCTTTCCTAGAATAGATGCAGCATATCCTTTCAAAAAGCTAAGAACAGCAGCTCCACCCGATGCAAGTATAAGTTTCCATTCAGAAATACCCATATCTACTATTGAGTTTGTGCCCAATGTTCCGCCTACAGCTTGAAAAAACGTGGCTACAACACGTTCTCCCAAATCTCTGTAATCAATTCTTTTAATTTTCATTACATTCCTCTTA
>CEVB01006333.1_pt1 | contig 21889 bp, 36 predicted proteins | sample 531381 | NCBI WGS metagenome assembly CEVB01 (sample SAMEA2622763, study PRJEB7988) | marine metagenome | biome: marine biome (ENVO:00000447); feature: surface water layer (ENVO:00002042); material: "saline water (ENVO:00002010), including plankton (ENVO:xxxxxxxx)" | depth 5 m | reverse complement strand
CTTAGAGGCCAAGTGCTTTCTCCATTTCAGATCCCTCAAGTGGTAGGTTATTTCCGTCTTGAATCCACTCTACTAATTGATGAAAATAGAATGCTTCGTCTTCTTTGTCTGCATTTTCTAGTGCTGTAGCGGCAAGATACAGTGACTTCTTAAGGTTCATTGCGTCCATACCTGAGTCTAGTTTTTTAGTGAATTTGCCTGGTCGTTGATTTGTCATTTGTCGCCTCCATAATAACTTTTTCCATAAAATGTAATCCTTGCATATATCCCTCAAACCTATTCATGTTTAGATTTTCATTTTCTTTAAGAGCTCTATCTTGCATTTTTCTTTTATACTGATCTAATATATCATGTATTCGTATTTTTTCAACTTCTAAAGTAACCCTAGTAAATGTGATAGGTTCTACTTTGAACTGTTCTAGTTTGTCTTTATAATCTTCAGGCATAGTGTGAATCCATATATCTTATATCTGTCATCTGTTTATTATACTGTCGCATTGATTTTTTAGATGACTTTTTAATAAGACCTAACTGTTTGTTTCTGGCACGTGAGGTTAACACGTACCTTTTTGCATCTCTTGATTTTTGTGGTTTAGTATTTTTGATACTCATAAGACCCTCCTCTGCAAACTCTGACCAAATACCCATTATGCCACCGCCCTCATAAGTGAGTAAGGAACACGCCATGTTTGACTCTCTGTTTTAATGACTGCTTTTACAGCATTCATCTTGATGATATTACCAATGTGTTTTCTTCCGTTTGGTCTACCAAACTCAACTTGTTGACCAACAGTAAAATTTGTTGATGCATACACTGATACACGTCTTCGTGCTTCATTTACTGCGTTAACAACGCAATTCAACTCTTCTTTACGCATACTTTTGATTGCGTTTAAGATTTGTGCCATTTCTGATACTTTCATAATATACCTCTCTTTGATACAATATTAGAATATCAAGCAATGGGTGTGATGTCAAGAATTAATTTGGCGTGAAAAGTGTTGAAAAATAAGGGGAAAACCCCCTGCGACAATTTGTCAGCTAGGGGATTTACTTAAATGTGATGAATTTTTTGTTAACTCTGAAGTTAAATATAGGGGTGTTTGTGGTTACCCCAGCCCATATTGGTTTTCTCATTGTGATCCTTTTTTTTGATTTTTATTGTATAAGTAGTGATTAAGTTCTTCTTTCCACCTTGAACCATATTCAGTTCTGTAGTAGCGAACAAGATTTGAATCCACAGCATCAAAATTATGCCCACTAAAAGCTTTGCCAAGTGATGTGAACCATTCAATAAATTGTGACATGTTATTACCATTTATATACTGGGTGCCACACTCCATGTGAGTATACCCAGTCGCCTTTCTTATTAGACATAAAAACCTTTCTCTTTTGCCAACTGTTTCTGTTTCTGTTCTAAGTCGTACAGATCAGTTGCAGTCGATAAGTATTTCTCTGTCTCTTCTCTTTTTCTTTCCCAAAAATACTTGTCTGAGAAAGAGTATTTAAATAAATTAAAAAAATGTGTGATTGTTGACATGTTGTCTCCTTGTCATAATAATTTATATTAGTTTTGTGTGATTTACAATTGTTAGTTTGGCATGGCAGATGTGCGCCAAGTTATATTTTTGTTTATATAATCTGCAATCGCTTGATGACCATGTTTATTAGGATGCATGTCATGTTTAGATACTCGCCATGCTTTATCATGTGGTTCATTCTCATGTATGTAATGATTCATGTTGACACCATTCAACCACTCAATCCATGGCAGACCAATCAAATCCATATTAGTATCTTCTAGTTTATCGAACAGTGGGTGAGTGCATAGACTCTTGTAATATTTTGAATCTACATGATCATTTATACCACTTACTCTTAACATTTGAAATACATGTAGCGTAATATCGTGCTTGTCACACACATCAGAAAGTGCGTGTAAATATGTCAAGTTAGTTTGTATGCTTGCAGGTATGTAATCTTGCCAGTTTAGATTTCTAACATTGACTATGTCATCTTGTTTTTTTGCGTGACGTTTTTGATCGTCTGATAAATCGTCTCTTAGTGATAGTTGTGGGTTTATTTTTTTATGATAGATAGAGAATCTTAACCAATCACTTAGACCAAGTATAATCTCAGAAACTTTATTATTTGTTTTTATCTCATTGACAAGTAGTTCTATTTGTGTTTGATTACCACTACCACTTTTTGCAATCGACTTGATATCTTTATCAGTCTCAAGTAATTCATACCACTTTGGAAATGTTGTGTCAAAATTTATATCTGATTCACATCTCCAATTAGGATCTGACCAACTACAACCACTTATTATAATCATATCTTTTGGTGCCGACCGAGGGATTCGAACTCTCGACCTGATGATTACAAATCAACTGCTCTACCACTGAGCTAGGTCGGCATTATCTAACATTATTGTTATATCTTTCAACCTCTACTAATAAATCATTATCATCTGTTTGATTTTTCATAATCTCTAGATTTTGTGGAAAACATTTACCACCATATCCTCTTTTGCCATCAGGCCCTGGCACTTGCCAATGTTCATCACCCATTCTTGGATCTTGTAATATGCAATCTTTTAGATGATCATATGACATGTTATACTTGTCGCACAGATCATACAATATATTTGCAAATGATACTTTCATGGTGTAAAATACATTTGTAGAATTTTTCATCAGTGCAGCCGTTCTGTTATCTGTAAGATACCAATGATCTTTAAACTTTGTTATTTGTTTTAGTGTATCAAGTTGATAGTATGATCCACCACATATTAAACATAGTGGGTTGTTAGCGTCTGTCTGCCAAGTCCTTTCTGTAAGAAACTCTGGCCATACTGCAATATCTGAGTCAACTACCCAATCTAGTGGTATTGTACTACGAATATAAGTTCTTTTATGCGTTTTTAATTCATTTAAATATTTTCCGACATGTTCATAAGGTGTGCATATAAACACCACGTCAGCGTTCTTGTAATCGCACTTGTGACCCTTTTCTGGGTCATGTATCTCTACATTTATGTGATCTAGTAAAACTTCATGTGTTGCTTTGCCAACTATACCATATCCAATAATCGCAACATTAGTGACCATATTTTTTAAACATCCTTTTTTTGTATGACGAACTATTCCACCAAGGTTTAGGTTCCATTGTATATTCGTGCCACCAACCTCGGTTTAACATTGTTTTATAGTGTCCGTTGAACAATACTATATCATATTTGTTGTAGTCTGTCAAGGTTCTTATTGATGTATAACCACTATCGAATCTTTTTGGATTGTGTTCTTTGTAAAGGTATGAATCTATACCTGTGCGATACTCTTCATAATAATGATGTAAATTATCAATTACCTTTTGATATATGTGTGAATAATCACCAGACCATGATACAATATCTGAACTTATAGAGTTCTCTTTGTAACTTATATCACTTTGCCACTGTTTGCCATCACATACATGTAACTCATCTTTTAAGAACTTGTTACAATCACCTTTGATTATTAAGTCTAAATCAAATGCTATATTAACCCAATCTTTTTCTGTGTATCTATTAAACATGATAAGGTTATTGAATGTGCCATAATCATCCTCAAATATCTCATCTTTGATTACAACAAACTCATCATACTCTAAAGCAGAGTATTTGTCTACCATAAATTTTAGATTGTCTTCCCACCAGTGATTGAACTTAGTACCAGTTCTAGTGCATATGACTCTTATCTTTTTCTTTTCTGAAGTTCGTTTTGAATCCATGATTTAGCTCTTCCATTCTGTACAGGTTTCCTAAGTAATGATCTTACCCTTTTAGAAACCGTTCTCATAACATCCTCGTCTGCTCTGTTATTATCAACAACTACAAAACCATTCTTAAAAAACAAAGAAAACTTACCTATATTTTGTTGTACAGCATTCCATGATCTTTTTACAATGTCATCAGAAACTCGTCTTGCTCTTTTCTCGTTTCTTTGTAATGCAACATCTAATGATGTATTTACAAATATCATATAAGTATCGTATCCTAAGTTTTGCAATTGTGCAGCTTGTTTAGATATTCTATCATAGTCACGACCAGTGCCGTCTATGATAACTCCTAGTCTTCCTTCAATATAATTGGCTGCACGGGTCTTTGTCAACTCTTTTGCCCGTGTTCTTACAATATCTCTAGGTTCTTTTTCTCTCTCTGGCATTCTAAGAGATAGACCTGCCTTCTTGAGTAAAGACTCAAATGCATCATCTGAATTAACTATCTTTAATCCTTGACCTGCAAGTGTTCTTCTTGCTACATATGATTTACCCGAACCAGGCCCACCTGCTAGAAATATTGCCTTAAATATATTGGGATCGTAAACCCCTTCTTGCAATTCTTGGACTAATTGAGATAAAGTAATCATTCGTTCTTTCTATAAACTGTTTTCCTTCTTGGTATTTAGTATCCTCATTTTTATCAGATAGTCGGTGTGTATTTAAAAAAGTCATTCTGCGTAATCGGTTTCTTCTTTTAGTTGTCATGTGTCGAACTCCTTGACTATGTTTTAAATATAATAAAGCTTATAGATGTACCTCCTTAATAATCAGACAGATTTATCACTGGTTGTTTTCTGCCCTTTGGTTGTAATACAAGACCAGTATCTACTCCCACTGATGAGTCCTTTGCAATATGCATAAGTACCTCATGTTTCCTTGTACCTTGATCGAAAATGTGTCTTAACTTAGTAATCAAAAACTTACCAGAAAACTCCTCGTCAACATCACCTGGTCCACCTGCTGGTCTCGATACGTTGACGCATGATCCAGCTGATAAATTACAATGGCCATTTACTGACATGGTTGCTGATATAGTAGAATTTAATTCAAACATCTTTGCCATATTTTGTGATACTGTTTTTGATTTGTTGTTAGGACTGAAAGAATATGATGACGTATTTGTGTTGTATTGACTTGCGTCAGACTCAGTGGTTTCATCAACACTTTTTGGTTGTAGAAAAATTCTTGCGTTTTTAAAATCTCCGACATTGTTCCCCTTGTCATCGATACTACCATCACTATATATAGGATTATCGTAAGTTGTATCTTTTCCATTTACTCTCTCAAAGTCTTTAAAATTATCAAAGTATCCATATTCTTTTATTGCATACTTTTTATGAAAAATATTATAATCTATAAATGTACTTCCTAATAATCCACCCATAACATTTGCCAACATATTGTTTTGACTCATTGGTTCATATGTTAATGCAGTTCTAAATTCTTTGTCTAAATCTCTTACCTTAGTGTCACCACCTGCAATAGTTCCAGCATCACCGTCATTAAACTCAGCAGTTACTGGTTGATTGTACAGACTTTGTAATGTTCTAAAATGATAACCTTTGGTAGTTTCGTAGAAAAAGTAATGTGGTGATCCGTTTACCTTTGATACAGAATCATCTAATAAATTTCTAATGAAATCAAATGGTGATATATTAGGTACCACATGTTTTCTAATACCTTGAGTATCTTCTAAATGTAATGTTTTTCTTGAATCAAATATATTTGGACTTCTCATAATATTCTTAACAATGTTAGAATTAGTCTCTGTAAATGTTCGTGATAATCTAATTCTATGATTATATAATGCTTCGTATGACATAAAACTTAGTTGAAACACTTCAGCACCTTTTGACACATCAAACCTTGCGTTTATTTTGTGTATGACAAACGGATTCTCTACAAAGTCTATGACACCTTTATTTGAGTCATCTTGATCCAAACCTGGTGTTGATATTTTAAGTTCTAAGTAATCTTGTCCGATCACCTGTGCATTTTGTATTATACCATTTGTATCTGCTACTGTAATGGTGCCCGTAATACCATTAGTATAAATCTCTTCAAACAAATCTAATTGTATTGTTGTTGCTGATAAATCTACTCTGATACCACCTGATGTTAATAGATGACAATGATCTAAACTATACTCACCTGCATATTGTATTGACATTAAATAACTCGTTCTCTAACTAACCTTTTGAACTCCTCTACGAAATCATCAATAAATCTTGGATCTAATAATTTTATTCTTCTTCTACTGTTTTGTAAATCTTCTTCGTGTTCACGATTTGTAATAGCAGTTGCAGCTGGATAATCTGTATTAACTGTTCCTACATCTATTTTTTTAGTGTTGTGACCAGAGTCCTCTGTGATTTCATAATGATGCACTGAGTTTATATTGTCACCATATTTGTCTTTGAGATAATCTTCAAACTGAATAGTTGACATAGGCCACTGATGATATCTATCATGTATCTCATTAAATAAAAGTATTACCCAGTGTAAAGTTGCATCATCATATAATCGATGTGCAATCATCTCAGGTGTTTCACCATCTCTAACATCGTAAGTGTCAAATAAAGCAGTGTTACTTTTTACTTTTGCACGAACTGCCACTCTTCTAAAAATATTCGTAACATCCTTTGATATGCCGTTTCCAGCTGAGTCGTATGGTATGAGTGGAAATGATTCGAAATACATTAGAATCCCTCGAATACTCTGTCTTTTGTAATAAGTTCCATTTCTTTAAAATTCAGTGTCAAGTTTGTCTCGACAGGTGGAGCCCCTTTTTCATTTGGTGTAAATGTTCTATATCTGTCTCCTCCATATGATACAGTAATATTCTCTAAAACGCAAGTAGAAATTCGTTGTAAATAGTTATTTCTTCCATTATTGTACATATATTCTATGTTGAAAGTATTAGGAACTCTTAATTTTCTACCTGCACGATTGCCACCTCTAAACTCTGGTTTACTATTAAGTCTAAATGCATATATTATTTTTCTAATCTCGTCAGCCTCTTCTTCACTCTTTGGCATCATTTTAAAATTAAATTGAAATACTCTTTTTGCCAAACCTTTGAAAGCAAGTTCCATTCTATCAGCGATGATTGTGCCAGATGCCATTTCATATGCTTCTCTCATACCTGCGAACCCTGGTATCGCACCGACTGTTGCCAATAATGTTTTTGTTAATCCCTCACTTAATGCAGGGCCTAATTGTTCTAATTGATTACCGACTGTCTCTACTAAACTTCTGCCTGCCATAACATCAGCATATAAATCCATACCTGCTTTTGCGGCAGCACCAATCTCTGTATCTACAAAGTTTGAGTTATCTGTAAATGTTGCAGTGGGTGGCATGTACATTGCAATCGCAGTGTCTAATCTAACAGTAGGTGCTCTTTTCACATAAACTGCCTCACCTGAGTCACTGTACTCAGCGTCAGTAAATGGTATGTAACCTGAACCACCTGTATTACCACCTTGACTATTCAAAGCATTCTGCATTTCAGTACCAACTTTATTATTTGCAAATTCTCTATAAGCATTTGTAGTTGTTCTTTTGACACCAAGTTCTCTATTAATATCAGATATATTATATTCTTCAAGTGATTTTTGAACATCGCCAAATGCGTTTTTGTTACCTCGTGTTCCAAATTGTATCTCTGCGTCCTCTTGTTCATTAATAAAAAACATGACGTAGTGTCCTTGATTACCAAGACCTGGTGCGGCTGTAACATCTAATGGAAACTGTAATATATTAGTTGATCTACCTTGTTTCTCAGGTTCGTCTATGCCATCTTTAGGTTCTGGTTGTGGACTGATAATACCTTTGAGAATGCCAGATACTTTTCTAAGAGCATACTGACTTCCAGCAGTAACAACTTGTCCTTTGATTCCGTTTACGATTTGACTCATCTAAATATTCCTTGTATAAAGAGTATTTATATGATATACTAAAGGTTTACATGGCATATAGTGGAAGATACATACCGACAAACCCAGACAAATACAAGGGTAATCCTATGAAAATTATCTATCGATCTTTATGGGAAAGAAGATTAATGGTCTATTGTGATAAAAAAACAAGTGTATTAGAATGGGGTAGTGAAGAAATAGTAATACCTTATTATTCGCCTCTTGACGGCAAAATGCATCGATACTACCCAGATTTCTACATGACAGTAAGACAGAAAGACGGATCTATAAAGAAGTTTATTGTTGAAGTAAAACCTAAGAAAGACATGAAACAACCCCCTGCTAATCCAAAAAAACGCACAAAAGCATGGTTAAAATCAGTCAAGACATATGCGATGAATGAGGCAAAATTTAAGTATGCAAAAGACTTTTGTAAAGATAAGGGTTTAGAGTTTCTAATACTAAATGAAGATCATCTCGCACCCAAGTATAAATAATAAAGACGAAAGGCAGAAACCATGGCGGTTAGCAAATACATACAACAAGTACAGAAAGCTGCAAAAGGTCGTCCAAAATCGACAGAGTGGTACAGAGATAAAATAAGAGAACTAGGTACACCTACATCATTGGACTTAATTCGTGATGGTAAGAGATCACAAAATCCTTTTTTTGGTCGTCTGAATATGTTTATATACGATCCTAAGTTAAAACAAAAACTACCATATTATGACACCTTCCCTCTGGTTCTACCTTTGGAAAGATACTCTGACGGATTCTTAGGTTTAAATTTACATTATTTACCTATTAATCTTAGAGTCAGATTATTAGATAGATTAGTTGACTTGACAAATAATAATAAGTTTGATAGCACCACTCGTGTTAATGCTGATTATGCTGGTTTAAAAAATTTAAGATTGATAAGACCTACAATAAAAAGATATTTGAATGGTCGTGTCAAATCACAATTTAGAAGAATAGACGCAGATGAGTTTACAATTGCAACACTTTTACCTGTCGCAAGATTTAAGAAAGCAAGTGTTGGAACTGTCTGGTCAGATTCTAGAAAGATGATATAAAGGAAGTTTATGGCAAAAAGTAGTTTACTTGACGGATTTGCGTATGGTGTTCTAAATGAGTTATTAGGATTCTTTAGAACTGATGATGGTTATGCATCACCAAGTAGATATGAAGTAATTATTACACCACCTGCTGGTATTCAAGGTATTGGAACTGAGTCACCATTTGGTAGTAATAAAGATGTAATTAGAAGAACATCATTAGAAGTTACATCTGTTTCATTTCCTGGCATGAATATTGAGACGCAAGAAGACACAAACATATATGGTCCAACTCGTAAAATAGCAACTGGTCAAACTTTTGCTGATATAACAACAGCAATAAGATTATCAAATGACCACAAAGAAAGAAATTTTATTGATAGTTGGCAGAGATTGATTGCAAATAGAAATGATTTCTCTGTAAACTATTATAATGATTACATTGGTTCTCTTCAAATCTTTCAGTTAGATAGACAAGATAGAAGAAGACATGGTGTAGAACTTGTAGAATGTTTTCCAATAAACACAGGTGACATTGCTTTAGATTACGCAACACAAAACTCATTAGAGTTTGTTAACGTATCTTGGGCATATAGATATTGGAAGAATCTGACAGATGAGGCAGATTTACCTAGATCATTGCTTGAAAGAATAGGTGATGTATTTGTAAATACAGTAGAGAGAAAGTTAAGGTCTAAATTACCTTCTGTATTGAGACGATTATAAGATAGGAGCGACATATGGCACTGCCAATATTAAACACTCCAAAGTATCCTTTGGAGCTACCCTCAACAGGCGAAACCATTGAGTTTCGACCTTTCCTTGTAAAAGAACAAAAAGTTCTTTTATTAGCACAACAAAGTAACAAGTCAAATATGATGACACAGGCAACACTTGATATTATCAAGAATTGCACATATGGTATAGTCACAGAAAAAAACCCTTTGTTTGATTTAGAATATGTTTTTTTAAATCTAAGAGCAAAGTCAGTTGGTGAGACAGTAGATATAGTAGTGACTTGCCCAGATGATAATAAAACTAAAGAAAAAGTAAAAATCAATTTAGAAGACATCAATGTTCAGATGCCAGAAAATCACACAAATGAGATAAATATAACAGATGATGTGAAAATCGTTATGAATTATCCTACAATTAAGGATGTTGATATGTCTGGCAAACAAAGCACTGATGAGGTTTTTAACACTATAAAAAAATGTGTCAAAGAGATACGCACAAAAGATAGTGTTATGAGAAAAGGTGATTACACTGAAAAAGAATTAGATGACTTTTTTGATTCATTTAATACTCAACAGTTTGAAAAGGTTATGGACTTTTTTAATACTATGCCTAAAGTAAGACATGAGATTGAAGTAAAAAACTCTAAGACTAAAAAGAAGAATAAGATTCTATTGGAGGGTTTAGATAGTTTTTTTTAATTTGTCTTTCTCATGATACTGTGGAAAACTACATGCAGACAAACTTTAGTTTGATGCAACACCACAAGTATAGTTTAAGTGAACTCGAAGATATGATGCCATGGGAAAGAGAAATCTATGTCGTAATGTTGGTAGAATATTTAAAAGAGGAAGAACGAAAAGCAAGAGAGGAACAACAAAGAAAGAGTAGATAATGTCTGAGATCGCACAACAAACAAGTTTATTAGCAGAGATAACAAAAGATAATAAATTACAAAATCAATTGTTGGAAAAAGTTGTTGGTATTCAAACCACTGAACAGCAAGATGACTCTATTGGAGAATTATCAGACACTATAAAAAAAGAGAGTAAAGATCAACAAAATCAACAACAAGAAAATAATAGACAAACTATTACTCAAAGATTTAAAGACAGACTCACTCAATCAAAACTTTTTCAAGGTTTACAAAAAACATTCTCAAGTATTGGATCAGGTATACAAAACACATTTTCTAAATTTATATCACCTCTAAAAACAGCAATAGAACCACTTAAATTAGGATTAGCTGCAGTACCACTTATTATATTTCTAACAGGTGCAATCGCATTTTTAAATAGTGAATTATGGACTAAAACAAAAGATATTTTAGCAGAAAAACTACCTATCGTGATTGAAAACGTGATGAACTTTGCAAAAGATGTGATAGCTGCATTTACGAATATAGGTGAAAGTTTTCAAACATTTTTAAATAATCCTAATTTAGAAAATTTAAATAATTTATTTAGTGACGGTGGCACAATAGCATTAGGATTGGCCGCATTAATCACTTTGTTTGCACCATTTAAAGTATTAAGATTTGGATTAGGACTACCATTTTTGTTAGGTAAAAAATTTGTAGGATTATTTAAAAAGGGTGGATTTCTATCAGAGACATTTAAAAAACTAACAAAATCAACTAAGGGTGCAGATGCAGCCAACTTAACCAAAAAAGGTGGTGTCATATCTAAGTTTACAGGTTTATTTGCTAAAGGTGGATTTCTGGCAACTCAGTTTGCATCATTAACAACCAGTATAAAAAGTATTGGTAGTAAAATAAAATCTTTCATAGGTATACCCACAGGTGCAGAGGCAAGTAAGATTGCAGCTGGAGTCAAAACTGCCACTCCTAAAGTTGGGTTTTTATCAAAAGCATTTGCCTCTGCAAGAATTGTTTCAAAAACTGCAGGTCCTATTGCACTTATTACAACTGCCGCTTTCTCTATATTTGATACGGTTGCAGCTGGATTAGAAGAGGCAAAAGATGAGACAACACAAGCATTAAGTCCAATGAAAAAAGCGATTGAAATATTTAAAGCAAGTCTTGCTGGATTAATTAACAGTTTAACATTTGGATTGCTTGATATTGATAAAGAAGATTTTACACTAGATAAAAGTAAACTACCAACATTTTTAGGTGGTGATGCAGATATCTTTAGTTTCAATCCAACTGCAGGCATGAGTCGGTCTAGGATAGAGAATTTACTCTCAGGCCCATTAGAGGATGATGATCTTAGTACATTAAAAAATTTAATTAAGAGAGATGATATACAATCTGAACAAAAGTTTGCAGTATTGAAAAGAGATTTAGAAAATGCGATTACTAATTTAGAACAAAGACAAAAACTATTAGAAGATTTAGATTCAGCAATGTCTGTGGGAACATCAATCGTAACGAATGCACCGACAACAACAATCAGTGATAGCACAACAACTGTAAGACCTATATCAGGTATGGACTTCTTAACTTCAATGGCAGTCGCCGCCAGAAACTAGCAATAAAAAAGGGCGCCGAAGCGCCCTCTAAGGATAGACTAAGTTAAAGATTATGCGTAAACGCCATCAATTGCAGCCATTCCAGCGGCAATGATTTCTTTTGAAGGTTTACCAATTCTGTAAGAAGTTCCGTTCTTTACAGATTTGTTTGCGTACACACAGTGTCCGTCTTCTCTTAGTTTTTCAACTACAGCTCTTGGACGCTGAAGATTGAAAGTAGTTCTTGCTTGAGCCCAAGTAATGGTCTCGCCTCTTAATAATGCATTAAGAAACTTTGTAGAATTAGCAAGTTTTTTTCTTCCCATAATATTACTCCTTTTAGTAAATAATGTATTCAAGAAATTAAACATAATATATTTCCTTATTTTGTTATTGATATTAATATAACACAATACAAGGGGTATTGTCAACACCCTTTTTACAGGGTGCGACAATATTGACCACCCTATGAATTTGCCAACTTTTCAAAATATGACAGTGTATCATCCTCTTCAATACTATCAGGTGTAGATGAAACATCCGTTGCCTGTGTTGTAGGGGCTGATGATGCAGTAGGTTTAGACTCTGCAATCTCGTCTGCCACATTTCCGATTGACACTGTACCAGATAGTACAACATCTAATCTAGTTTTCAATTCGTCATATGATTTGAAGTTTGATTGATTTGTGAACTCAGAAAGAGCATATGCTTTTGAACACACCTCGTCAATTTTTGTTTCATCATCAAATAACTTTGAAGGTGCTTCGAACTCTGACTTATCATAGTTCCAATAACCATCTACTTTACGAATCTTTAATTTAAAGTTCGCACCTGAGAATGGTTCAAATGGATTGATAGGTGATTCGTCTTCAAACTCTGGTTGCATTGCAGCCTTAAGTTTGTCAAATATTTTCTTACCATATTTAAATAAGAAAACTTTACCTTCATTTTCTGGGTGTTTTGGATCACTCACAACATAAATGTTTGAATAGTATGATAACTTTCTTTTTTGTTTACGAGCAATCTCCTTATCAGATTCAACACCTGTATTCCAAAGTTTTGAATTATATTCTGATACGGGGTCCTTACCTCCAATAGAGGTAAGTGAGTTCTCAATGTACCACTGACCTGTTGGCCCTTGAAACGCATGAGAATATACCTTCGCCCAAGGCAAGTCCTCACCATGCACTGCAGGTAAGAATCTTAGAACAGCGTATCCGTTGCCAGACTTATCTAGTTCTGGTTTCCATAACCTTTCATCAGTGTATGATTTTTTTTCTTGAGGTTGGTTTTCATCTTTGACAGCACCGAGTAGTTTGTCAAGAGAATTATTTTTCCTTATGTTTTCTAATGTCATCGTATGTCTCCTATGTCTTCGTATGTTAATAATTGTACGTTTTTTAAGTTAACGATCTCAGTGTCTTTTACATACTTAAAATCATTACCTATCCATTTGAACATTGTATCACTAAACTCATTAAATGTCAAGTTCAATTGTGAACGCCAATTGACAGGGTTGAATCCTTTTGCCGTCTCTGGCAAATAGTTATTACTACCCTTGTATATGTTATTTATACTATCATTATAAGATGATAGATCAAAACCAAACATATAAACTTCGTCTGCACCATTTTGACAAGCAAGATGAACTGCTGTAGAACCTGCTGACCAATTGACTGGGTCTTCTATATTATTAATAATATCTTCCTCGTCATTATTGTAAATGATATGCAAACCTAAATCTTTTTTCATTTTTATTCTTAAATCATATTCATTAAGATGTGGAAACTGTTTTTTAACTTCGTTTACTTTACTTTCTACTACCACTGGGTGTGATCCATTTATTACACATGATCCATAATTAAATCCATATGTGTGAACTTCACTATCCTCAAAATCTCTTGTAAACGATTCTATCATTATTGGATCACTGGGTATAGGATTCCAATCAGAGAACCAACATTTATGTTCTTTGACATAATCACTATCATATACTTCGCCCTGCATTCCAAAGTCCATAACAACAAGATTATCAACTGGCGTATCTCTATAGATTGCATTACAACCCCAAGATATACCACCATAATTACTTACTTTAAAACCTTTTCGACTTTCGCCATTACCATATACAAAATGTCTATTGCCACTCATTATTAATCACTCCTTGTAACTGTTTCTCTGAATACATGATGTGTTCTTCAGGCGTAGGATGTTGATCCTCTCTAGTTTTTTTATCAGGCCACACGTTATTAAATATTACCTTTTTCATTGAGGGTTTTATCTCTTGTAGTATGTCAACATATTTCATTGATAATTGCATAATTTCTTTTTCGTGATATGGTGGATACAAATCAACCATTGATGTCATAACAAAAGGTATATTATGATATTTCAACATGTAATAAGTATTATGTATTAACATGAAATCTCTTTTTACAAAGTGTTCTAGTGTTGTGTATTTTTCAACCCAGTCATCATCGTAATAAGATTGTTTAAATATATTTCCCACAACTCTCCAATAATTATATCTTCCGTTATGATCTACTTCACTTAAATATCTGTCTTCTCTCTGACAACTACTCCATTGAATTACAATCCTATCATTTGGTGTGATATCATAATCAATAAATGCCTCTGTTATTGTTGTTGCGATAAATTGATTACCTGCACCAGTTCGGGCAAGATTAATATGTTCCTTGTACTTAGAACCACAATAATCTGCCCAAGTATTCCAATGGTACTTTGTGAAAGAGCAACCTATTGTAAAAAGTCTATGATCGTGCTTCACTTCTTTTCACAAATGGTTTCTTGAATGGTCTGTTCGTAAGTTTTGCAAACTTATGACCCATATCACTCAACTGGCGTTGCAACATTGCACAATCAAATTCTAGTTCTCTGATTGTTTCTTGTTGTTTGATGATAGTTTGTTTTGCAACTTCTATCTCATTTACACCAATACTTTCAAATGCTTGTTTTAAATCAGACATGATTTACCTCATTAAGTTAATTAGATCTACTTTACACTTATTTTTATTAATTGTCAAGAACTTTTTATACTTATTCATAAGTTTTTTTGTATCTTTCCATATGACATCATTATCATCCCAATTTTTTTGAAAGTGTGTCAGTTCATCTAATATAATCATTGTTTCCATAGAAACTCTTTTACCAAGATACTCTCTTAATAGTAAGGGATGAGTATTATCCCATTCAAATAATTCTTCAAATCTTTCCGTATATGGTCTTATCTCATTAATAAAAGTATATGATAATGATTGTGTTCTTCTTTTCCAATCTTTGTACACTTCATCATCAAACTTTCCAACCCAACCACCTTTACAAGCCACATAATTAGATACTAAGTATGACTCTATATCTTCTTTTGTTTTGTATTTTCTAGACAATCGTGCAAAAAAGAACCTGTCTTTTCTTTTGTAAAAACTATCTCTTTTTGTTTTTGTCTTGCCTCCGAATTTGTGATAATCATATTTGTCTCTACTAAAATGAGCTTTTATCGCACAATACATCAAGAAGACATCTGCTGCGTCCATATCATCTCTTCTAATACTTTATTAAAATTTTTATGTTCAGTCCAATTAGTCTCTTTTCTAAATCTTGTGTCATCGCCTTCACGATATCTTACGTCTTCATCTATCATTTTATAATCAAAACTAATTTTTGGTTCAGAATCATATGTCAATGTCCATATTTTAAATGCTAGTTGTTGCATGTTCATCTTATGACTACCACAAACATTGTAGATACCAAAAAGTTGATGTGAAATTGATCTGTGAACTGCCGATGCAAAATCATAAACAGATGTAAAATGTCTTACTTGTGATCCGTCACCATATAATGTTATTGGGTTTGCACCATTTGACTCAACTACTTTTTTTACTAAATCTGGCACAACATGATTAGGATTATTAGTTTTTATCTCTTCTTTACCTACACAATTAAATGGTCTTAAAATTAAAACACGATCTGCAAAATCTGATTTCATAAGATCTAACTCTGTATCATATTTTTCTCTTGCATAACCTGATGTTGGTAAATAAACCATAGAAAATTCTCTTGACGGAAACTCAACTTCATTTTCATATACTTGTGATGAACTCATCCATATAACTTGTCTAGGTTTATTTTGATCTATCCACTTTATCATACTGTTAGATAAACTTTTATTTCTTTTGTAAAAATCCTCATGGTCATCACACCAATGTTTTATACCACCAATGTCATATGCACAATGCACTAATACATCAACATCAAAAGGTTCCAATTCTTTTACATCAGCGTTTATGTAAGAGACTCTATCTTTATTATGATATGATCTATCAACGTCTCCATAACGACTTTTGTTATCGATGGCAATAATTTTTACATGTATGTCTGTATTTTGCAATACATAATCAATAATGTTTGATCCGAGCAAACCATCGGAACCTGTCACTAATATTTTCATACTGGTAGTTTGCCGACTCCGACATCATCATTAAGTAATCTAAGTTCTCTTGCGTTTGCCTCTATTTTGTCTTTTAAACCTTTTGTAATAAGTTTGCTTACACTTTCTACTTCTACTTCATTCTTGTCACAATAATACAAAACAGCATCTAAGTGTGTCAACTTTTTTTCTGATGCTAATCTTTCTATCTCTAGTGAAAAAATTTTTGGTGTCTTTTTAAATATATCCATTAATTAAGAAATCCACTTACCTGTAGTGTGTACTTATTTTTTAGTCCAAAGTTAGAACTTGTATGAAATATATCACTATCCCACAGAAAACCTTCTCCTTGTTTCCAATGCGAACTATTCTGCCACTCTTTATTTGTATCTCTGTATTGTATAATATGTCCTAACTCCCAATCGTGTAGATAAATGTTTGCTCTTACTTTAAGTCTTTTATCGTCTGGGTACTTTTTTGTTATTTGATAAAACATATCTCTGTGTAATAATATTGTTTGACCAGGCTCTTGTAAAATAGAACTAACTGATACAACTTCCATACCTAATTTTTTACCTAGGTCATCGTAATCTATTTGATCTTTATCAAACCACAGTTGATGTAGAATAGTATTATTTTCATTGTAAGATTTTGGGTGATTAAAATTAGAATACTCATCATGTAAATCTTTTTGTTCTGTAGATTGATGAGCCAAACAACTACCACTATGTTGAGTATAATCAGCGTTTAAAAAATAATCATAGTCAATGTCTAGGTTAATTTTATTTAATAACATTATTTCCTTTTAGTCTTTGTCTTCTTTTTTGATTTCTTTTTTGTAGGTTTATTAGAACTCACAATACCAATAATCAAAATTAAAGATGCCAAAGATGTAAATATCATCCATGTACTTCCGTCCATAATATACTCCTTTCGAACAGTCGGTGTTTCTGTTGCCAGGTACACCGATCAAACCCCGACTACCTAGTTAGGCAGCCATTGCATACTCATATTGGTCTGCATTTAAAAATGAAATCTCAGTTAGGATACTTACTATAAGTCAACCCTATTTCACCCCCTCAGTCGAGGTTTATCTTGGTGGAGGTGGTGGGTACTGCCCCCACGTCCTCTATAGCGTTTTACAAAACGTCAACGATTCCAATAATATTTATATCATATTTGTAAAAGATTGTCAATGGGTAATCTCGTTTGACTTATTAAAGTCCTCAATACAAGTCACTAACATATCTAACCATTCTTCACTTTTCTGTTTTACAAACTCTTGAACAGTGCCATCTTCAGTTACAACTAAAATTACTATTTGTTTTATAGGTTTACCTGTTCTCTCTTCAAACATTTCTGCATAAGCACACGCTTGAATATAGTAATTTTCATTGTACTGATCATTTCTTTCTTTGGATGATGTTTTAAAATCTATAATAGATAGTTCACCATCATATTCTGCAATACAATCTACTCTACCTGCAATTTTTAGTTTATCTGAATATAAACCACATTCTTGAAAATAGATGTTATTAATTTTTTCTTGAAGTGTTGGTTTTAATTGATTGAATAAACAAGCCGCAAAAAATGGTTCAGCATTAACTTCTTTATTATTTAAAAAATCTTCACACATATGGTGAACTTTTGTACCACGATTTGCAGCTGTCCTTGCAACGTAGTTAGCAACATCATCACCGACTCTTTTACGCCACTCAAACAATCCCTTTTTATTTCTATTAGATAAGACTGTGGTGATAGACGGATACTTATTTCCGTCTGGTGTTATGTAATATCTTTTTTTGTTGATATTCTCTGTTTTTAATTTTGGTAATTCACTCACCTGCACATGATTAAACATAATTTATTTACATTCACAATTTACACATTCACAAGATGTGCATGAACCCCCATTTGAACAGTGACACGCATGGTCACAATTTTGACATATCATTCTGCCATCTCCAATGCAAACTCTGTTGTTTCGTTTACTCTTCTAGTCCAACCCTTACCAAAAGTTTTGAATGTACTAAGTGATTCATAATAATCTTGTCTTTCATCTTGATACAATCTAATTGTTTCTGTAAGAGTATTGTTATTTATGAACTCATCTAATTTTGCAAGTGTATTAGGACCTATACCACCATCGGCAACTGTGCCTATCATTGCTTGTAAATACTTTGCAGCCCTACCTGTGCCTGCGTTAACACCAAAGTCAAATACCACTAGATCTAAACCATTTGGTAATTGGTCTCCTTTAACACGATCCCAATAATTTTTTTTATAGATTGGTGCAACATCCTCTTCTTTTAAATTTTGCATTGTATTTTCTGATACAGAATATCCAACCCATTCTTCGTAAACTCTTTTTGTTACACCCATATTTGTCATTCCACCAGGGTCTTTTGGATGATTTACATATCCACCCTCATGATGTAAAACTATCTCTAGACATTTATTAAAATTGCTCATTATCGACTCCAAATCCTAATTTTGTTTTTTCTATTAAATACTCTTTTACAAAACCACTTCTTACTATATCACCAATGTTAAATTCAGTAACATTGAAAGATGGCATATTATCTAATATTCTAACAAAATCTTGTAATCCATTTTTTTCTGCTGACTTTGTTAAATCTGTTTGAAAGAAATCACCGGCAAATGATATCTTTGAATTTTGTCCAACTCTTGTAATGATTGTATCTAATTCATGAAAGTTTAGATTCTGACACTCATCTACAATTATTATAGAGTTATCAAATGTCAAACCTCGTAAAAATGATGTTGACATAAAATGTAATGTTCCTTGTTGTTTTAGTCTATCAAATAACATTAAAAATGCTTGTTCATTTGGTTGTTGAAACATAAAACGAACCATATTCATATAATTAATTTGATATAATGCTGACTTATCTTCTTCATCACCAGGTAAGAAACCGATCTCTCTAGTAGGAATTAGAGACCTTACAATTATTACTCTATCATACTCTGTATTAGGATTTAATACATCTTGTAATGCTTTATATAAAAGTATAAATGTTTTACCTGTTCCGGCAGCACCAAAAACAAATTGATTTTTACCTTTATCCCAAGTATCAAAAACAACCTTTTGATTATCACCTATTGGTTTCAGTGATAACATATCTTTTAAATTTAAATCGTTATTCTTCTTCGCCATCTTTTATTCTACCTTCGCATCTATCAACAAGTTCTTTTGCAGGTGATTTATTAAGTCTCATCTCTCTCCAAAGTTTAGATACTTCATAACTCGCCTTCATAACTTTTTCCTCTTCAGCCCAATACTCGTCAAAAGACTTTTCTATTTTATTTTCTTCTACCATCCACCGTCATCATTCTTTATTTTTTCTTCAACGATGTTTACAGGTTCTGAAAAGTATTTGTTCAATACCTCTATTTGCTCATCGTATTTTCCGATTGAGTTTAATTCTTTTTCTATACTTTCAAGTATGTCTGTGTGTTCGCCAACACCGACAGCCTTATCTAAGTATATACTAACATTTAGTCTATGTTTTTCTATCTGACCTTCTGCATGTCTTTTCAGTGCGTCTATAATTTTTTGTTTCATGATATCTCCTACATTAATCCATGTTTTTTTAAAACTTGTTTAGTCTTAATTCTTTTATGATCTTTTGAACCATATCTTTCAGCAAGTGCAGAATCTGGGTGTGCATCTGCTATTCTTGTCAAATTATCTTTAAATCCATTATCAATCTTTGGCCCCACACCCATTAGATGATCACCCACTAAAGCAGCTGCCGTTGGCATCTGTTCATATTTAGGATTTTTTGAAAGCAAATCTTGTAACTCTGACCATGTACAAAATTCTTCAAACTGTTCATCGGTATCTTTGTTTCTAATTATATAAGTTGGCATTTAATTTTTTCCATTCAAAGTTTACTCTCTTACCATTATCATATGGTTTTAAATTTAGTTTTTTCCACTCTAGACTTTTATCTATTGGTGGTTCCTCTATTTGTTTATGTATAGTATATAGTGGTGCAAAAGATAATAGTATTTCACTTTTACACTGTCCTACGAAAGTCCAATCAGCACCTCCCCAATATATTCTTCCATTTGCATCTGAGAAGTATGACTCAGCATATCCATTTTTACTCCAAAAGTAAGCATAATTGACTAAGAAATCATTTGGTGATATCGGATTTGAATTTGGAACACGACAAAATCTATGCAATCTATCTTTTTTTGCTGTCTTTATATACTCTGGTAATTGTTTCATTAACATTGGTGACATGACTCTATCAAGATCTAAACACACATTCCACTCTGTATCTGTTTCTTGCATTAATAAATTTTTACATCCTTCATTGTTCCAACCAATATCATTTTCAACAACATAGTGATCCCATTCACCTGGCACTTCATTTTCTGGTAATGGTTTGTGTTGTGAACCGTCATCAACAATACGAAACTTGTAATCGTTATAATTAGAACAATTAAGATAATGATCTCTCACTAATTTAAATGTTTCTAAATTATTATAATATGAATAATTAACTGATATCAAAATCCTATCCTATATGTCTCAATCCATTTTTTTCTTAATGTATCAACATATTCTTCCTCTACGTCATCTAAACCTAACCAAAGTAATGTTTTATGTATCTCATCATAAAAATGTGTAAAACTTGTAATACTTTCCATATCAAAATCATGAGTATTATTCCTATCATCATCAACTTTATATTCAGGTCTTATTTTACTTGAATTAGTTCTTCCCTCTAAAATCCAATCACAGTTTTGATACATCAAATGTTTTGCATTTACATATTTGTAATATGCATTTTCCTTATTTTGATTTACCATAGGAAAATAATGTGTATCATTATGACATAATGTTCTAAAAACATTATTTGCTAATTCATCATCTTTTTCCATTTGACCATGATCATTATGAAACCCTGCTAATCGAAAACATCCAAATTCAAAATGTTTATCAACTTCTGGTTTGTTTTGTTCTATGCATTCTAAACTGTATCTAAAACTCCATAATTGATCATAATCATATTTCATTTTTAAACTTGCCAATACTGTGTCTTGATGTACAAATTTAGGGTGTAACGCTAACACAAGACTAATAAATTTACCACCACCTTCAAATGGATAGTTTAACACTACAAGTTTTTCTGTTTGTCTATTGATTGGTATCATACCAAGAAGGTGTCTCTCTATTTTTCCATGTAGCAAAATCTTTTTTATATTCTCTATAATAATTATGATATGCCTCTATAACATTTTCTGTTTTACAATCATCTGGCATACATTGTGGTAACTCAGTTTCATCACCGATAATAATATTATTGGGGGCCTTCTGTAACCAAAAAGAAGGTTTAGATGCACCATGAACTTTTCCATAACGATGTGTAAACTCTGCAAGAACTGACATATACAAAAAA
>CEVB01007101.1_pt1 | contig 21973 bp, 17 predicted proteins | sample 531381 | NCBI WGS metagenome assembly CEVB01 (sample SAMEA2622763, study PRJEB7988) | marine metagenome | biome: marine biome (ENVO:00000447); feature: surface water layer (ENVO:00002042); material: "saline water (ENVO:00002010), including plankton (ENVO:xxxxxxxx)" | depth 5 m | reverse complement strand
AAAGAAATAATTCTTATCTTTGTAGGTAATAAAATTAAATAGAATGAAAGTTAGTGAAAAAGATTTAGAGACTATTCGTGGGTTACAGAATGAGGTAACCACTATCAAAGAGAAGTTAGTAAATGTAGAGCTACAGAAGCATAACATACTAAAGAAGTTTGATGTATTAAAGGAACATTTTGCTAAACACGAAGAAAAACTAGTAAAAAAATATGGAGCCAATGCTGTCATAAACATACAGACAGGAGAGGTATCAGAAAAAAAGGATTAAGATGTCAAAAATAAGTACATATTCAAATGTAAGTCCTATTGCATTAACAGACAAATTAATAGGAACAAATACTTCAGGAACTCCTGCAAATGTTACTAAGAATTTTTTAGTAAGTGATTTGCAGACAGTGATTATCTCTGCTGTTAACTTACAGCACGTTCTTGATACGGGGAATACGGCAACGCAAAACATTACTCTTACGGGTAATATTACACAAACAGGTACACATACTGTTACAGGAGATATTACTCAGTCCGGAGGGGCAATCACCTTAGGAGGAACTGTCAAAGACTTTAATGGCAGTCTTGGTAATAATGGAGAGACGCTTGTATGTAATGCAAGCGGTCAATTAGTTTTTGGTTCGGGCCTTACCAATCAAAACCTTGACCAAGTTTTAGCTATAGGTAACACTGCAACCAACGACATAAACCTTACAGGAAATTTAAACCTTACGGGTAATATGACTATGATAGGCGACCCCGATATAACAGGTGATGTAACCCATTCGGGAAATTACTTGTTTGAGGTTGGTCAGTTTTCATTTGAAGGAACTTCTACAGTTCTTTTAGAGGGTGCAGTTAAAGACTCAACGGGTACTTTAGGTTCAGATGGTAAGGTTCTTGTTTCTGATGCAAGCGGTAAACTTAATTGGCAGTCTACAGTGCCATCCACTAATACTACAGTAGATGCTGCTACGGACCCTTCAGCAAATGCAAATGTAATATTTTACAGTGCAAGCTCAGGTGGCGGTACAATTTATTTAAGTGCAGCACTAAATGTAGCAGGAAGAAAAGTTGTTTTAGTTAGGAAGTCTACTACTACTGCTGCAAATATAGCAGGGAGTGGTGGTGCACTAGTTAATGGTGCTGCTACAAAAGCATTACCAACAACACTTTATTCTGTAACTACTTGCATAAGTGATGGCACTGATTGGTATTGCAATAATGGAACTCCTTTATAGAAATTAAATTAAATGGACATTAGAAAAATATCTATAGGCCCTGATTACAAAGGTGGTGCAATGCATTACATTGTAGGTCAAGAGGTATTAGGTTCTAAATACACAATTCATTTAATAAAGTTTTATCCTGATACCGAGTCTATTAAGATATGGATTCAGCAGGGAGACGAGATAATGATGTGGAAGGAGTTCACACGTACAATGCCAATTTCAATCGAGTACAATATAAATTTTTAAATGAAGTCACCGTTTTACTTTATAACTAAATCAGAAAACGGCAAGCGATATGACAACACAAAAGAGATAGGAGGAATAGATTTTATAACAAGTACCTCAGAAGAAGACCATCAGTTCTCAACTCGCTATGCCAAGGTCATCGAAACACCACTAGGATATGAAGGTCCTATACAAAAAGATGATACCCTATTAGTACATCACAATGTATTTAAGTTCTACAACGATATCAAAGGCCGTCAACAAAGTGGTAAGAGCTTTTTTAAGGACGACCTTTTTTTTATAGATGATGAGCAGTTTTTTATGTATAAGCACAATGGAGAGTGGTACTCATATGATAGATACTGCTTTGTCAAGCCTATACCTGTAGAGGATTCATATATGTTTAAGCCATTCTCTGAAGAACCATTAATGGGGGAGATGGTGTATCCAAATGATTATCTTATATCTAAAGGAATTAATAAGGGCGACAGGGTTTGTTTTAAGCCTGAGAGTGAGTATTTGTTTAATGTTGACGGCCAAAAGTTATACAGAATGTATGACCATCAAATAACAATAAAGCTATAATGGAGACAAAAGATATTAAACTTCAGATTATAAACGCAGGAATGAAAGCCGTTGAACAGTTGATAAAGGTTGCTAAGGAAGATATTATTAAGCCTGACCCTGACGATGAGCTAGCCGCAGATAGACTAAAGAACGCTGCGGCTACAAAAAAGTTAGCTATATTTGATGCATTCGAGATACTATCAAAGATAGAGGGCGAGAAAAGAAACATAGAGGTCTCAGAAAGAGGAGAGACAAAGATAGATACTAAACAAGGATTTGCAGAACGAAGGTCAAAATAACTTATTTCGTGTTCTAAAAGATTACATACCATCAAAGGTTGTTAAGAACAAGAACCGTGTACGCAGTTGGACATATGGGTATAATGATAAGTATGACGTAGTAGTAATATCTAAATCAGGAGAGATTGATACGGTTGTTAGTATAAACGGACTTCGTATTGCTCTTCCAAAGCCACCTGAGAAAATATCAAAAGGAAAAAACTATTGGCAGAGAGAAGATATACCTGAGGCATTAGCAAGGATTCAGTCAATATTTCAATGGAACGAGATGCCATCTGAGTTTAAAAGCAAGTGGGTTGATTATATAGAAGAAGAGTTTGATAGAAGAGAGGACGGGTATTGGTTTATGAACAACAATACACCTACCTATATTACAGGAGCTCACTATATGTATCTACAGTGGACCAATATTGATGTGGGATATCCTGACTTTAGAGAGGCTAATCGTATACTATATATGTATTGGGAAGCTTGTAAGGCTGACAAGCGTTGCTTTGGGTTAGACTATCTAAAGATTAGACGTTCAGGATTCTCATTTATGAGCTCGTCTGAGTGTGTTAATACAGGTACATTAGCTAGAGACTCCCGTGTAGGTATATTATCAAAGACGGGTAGTGATGCCAAGAAGATGTTTACCGATAAGGTTGTTCCTATATCACAGAGGCTTCCATTCTTTTTTAAACCCATACAGGATGGTATGGATAAACCAAAGACCGAGCTAGCATTTAGGATTCCTGCATCTAAGATTACAAAGAAGAATATGTCGACCATTGATGATACAGGAATGGATGGTCTTGACACCACAATAGATTGGAAGAACACAGACGATAACTCCTATGACGGTGAGAAACTATTACTATTAGTACATGACGAGAGTGGTAAGTGGCTTAAGCCAAATAACATATTAAACAATTGGCGTGTAACCAAGACCTGTCTAAGATTGGGTAGTAAGATTATTGGTAAGTGTATGATGGGCTCAACATCAAATGCACTAAACAAAGGTGGTGAAGAGTTTAAGAAACTATACAACGACTCTCACCCAACAAAAAGAAATGCAAACGGACAGACTAAGAGCGGGCTATATAACCTATTCATTCCTATGGAATGGAATATGGAGGGGTTTATAGATAGATACGGAATGCCCGTACTGAGAAAACCTTCTAAGCCTGTGCTCGGTGTAGACGGAGAGATGATTGATAATGGAGCTATCGACTATTGGGAGGCTGAGGTTGAGTCATTAAAGAATGACCCTGACGCACTCAATGAGTTCTATCGTCAGTTTCCAAGGACAGAGTCTCATGCATTTAGAGACGAGAGCAAGCAGTCTCTATTTAATCTTACAAAGATATATCAGCAGATAGATTATAACGACTCCTTAATAAGGGAGCATCACCTGACTCGTGGTAGCTTTCATTGGAAGGACGGAATAAAAGACAGTACAGTTATATGGAGTCCTGACAAGAGAGGCAGGTTCCTTGTTAGTTGGACACCAAAGAAGGGATTGCAGAATGGTGTTATAGAGAAGAGAGGAATCAAGTATCCTGCGAATGAGCACATCGGTGCTTTCGGATGTGACTCATATGACATATCAGGAACGGTAGGTGGAGGTGGTTCTAATGGGGCATTGCATGGATTAACAAAGTTTAATATGGATGACGCACCATCTAATGAGTTCTTCTTAGAGTATGTAGCTAGACCACAGACTGCAGAGATATTCTTTGAGGAGGTACTTATGGCTTGCGTATTCTATGGTATGCCGATACTTGTAGAGAATAATAAGCCTAGGTTACTTTATCATTTTAAGAACAGAGGATACAGGGGTTTTAGTATCAATAGGCCCGATAAGCACTATAACAAGCTCTCTAAGACAGAGAAGGAGCTCGGAGGTATACCTAACTCAAGTGAGGATGTAAAGCAGTCTCACGCCTCCGCAGTGGAATCTTACATCGAGAAGTATGTAGGTATAGACCTGAGCGGAACGTATAGAGATATGGACGATATGGGCTCTATGATGTTTACTAGAACGCTTGAGGATTGGGCTAAGTTTGATATTAGTAATAGAACTAGATATGATGCAACAATAAGCTCAGGACTTGCAATAATGGCGACTCAGAAGAACTCATATGTACCTGAGAAAAAAGAGTCGAAAATAAGTATTAACTTTGCAAGGTATAGTAATAAAGGAACAATAAGTGAATTAATTAGAAGATGAAGGATGTAAAGATAAACATTTCATCTGTAGGATTCCCAAGTCAATTTGTGTCTGATGCAGAGAAAGCGACAGACGAGTTTGGATTACAGATTGGTCAAGCCATTCAGTATGAATGGTTTAGAAAAGACGGCAACTCTTGCAGATACTATAGTCAGTGGAGAGATTTTCATAGACTCAGATTATACGCAAGGGGGGAGCAGTCCATTGCTAAATATAAAAACGAGCTAGCGATTGATGGGGATTTATCCTATCTTAATTTAGATTGGACACCTGTTCCTATATTACCTAAGTTTGTAGACATCGTTGTAAATGGAATGTCTGACAGACTCTTTAGGGTTAAGGCATACTCAGAGGATGCATTGTCTCAAGCTAAGAGAAGCAAGTACCAAGATATTATAGAAGGTCAGATGGCGGCTAAGGATGTTCTTCTTACTATACAAGAGAAGTCGGGTGTTGACCCATTCGCTATGAATCCTGCTGAGCTTCCTGAGAATGATGAGGAGCTAGCATTATATATGAACCTAAACTATAAGCCCGCTATTGAGATAGCAGAGGAGGAGGCGATTGATACTATATTCTCGGAGAATCACTATCAAGATATTCGCAAGAGATTAGACTATGACCTAACTGTATTGGGTGTCAGTATGGCTAAGACGGAGTTCCTTCAGGGTTCCGGTGTAAAGGTGTCTTATGTAGACCCTGCGAATGTGGTGTACAGCTATACAGAGGACCCTCATTTTAAGGATTGTTTCTATTGGGGAGAGATAAAGACAGTTCCTATCACAGAGCTATTAAAGATAGACCCCACATTAACGAGAGAGGATTTAGAAGAGATATCTAAATACAGTCAGAGTTGGTATGATTACTACAATACAGCTCAGTATTATGAGAATGATATCTTCTATAGAGATACCTGTACATTGATGTACTTTAATTATAAGACCACCAAAAAGATGGTCTATAAGAAAAAGATTCTTGAGGGCGGTGGCTCTAAAGTTATTGAGAAGGATGACCAATTCAATCCACCTGTAGAGATGATGGAGGAGGGTAGATTCGAGAAGATTGAGAAGACTATTGATGTTTGGTACGATGGCGTTATGGTTATGGGTACAAACATTATACTTAAATGGGAGCTTGCAAAGAATATGGTAAGACCAAAATCTGCAAGTCAGCACGCTCTACCAAACTACGTTGCGGTAGCACCACGAATGTACAAGGGAGTGATTGAGTCATTGGTAAGAAGAATGATTCCTTTTGCTGATTTAATTCAGATGACACACCTCAAGCTACAGCAGGTAATATCAAGAGTTGTACCTGACGGTGTATATATAGATGCAGACGGATTGAATGAGGTAGACCTTGGCACAGGTAGTGCCTATAACCCTGAGGATGCATTAAGGCTATACTTCCAAACGGGTAGTGTGATTGGTAGAAGCTACACTCAGGATGGAGAATACAATCAAGGAAAGGTTCCTATCAAAGAGCTTCAGTCATCATCAGGAGCGAGTAAGGCTCAGATGCTGATATACAACTACAACCACTATCTAGATATGATTCGTGCGGTGACAGGATTAAACGAGGCCCGTGACGGTTCTACACCTGACCCTAACTCATTGGTTGGTCTACAGAAGCTAGCGGCACTAAACTCTAACACTGCAACAAGACATATACTTGATGGTAGTCTTTATATATATAGAAGTCTTGCAGAGTCTTTAACATATCGTATTGCAGATATCCTTGAATACTCTGACTTCAAAGAGGAGTTTATTAATCAGATAGGTAAATATAATGTAAGCATACTTGGAGAGATAGGTGATTTATATCTATACGACTTTGGTATATTCATCGAGGTTAGTCCTGACGAAGAAGAGAAGGCTCAGCTAGAGCAGAACATTCAAATGGCACTATCTAAAAATGACATTAACCTTGAGGATGCTATTGACATTAGAGAGATAAGAAACATTAAGCTAGCTAATCAATTCTTGAAAATGAAGCGTAAAGCTCTTCAACAAAGAGAGCAGGAGATGAAGATGCAGCAACAGGCTATGCAACAACAGACTCAGTTGCAATCTCAACAGATGGCCGCAGAGACAGCTATGCAGAAGATACAGGCTGAGACACAGTCTAAGATGCAGATTAAGCAGGCTGAGATTGCTTTTGATATTGAGAAGATGAAGAACGAGGCAGAGCTTAAAAGACAGCTAATGGCTGAAGAATTTAAATACAGCATGAGTCTGCGGGATGTATCTGAAAATGCTCTACAGAGTAGAGAGACTCAGAGAGAGAAGGCTAAATCTGAAAGGATTAGCCAACAGAATACGGAGCAGTCACAGTTAATAAATCAGAGAAAGAACAATCTACCTCCACAGAAGTTTGAATCTAACGAGGACAGCTTAGATGGATTTGATTTAGCTGAGTTTGAACCCCGCTAAATCGCTCGAAAAAAATAACTAACTTTGTAAAAATCAAATTAAATGGAAATTAAAGTAACAGCAGTTGGTACTCCTGAGAGTAAATCAACACAAGAAGTAGAGAAGGAGCTTCTTGAAAAACACGAAGAGTCGTTAAATAACGAATCAGGAGAGACTAACAATGAAGTAGTGGAGTCAAGCACTGAGAGTGTAGAATCCACACAAGAGAAAGAAGAAACAAAGCCGGAAGGCGAGATAGAAACTCAATCCTCAGAGTTAAGTGAGGAGGACGTTCTTTCATATATTAGAAAAAGATACGGCAAAGAGATTAACTCTTTTGATGAGTTGGTGTCTGAGCGAGAATCTTCAGAGGAATTACCTGAAGATGTAGCAGCCTATCTTAAATACAAACAAGAGACGGGTCGTGGATTCGAGGACTTTGTTAAATTACAACAAGACTTCGATGAGATGAACCCTGATGATTTGCTAGAGTCTTATTATAAAGCCACTGAAGAGGGGCTTGACGATGAAGACATCGACATTATGCTTGACGAGTTTGATTATGACGAAGAGGTTGATGAAGAGTTGGATATTAAAAAAATAAAGCTAGCAAAGAAAAAAGAGATTGCAAAAGCCAAGAGTTACTTCAACGGAATGAAGGAGCAATACAAGCAGCCACTTGAGTCAAGTGGAGGTGAGAGCTCGGGAGTTAGTTCGGAGGAGCTTGAGAGCTATAGGCAATATATAAAATCTGCTGAGACCCAAAAGGTTGAGGGGGAGCGTAGACGAGATTGGTTTATTGAAAAAACCAACGAGGTGTTCGGAGGAGAGTTCAAAGGTTTTGAGTTCTCTGTTGATGGTAACTCCGTCTTATATTCACCGCAGTCCGCAGAAGCATTAAAGAAGGAGCAGTCAAATGTTATGACCTTTATAAATAAGTACATGACAGATGATGGCTTAATCTCAGATGCTGCAGGATACCATAGGGCAATAGCAGTTGCATCAAACCCTGAGAAGTTTGCTCAGTTCTTTTACGAACAAGGGAAGGCTTCTGCAACCGAGGATGTTACACGCAAGATGAAAAATATAGAGATGTCTGAGCGTACAGCACCCGAGGCGACAACAAAGGGAGGGATGCAGATTCGAGCTGTCAACCCTGATTCGGGTAAAGGCTTGAAAATAAGAAGTATAAAGAAAAAATAATTTTAAAAGAAAAAGAAAATGGCAGTACAAGCAGTACCGGGATTTGATTTGCAGCCATCTGCAACGCAGATTCCCACAGCAACAAACTACATTACCAACTTCGACTTTTTGAATCAGTATCTTCCTGATACATATGAGAAAGAGTTCGAGCGTTATGGTAATAGAACAATTGCATCTTTCCTACGATTAGTAGGAGCAGAGATGCCTTCTAACTCAGACCTTATCAAATGGGCAGAGCAAGGAAGATTACACACGAAATACACTCAGGTAGGAACAGCAGCAGCGGGAGCAGCTCTTCAAGCTACATTCCAAGTGAATGACGCTTTAGCACCTGCAGGTTCAACAGCAGGAGCTTTAGGAACACCATCTATCGCTATCCGTACAGGACAGACGGTTATGATTGTTCAGAACAACGGAAGCGGAAGCAACAAAGGAGTTGTTACAGCAGTAGTATCACCAAATACATTTACCGTAGCCTTATATGAGGCGGCAGGTCTTGTTACAGCGGGTACAGGAGTAGGTAACTCTGATGTTACAGTATTCATCTACGGTTCTGAGTTCAGAAAAGGAACAATCGGAATGGCAGGTTCCTTAGAGGCTGACGACATGATTTTTGATAACTCTCCAATTATCTTAAAAGATAAGTATGAGGTATCAGGTTCTGACATGGCACAGATTGGATGGATTGAAGTACAGACAGAGAACGGAGCTACAGGATACTTGTGGTATTTGAAGTCTGAGCACGAGACTCGTCTACGTTTTGACGACTATCTTGAGACTGCAATGATTGAGGCGGTTCCTGCAGAAGCAGGTTCAGGAGCGTCTAACGCAGGAGGAGGAGCAGGAATGAACGACAACTTTGGTAACAAAGGTTCTGAAGGTATCTTCTACGTAGTAGAGAACCGAGGAAATGTATGGGGCGGTGGAAACCCTGTCGCACTTGCAGACTTCGATGCTGTTATCTCACGTCTTGACAAGCAAGGTGCTATCGAGGAGAATGTTATCTTCCTAGACCGACAGTTTGGATTCGACATTGATGATATGTTAGCAGCTCAGAACTCTTATGGTGCAGGTGGTACATCTTACGGATTGTTTGACAATGACGAAGAGATGGCACTTAACCTTGGATTCACAGGATTCCGAAGAGGATATGACTTCTACAAGTCTGATTGGAAATACTTGAACGACCCAACAATGAGAGGTGGACTTCCAACAGGAGCTAACTCAGGACGTGTAAACGGACTATTAGTACCTGCAGGTTCAACTACTGTATATGACCAAATCATGGGTAAGAATGCTAAGCGTCCTTTCCTTCACGTACGTTACAGAGCTTCAGAGACTGAAGACAGACGATACAAGACTTGGATTACAGGTTCAGCCGGAGGGGCTCGTACTTCTGACTTAGATGCAATGGAAGTAAACTTCCTTTCTGAGAGAGCAGTATGTACTCTAGGAGCGAACAACTTCTTCTTATTCCAAGAGTAAGAATAGTTACTACAATACAAGGGAGTGTCTTAGGGCACTCCCTATTTTTTAAAAATTAAATTTTATCTAATGCAAAAGAAAGAGAAATACACAGACAAAGCCTATAGGCTTAAAAAACAAAACTCCCCACTTACGTTTATGTTACCAACTCGTAATACTAAACGATATCCACTACTATGGTTTGATGAAGAGACAGGGGTAAACAAACCATTAAGATACGCACGAAATCAGAAGACTCCATTTGAAGATGAGCAGGACGGCAATGCAATTGTTGAGCCTATAATCTTTGAGGATGGTATGCTTTATGTACCAAAAAATAATCAGGTACTTCAGAAGTTCTTATACTATCATCCAATGAATGGATTAAAGTATGAAGAGATTAACGATGAGAAGGATGCATCAGAGGATGTAGAGATTTTAAACCTAGAGGTCGATGCATTGATTGAAGCACGACAGCTGAGTATCGAGCAGCTTGAGAGCATCTCTGCAGTATTATTTGGTGTAGATGTATCAAAGATTTCTACAGCCGAGATGAAGCGAGACATACTTGTGTACGCTCGTAACTATCCTGAAGAGTTCTTAGACGTTGTTAGAGACCCTGAACTGAAGCTACAGTCAAAGGTGATGATGATGTTTGATAAAGGAATCATTCAGTTTAGAAAGAATCAGAAGGAGGTATGGTATAATACCACTACAAATAAAAAGAAGCTACTTACAGTTCCTTTCGGAGAGGACGGTCACTTCACTGTCGCTACTTATTTCAAGAGCGATGAGGGTGTAGAGGCACTGAAGGTTTTAGAAAAGTTATTATAATTTTTTTATTTGGTATATTATTTGTACATTTGTAATCCTCATAACGAATGTTTGAATGTTTATTTAAGCAAAAAGGGACCTAAACAGGTCCCTTTTTTTATGTATCTTTGTGACATTATTAACCCATTAATATTTTTTACAAATGGAAAAATTTTTGAAAGTTACAAACGCACCTGTTACAGGTCAATTGATTGCTATTAACGGAATTAAAGCAGTTGCTACCGCAAATGCTACCGCAGCTACAGTTACTATTAAGTATTTTGATGGTACTACAACTACAGTAACCACTGCTGCTCAGGTAGGCTCAGATGTATATACTGAGATTTTAAATGCTATTGAAACAGCTATCGCTACTTCTTGGCAGAAAGCATACTACGAAGTGGTACTTCCAAAAGCGGTAACAAGTATTCTTAACGTATAGAGTTAGTTACTAAACAATTAACAGGAGAGGGCTTTTAAGGAGCCCTCTTTTTTTTTCATTATCTTTGTGTAAACAATAAAGATGATTAACTCAGTAAGGAATACGGTACTGTCCGTTTTAAACAAAAACAACTACGGTTACATATCCCCATCAGACTTCAATCTGTTTGCTAAGCAGGCTCAGCTAGATATCTTTGATGATTACTTCTATCAGTATAACTATCAGATAAATAAAGAGAATGCTAGACAGTCAGGTACAGGGCTAGCTGATATCAAGAAGGGGTATGAGGAAGTGATTGAGATTTTTTCAGAAACAAAATACCTTACACACAATACCAACAACACATTCTTTTTACCTGCACCCGCATATACGGGTGATGACTACTACCTTATTAACAAGGTATTAGGATATGAGACAATAGCTGCAACAGGAACAATAACAACCGTCTCTGCAACGCAGCTTATAGATAGTAATGCAACCTTTAGGGCCACAGATGTTCAGGCAGGAGATATTGTTTTTAATCTTTTACCGACACCACCAACACACGCAACGGTAACTAGTATAGCTAGTGGTCAATCATTAAACTTATCTGCAGGGATATTTGATGGATTAGTAAACCTTGGTGCAGAATATATTATATTTAAACCTAAGCAAAATGAGCTTGAGAAGGTTACACACTCTAAGATTACAATGCTTAATAACTCTATGCTGACAGCACCAAGTAGAATGTTTCCTGCGTACACGCAAGAGGCATCGTTGCTAACTGCTTTCCCATCAACACTAACAGAGGGAATACTCTGTCAGTACATAAGATATCCTAAGGACCCTAAGTGGACGTATGTAACACTAACAAACGGTGAGCCAATGTTTGATTCTACTCAGCCTGACTTCCAAGACTTTGAGTTGAGTAACGATGACCAAGTAGAGTTAGTCAATAAGATACTTCAATATGCAGGAATGTCTATAAGAGAGGTAGCGGCAGTGCAGTTTGGTAAAGGAGAGGAAACAATGAATGACCAAAAAGAAAGATAATGGCGTATATATCACAATACCAATACTATGAGAATGATGGCAAGAATCCTGAGGATGCTAATTGGGGCTCCTATCAGTATGTCAGCCTATATGATATTGTAAATAACTATATGCTGATGTATTCAGGGAACCACTCGATAGTTAATAACGAGGAGAGATACAAGATATTATTCCACGCAAAGCGAGGGATTCAGGAGTTAAACTATGATGCGTTCAAAGAGATTAAGGTACTACAGCTAAATGTAGACGATGCCTTGAGGTTTGTTTTACCACCTGACTATGTCAATTGGGTTAGGGTATCACTGTACAAGGATGGATTGATTCGTCCTTTGACTGAGAATATTCAAATCAATAGCTCGAGTGCTTACCTACAGGACAATAACTATAAGATATTATTTGACGAAGACGGAAACGTACTGAAGCCTGAGTTCTCTGAGCTTGATATGGATAGAATTACAGGTACACAGAAAAGCATCTACCTTAATGAGGCTAGTCCGTTTCACGGATTCGAGGGATATAACTATGATGGGTATTGGTACTTTGACTACGGTATAGGAGCGTTCTATGGCCTTAATACAGAGACGGCTAATGCTAATCCTACCTTTAAGATAGATAAACGCTCAGGCGTAATAAATTTTGACTCCTCTATGTCGGGTGAGTCGTGCATACTAGAGTATGTATCTGATGGTATGGAGAATGGTGCAGACTCATTGGTTCAGGTAAACAAGTTATTTGAGCAGTACATATACTCTTACATTACATATGAGGTTTTAAATTCAAAGCTCAACACACAGGAGTATGTAATTGCTCGGGCTCGCAGGAAGAAGAGTGCAGAGCTACGCAATGCTAAAATCAGAATAAGTAATATTCACCCCGGAAGATTATTAATGAATCTTCGAGGGCGTGATAAATGGATGAAATAGATGGCTAATACAAAGCGACATTTTATATCGGGCAAAATGAATAAGGGTGTCGATGAAAGACTCGTACCCAATGGAGAATACATTGATGCCTTAAACGTAAGACTTGGTTCTACTGAGCAGTCAGAGATAGGCTCGGTAGAGAACTCAAAGGGTAACACTCAGCTTACAACACTTGAGTTTGACGGTAATGCTTTAAGCAGTAACGCTCGATGTATTGGTGCTTTTGAGGACGGAACCCGTGAGACTATATATTGGTTTATTCATGACCGTAGCTTTTCATCAGGAGCCATAAATAAGCTTGACCTTATAGTATCTTTAAATGTAAAGGAAGATATATTAACGTATCATGTAGTTAGTGAGCGTGATGGTAGCACATCCAATACCACTCTAAACTTTAACCCTACATATCTTATAACAGGTATAGATATGGTAGAGGACTTTTTATTCTTCACTGATGACTATAACGCACCTAGGTTTATTGATATCAATAAGAACTATGCCGAGCCATCAGGAGGGGTAGACCAATTTACAGCAGAGGAACTGCTTGTAATAAAGAAGCCGCCTTTAACGGCTCCAACACTTACATTATCAGATACCGGAGGAGATGAGAACTATGTTAAAGATAGGTTTCTGTGCTTTGCTTATAGGTATCGCTATGAGAATAATCAGTATTCAGCAACTTCACCATTTTCAAAACCTGCTTTTGCAAGTGGACCATTTGATTATAGTGACGCATCACAGCTAAATGAAGGTATGCAGAATATTAATAACGAAATTAATGTAACCTACAACTCAGGAGGACCTTTAGTTAAAGGTATTGATTTAATTTTCAAAGAATCTGAGAGCAATGTTATAAAGGTTGCACGAAAGTTTGATAAAACCGATGAAGGATTTGCGGACAATACTGACTATACTTTTGTTTTTAACTCTAATCAGATATTCACCGTATTGCCTGACTCAGAGCTGCTGAGACTTTTTGACAATGTCCCTAGATTCGCTCAGGCACAGACTGTCATGGGGAATAGATTGGTTTATGGAAACTATGTAGAGGGATATAATTTAAGAGACAAAAATAATAATGCATTAAGGCTAGACTTTGATGCAGATTTAATATCAGAATCAGTAAGTGTTGTAACGCTTTCAGCGGTGGCATCGTCTCATGAATTTACTTTTGATGGCTCTGTCACTACCAATTCTCTTTTATCTGTAAATCTTCAGGGCTTAGAGTTAACGAGAGGCTCTGAGATATCCATATCTTTTACATTAATACACGCTACCTTTAGTAATTCAGCTTCTCCCACAACAGTGCCAACAGAGCAGTCGGTAAGTACCCCTGTATCTTTTACATATCAGTTGCAAAAAGACTTTGCTTCTGTAAATGATTTAGCCACTGACCAAGATTTTATAGATAAGGTTGGGACAGCGTTGCCGGGAGGAACAATCTTGCCTGTATATGACCCTACTAATCCTACGTCTTGTTCAGGTATTACATTCACTGATAGCTACAATTGTAACATTACAAATGTATTAGATTCCGCATTGGCCACTACTTGGACAAAGTATGTGTCGGGAAGAACATCTGCTATAACTCCTCCGGGAACTCAAAATAATGGCGAGGGTATACTTATAGGTAGTAGTGTTGGAAATAGTTCAATCACTTTTACGGTGTTAGCGATGAGGCGGGTAACAGATATTGCCAATCCAAATGACCCTGCGACAGATAGTGCATATGAATATTTTGACATATCTAGTCCCAACGCACTATTTAAATCATCATCATCATCATTGAGTCTTCATAGTAATAGAAACTATGAGATAGGAATTATATATATGGATGATTTTGGTAGGGCTAGCACAGCCTTGGTTAGTGAATTTAATTCAGTATATACACCTTGCGGTGTTTCTGCTTTAAAAAACAGAATAAAAGTAACCATACCTACATATCAGTTAGCACCATCTTTTGCTACAAGATATAAGTTCTGTATTAAACCGGACTTGGAAGGTTATCAAACTATTTATGCAGACAGATTTTATTTAGATGCAGAAAGCGATTTTGCATACATAAAACTTGAGGGTGAGAATGCTCAAAAAGTTGAAGAAGATGCTAGGCTAATTGTCAAAAGAGACTCTGATGGATTTGTTTCTAACTGCAGGTCTGTTAAGGTATTGGAAAAAAAGGCACATGGCTCAGGATTTATAACTACATCTTCGGGAGCAACACCTCCCGCAGGAGTTTATATGAAGGTATTGCCTACTGATTTTTCTGTTGACGCAACACTAGAAACAACATTTCCTAAAACTACTCCAACATTTTATCAGGTTGAGGGAGGAAACTTTGGTGCTATTCCTATAAATGTTTACAATGGCCTGAGTGGAGGTACAGGAAATACTTCGGGAGTTCCTCCTCTAACGGGTCCTTTCCCTTCAGATGCGGATATCCCTGTAGGGTCTACAATAAGCTTTTTAATGCAGATAACAAGAAATTCTGATGGACCTAACGGCTCAGTGCAAACTATTGATGCTTTGTTTTCGCAGAATTTTACTGCGACAGAAAGCTATCCTACTATAATAGATTGGTTTACAGATAATAGTATAAATTTAATTGTAAACGCTAATATAATAAATCAAGGACAAGCTTCTATATCTAGTTTTAATTATGTAGGAGTTGTTAATAGTACAGCAAACAACTATAGTTTAGACTCACAGCCTGTGGGTAGTTTTGTTTGGTTTTTAGACTTGGGTACTTTTGAGATTCGGTTTGTTTTTAAAGGAGCCGAGTCATTTGGTGTACCCCTTGGAGGTTCTTCAGGTAAGTCTTATGTAAGTGTAATTTGGTTCATAAGAAGGAATGCTAATTTTTTAGTTTTTGAGACAGAGCCAAGCGATGCCTTAGCTGATGTGTGGTATGAATCATCGGAGTCATATGCCATTGACCAAGCAACGGGATTCCATACAGGAAATGTTCAGAATCAATCAGCAGTAAACGAAGGTGTTGTCAATACAGACTTTGGAAACTGCTATTCTTTTGGGAACGGAGTGGAGAGCTATAGGGTAAGAGACTCTTTAAAAGGTAAAGAGTTTGGAATGGGCGAAAGAGTTTTTAGCACATCGGCAGAGGATTATAAAGAGGCTGATAGATTTGCAGCCCTCACATATAGTGGTGTGTTTAACACAGAGACAAATGTTAATAAGCTGAATGAGTTTAACTTAGGCATCCTTAACTTTAAAAATCTTGAGGAGTCATTTGGTCCTATACAGATAATATCAGGAAGGGAGACAGACATCCTTACACTTCAGGAAGATAAGATATCATACGTTCAAGAGGGTAAAAATTTATTATCAGATGCCGCAGGTGGGAGTGCAGTCACATCAGTACCTGAGGTTCTTGGAACTCAGATTGCAAGAGTTGAGCAGTATGGTATCAGCTCTAATCCTGAAAGCTTTGTTCAGTATGGATACGATAAGTTCTTTACAGATGCAAAGAGAGGTGCTTTGATACAACTTAGGGGCTCAGGGCAGAACGAGCAGCTAACGGTGTTGTCTGAGTTCGGTATGCGTTCTTGGTTTAGAGATTTATTTTTAGGAGGCTTTGATACTCAAAAGCTTGGAGCATTTGACCCATACATGAATGAGTTTGTATTATCTTCCAATACTAAAAAGCTACCAACAGAACCTGTTGTAGTTAATTGTGGTGTTCAAAGAAGATTAACAGTTACAGCGGCTTCACCCGTTTCATTTACAGTAAACGTAGGAGACACTGTGGGAACTTGTGAGATATCATATAATATTATATCATTTGCAAATGCAGGCTCAATAACAATAGCTGAGGACTATACGGGTACGTCTACCAATATCAATACAACAGGTGCGGGAACATTTAACTTTACAAAGAACAGTGTTGCCGATGAGGACGTGGTAATAACACTCACACCTGCTTCACTTGGAGGAAAGGAGACTGTTGTACTTGATATAACGGTAGGATGTCCGCAAGCACAGCAGATAACTCTTATTGAGGTATGTGTAAGTAGAGACGCACAGGTAGGTGATACTATTCATAATCAGTATCAATGGACTGAGGGCTCAACATTTGTCTCTCCCCTACATAGTAAGAGGGTAAGGCTTGCACTTGGTGATGGCGATGCGGCAACGGAAGAGGTGAGCGACTATACAGTTATTACTGCTCCACAAGGGGGTGGTATTATACCTAACAATGGGGCTGTACTTTCTATTATTAGTAACAAAAGGTTATCTGATAGTTTTTCTTTTAGTGCAACTAATAGGCTGATGTTCCTACGAAGTCCTCTTCTATACAATAACACTCCTGCAGACATCACAGCATTACTAGCGGCAGCTACACCACTTCCTTTAACAGGTTTCACACCAAAGGTGACAGGGACCGTGACACTACCCGCTGTGGGGACTGACCAATACATGTACATTATTTACGATTACTTTACTATATAGATATGGCAGCATTAACAGGAAACTACACACTAACATATAGCGAATCAGCACAGGGGTTCCCTTCATTCTATTCATATCATCCTGATATGATGATAGGGATGAATAACTACCTGTACTCATTTAAGGGTGGTAACATATACCGTCATAATACAAATGACCTTCGCAATAACTACTATGGTGTACAGTATAACTCACAGATAACAAGCATATTTAACGAGCAGCCTCTTGAGAATAAGCTGTTCAAGACTATTAACCTTGAGTCTGACTCAGCTTGGAGTGGTACATATACCTCAGACCAACAGACCACAGGGTCAATTGATGCTTCTTTCTTTGTAAAGAAGGAGGGAGCTTGGTATGCGTTTATGCGTAACACAGGAGCTACACCTGCAGATGCAGGAGAGTATCCACTACGCTCATTGAATGGTATAGGAGCTAGCTCAAACACTAACGTGGCAGCACCTGCTGCTGCAGAGATTATCTTTGCTATAGGCACAGACATAGGGAGTATTGTGAGTGTAGGAGATACATTGTATTTTATTGCGGCTCCTGTAGGAACAAACTCAACATCAGGAACTACACTGACTGATGCTACAAAAAACTTTACCACCCTAGGAATACAGCCGGGAGACACAGTTATTAACACCACTGTTGTACCTAATACATCAACAACTGTTAGTGTTGTAGGTACTACTACCCTAACGCTAAACACTAATATTTTCCCTGTGATAGGGCAGAACTACAGTATACCTGTAGGACCAAACTCTACACCTGTGTTATGTGGTACAATAACAAATATTCAGGTAGACCTACCCGCAGGAATTAATAAGATTATTGTAGATACAACGGCAGGTAGTTTACCTGCAGGAACTACTGACTACTTTATGTTTGCAAAGAATCAGGTTGCTGAATCACATGGTATACTTGGGCACTACTGTAAGTTTGTATTAACAAATACAGACACCACTGCTACAGAGTTATTTGCAGTAGAGAGCGAGGTGATGAAATCTTTTCCTTAATTTTACTATCTTTGTAAGTAATCAAAGAATATTTACATGGCAGTATTAGCAGCAATTGGATTAGGAGTACAGGCCCTGTCAGGGGTTGGCTCTTTTCTCCAAGCAGGTCAACGACAAAAAGAAATAGATAAGGCCAATAAAGCAGCACAAGAGGCTGTGAATGAAGCCAAGAAACAAATACAGCTCAAACCTTTTGAAGCATTAACAGTAAGCGATAGTCCATACGAGAGACAGCGTGAGGCGTTTGCAGCACAGGCAGCACAAGCAACTCAGGCAGCAGCCGAGATGGGAGCTGCAGGTATGGGTCGTGCAGGTGCTATAGCTATGGCGAGTAATGAAGCACAGGCAGACATAAGAGATGCAAAGATACAACAGCTTGAGAGTATAGAGAAGCTACAGGCTGAAGACGATGCAAGAGCTGCACGTGAGTTAGCTCAGTTGTCCTTACAAGAGGCAGCAGGAGCACAGAAGGCAGCGGCAGATGAACAGGCAGCTAAGGCTGCAGCAATCACATCAGGCTTTGGGTCTCTTACAGGGGCGGCAAAAGGTCTAGCTGCTGTTAATCCTGTAACCGGAGAAGCAATCTTTGAGCTGTATGGAAAAAATAAAAAATCTTCACCGATGAGTAATAGGTCTATGTCAGTTCCTTCACAACCAAACAATATTATAATTGGAGACCAAGGCTTAAATACCGTGGATGTACAGTCGTCTGCTGAAGGTCAAATAGACCCAAGTGCTATGGGGGTAGATTCAACTCCTTATGCATTAGGAACTTTATTTGGAGGAGCAGGAACTTTTACGGGCGGACTTTAAAATAACAATACATGGCTACATACTTTAAATACGCAGAACGAAGTGCAGAGGACTATGTCGATTGGGGAGCCATAGGTAAGACAATGTCAGACACCCTACTCAAGGAGCAGGAAAATCGTGACAAGATGAAGGCTGACATTGATAAGGCCTCAAGAGAATTTGGTGAGACGCTTATGAACTCTCCGCAGGGAGAGCATAGGGGTATGAATAAGTGGGCGTTAGAGTATGCCAATAACGCACAACAGTTTCAGCTGATGCAGCTTAGAAACCTTAAGGCAGGAAAGCTTTCATTAAAAGATTATCTAGTAAGCAGAGAGAACCTCAAGCAGGGTACATCAGATGCCTTTGATATAATGAAGAAGTACAATGATAAGTACGGAGAATATATGGAGCGTCAGAAGCCCGATGGAGATGGTTCAGGATTAGAAGCATTTCTTCTTGGAGAGGTTGAAGGATTCGGAAACCTAACAGCATCATCACTGTATATCAATCCGGCAGATGGTCAGGTGAGTGCAGGTATGAGAGTACCTCGTGACCCAAGCAAACCTTATGACCCGCAGACCAATCCTTACACTGCTAAGATGAGTAACAACCCTAGTGACTATAGAACACTCAACTCATTAAACTTTGCTCTCAGTGCTCAGATAGACAAGTTTGATGCGGCAGGTGCTGTTGATGGTATCATTGATTCATTTGCTACAGACTATCAGATACTCACTAGAGGAAGCGGAGGAAAGCTTACAACAATAAATGATGTAACGCAGATGGGTGAGGATGGCAAAAAGTTTACTGATGCTTTAGAGACAAAAATAGTTGGGTATTTCGAGAGCAATCCTTACAACGCATTGAGTACATTGCAAGACTTCTTGGTATACGGTCCGGACGGTGAGAAGATTGAGCTCACACGAGACCCTGCAGATTTAAAAAAAATAAATCCTAAGACGGGAAAAGTTAATGAGCACACACTTCTTTTAGTCGCTAACTCAGAGCAGCCCGATGGTGGTATGCCACAGGCTGACTTCACATCAGAGTCAGGGAAGAAGCTTCTTGACTATATGAAAGAGAAGATGGGAGAGCAGGTACTAGCGGGGCTAAACAGAAAGGTTTCAGCAACACAAGGATTTACTCCTCAGACAGGAGGCGGAGCGACAGCTGCTAAAAGAAAAGAAGAGAAGATTGCTTCTGATTTTTATAAAAAAGAAAAAGCAAAGATATATAAGAATGATGGAACTATAGATAGAGACAAACTTCTTGAATTTGCGTCTTTATTTGGAGTGCCTGTAAATAAAGCACAATTAGAAGGAGGAGGAATATTTTCATCTCTGTTTGGTGATGATTTCGTTTATATGGTGGGGGATAAACGATTAGAACAAGACGCAACTGAGGCGGATTTTTTACAACTGATTGAGGCTCAAATAGGAATTTCGGATATGACTGCAGGGCTTAAAAAGAGAGGTGAAAGTAATTCGATGGCAGGATATTAAAAAAATAGAATGAACGAAGAAGCACTACAGGTATTGTATGGACTCGCTAAAGGAGATGGCTATACAAAGAGTTATGAAGACTTTAAGGTCCTTATGGGTGGCAATTCAGATGCTGTTCAGCAGATGTATACGTTAGCTAGAGCAGATGGATACACTAAAAACAAATCAGACTTTGATGTATTAGTTGGTTATGCACCTACATCTGCAGGCCCTGAGGTGCTTGAAGACCCATTAAAAAAAAAAGAAGATACGGTATCCGTATCGGAAGATGGTTTATCGGAATCACAAAGGAAGAGTAAAGAAATATTTGAACAGATTGGAAGAAAAGGTTTTCAGCGTGTACCTGAAGAAGAGATGCCTATTACTGAGCAAGCTGTGGCTCAGATGGATACTCAATTTGAAAAACCTTCAAGAGCTCAGGTAGGAAAATTAGAGTCTGCAGATTTCACAAAAGGTAGGTTTGACTTTGAAGACGCTAAAAAAGTTCAGTATACACCTAGTGAGGAAGAAGTAATTGCAACCGATATACGATTAAAAAACCCTAAGAAAAAAATTGTTACCACTAAAGACATTGATTCTTATAAGGAAGAACAGGAAGTCGAGCGTAAAAACAAAGAAAGATTAAAGGGTCTTTTATTAGATAATTACAATGCTGTGGCATCTCAACAAAATCTTGAGATGATTTCTCCGGCAGAGTATGTTTCTTTGCTTGAAGATAAAGAAGACTTAGACGGTAAAATGTTTCAAGAATTTAGCGAGGAAATCGGGGATGACATTTTAACCGTTGAAGAAATTAATAATATAAACAATAGAAACCAAGAACTTATAGCAAGAGGCGAAGAGCCCGTGAGTCTTGATTTTTATATCAATCTTAAAAGGAATGAATTATTCAAGCAATACGCAGAGAGTAAAAACCTTTTACCTTCTCAAAAGAAGCAAAGATTAATTAGAGATATAATAACTGCTGACTCACGATTATTAATACCATCTTCTGAAATTGATTTAACACTCAGCCTAGATGATGAGACAAGGCGAGCGAATATAAAGGATATTCACAAAAATAAATTAAAGAGAGATTTTATTATAGATAATATATCTACTGAGCTTTACAATAAAAATAAAGGGCGTGTCTTAACATCTGATTCATTCGAGGAGGTATATAATAAATCCTTAGAAAATTTTTATGACTCTTACGGTAGGCAGGAATGGGAAGCTTATAAAAAGATATCAGGTAACACAGACCCTTTATTGGTTGGCACTGAGTACGAGAACGATAACAAAGATAATTCTTTATTAACAAGAGCCGTTGTCGTTGGAGATGAGGACGCTACGGTTCAGAATTTAAAAAGATTATTCCCTGAGTTTAGAATAGAAGGAACAGG
>CEVB01015754.1_pt1 | contig 22062 bp, 22 predicted proteins | sample 531381 | NCBI WGS metagenome assembly CEVB01 (sample SAMEA2622763, study PRJEB7988) | marine metagenome | biome: marine biome (ENVO:00000447); feature: surface water layer (ENVO:00002042); material: "saline water (ENVO:00002010), including plankton (ENVO:xxxxxxxx)" | depth 5 m | reverse complement strand
GGATGTAAGAAAGGTTCTTTAAATATAGGTATAACACAATACATCGTATAACAATATATAACATATTTTTATAAAAAACAAGCTTTTTTTAATCGGATTCGAATCTATATCTTGTATCAGCGTAAGATCTCAACCAATAACTTGTTTTATTTATCCAACTTGGCTTTCTACCTCGTTCATACCAACCTGTTGTTTTTTGATCCATATAATTTTGTGCTTTTTTCATTTTAGTCCATACACTAGGTGTTGGTCTATAGTTTCGATGTTTATAATAATAACCACCATACATATGAAATATACCATCGATATGATAAGTTAACATTTGTAAATCTTTTTGATTCAAAACACCACTTGTATATGGATATGGATAAATAACTGCATTATTTTGTTTTGAAATTTGAATTATATATTTTTCACCTTTTTTTATATTACAAGACCAATAATTGTAATAAAAATCCCAAGTTCCTTTTCCCTCATTAGCTCTTTCTAATTTAGAAGTTTTAGCGTCTTGTAATCCTGATATAAAAAAGTCTCTATATCTACCACAATAAAAATCTACACTGTGAGCCCATTTTTTAGATCTCCATGTAGCGTCTTTACCCCATGGAAATCCCCAATGGAGGTATCCTTTTTTTGAACCCCATTTTATATCACTATCAGCTGTAGTATTAATGGCAGTTTTAAAATCACCTCTAAATATTACATAGTTAGCAGACGCTTCAAAAGACATTAAGTAATTTGTCAATGATAAATCAAAATCTTCTCCTGTTCCCATGACTTGTAATTTTGAAATAAATGGAAATAATGTAGTAGAATCTTTTACTATAGATTTAAATGCATTTTTGTTAGCCACATTTATATCAACACCATCTGTTAATGCTTTTCTAGATAAATATATATTGGTGCTCTCTGCATAAATACCTGCCTTTTGTTTTGCTACAGGAGCTATTCTCATTATAGCTTCAATTTCTGTTTTCCATCCTTCACTACTCAAATCTTGTTTTAAAGAAGTAATTTGAAAATAAACAGACTCTCTATACATTTTTGGTAAATAATCCACTTTAAATAGATTACCTACATTCAGAGTAGATATACCATCTATTGTTAATGATATTGATATTGGTAAAAGAGAGGATGTGTTTAAGAAAAAATAACTTGACTTAGCTAAAAGTTTATAATAGTCTTCTAAACCAGATGCTAACTGATCTGTATCATTCAAGAAATCACTTTCTTTTGGTTCTAATTCTGCTTTTTTAGCTTTAGCTGCAGTTATTTCTTCTTCATCCATTCCCTCTCGTTCCATCTCTTCTTCCGTCAAAGAAACACTATTTATCTCATTCCATTTTTCTTTACCCAATCTTGCCTTTGTTTTTCTTTCAAACGAAGATGGTGAAACATTACCAAAATTTGAAAGTATAGCTTCAGAAGTTTCAGAATCACCAGCAAATATCATATCATCATCATTATATAATGTATCAATTACATAACCTTCTGATATTTTTTTTGTAAACTTTTCCATTGGAAAAGTTCCCATCGATGGTAAGTATTGAGCATTTACATCACCACCAAATTCTTTAAAAATACTCATAGCCAAATTTCTATCAATTGATTTATTAACCGCGAATACAGAATTACCACCAGCACCTGATTGAATAGCAATCATGTTGCCCATATCATTACTTGGCATAGCAAATTCCACATTCATATCTTTACAAATTGAATCAGGAGAATGAGGCTTAAATGTAAACAATCTATCTAAATAACTTGTTCCACCCAAATCATCTCTTTCGGCTTGAACAAAATTTCTATCAATTGCAGATACTACCGAACCATCTTTTCTACCACCACCTACTTGTAAATCCCATATATCAGAAGAAGCATCTTTTAATCTATTTAAAACTTCTTTCATTATACTTTTTACATCGGTTTTTTTCTCAATTGACTCTTTTATCACAGACAAGTTTACAAAAATTTCTCTTAATGGAACTCTTCTTAAACTTTTATCTAAACTTGTCCAATTTTTATGACCTGTATTTTCATCAGGTCTTTTTTTATATTTTCCATTGGTGTTTAATCTGTCAACATTTACTTTATTTCTATAAGTGTTATATGTTTCATCCCAAGTCTCTGGATATCTAAAATCAAATGCACCAGCTTTTGACATCTGTGTTGATTTTTCTAATAAAGGTTCATATGATACAAATGAATTTGATGAGTCAAATCTTATTGAAACATCATTACCGAAAAGAACATCTTTTTTGTCTCTACCAAAACCAAATTGTTCATTTAAAATTAAATCTTCAAACAATCCCCACATTATATAAATATTTTCATCACTTGATGGAACTTCTTGTCTGCTACCAGATTTTGATTCATCTTCATCCGTATCAGGATCATCTTCTTCCGTTGTATATTGTGTTTGCCAATATACACCTGTCAACAAAACTTCAGGTCCCGTAGGTACATCAGTTCCTTTACTCGTAGATTGTAATTGTTCTGCCCCAAAAGTATACATTAACTCATTCTGTACATCTAAATTAGTGCTATCATACATTTTGTTTTGTCCTAATAAGTCTGCACCAAAATGTTTAGCTGCAAAATTTAAAATGACAGAATCTATAGTGGCTAACATTCTTTTTTTCTGTCCTTGGTCACCACCCATAAAAGAAGATTCCATTAATGAATTGTTTCTAGATACCAACTCTAAAGAACATTCATATGTTCCTTCTGGAGTCAGTTTTGAATTAAATTCCGTGACAAATCCTTGCATAACTTCTAAATCACCATGTGCAGTAGTGACTATACCATCAGTTCCATATAATAATTCATCTAACTCTCTACCATCTTTATAATCGTCATAACATAAAACTTTTGGATCATATAAAGGAATACTACTCCAACCAAAGTCAACAAAAACTTGAGCTCCTGGTCTTAAAAAATATCTTTGAAAAATATTTTCAAAATCATGAAAATTGTTAACATTAAATGATACTGATGTTTTTTTTATTAAACCTAAAGCTCCTTCTGTTTCCATTGAAACTGCAGTTATACCAGCCGGTGGCATAAAAAATTCGTTTTGATTTGTTTCACTCATTTGTGGTAATATTTTTTTACCTAAACTTGTACTTAATGTATCTCCTGTTCTTGGTTCGTTGGGTTTACCTTGAAATTCATTCATGGTATGATTACCAACCACGTAAATTATTCTATCATGTTTGTTTCTTTCTTTTTCAAAAACTTTATTACCTCTCACATTATAAACATATTTTTCTAAATCTCTAGTGTGATTTTCATCATCAAATTTAGACCAGTCATTTCCAGTGTCTGTGTAAGTTTCTAATTGTACAGCAGTCCACATTCTAGCAATAGGTGTTCTCGAAGAAAAATCAGATTGCCCATTAAATTGTAAATTTACACCTAACGATGGGTCATCTAATCTCAATCCGTCTTTCGAATATTTACTTTGTAATGATTCATTTGGAAGTCTGTTTCCAAGATTTAATTTTTGTCTAGCTTCCAATTTCATTTTGGTTGCTATATCCATATCAGCACCAAACACAGATACGGAAGCTGAACCTTTCTTTCTTACATTTTTTTGAATGTTTTCAGATAAGTTTTCTTCTGGTAAATCATAACCAGCTGACGAATCAAATAATTTGTCATCTATTTTTTTAAAAATTGACATAACTTATTTACCTTTAGCGTCTGACAAAGAAGATGGTATCCTCAAGGTTAATCCAGCTTCAACATTCATTGTTGTTAAATTATTAACATTAGCTATAAACCACCAAAATTCAGGTGAACCATAGAAAGTTAGAGCTAAATTGTCTAATCTATCTCCTACTTGTGTTGTGACATAAATATCATCATCTTTTTCAGGAGTGTCATTATAAATAGTAGTAGTATAGGATAAAGATTTCATTCTTTTTCCAAATTTTTCTTCTTCTGTTTTTTTTATTTTAGTTGAATCATATCTTGACATTATCTTCTCCTATTTCTGTTTATTCTACCACCTCGTCTAAAATCAAATTTTGGTTGACCATCTCCTTCACTTTCTTCTGGATTTGGATTTGTCTGTCCTGGACATTGATAGTTTGCATAAGATGTACACATACAAGGACCACTTACAGTTGACTGAAAATCACCTACAGGCATAGTGGATTGACATACACCATGTCCTTCATAGGTTTGTGCACCTCCCGCTATTATATTTACTAATCTACCAAGACACGCTTCCGCCTCTTGTACAAATGAACCCGCTAAATAATTATAAGTACCTGATTGAAAATCATAATTAGGTATACCATGTGCTACAGGACCACCTCCTGATAGACATGTTTGGTCTACTGAAACTATTTCAAAACATTGACTACCAGCTAAATTATCTGTCCAAAAGTCAGGCATGACTTCAAAGAAGCTTCCTTCAGGAAGTAGGTGATCAAGTTGATTTGGATTTGATGCAAGATAACATGGAACACATTTATATCTACATGAGTAAGTTCTGTCTGGTTGAGTACAACATGCAGGTTCTTGTAATACTTGATCATCTCCACCAATATTACCACCTTGTACAGGATGAATTGCAAAAACTGAAACTCTTGGATTTTTTCTATTTCTTCTACCTCTCCTAGCCACTATCTTCTCCTACGTCTTCTTATACGGCCACCTCTACTAAACTCACCTTTAGGTGGTCCTATTTCAATTCCTCCTCCGGCTGCCCAGTCAAAAGGTGGAATACAATTATCAATAAACCAAGGTGGATAATAAAAATACTGAAAACCAAATCCTTCTACATAGTCTTCTGAACTTGGATGATGACAGCCAGTACAATGAAAAGAAGCACATGAAACAAAATCACCACTGCCCCCACCCATTGTATCTAGTGGTAGACATGTACAATTTTTATACCATCCTTGATTCATACATTCTGTTGATGATAAACAAGGTGCCCAGTCATTACCACTTTGACTACAATGATATGTACCATCTTGCCAAAATGTTGATTGACCAATAGCATCATAATAATCTTTCATACAATTACAATAACTATCCCAATATTGCATGTTACATCCTTCAAGATAAGGTGTGTAACAACCACTCCATACTTCTCCTCCACATGATGGTGAATCAGCAAATGGTAAATTTCCGCCGCCTGTGTTTCCTCTTCTTAAATTTCGTGTATTTTTTCTAACATTAGCTTTTTGTGTACGACGTGGGGTATGAGTCTGAAGTCTACTATTTTCTTCACACATACCTGTTAACGTATTCATTGTAAATCCTCTTTGACATTTTGTTCTTGGCATAATTTATATCTCCATATTAAAAAGGACCTTTACTGCCTCCAAATGAAGTTTCTTCATCAGCTATTATTGAAGCTCCACAATCAGCATAACATTTACAATTACATCGTACTACTTGACCACATACTGATTGATTATTATATGCACTATAACCTGAAGCTCCAGTGCCCAAACAGGCTGACCTCAAATCTCCACCTGAATAACTACATCCACCATAACAAGATAATCCACCACCGTTGACTTGTTCAAACTCATATGATGTTGTTACGAAAGTTTCACCATATTGATATTGAGAGTTACTATAGTCACCAAAAATAAGATCATTTAGATTTTGATTCCACCAGTTTTCACTATAATTTAGTTGACTACATCCTTGTGGAAGCATACAAGTTACTGTTTCTTGTCCACAACTAACTCTAGCATAAAAATCAGTACATTGACTACTACAACAATCATATCCATAATCCATTACCACATCACCATTACCATTATCTAAAGCTACTATTTGTTTTGATTTTGTTCTTTGACAACGTCCATTTGGTAATCTCATTTCATTTGGTCCACATTTAGATGTTTTATTCATATTTTTTCTTAATCTATTTTGTGCATATCCTCCAGGTGGATGTGATTGATTATGTTGACCAGATAATGGTTGATTTGGTTGTTTCTCAAAAGTAGCTAGTGGTGGTCTCATTTTTGGTGGACCTCCACCATCAGGCATAAAAACAGCTGTACTACCACATGTACACTCATAGTAACCCTGCAATTCTTCATCACCAATAGCACCTTCACCACATATACTACCAGCGTTTGAATTATTTTCATATTCAGTTCCTGGTGTTTTATCACAACAATGCATCAACCTATGTCTACAACCTTGATTACAAGCTTGTGCTCCTGGTCCAGAGCTAGGACAACTACCAAAACAACTTACTGCATCGTCATAACAATATTGATTATAATTACAAACTGCCATTGTTCCTGTTTGGCCAAAGGGCCCTAATCCTACTGCAGCATACTCATGATACGGGTCATTGTAACCCAATATACAGCAATTACCGTATGGTGGATTTAATTCTGGATCACAAAATGGTGCTGGCATATATTAACCTCCAAGTGCAGCTAATTCTTCTGCAGTTAAATTATTTTGATTTAGTAATTCTCTAGCTTCTTCTCTATCAGGATTATAACCATAGAAAAATGGATAATTCATATCAGGAACTCTTTCATGTATGACTTGCCATCCAATAGAAACATCACAAAATTTAGGAACTCTTTGTCCATGTCTTGTCTCCCAAGGTGACTCGTCAGGCCAAGTATAACTTATACTTTTTATGAAACCCAAAATACCATCTCTAGTTACTCCTGATGGATTACCAAATAAATCACCAATTCGTAATCTAGCTAATGGTGGTTTCATTCTGACTTTAAATTGTGGGTTATCAACATTTCCTCCTGTTTGTAAAAATTGGTCTACCATATATTCTGGATAAACCATTCCAGTTAATTTATTTACTTTTAGATATATAGAATCTAATTCTACAGCTGTTTGTGCTGCTAATTTAAAATTAAAAGATATTTCTCTACTTGTTCCGGTATAAACCCAATTACTTTCACTTCTTCCTATATAATTTTGTTCAGACCAATTTGGTGATGGATTATCTGTTATTCCATCTATATAACCTCTAAATATTATATAAGTATTGTTTCTTAAATCTTTAAAGAAAAATGGCATTCCATTTTCGACTGAATCTACAAAGTTAGGTGTAGCGTCATCATAAGCTGACAATGAAGGACCTTTAACATCCGCTAAAGTCATTTTATCTCCACCAGCCTTTTCATCCATAGAGGCGTTTGGATAATAGGCTTTTGGTACATTTACCACACCTGTATATCTAACTTCTCCTAATTTAGCATATGGTGTAGATACATCATTTTCTACATAAGCTCTGTCTGCAGTTTCTACAGGTGATGTAGTTCGTAGTGATATTTCTCTTGATAGAGCCCTCGGTGTATTTTGTTTAAAAATAGCCTGTCCACCATATTCAGTCACAGAAGTTTGTCTTGGGTTTTGTAATTTAATTTGTGGTAATGTAAATTCATCTAATGGATTTAAGTTAGAAGCTAATTCTTTAGCTGATTGTGCAATTGGTCCACCAACATCTTTTATTGTATCTGCTACTGAACTTAATGCGTCACCAACCCCTTGAGCTAGTTTACTTATGTTATTACCTAAATCACCTAAAAATCCACCACCCAATCCAGAACCACCTTTAAAGAAGTTCCCTATTTTACTAAAATCTATATCAATTTTAGGAAATTTAGGTTGAGGTAATCTCTTACCAAACCCACCTATATTTTCAAATACACCACCTATTCCAGAAAATAAATTTCTTATTTTTTCATTTTCTGATAAAAATTTTAAACTATCTTCAATAAAGTCAGGAGTTAATGCACTAGCAAGTCCACCTAATGATTGTCCTATATCTTCAAAATAATCATCTTTAAATTCTATATTACCTGCATTAAAGGAGGCTATTGGATTTATATATTCAACATTAGCTATATTTTGAACTCTATCTTGAAAACTAAAATCAGGAGTCAAACCTGCTTTATTTTGGTCTCCTAAAACTTGGTAAATTATACCACGAGTAGAATCAATATCACCTGTATTTGCAAAATTGTCTGTTAAATTCCCTCCATTTAAATTAAATAATTCTTCTACAGTATTTTCATATTTTAAAAATTGAGGTTCAGGTGGTGTTGGTAACCCATCCAAAAGACTTGATATATCTGCACCAAAGTCAAAAGTAGGTGTGTCTATACCTATGTTTGAAGCTAAATCAGAAAGTTTTCCTAATTTCGTAACTGCACCTGATGCAGCCAATACATCACCGGTAGCTGTTTTTATATAAGATACACTCGCTTGAAATCCTTCTCCTGAAACAACTGCTTTCATGTTTGGTGATGGAAATCCTAAACCAACCTGAAAATTTATATTTGATGTTGAATCATTTAGAGTTGTTGTTGTTTCTGGATTATTAAATAAATCAGTTAATAATGGAAAATTAACTGGTGCCATTCCACCATCTAAATCTATTGGTTCGTCTGTTATACTATTATAAGCGTAGGTTGTAGCCTCTAAAACAGAAGATGGTAAGAATGGTACAACAGTTGTAGGACTTTCTGTATGTCTACCTTCTACTTGTGTTTCTCTTACAAAATCAGAAAATGCACTTTTTAAATTCCTTAATGACATTATCCGTCTCCTATTCCTTCTAAAGCTCTACCTGTTCTTTTACCCACATCTCTAGCCGATGGTGGTTTATTTTCTTTTGTTGTTGTATTTAAATTATTTATAGCGTCTACAACTGCCATATTTCCTCCACCTCCAGCTGCTGCAGTTGCTGCTTGAGCTCCTGCAATTCCAGGTGCCATCAATACTTCATCTCTTACAGAACCTTCAAATGATTGTCCTTGTGGTGTGGTTACGATTGGACCACCTCCACCTTGCATAAAAGCGTCACCAACCTTTTGTGAACCAGCTCCAGCTATCGCCTTATAAATAGTAGCTATTAATCCTGCTGCAGCTATACCAGCTAAAACAGGTCCTACAAATGGTATTGACATAATAGATGTTACACCAGCCCATACACCTGCAATAGCAGTCACTAAAAATTTACCACTCATTAATGCCAAAGCACCACCAACTATTGTGGCCAAAGCTGGAAATTCCATCAATGTATCAATAACACTATTGATTACATTGAAACCTTCTGCAAAAATACCTACAATAAAATTAAGTGGTGGTCCTAATACATTTGTTAACACAGCCGCTATTGAAGTTAATGAACCCATCAATTGAGAAAGACTTGATAAAGCTTCTTTACCAACTAACTCTTCAAATCCAGGTTGTTTTGCTAACTCACCAGCTAAACTTGCAGCGTCTTCTTGTGCGTTAACCATTTTGTTAGCCTGTTCGACTGATAATCCTAACGATTCTGCCAAAGCTTTTCTCTGTATAACATTCATAGAATTAAACTTTTCAGCGTCACCTAATAATCTTTTTTGTTCTTCTAATACCCCAGCTGCATCACCAGCTAAAGATAATTCTTGTAATTTTTGTACATTTATATCTCTACCAATTAGTACAGAAGCTTCCATAGCCTTTGTAGTAGAGTTTGCAAAATCTAACATACCTTCCATTGTATCTGCAACAGAATCTAAATTAGTTCCTAACTTTTTAGCTACAACTGCTGCTTCTACCAAATTAGTACCACCATCTTTTCCAAACTTAGCAAATGTTTCTGTACTACCAGCTATGTCTTTTAATACTGCAGATGGATTAACATTGTTAGCGTTAGCTAACTGAGCAGCCATTTTAGCAGTGTCTTCAGCTTGTTGAGGTGTCATACCACCCATAGTGGTAAATGTACCCATCAATTGTGCACCCTCTTGTACACTTAACCCTAATGCCTTTGACATATCACCAACTGCAGCTGCCATACCAATGGCGTCCTCTACACCAACACCAAAATTATCTGCTAATTCGGTTGTTATAGAAGCTGCTGTTCCAGCGTCCATTCCTATTCTTGCTAACTCAGCATCTGCTGCCATCAAATCAGATGAAAATTCTTTAACTCCTATGGCACCAAACTCATCACCTACAGCATCAATTCCTTCAGAAAATTTACTTACTAATGCTACGATTGCAGCTAAACCAGCTAACATCAACACTTGAGGTCCCAACCCAGCTTGGAAAGCCTCTGTAAATTCTTTCATTTTTGAAGCCATTCCACCTGTAAGCATATCTTGAGCCTCTAATAAAGATTTACTTCGTTCCTCCGCCAAAACTCTTTCTTTTTCTTGTGATAATAATTCTTGATTTTTTTCAAGTTCAGCTACTAATTGTGCACCTTTTTCTTTATTTGCACCAATATATCTTCTTTTAATTTTTATTATTTCTTTTTCAATAGATTCTTCTTTTTCTTTTATTTGGTTTAAATCCATTTCACCTTTTGAAATATCTTTTATTAAATCTACTCTCTCTTTTAATTGTTCTAAATTCATTTTTCCTTGTTTTGCAGCTTCTTTTGATGCATCTAAAACTTCACCAAGGAATTTATTATTTGTTTTTTGAGATTCTGATAAATTTAAAGTACTTTTTTCTAACTGAGCAGACAAATCTGCTATATCAGCCAAATCTGATTTAGCTGCTTTGACTTCTTGTTTCCAAGCTTTGATATTTCTGGGATTAAAATCAGCCATTATAAATTCCTATTATAAAAAATCACTAGCTTTCATTTTTTGATAATTTATCTTTATACCATAGTCTTTTTCTATCTGTTTTGATAACCTTTTATAACTAGAATTTATGTTATTTACATGTGACATAAACTTTTTGTCTTTTTTAAGTGTGTTTATTTTTTTATTATCTAATTTAAATAAAGATTTTAATTTAGAAAAAAGTCCTTCAGCTATTAATTTAGGTTTTGATTTTGTATCTAATAATTCTTTTAATTTGATTGACATATTATTCTCCTAATAATGTAATTAGTCATATATAAATATCAATTTTATGTAAAATTACCTACGAAATCTTGATGATTGTAAATTTGGTTTGTTGAAATTTTGTTTCTTTTTAGCTTTGTCTATTTCTTCTTTTTCTTTTTCTTTTGCATCTACTAACTTTTTATAATAAAAGTTTCGAAGATATACTGGCATATCATAGACATCTGAAAAAGTAAAACCTTCTCCATAGTAAACTAACTGAAATATTTGGTTATGTAACTCTGGTTTATACTTCGTTGTTAGGCCAAAAAAAGTTAGTGGTCATCGGTATTGTAACCGAGACCATCTCCCCTCCTATTTCTATCTCTTGGTCCATTACAATATCAGGTGAAACTCTTTTGATTTCTTTCCTTAAAGCTAATGAATCTCTGGCTAGCATGTTTTGTGAAAAGTTATTTATAACTTGTGGTGTAGAATCACCATCTACTGATTGTAACATATATCTAATTCGTGTGGTTATTTCAGGTGAAGCCCCTTTATTAACTTTAGAAATATTTTTTAGTTCCAAATTAATATCATCTTCATCTTTTCCTGTAAGTATTTTATATGATACTTTTGTTTTAGATATAGGTAACTCAAATTCATATCCATTTTCTGTTAAATCATCTGGTATTTCTTTAAATGGGCATTCAGTCAAATCAAAAGTTACATCAACTAAATCACCTGTTTTTGGGTCATTCACTTTAGCTTGATATTCCGGACCATATGCTAATATTCTAGCTGCTACCATCACACCATTCTTATCACCTAATACTAAATCAGATGATGATACACCTTCTGTAAGTATTAAAGAATCTAATAGTTTAGTAATGACAACACCTTTTTTAATAAGATTATCTGATGTTAAGATATCTTCTTCTTTAGCAGTCATATATTTTAATTCTATTTTACCATTTGATAATGGTGAATCTTTTGGATATACCTTACCACCACTTGGTAAATCTACAACTTCACTTGGAAACTTTTGTTCGTTTGCCATATTACGCTCCTATGATTTTGATTCAGAAACTGATGCTTGTCTATAACCTGTAACTAATTTTTTTATTTCACCAATAGCTTTTCTGGCTCTACCTCCAGCTGCTTTTGTACCTTTTTCTGAAAATACATTATGATTTTCTTCAAATTGTTCGAATAATTCTTTTATCTCACTATATAATTTATCTGTTGACATACTTATACCTCCGTTGCTCTTCTAAACCATCCTAAATAAAACTTTTCTTGTTCTGGTCTAGCTGTTATTAAATCTACATAATACTTTACTCTGAAAGCTCTGACTCTATCTAATTCTACACCCTTGAGAGCTCCGATTGTTTTTGGTCCTAAACCACCATCAACTTCTATATCTCTACCTTTGTTAACAGCTGCTCGTTGTAAAACCTTTACTGCTGTTCTCTTACCCATATTTACACACATATCAAAATAGATATGCCATAAATTCTGTGGTAAAGATTCAACTTTGTTTTTATCCCAATAATCTTTTTTATAGATTTCTACTGCTTGTTCGATTGTTAAATTTTTAATATCAACATCTGGATAAAACCTTTTAGTGATACCATACTTGGTTTCACCACCCAAATCTTTAGGGTCATTTACATAACCACCTTCGTGATGTAAAACTTTTTCTATAATTTCTTTAAAACTTTTCATAAAACCTCATAACTTATTCATATATAAATATATACAAAATAAAAAAACCCTTGATTTTTTTTCAAGGGTTTTAATATCGTATTATGTCAACTTAATTTAGAATTGAAGTATTGCGTAGTCATATCTTAATGTGAGTGTTATATCAACAGGGTCACTCGCATCAAAAGATAATGCACCAAAGTTAGCAGATTGAATCATTGCACCTTTCAATGTCCATTCTTCTACTATATCACCTACAGGTCCTAACAATTGACAATTAATATCTTTTTTATAAAAATCTGAATACCCATCTCTACCAGTTACTGATTCATGGTGTAATCTAACCCACTCCATAACTGCTTGGGCTGCGGATGGAACTATTGGATCATATAATGTTATGTCTAAAGTTTGCCATTCGCCTCTACCCTTAACATATCGTTTTACATTCAAATGTGATAGAGCTACCTCTTCAAATGTAATTGTTGGTCTATTACCAGCTTTTATAGTATATGCTGGAATACCGTCGATATTAAATACAAACCTATTTTGAGTTTTAGGTTCAAATGGTGTAAACATTATATCATTTGCGCTTAACAATTCAGCCATTATTTTTCTCCTATTTAGTAACTACAATAAACTTGTTACATATTTTCATATATAAATATCATACAAAGCAAAAAAAAGAGGCAATATTTCTACTGCCTCTTTATTTTTTCTATTTATTTTTTCCTAATTATTCAGGAAATGTTGCTCCTGTAGGTTGTATTGTAAAGTCTAATACAATAAACTCAGCAGTTTTAGTTGGTTGTAGGAATATCTGTCCGAATAAGATATTTCTGTCAACAACATCTGGAGTATTATTTGTATCATCCATTACTATCTTAAATGCATTTAAACCACTATTAGATTGTACTTGCTCTAAAAACGGATTAGCTATATTTAAGAATCTTCTTCTTGTTTGTACATTGTTTTGTTCAAATACAAGGAATCTTGAAGAAGCTGCAATGAATTTCTTAACTCTAATCATTAACCTTCTAACATTTACTCTATCAAGAGCACATGATTTTTTCTGTAATGTTTTTTGTCCAAATACAGTCACCCCTTGTCCTGGGAATGTAGCTATTGGATTCAAATTAGACTCATACATTGTATCTCTGTTTCCATGAGTTAATTTTCTTTCAGCTTGAATAGCTGTATCAATTCCACCACGATTTAAACCAGCTGGTGCAAACCATGGATGAGCTACTTTATCATTGAATGCGTAGATTCCACCTAATACTACTGATGGCGGTACCCATACATTTCTACCAAGATTATTGTCTTGTACTTGTACCCAAGGCCAATACATAGCTGCGTAATTTGAATCGTATGACTCAGCCTGTGTTATAGCTACTGATTGTACTGCTCCATACCCAACTGGATCAGCGATTACAAAACAATCACCTCTTTCCTCACAAGTCGTAATAGCTTTATTGATAATAGCCGAACCACCATCATTAGTTACACCTGGTAACATAAGTAGATTCATATCATATTCATCTTGATTTGATAATAGTTTTAATGCGTCGTTGTATGCAGTTCCACCATTGTCATTTGCAAGGTCAGAAATATCAAATCCTTGTATGTGTTGGTTATTAGATGAATTTATATCATCATAGAATTTAGCTGTGATGTTTCCACCATCGTATCTTGTACCACCTACTCCAGCAGTTCCATCAGAACCACCACCAAATGCTCCATGAAGTGAACCACTTCCAACTGATGGGAAAAAACTACCTGAATTTGCATAAGCTGTAGATACCTCACCATTTTCATTTAAATAATCAGGTAATTGATTTACTTTCGCAACTCTTACATATTTAGATTGTTGTGGATAGTCACCTTTTGGTTGAATATAAGCCGTACCATCAGAGTCAGTTACTAATTGATGAAATTGACTTCCTATTATTTTTTCAATATAATTAGGAGCTTTCGGGTCAAAAGAAACATTATTCCAAGTTTCTAATACCTGTTTTCTTTTTTCTGTATCATCACCTCTTCTAATTACTAATGTAATTGTACCTTTTTTAAGATTTACATTTGTAATCTCATATCTTAAATTATCTGATGAACCTGAAGACAATGTGTTATTACTTCCTATTGCTTCGTTTCTAGCGAAACTGTTCATAACTAAACCTTCACCCAAAGTATGTAGTTTGAAAGATACATTAGAAGAATTTCCTGCAGCAATTGTAGTACCAGCACCACCCATAGATGTTATACTTGTAGCTTCATTATCTATTCCTGCTCTTCCAGTACCCCAATAACCTACAGCTCCAGTAGCCATTGATTTAGATACTGAAAAGTTATTTATTGATTCACTTGTTGAAAAAATACTCATCGTAGCATCGTTTGCTACAGTAAACCCAGAATTTACTGATGCTGAAAGTGTTAATCCAGTCAATGATGCGTTTGATTGAATAGCGTTTCTTAAATTAATTGCAGTTGCAAGAGTGGTTGAACCTGTTGCTACAAATACTTGAGTAGCTGAATTATTTAATAGGCCTATTTTGTCTCCGGCTCCAACAAATGTAAAGTTTACACCATTGATATAAACTTCTTCATCAACAAATTGTGCTGGTGTTCCACCCATTATGAAAGAAGCTGAACCTATAGTAACACTAGAATTAGCTATTTCTACAGAAGCTGTTGCCTCTGAAAATGTTCCATCAAGAACTCTTACAACTGTTAATTTACTTCCATGTCTTAAATAATTTTGTGCTGCTACTGATGTCAAGTAAGAGTAGTAATTACTACCACTCTTTACGGTAGATCCAAATCTCTGTTCAAATTCAGAAAATGAGGAAACTACTGTTGGCACCATAGCTGGTCCTTTTACCGTAGGACCTATAATTGCTGCACCTATCTCTCCGACAGCTGCAGGTAAAAAAGATTGATCCAGTTCATTGGTAAATACGCCTGGACTAACTACTTTTTCTGCCATGTGATTTCTCCTAATTAATCGATTAAATTTTTGTGTATGACTACATAGACTAATCTGTGCACAATTAGTCTAATTCATATATAAATAGATATGTAAGTGCTCAAACAGCGAACTTATTTTTTGTTGTATTCACCAGTTTCAGGATTCAAAACACCATCACCATACTTTTCAGTAATTGATTTTATAAAATCAGTTTCTTCTTTTTGTGTTTTTATAAAAGTGTCATTAAGTTCTGTTCTAGTTATGTTTAATGCATCTAATTGTTGATTCAATCTTATTTCAGCTACAGAAAGTTGTCCAAGTTTATGTTGTACATCAACATACCTCTGTTGTATTTCTTTTACAGTTTTCATTTCTTCTTCTGAAAATTTTGTTGAGTCTTTTAGTTTTTCTGCTAATTTTGATTCTTCAGCCATTTATAACCTCCATTGTTATTATTTAGTATATATAAATATATATCAAATTAATTAAAAAGTTGTTTTTTTTATCTTCTTCGTCTTCTTCTAATTCTTCCACCTCTTCTTCTAATTCTTCCACCTCTTCTAAACTCACTTTTTGGACCTGTATTACCAGTAGTATCTGTTGTACCTCCTTGACCAGGACATTCTTGATTTTCAAAAGCCCAACAATGACATGAAACAGAAACACTACCATTCAATTGGCCATACATATGTGAACATCCTGTAGTTTGTAGATGTTTAATTTGTTCTAATTTGAACATACAAGCCATAGATAAAGTTCCATATCTAGGTACTACATCAACTTCTTGTGTAATTTCTGTTACTATTTCACCTGTTATTGGATTTATTTGAGGAAATCCTGTTTCAGGATCTATAACATTTACTTCAACATCTACCATTACTTGTTCTGTACCCATATATCCACTACAACCATCTGAAAAAGGATGTGTGTGAGCATCAGTAATCTGAAAACATTGTGGAGGTCCTGGTGCTGCTTGTCCATCTCCCATTATACATGGTACACATCCAAAATAACATTTTCCTGATGAGTTAGGTTGAGTACAACACGCCGGTACATTTCTCTGTTGAGGGAAATTATTATTATTTTGTGATTGATAAATTGAAATTGATTCTTGACAAATACCTTTTATTGGATTCATTGAATATCCTGTTGGACAATCTCTTGATTTGTCTCTATTATCTCTTATATCTCTTCTGAAAATATTAATCGGATTATTACGACTTTGAGCACCAGGTTTTAGTAAATGATCTTTAGATCTAATTTGATTATCTCCAGGATTTAAAAAAGAATCTTTTGGAAGTTTTCCAAAAGGCCCTTTAGGTGGAACAGGTGGTTCAACTATATCTTCACAGTAAAAATCATAATATGGACTAGATGGCCAAGGACCTTCACCTGAATATTCCATAGTTCCCATTGGGTCTCCACATCGTAAACAATCCCAATGTTCTCCTTGTTCAGAACCACATAAATAATTCCATCCTGTATCTGGACACCCGTTTAATATATCTGTACTCCACTCATTGGCATTCACACAACTACTCATACTACCAAAGTGATAACCTTGCCATATAGATTCAGGATCTCTACATTCGACATAATTACCATCATGTACTATTATCGTGATTTGATTTTCATTACAACTCATTTATTTTCCCACCTGTTTATCACTCGCATCACCTTCAAATCCAAAAGTAACTTTTGATGGTGATAGGGTTTTTCTTAAATTTGATATTTCATTTGTAACTACAGAATTTGTATATTCTGGTAATAAATAAGCTTTTGTTGTAACACTAAATGTTGACTTTATAAATCTTTCACCATCTTGATTCATTTCTGAAGCGTCTGATATAGAATCTAATTGACATAAAAATTTATAATTTTCAGAAGCACCCCAATATGTATTATTTTGGTCTGTAAATGTCTCAATTAAAGGATTCATTTGTTCTATATAATTTGTCCATAAAACAAAATCATATGATATGTTTACGAAATTAGGCATCGTTGTTAATAAATTTTCTATTACTGGTTTTTTACCAGTTTGAACTGCAAATCTATCATATCTATTTGTTTTAGACCATTTAGAATGTCTAACCACATCATGTTCTCTTTTAACATCATGTTCAAACGAAGAAGCTACTGATGTACTTTTTTCTACACCTGTTCTTTTTAACATTATCAATGGAAGTATAAGTGAACCATTTTTGTCTCTCATAACTCCTCGTTTTCTAACAGAAGCCCATCTTTCTTCATTACCATACATTACACCAACATCAATAGTCTCATTAGCTTCTCTGACTTTTGGTTTTATTACATTTTTTATGTGAGTCATTACTGCAGTGTCAATATCTTTTAAAGTTATAGCATAATTGTTACTATAATTAATACCAGGTATAAAACTTTTTCTACTATTACCATCGGCATTAGTATCTTTTGTAGAGATTTGTTTTCCTCTATTAATATTAGATGAAGCTACGACTTGTTTATTTGTTATTGGTTTTACTGACATTATTTTTTACGCCTTCTTCTTATACGACCACCTACTCTTGCTATGGGTGATATTCCCACTTGTTCTCCATGACAAGCACCATCACATACAGCAACGGATGTTCCAAAATCATAACAAGGTGGATTTGGACAATCTTCATGCATCGAACCACCAGTATGTGATACATGACATTCTATCTGATGACTTACTTGATTATCGTGGTCACGACATGTGATATAATATCCATGTGCTGTTGGTGCAAGTCCATTTCCATTCCATTTAAAAGTAGTAGAATTAACTTGAATCCAATTTCTATTATTATTTAATTGTACTCTACTCTTTGATGTTGTCCTTTGCATACGTGATAATCTACCACCTCTTCTAAACTTACCTTTAGGTGGTGCTACTCCTGGTATTTCTTTATCCGAACCACCGATACCCGAACAATCAGCAACACAAGTACAACTAACTGAACCATCATGATAACATGGTGTTATATTCGCCCATTGTGCTGATTCGAAATTATATGTAGCTCCATCAGTACACATCCAAGTCCAAGCATGCATTACACCACCTGAACAAATATAAGATATTTCACCAGGACCTTGTGAACAACATCCAGGTATATCTCTACTCCTTGGTCTGCGAGAAATTGACATTTCCTTACAAACGCCTCTCATCATTGTATAACCGGTTGGACAAACTTTTCTCATTATCTTCTCCTACGTCTTCTTATACGGCCACCTCTGCTAAACTCACCTTTAGGTGGTGCAGCCTGACCCGTTGGTACAATTGATGTGTCTTCACAATTTTCTACTGGACAACGACAACTACAAGTTTGCCAACTTCCACAGATATCTTCAGCGGTTCCATAAGTAGCAGATTGTGCACCTAAACATGCACCTACCAAAGTACCATCACCACCTAACTGACATCCACGTGAAGAACATCCATCTGATGCTGCAAATCCGTCACCGTAAAAATAGTATGGTGCACCACCACCTTGAGTACATTCTACCCATACCTGAAATGTTCCGCAACCCGTGTAACAACATTCTGGAGGTCCTTCAGCTCCTACAGAACCTTGATTAATTCCACCCATTACATTAGTGGTTCTATTAACTTCTTTACAAATCCCGTTTTGCATTCTATATCCTTTTGGACAACTTCTATTTCTCCCCCTAGTTCTATTATAAACTACAGGAGTTTTTCCTGTTCCAGGTCTTATAAAAAATGGTTCTTTAGGTGGAGATGGTTGTGGTTGAACCGCTGGAGGTCCTTGTCCTGGTCTTCCTTTATTATGAGTGGCTATCCCATTAGCAAAAAATGTATTATTATTATCCAATTCAAAAATGTATGTTTGAACTTCTCCCATATCTTCTTCAATTGATATTAATTCAGACTCAATCACCCCATCATCAGTTAAAAACAAACCTTTATTTCCAACCACAAGTTGTTCTACATTACAAAATTCATATCTTTCTTTTGTTAGTTCTGGTTTATATGAAACCCAATCATTATCAACAACAGACCAAAATGGGTGGTCAAATGTACTTTTAACAGAAGTGTGTTCCCATGTTAAAATAACCATATCATCATGAATAGGTGATATTAATTTAGTAACTTTGTTAGATTCAAATTCATTGGTTACGGCGTTCCACGATTTTACTTCATCACCTATTTCTATTTCTTCAATATTTTTTTCTGTTCCATCAGCCATTGCTACTTTAGTTCCTGCTACAAAACAAAGTGATGAGCCACCACCACCAGCAGAACAAGTTCCACATCCCATTGGTCCACAAGAATCTCCTGAATTTACACAATCAAAACTACATGAACCACATGAATTTACTGTCGCACCCTGACAATTACACGCCATACTACCTTCTCCTATTTCGTAAAGCTTTTAACTTATCTTTTTTAGTTTTAACTTTACCTTTAAATTCCTCTGATTTTACTGCATTAGAATCAACTTTTCCAATTGCAATTTCTCTTTTAATATCAACTTCAATTGCATTTGTACCTGTTTGACTTTTACCAGGTATATTGTCTAACTTATTCATCAACTTACCCATCAATTGTTCCATTTGTAAGTTACCATTTGAATCTGGTTTATAGAAATGTTTTTTTTCACCATAAACATCTGTATCTTCAACTATGTTGCCACTTACCTCTTTTTTTGGTTGTGGTTTTTCTTGAAAATTAGGATTAGAAGTATCAAACTTCGTAATTTTTTTTCCTATTATTTTTTGTACAGCCATTATCTTGGTCTCTCTTCAATCTGTAATGATGATAATCTTGAACGATGTGCAGTAGCCAATATCTGATGTTTAAAGTTTTGATGTCCTGCAATCAATTGTGGTTCTGTTACGGCATTTATTTCAAAATAAAAGTCGTTCCAATTTACAATGTCACCAATTTCTGGAAAAAACTCAGCTTCTTTTAAAGTTGTTCTATGAAAATACATTTCTATAGATGTGTTGACATCAGCACCAAACTCGTCTTGGTCTACACTCGGTTCAGACCAATTTATCAAACAATTAACTCTGAATCCATCGTTATAATATTTAGTAGATGATTCACCATAAATATTATCATCTGTATCTTCAACAGATATTTTATATATGTCTACAGTTTGTCCTACAATCTCATCAATTAACTCTTCGTTCATTGAATCTATTAAATTAATTTCTTTTTGTGGTACGAAAAATGGTTTATTTGCCATAATATTATCCTATGTAAATTCCAAGAGGAGCTTTATTCAATACACCTTGATTTGCATCAGCTACTTCTTGTTCTGTTACGGCTTGTTCTTTTAAACTTACCGACTCTAAAAACTCTTTTAGTTCTGTTAAGAGTTGGTCTTTTTCTTCTCTACCCTCCGATTTTAATGCTTCACCATCTAAATTAACTTCTCCATTTGGAAGTGGCATTGAAGCGTATTTACTTCTAATAATTCCTAATAATTCTTTTGATAGAGCCAATGTATATTTCTTAATCCATTGTCTACCAGCTGCATTTATTTCTTCATAAGTTATAAACTTATAAGGCACATTTGAAGGATCTGATACTTTATTTACCAATGTATCATTTGTTGTAGCCCTCAAATCACTTCTTTTAAAATAATGAAACCATATTTTTTGTCCACCATCACTTGTTTCAGGTATTGGAAATATTCTTAACTTATTGTTTATTAATTCAAATGAATAGGCTGATTTTCTAACTTTATCACTTGTTTCAATAGCTTGAGCTCTACTAATATCATGTGATATTGGTCTCAATATAAATGATACTGCCGGTGATACATCACCCAATCCAAAGTTATCTATCATTTGTTGTTGGTCAAATGAACCTACATAAGGGTCATAAAATTTTGATATTGCAGCCTTCTGAAAATTAAATACTTTTTGTACTTCTATTCTATCGTTTGAACCCACTGCACTTTCAAAACTACCCTCTGATTTTAAATCATAAACTTGTTGAGAACCAGATAGTGTAATTGAACCTGAATATAAGTTTGAATTACCACCTACAAGTGCTGCTTGTCCGTATTGTTCTGATAACATAAATGTTGTTCCCATACTCGGTGTTTGAGCTTGTAGAGAACCTGTACCCATCATTGATGATGTAGAGTTACTAGCGTATTGAGAACCACTTATTTTATTCTCTGTACCATATGAGTTCCACATCCAATTTTTCATATTGTAGTGGTTCATTTGTTGAGAATATTCATTAACTGCCTCTTCGTACATTGCATATATAGAACCACTATTCATCTCAAGTTGCATAACTGGATGTCCTAACCTACGAGCTACAAATTTACAAAGACCTATACTTTCACTTACAAAAGAATGGTCATTGTCGTATGTTCCATAAGGTGTTGAACCACTAATATCTGTTGTTGATGGGTCTTCATATACAAATTGAAATTTATCAGCCATTATATTCTCCTAAATGGGTATTATTCTTCATATATAAATATAAACTTTGCACAAAAAAGGGTGAGATAATTCCCACCCTTTTAAGTTTGATTTTAACAATTACTTTATAGTAACTCTAATCCAGAAACTTGGATTTTACCATAAAATTCAGGTCTAATCATTTTCTTAGCGTAT
>CEVB01017839.1_pt1 | contig 22151 bp, 30 predicted proteins | sample 531381 | NCBI WGS metagenome assembly CEVB01 (sample SAMEA2622763, study PRJEB7988) | marine metagenome | biome: marine biome (ENVO:00000447); feature: surface water layer (ENVO:00002042); material: "saline water (ENVO:00002010), including plankton (ENVO:xxxxxxxx)" | depth 5 m | reverse complement strand
CCGTTGCCAGGAAACGGGCCGCTGCCAATGTGGGACCTAAGCCAACAAACGTTAAGACATTTACTAAGAAATACTATGGTGGTATGATCGACATATGAGCAAATTTAAAAGAACAAACAAGCAAGCACCTCCACAAGGAAAAAAGGTAAAAATTTTTGACCTATATCCAACAGGTGTTTATGGTAAAATGAAAGCAAAAGATTTTAAAGGTGTTTCTAAGTCATCAAAAAAAGGTAACAAAATGGGTGGTGTAATTAAAGCTAGTGAGGGAGTAAGCGTATCTCCAAAGATGACTGATTATACAAAAAATTTAATCGGTAAAGCAGATCAAGGTTTAGGTAAAGCTATTACACAAGGTAAAAATTTATTTGGAGCTATTGGAGCTAAAGTAAAAAAAGCTGGTGAGATTTTAAAAAAACCACTGGTTGCCTCTGCAACTGGTATTAAAACACCTGAGAAAGCAAAAGCAGTTGCTAAAAATATAGCTAAAGCAATGTCGGGTAATGTCGGTAAAGGCACATCAAAAGCCTTAGTAACGAGCAGAACAGCTAAATTGTTTAAAGCAGCTAGATTCGCAAGAGCTGTCACACCAATAGGAGCAGCATCTATTGTAATAGGTGCAGCCACTAAGAAGAGAGACCCTAAAGCAGTTAAAAGAGAAAGAGATTTTTACAAAGGTAAGAAATACAAAGACGTAGGTTTTGAGTCTATGATGGATTACGCAAAACCAAAAAGTAAAGGTGGAGTAATATCATACAATAAAGGAGGATTTAATTATGCCATTAACAAAAAAAGGTAAAGAGATAATGAAATCCATGAAAGAACAATACGGTGATAAAAAGGGTGAAAGTATTTTTTATGCATCTAAAAATAAAGGCACTATCAAAGGTGTAGAGAAAGCATCTAAAGGAAAGATGATGAAAGTAAAAGAAGTCAAAGGAGCTTTAGAAAAAGCTTCTAAATTACATGCTGCGCAAGCTAAAACTTTAGGCACTGTTTTAAAAGCAGCCGGTGGTAAAATGATGGGAAGACCCATGATGGCTAAAGTTGGAGTAAAGGTAGGAAGAGATACTGCAAAGAAACTCAAAGAAGCAAGAAAAAGAAGAAAAGCAGATGTTATTAAAGGCATGGGCGGTTACATGGGTGGCGGATTAAAAGAAGCTACAAAAAAATTAAAAGCACAAGGCTATAAAGGAGGAAATATGGCATTAAAAAAAATACCAGAGGGTCCAAAAGGGGAGGGCTTGAGAAAATTAAAAGCTGAAAGACCTGATGTAACTAGAAAAATGGGTTTTGCTAAAAAAGGTAAAGTTATAAAAGCTGGTCTAGGCACAATGGCTCTTACTTCAAAAAAAGGAAGAGAATTAGCTAAAAAATCTGTGAAGGCTCGAATGAAAATTAGTCCTTCATTAAATTATTTATCAAGAGATAATGGAGGTTCAGTTAAATCTACAAGAGGATTTGGTGCAGCAAGAACTTCAGGATCAGGTTTGCAAGATGAAAAATTAATACCAGGAAAATCTTTAGATTATTATAAAGATTTAATGTAATGAATTATGGCTACATCAGGGACTTCAGCATTCGATTTAAACATCGATGATATCATCGAGGAAGCATACGAGAGATGCGGGATAAGAACTAATAGTGGCCGAGATTTAAGATCAGCAAGAAGAAGTTTAAATTTATTATTCTCAGAGTGGGGTAATAGAGGTGTTCATATTTGGAAAGTATCTTTAAATGAAATAGCTTTAGTAGCAGGAACTGCACAATATTCTGTGAATAGTGCTGTTAGCGATGTATTGGAAGCTTATATTTCAACGACTGCTGCTGCACAAAATACCTCATCAACAAACGATATTTCATTAACTAAAATAGACAGATCAGCTTACGCAGCTTTACCAAATAAATTACAAACAGGACAACCATCTCAATACTTTGTTGATAGACAAACTACACCACAAATTTTTTTATATTTAGCACCTGATGCAACTACATTCACAACTTTAAAATTTTATTCCGTTGATAGAATTCAAGATGTCGGTGTATACACAAACCAAGCTGATGTTGTATACAGATTTTTACCATGCATGTGTTCAGGATTGGCTTATTATTTATCTATGAAAAAAGCACCAGATAGATTACAAACATTAAGATTAGTTTACGAAGATGAGTTACAAAGAGCTTTAACTGAAGATGGTCAAAGAACATCAGTTTATATAACACCACAAACTTATTTTGGAGATGGAGTATAATGCCATACGCAAGAGGAAAAAGATCGAAAGCAATATCTGATAGGTCAGGACAAGCCTTTCCTTACAGAGAAATGGTAAAAGAATGGAATGGTTCTTTGGTGCATATATCAGAATATGAATCAAAACATCCACAACTTGATCCTCCATATCATAAAGCAGATCCTGTTGCCTTATTAAATCCAAGATCGATGAAATTTCAGCAGCCACAAACTGTTGCATCAAATGATAATACAATTGCTGATTCTGGTGGTATTACAGTGGGCGTTGCTAATTTAAGTTTGCCTGGAGATTTTGCTTTTCAAGTTTTTCATCAAGAGGTTACGGGTGATGGTATCACTACACAAATTTCATCTATGCAACCTAGAGATCCATCTTTGCAAAATAGAGCTAGAGAGGCTTCAACTATATTAGGTAATGTAACAGTGAGTATTTCATAATGGCAATAACTTATACAAATTTTTTGACTCAAGTTAGAAACTACACTGAAGTGGACAGTAATGTTTTATCTGACACATTAATTGATCAATTTATTAGAAACACAGAATTAGATATAGCAGGTAAGGTTGATTATGATGACCTTAGAAAATATGCAACATCTAATTTCACTGCGGGGAACCGTTATGTAAGTTTGCCGGGAGATCTTTTGATAATAAGATCAGTACAAGTCATAGACGGAGGCACAAGAGTTTTTTTAGAAAAAAGAGATACTAGTTTTATTTCAGAGTTTAATCCTAGTGAGGCACAGGGGACACCAAAATATTACGCTAATTGGGAGGACAATGTACAAACTGGAGCAGTTATCCTTGTAGCTCCAAACCCTGCTACGGCTGCAACTGTTCAAATAAATTATATTAAAGATCCACCTCATTTTGACAGCTCAACAAATACTTTTTTATCAACTCATCAAGAAGCTTTGTTACTATATGGTGTCCTTGTAGAGTGTTATGGTTTCTTAAAAGGGCCTGCTGATCTTTACAACCTATACAGACAAAGGTATGATGAGAGTATGCAAGCTTTTGCTGTTCAACAAATGGGCAGAAGAAGAAGAGGCGAATTTGAAGATGGAGTTCCTAGACTTAAAGTAGAATCTCCATCACCATAAATTTTTATAAGGAGATAAAATGGCTATAACAACTAATGCAATATGCAACACTTTTAAAAAAGAACTTTTAGAAGCAAAGCACAATTTTAGTAACCCAGGCGGAAATACATTTAAATTAGCAATGTACACTAACTCGGCTACTTTAGGAAAATCAACAACATCTTTCACTACCGGTAATGAGGTAAGTTCACCTTCTGGTTACTCATCAGGTGGAAAAGCTCTTGTTAATACTGGAACATCTTTAGCAACAAATACAGCAATAACAGATTTTGCTGATTTGTCTTTTGTAGGAGTTACACTTACTGCAAGGGGTGCATTGATTTACAATGACTCAGCAACTGGAGATCCAGGTGTGGCGGTGTTAGATTTTGGCGGTGACAAAACTGCAACTTCAGGAACTTTTACTATTCAGTTCCCAGCGTTTACAACGAGTGCAGCAATATTGAGAATCGCATAATTTAAAAGGAGGGCCAGGTGGCAGATATTACTGTAATCGTAAACGCACCTGGCATTCCAACCACGTGGGGCGAAAAAACTTGGGGCGATGCTTCATGGGGTCAGCAAACAGGATTAGTAACAGACACAGGCACAGCTACAACCGTAGCCAACGCAAACGTTAATCCAACAGGCATAGCAGCGGGGACAAGCGTTGGACAGATAGACATAGACATAGGTGTAACAGTAGTTGTAAGTGGTATATCAGCTACAACTTCTATAGGGGATGAATCAATAGCTTTAGGCAGGCAGCAAGACGTAACAGGAATTTCACTTTCAACATCAATAGGATCAGTTTCTATAGAACCAACTCAACTAATAGGCACGGGCTGGGGAAGAAGAACCTGGGGTAATTTAGCTTGGGGTGATGCTTTTTCTGCACAAGCCGTAGGTCAAGCTCTTAGTGCATCTCAAGGAACTGTAACTCCTGTTACTGATGTAAGCATATCAGTTTCTGGTTTTGATCTATTAACTATTACACAAGGAATAAGTTCTTTAAAAATCGATCAGGATATAACTGTTTTCGCTTCTGAAGATCAATTAGATACTGCGATTGGTTCTACATCTCAAACTGGATTGGCTAACGTTAACGCTTCAGGTAATTCTGCTTCATCAAGTGTTGGTCAGGTAATACCTGAACCTAAAATTCCAGTTGATGTTGTAGGAGTGGGAATGACAGCTTCATTGGGAACAATCTCACTTGTTCAAACAACAAATGAGTCTGTAACAACGGCTGGATTATTAACAGGCTCACTAGGGTCTATCACACCGGTGTCAGTTTATAGTGTAACTGGTCAAGCCTTAGCTAGTTCTATTGGATCAGTAGCAGTTACTGGAACTGGAAATATACCTTTAACAGGCATAGGCTTGACAGCAAATATTGGCTCAGTTAATGTAACTTCATGGCAAGAGATTGATCCTGGTGTAAATAATATATGGACGGAAGTTGATCTTGCAGCATAATTTTGTTAAAATAGGAGATATATGGCATCAAGTTTTTCTACAGATTTAAAATTAGAATTAATGGCTACTGGCGAAAACGCTGGTACTTGGGGTGATAAAACTAACACAAATTTAAATTTAGTACAACAAGCTATTGCAGGCTTTGAACAAGTTACGCTGTCTTCAGGTGGAACTTTAGCACTTGCAATGTCAGACGGTGCTTTATCAAATGCAAGAAATTTAGTAATTAAATTTGCAACTGCAACAATTGGTGCAAGCACAATTTGCACTATACCTGATAGTATTGAAAAATTTTATATATTTGATTGCACAGGTTTAACGAACCCTACTAACTTAACTATTAAGACAGCTTCAGGAACAGGTTTCTCTCCAGATAGAGCGGCAATCTTTGCTGCCTATGCAGACGGCACAAATTTGAATGAAGTATCATTAGATACTTTAGGCGGAACCGTAGCTGCTGCACAGATAGCTTCAGATGCTGTAACAACAGCTAAAATTTTACAGTCAAATGTTACACAAAATAAAATGGCACCAAACGCCATCGGAACAGCACAAATTATACAATCTAATGTCACATTAAATAAAATGGCTCCTAACTCAGTGGGCCCAGCACAATTACAATCTACTGCAGTGACAGCTGGATCTTACACTACAGCCGACATTACTGTTGACGAAGACGGAAGAATTACTGCTGCATCAACAGGCTCAGCAGGGGCGCCTGATTATTTTTACACTTTTGCTGACGCTGGAAACGTAACAGGCACTTACAATGCTCAACCAGGTACAACTAAACTTGGAGTTTATCTTTGTGGAGGAGGCGGATCTGGAGCGTCAGGTAACAACCCGGTAGGTGCAGGACCAGGAGGTTCAGCAGGTATAGGATTTTTTAGCATACCTGTAAGTTCACCAGCACCTTCACCGTTTTCAGCACCTTACACGTTAGGAGCAGGAGCTACAGGACAACAAAATAGAGAGGGACAAGCTGGTCAAAGTTCAACTTTTGGAAATCCAGTACAAGCCACTGCTACAGGCGGAGGAGCCGGACCGAAAGTTCCACAAGCACCACAAGATCCTTCTATACCAAGAGGTGGAAATAATGGTACAGCTCCAGGAGCGACTATAGATTTAACTGTAACTTCAGGTCATCAAAATTCGCCTGACACTCCTTCGCAAGCTTCACAAGTAGCTGCAAAATATGCTTCTGCAGGTTTTGTATTATCAAATGATCCTACTAATTCTCCAGTGATATTTGGAATGGGTGGATCTAGTGCAAAACATCCAAACGCTCAAACACCAGGTGGTCCAGGTAATCCAGGGGCAATTAAAATTTTTGAAAACTTTATTAGTTAATTATGGCTTATTTACTTTTTAATGAACATAACGAGTTACAACAAATCGCTAAAGAGGAAAACGATTTTAATGTAACTAGAGGTAACCTTGATCATTATAAAGGTCTAGGTAAGCTTAAGACTGTTTCTGCAGATGATTACAAAGCTATTGTTGCAGGTGAAAAAAAAGCTACACTTACAGACGACAATGTAGTTTTAACAGATGTGGCTGATAGAGTTTTTTCATATGATCAGGAAGGTTTTCAAATTGCAGTTAATGAACAATTAGAATTAGTGAATAATTTTTTAGAAACATGGGCAGGAAAATTAGATACCTCTGATTTTTCAGGTCTTAAAACAAGAATTAATAACTACAAATCAGGTCTAGAAAATATTAACATTTCATCTATAAGTTTCCCAATAACAACAGATTTCTTTAGATATTGGTATGACAATCAATCTTCAGAACCTTTTCCAAGCGGTTATTTACATTAAATCAGAAATATTGTAAAAGACAATATGTCATTGAAAGATTACATAAGAGTCTATCCTCTTATAAAAGATCCTGTAATTTTAAGTAAACTTATAAGATTTTTGAATAAAGCCTATGCAACAAATATGTTTGAACAGGGGGGTTTAGGAAAAGTTAATCATCAAGATAAAAAAATAAGAGACGTTAATATTTTAGGATTAAATAATTTAAGTAATTCATTAAGTATCGTTCATTGGGCAAATTTTTTAGGTCATTTTATTTTACAAGGTGCAAAAAAATATATTGATGAGTTTCCAAGAATCGCTCAAGCTACAATATTTGACATGCAAGCCTTAAGATATGGTTTAGGTGGTCACTATGATTTTCATGTAGATGACGGTCCAGGTTTTAATAGAAAACTAAGTTCTATCCTAATTTTAAACAATGATTATGAAGGTGGTGAGCTTTGTTTTGATATTGATGGAAAAATAGAAAAAATAAAAAACACTCCTGGTAATATAATTATTTGGCCAAGTAATTTTATGTTCCCACATGCAGTGCAACCTCTTAAAAAAGGGACAAGGTATTCAATAGTTTCATGGATGAATTAAAAAAAGGTTATAAAGTAATAAAAAATTTTCTCTCTAAAGAAGAGGTGGATCTTCTTACACATTACACAAGAATGAGACATAGAACTAATTTTGATTCTTTTGATTTGAACCAAAATAATCAAGGTGATACTATGTACTATGGAGATCCTGCCACAGACTCTGTCTTAATTAGTAAAATTAAATTAATGGAAAAAGAAACTGGTCTAGAACTTTTACCAACTTATTCTTTTTGGAGGATGTATACTTATACAGCTGATTTAAAAAAACATAAAGATAGACCAGCTTGTGAAATTAGTGTGACTGTAAAAATAAATTCATGCGGTGTGGCATGGCCTATATTTATTGAGGGTAAGAAAATTGATCTTGAGAATGGTGATGGTTTAATTTACAAAGGTTGCGAAAACTTCCATTGGCGTGAAGAATTTAAGGGTGATTGGCACTCTCAGGTTTTTTTACATTATGTTAATAAAAATGGTCCTAATAAAGAATGGTACAAAGATAAAAGACAATTATTTGGAGTTTTAAAAAATTAATGATTATAAAACAAAATAAAAAAGACGGAACGGCTGAAATTATTTTTTCATGGAAGGAAATATGGACATTGATAAAAAAAAGAAAATTGCAGTTTACAGCTGAAAGTTTTAAACATTTAACTAATAATTTTATAAAAATTATTATGGAATTTAATGAAAATTTTGAAGATAATTTACAAAGAAAAACTACTCATTCAAATCACGTTAAGATAAAAAATGATTAAAGAGGAAAACAAAATTATTGAAAGAGACATTGCTAGAAGAGCTTTTCTTTTTGAAATCATAACAGAAGTAGACGCAGAATCTTTGATATCTGATATAAATAATTTTATTAAAGAAAAAAATCTTAATTACACAACAAATGTAAAAGGTGGAATGACAGATTGGTATGCTTTTAATAATCATGAAAAATTTTTAAATATATTAAATGAGGGTTGTACTTACTTAGGTAAGTATGCAAATTTTAATAAGGCAGCTCTCAAAGAGGCTTGGGGTATAAAAATAGAAAAAGGAGATTATACAGAAAAACATAATCATGCCGCTTCTGTAATGTCTGGTATATTATATTTAAATGATGTTGATCAAAACTTAATTTTTCCCGATTTAAGGATTTCAGTAAAACCCAGAAAAGGTACGTTTTTACTCTTTTCACCTTGGTTGGACCATATGACAGACGTAAATAAAACAGAGACGACTAAATACGCCATCCCTTTTAATTTTATGGAATATAAACATAAAGATTGGTCTTAAGATATTTATTACTTATTGAGGTAATGATATAATCAATTATGCCATTAGCAAAAGTAAAAATAGCACCAGGATTTGACAAACAATCTACTCCAGCTGACGCGGAAGGTCGATGGGTGGATGGTGATAATGTTAGATTTCGATACGGAGAGCCTGAAAAAATAGGTGGTTGGTCAGCCTTAGTTAATAAACAATTAGTTGGTGCCGCTAGAGCACAACACGTTTGGGCGAATACTGCTGGTAAAAGATACGCTGCCATAGGGACTAACAAAGTTTTAATAATTTATTTTGATGGTGCCTTTTATGATATTACCCCTTTAGATACTGATAATTTTCAAACTGGGTCAGATATTACGACAACCAACGGGTCAGCCACAGTGACTATAACAACATCTAACGCACACAATTTGTTAGTCGGTAATATAGTAACTTTTGCAAACGCTGGTTCTTTTACAGGAGCAAACACAGATTACACCGCAACAGATTTTGATGATAAACTTTTTGAAATTCAATCTGTTCCTACAACTACCACTTTTACAATCACAATGCCCTCTTCAGAGTCGAAATCAGGAGTGACTAACGATGGCACCCTAGACGTAAGGCCTTATGTGGTAGTTGGTCCTTTGTCTGAAACGGCTGGTTATGGATGGGGAACATATTTTTTTGGTGGACAACCAGTTGCTTCAACTACAACCACAATGAACAATGGGGGTGCCATGTTAGTAGGTGCATCATCTGTTGTTTTGACTAACTCTTCATTATTTCCTGCTTCAGGAAAAATTAGAATTGGATCTGAAGATATGGAATACACAACAAACACCACTGGCACTAACACTATTAGCGGAATCACAAGAGGAATAAATGGCACAACTCCTGCAGAGCATGCAAACGGATCAACAGTCACCGACATTACAGAATTTGTAGGATGGGGTGACGCTTCATCTACAACTTCTGTTACAATAGAACCTGGTAACTGGTCTTTAGATAATTTTGGAAATATTTTAATAGCCACAGTGCACAATGGTGAAACTTTTACTTGGGATGCATCACTAGGCACTGCTTTACAAACAAGAGCAACCATTGGAACTGGCATGCCAACACAATCTGTGATGTCTATTGTGTCAGACAGGGATAGACATCTATTTCATTTAGGAACACAATCGACGATAGGTTCAAGTCCACAAGATAAAATGTTTATAAGATTTTCTGATCAAGAAAGCATTAGTGTATATGAACCTACGTCAACAAACACTGCAGGAACATTCAGATTAGATGACGGCACTAGAATTGTTGGAGCTTTTAAAGGAAAAGATTATATTTTAGTTTTAACAGACACTGCTACATATGAAATGCAATTTGTTGGTCCTCCTTTTACGTTTTCAATTAGGAAGGTAGGATCTAATAATGGTTTAATAGGCCAACACGCTGGAGTGTTTGCAAACGGAGCAGTTTATTGGATGGGTAAAACTGGAGGATTTTATGTTTATGACGGAACCGTTAAATCTATTCCATGTCTAGTAGAGGACTTTGTTTTTACAACGACAGGCAACAACCCTGGCATAAATTACAATTCTGGCCAAATAATTTATGGAGGAATAAATGAACTTTATTCAGAAATAAATTGGTTTTATCCTACAGCCAATTCTTCTATAATTGACAGAGTAGTGACTTACAATTATGCAGAAAATGTTTGGACGACAGGCACTCTGGACAGAACAACTTGGGTTGGTTCCACAGTTTACGAACAGCCTTACGCTACTGATTTTAATGAATCTAATACTCCTACTTTTCCTGTTGTAAATGGCGTATCTAATGGAGCAACGATTTACTACGAACATGAAGCTGGACTTAATCAATTAAATGGAGATGGAACTGAAACAGCCATAACTTCTTTTATAAAATCTGGAGAGTTTGATTTAAATGGAAGACAAGGTGTGCCTGGCGATGGGGAATTTATAATGAGTATAAAAAGATTTTTACCTGATTTTAAACGTATAAGTGGAAATGCAAAAATAACAATTTTTTTAAATCAATTTCCACAAGGAACTACCGCTTCTTCTAGTCCTTTAGGACCATTTACTTTAAGCTCAACGACATCTAAAGTTGATACAAGGGCAAGGGCAAGATTAGTAGCTGTTCAGGTTGAGAATGAAGGTTTGAATGAAAGCTGGAGGTATGGGTCTTTTAGATTTGATATAAGACCTGACGGTAGAAGATAGTGATCTATAATTTATTTAGCACACCTATTTTTTATGGTGATATCGATTCTAAAAAAATTGAGTTTGAGAAACAAAATGAATTTATACCCTCTTGGATGAGTAGAGCTCAGTCAACGAAATCACATAATTTTGTTAATGCTTTAAAAAACGAATCAAAAATTTATTTATTAAAAAAAATAAGTGAATTGATGAGCGAAAAATTTACAGGTTTTGAAGTAGATTTAATAAATATTTGGACAAATAAATACAAAAATAATGATTATCAAGAACCACATATTCATCCTAAATCTCATTTTAGTTTTATAATTTATTCTAAGGTTCAAGAAAGTAAAACATATTTTTTAGCACCAAACGATTATTTAGTAGAATCTTTTGGAATGGAATCAATTTACAAAACAAAAGATTTTTTAAGATTTAAAAATAACAGCATAGTAATATTTCCAAGTTTTTTACCTCACGGTGTTCAACCCTCTGAGAATCAAGAAACTATTGCAGGAAATCTTTTATTTAAACAACATTAACATTATGATATACTAATTTATGGCTAAAATAACTATACAGATACCAGAACCTAAATCGGAGTACTCACAAGAAGATCAAAGACAAATACTTCAAGCATTTAGAACTTTACAGTCTCAGTTGAATTTTTCATATGAGAATGATATAAAAAACAAACAAGACGCATTTAATTATTTTTTATCATGACAATACAATATCAAAATCAAGGTTACAAACAATCAGGCACAGGTAAAACTACTGTTTTAACATGTCCCTCTAATGCAACGATAATAATTAAGAGTATTTATGTTGCTAACAACGATGGCTCATCAGCTATTCTAGTTAATATGAACTTAGTAGATTCATCTGATTCTGGTGCTGAATATGAATTTTTTAGAAGTGACGTTGCAGCTAAGTCTCAAGTCAATGCGGCGCCACAAGGTTTAAATCTAGAAGCAGGTGACTCAGTCACAGTGCAAGCGGCGACGAGTGGCAATAAGATTCAAGGAGCTATAAGTTTTGCATTAATAGATAGATCTCAAGAAAATGGATAAGCGTAAGATTGAAGTTTTTGATAATTTTTTGAACCCAGAAAATTTTGTCAAAATTCAAAATGAAGTCTTAGACTCAGAATTTCCATGGGGTTATAACGATGACATATGTGGACATAATGAGGAACAGGATAAATTAGATAATTGTATGTTTGTACACAGTGTGTATAAATCGCAACCTAAATTTTATATAAGTCCACTTTTTAATACACTTACACCTCTTTTAAATAAATTAAATATAGACTCATTGTGTAGAATAAAGATTAATTTAAATTTACGCACTGAAAGTCATATAGAACATTGTTATCACGTGGATCACAAAGATGTAAATTTTTATAGTGCAATTTTTTATTTAAACGATAATAATGGTGGTACAAATATTGAGGGTCAGCCTTTTATAAAGAGTGTTGCAAATAGGTTAATAATTTTTCCCTCTAACGTTGCTCACACCGGTGTAACACAGACTAATACAAAAAGAAGGGTAGTTATAAATATTATTTATACAAAACATAATGGCTAAAAAGAAACCTCTATTTGGAGTAAACAATTATCATAAACGCACACCAAAAAAGCGTCCGGGTGTTCATACCAAAAGAAAGAACAAAAGAAAACCACATCGTAAGAAAAGTCGTGGACAAGGACGTTAAATTACTATATTAAAAAAAAATGACTGTTTATCAAAAAATTAAATGTGAGACTAAAACCATTTACAGAAGTAAAAAAACTGGACAAAAATATAAAACTAAAGAAGACTTTTTATCTAAACATACACAAGAAGATCTAGCTACAGATGTTGAAGTTATGGTGCCTGATTTGCCAATATTTACTAAAACAAAAAAATGAATTTAAAAAACGTAGATTTTTTACAAAATGAAAATTTAAATCAGGTAAAGGTTTTTAAAAATATACTTGATATTAAAAATGATTTTAATTTTAATGATATATTAAATCTTATTCAATATAGTTACTTTCAAAATAGTCCAAAATATCCAAAACATACAGGAATAAATATTAACGACATTTTTAGTCATACCTTTCAAATATTTGATGTAAGAGAATCAGAAAAATTAAATGAGCTGCATAAACAATTTAGTGTTTTATTTAAAAAGGGCATAAACGATGAAAAATTTAGACCGGATATTTTTTTTTCTTTTAGGTCATCTACTGGGCCATTGCACGCAGACGAATGTAACGTTTTTATAATTGGTCTTGAAGGCACGACCTTTTACGATATTCCATCATTAAAAAAAATTTATGAAGTTAATAAAACTGATGCAATATTTATACCAGCAAAGATTACTCACGCTGCTACATCAATACAAAAAAGAATAATTTGTTCATGGAGTATATTTAATTAATGAGCCCATTAGGAGGAACAGAATTACAGTACAAATTTTTACAAGATAATATTGATAAGTCTTTATTAGATAAATTTCAAATATGTTTATCAGTGCCTGGTAGAGTTCCCTTATCAAAAAATAAAATCAATATTCTTTGGCAAAAAATGGCTCCTGATCAACCACACTTTCAAGAATTTTTTAGAGATAAAAAACAAATAGAACAATATGACTATTATGTATTTAATAGTCATTGGAATTATGAACAATTTAGAAAAACATTTCAAATACCTCATGAAAAATGCACTGTTATTAAAAACGGAATAACTAATATAAAACAAAGAGATGTAGAAAAAAAGAGGGATAAAATAAAATTAATATACCATCCTACTCCATGGAGGGGTTTATCTGTCTTACTTGGAGCTATGCAATTAGTAAAAAATAACAATATAGAATTAGATGTTTATAGTAGCACCAAAGTGTATGGTTCTGATTTCGAAAAACAAAATGATGGTTTATATCAAGGACTCTATGATCAGGCTAAAATTTTACCAAATGTTAATTATATAGGTTATAAACCTAATCAATATATTTTAGATAATCTTCACAATTATGATGCTTTTGTTTATCCAAATATATGGGAGGAAACGTTTTGTATTTCAGCACTAGAATCATTGGCTTGTGGTTTGTTTGTGGTAACGACAGATAATGGTGCTCTTTATGAAACCTGTTCGGAGTTTCCTGTCTACATTCCTATGGACACTAATTTAAAAAATTTAGCTATTCAATTTGCTGCAGTTATTGATGGTTTACCGAGTCAACTAAATAGTCCGGGTTGTCATAATCATCTAAGATTTCAACAAAACTTCTATAATCATTTTTATAATTGGAAAAATATCGCTGGACAGTGGGAGAATTTTTTAAAGGGAGCAGTACATGCAAGATCCAAGTAAACCAATTTGGTTTAATAAAACTATAGAACCAAAGAAAGAGATAAAATCTGAAAAAAACTTTTCTATATTTGTTGCAACACCTTGTCATAGCGAAGTGTCAATTCATTATTTTCAGGCATGTTTAGATTTTCAAAAGCAGTGTATGAAAAATAATGTATTAGTTTCTTTTCAAATAATGAAGTCATCTCTAGTAACTCAAGGTCGAAATTTATGTGTTTCAAGTTTTATGGAGAGTGAACACTCACATTTACTATTTATAGATTCTGACATAGATTTTCAAGCGGCATCAATTTTTAAAATGATCGCAGCAGATAAAGGTGTGATATCAGTTCCCTATCCATTAAAAGATTTTAACTGGGATAAAGGTTGGGATAGAATACAAGCAGGTGAAATAAAAAGTGCAAAGGATTTAAAATTTAAGGGGTTTTATAGATATCCAATGAAGGTCGAGCACGAAGATAATATTAAAGTTGATGATGGGTGTATAGAGGTAACACACTCTCCAACTGGGTGTATGTTAATTAAAAGAGCAACTATAGAAAAAATGATCAAAGCTTATCCTGAAATGGAGATAGAACAAAAAACTATTATTAATGGTCAAATGATAAATAGACCTTATTATTATAATCTTTTTGATACTCAGTTTGATCCTGAGAAAAAGACTTATATGGGAGAGGATTTTGCCTTTTGTAAAAGATGGAAAGATATAGGTGGCAAATGCTATGCTTTAGTCACAGATAGAATATCACATGTAGGAGAACATCAGTATAGAGGCTGTTTTGCTGATGAGTTGATCAAAACTAAGTAAAATGGTAATATTACTCAATAACGTTAAAGTAATATTATGGATCCATTTACAATAGCACTAGCCACATTTGGCGTACAAAAACTTCGTGGAAAATCTACTAGAACTGCACTTAAAGATGCGGCATTAGTAGGTGGAGCTTCTTATGGTATTGGACAATTATCGGCTGCAGGGACTTTTGGAGCTCAAGCTCAAGCGGGGCAAGGTTTTTTAGGCTCGGTTGGTAGAGGAGCACCACTTTCAAGTTTAGGTTTTGGAGCAGGATCGGGAGCAAGTAGTAAGCCAGTAACTCAAAAAAATTTTCTTCAAAGATTATTAGGTGAGAGAGCAACAAAAGATGCTGCGGGTAACATAGTAAAAGAGGGATCAGGTTTTAGAGGACTCGGCACTGGAGAAAAATTATTTTTAGGAAGCACAGCTTTAAGTTTAATACCTGAAGATGTAGAAGAATTTAAAACTCCCTTCACAGAAGAAGATTATAAAAAAGCTCAAGCAGAACAAGCTGCTAAATTAAAAGGTGGTTTTGAGCCAGCACCGCAATACTCAGGAGGCATAACATCGTTTGCACCAGCATCCATATATGCTGCAAAGGGAGGACTTGCTGAGATTAAAAAATTTAATGAAGGTGGTATAAATTATTTACCATCGAAATCTACTCACGATGAAAATGATGTACACAATTACGTAAGAGCACAAGGTTATGTTGAAGATGGTGCAGGTAATGGTGACAAAGACGAAGATACAATGCTAGCACAATTAGCTGATGGTGAATTCGTATCAAGAGCAGATGCAGTATTAGGGGCAGGAATTTTATCTGGCGCATCACCTAAAGATAGGAAAGATATGAGATCAAAAGGCGCAAGCTTTTTTTATGATCAACAAAAAAAATTTAAAAGAATTTTCGATTTAGTAGATGCAAAAAGAGAAAAAACAAATTAGTAAACAAGTTTCGGTTCTTGCGATAGAACCAAAAGAGATTGAAAAGTATTGGAACCTTGTTGAGTTTTTTATAAGACAAGGGATCAAGTATGAAGATAACTGGGTATCAGTGCCTCTTTTTAAGAAATATTTAAAAGAGAACGCTTATCAGTTATTTATAATGTTTGGATCTGATGATGGAGAAAAACATAAAGTTTTTGGTACATTTGTAACTAGAATTACAGCTTTACCAAACTTTAAACAAGTAGAGGTCGTTTTGCTTGCTGGCGAAAAAAGGGAGCTCTGGCAAGACGAAGTTTCTGAGATGCTTGAACATATTGCTGTTCAATACGATTGTAAAAGGATAGCGGTGTTTGCAAGAAAAGGTTGGGAAAGATTTCTAAACTCAATCGGCTGGGAAACAAAAAGGTATTTATTTACGAAGGAGATTAAAAAATGAGTTTTATATTTGGAGGAGGAGGCGGCGGATCTGCACCTACGCAAAGTGGGACATCTGTTGTAACTCAAAGAGAAGCACCAGGCGTAGAAGCACGAAAACTTGCCCTTTATGATGAAGCTGCAAGATTAGCGGCTCAACCTGTAAATCTTCCTGCAATTCAAGCTGCACCTGCGACTGCTGCAGAACAAGCTGCTTTTCAACAGGCAGCTCAAACCGGAACAGGACAAGCAACTGTTACTGCAGGTATAGGGTCCATACTTGGAGCTCAAACACCAAACATTCAACAATTTCTAAATCCTTTCCAACAATTTGTAACGGATGAAATTAATAGACAAGCTGCAATAGGTCAAAACAGATTAGCAGCTCAAGCAGTTGGTGCAGGAGCATTTGGTGGTGGTAGAGAGGGAGTAGCACAAGGTGAATTAGAAAGAGCAAGATTAAGTCAAATAGGTTTAGCACAACAAGCTGGATTCCAACAAGCTTTAGGAGCTGCACAAAGACAACAACAATTAGGATTACAATCTGGACAATTGTTAGGGGCACTTGGTGGGCAACAACAAGCACTAAGATTACAAGATATACAAACTGGTTTACAAGCAGGTGGAGTCGAAAGAGGAATAGGACAGGCTGGATTAGAGGCAGCTAGACAAACTCAATTACAAAGATCTTTTGAACCATTCCAAAGAATAGAATTTTTAAAAGGTATATTAACAAATTTACCAACAACACAAAGTAGTATTACAGCAACCACGGCTCCCGGATCTAATCCACTTGCTCAAGCTTTGGGAACTGGTTTAGGTGCTTACTCTGCTTATCAGTTCACAAGACCGCCGGGGGCATAATGGATAAAGTATTAACAAGAAAATTATTTAGAAAAAAATACTTTGAAAAACATCAGCCAAAAACTTTTAATAAAGGTGGTTTAGCTGGAATACAAAAATTTCAAACAGGTGGATTAACTTCTAAAGAAAAAGCTTTATTGACTTTACCTTTTGCTCAAGCTTTTCTAACAGCAGATCAAAGACCAGGTGAAACACAAAGAAGTTCTTTAGCTAGAGCTTTAGGTGTGGGGTTCTCAGGAGTGCCTGCAAGTATTGAAGCAATATCAAAATTAAGACCAAAAAGAAATTTATTATTAACACCAGCTGAAGTCAAAGCGGCAGGTCTTACTGAAGGCACAGTTGCACAAAGAGATGAAAAAGGTAAAATAAATGTTGTACAAGCTCCAAGTGCTGAAGAGGTAAAACAAACGCAAGCTGCAAGAAGAGTGCAAAGTATTATTGGTAACATCGCACAAAAATATCAACAATTAGGAAAACCAGTTGGAACAATAGATTTTAAAAGAATAGGTGCATTTTTTGGTAGAGCAGGTGGTGCAAATTATTCAAAAGAATACGGTAAATTAAAAGCTAATATTCAACAAGCTACAAGTTTTATATCACAAGCAATATCAGGTGCAGCAGTATCTGAACAAGAAGCAGAGCGTATTAAAAAAATGATACCTCAATTAAGCGATAGTGAAGTTACATTTGAAGCTAAACTTGAAACACTATCAGGATACTTTAATCAGGTAGAACAAATAGCTAAAGGTAATAATACTAATATTTTAAATGCTATGAATATCATGGAACAGACAGGTGCTTCTGATGCGTTTACTGATATTGATTTAGCTAAACAAATAGTATTAGAGAGAAAAGGGGACACAATTGATGTGTCTAAAAACTAATGGGCGAAATAGTAGTACACGGACAAAAATTTACAATAAAAGGTGATACACCAACACCAACTGAACAAGTTGCAATAGATAGTTTTTTAGATTTTAGAGAAAACACATCTGGCCTTACAGGTAATAAAGAATTTGATGAACAAGGTGTTTTAACTCTTTCACCAGAAGAAGTTTTATCAGAAGCTAACAAAGGTAAATACAATAAAGATACTGAGAGTTTTTTAGGTAGCCCTAGTTTTAAAAGATTGGTTACTGAGGTAGGTTTATCTATTGCTGGTGGTATTGCAGGAGTTGCATTAGCACCTGTTACAGGAGGTGGATCTTTAGTAGCTTCAGCAGGTTTAGCTGCAAGAGTAGCTAGTCTATCTAGACCTTTATTAAATATTTCTGCTAATACAGTAAGAAAAATCGGAGCAGGAACGGCAGGAGCGACAATTGGGGGAGGTACCGGAGCTGCGTTAGCACAAACCTTTGACCCTAGAGATGATATTGTAAAAGAAGTTACAAGAGGTGCATTACAAGGAGGACTTGGTGAATTAGCTGGTTTTGGATTAGCTGGTGCTTTAAGTAAGATTTATACAAAAATTGCTAGAGGTAAAGTTAACCAACAATTTGGTGCATCAAGAGCTGTAAGCATTTTAAATAGAGAAAAAGAATTTTTTAAACAACTTTTAAAAATTAAAAAAGGAGAACCTCTTGAGTTTGGAAAATTACAAGGTGTATTAACTGATGAGCAAATAAAATTATTAAATCAACCTGAAGAAGCACAAAAACTAATAAAGAAAATAGAAACAGAAGAAGGTACAGATTTTTTAACTAAAAAAGTAGAGAAAGCAGCGATAACTCCAGGTTTAGCAGTAGAGAGTCAAAGTATTGATTTAATCGAAGGTATAGCAAAATCTTCTTTCTTTGGTGGTCCGTTGATTAGAGCACAAGGATATGCAACTAACACTTTAGCTCAAGGTATGGAGGCTTTTGGAGAATCAATCATTAAAGCGTCTAAAGAGGGAATAGATCCAGAGGGATATATGATTGGTAAACTTTTAAACGATAGTGTTTTGAGAAGTAAAAAAACTTACGAAGCCACAAAGACAGGCATGTGGAGAGATTTTAACAGAGAGGCTGAAAAAGCATTAAGATTACCAGACGGATCTTTCGATCCAAGATATTTAGTAAATATTGCTAGTAAAGAAAAATCTTTAATATTTAATCCTCAAATTGGTAAAGCAGAACCGACTACATCTTTAAAAACTTTTGCTAGAGATGAGTTAGGGAAGCTTAAAGATCCAGCATTAAAGGGTTTAGGTGAGAATGTTAATATAGAACAAACATTAGCTAAGGTTTTACAATTAGATGATAATTTACCATACCCTGTATTAAATAATGCTTACACAGCTATTGTTCAAAGATTAAATCCTGCTGATCCTGCACAAGCTAGAGTTAGAGCTGAAATTATAAAAAGAATGACTCACTTACAAGAAAAAGCAAAATTGCCTTTAGCTATTAATGGTACAAGATCAGCTATAGTACAATTTTCTAAAATGGGTGATGAAGTTTTTAGAGATACTACTTTTAAAAAAATTATGAATTCTGAAGTGGGACAAGAAAAATTATATAAACAAATCGTAGTCGCTAATAACAGGAGTGTAACTGAAAATTTTTTAAAACTTATAGATAAAGAAGTACCTGTGCCTGGTGGTGGGACTATGAAACTTTTTGAAAATGCTGATGATATTAAACATGGTTTAAGAGGGCAGTTTTTTAGAAATTTTTTAAAAGAATCAAAAGACATTAAAGGTCAATATGAAGTTTTAAAACCAGCGAAAGCTACTAAATTTTTAGAAAATTATAAAAGCTTTATTGATGACTCTGGATTAATAACAAAAGAGCAAGCTAAAAATTTAAGAGATTATGCACTTGCACTTAGATTTTCTGAAGGTACTTTAACAAGACCAGGTGTTAGTGGTAAAGCTGGAACTGTATTTATTCAATTAAAACAAGCTGGTGCTATAACTCAATTGGGTGCAGTTGCTGCTGGAGGATCAGGATTTATTGATCCTGGTACAGCATTAGCTTTCTTTGTAGCACCCGCTGCTGTTTCAAGAATGTTTGCAAATCCAAAAGCTACAAAATTATTAATCGAAGGGTTAAAAGCACAACCTAGAAACTTTGATCAGTATTCAAGATTAGTAAGTCAAATAACTTCTGGTTTAGCAGGCCAAGGTTTCATAGGACCAGAACAAGCTAAAATGGCTATGGATCAAGTAGAAGGTAATAGAGAGGTTTGGGAGGCTTACTTTAAAGGTGAAACATTACCTGAGATAAATATAGATCCTGTGCAACCAGAAACAGCTCCTGCTCTTTCATTTAATTTTCAACCACAAGAGGGGGTAGAAACAGAAGGTAGAAGATCTGTTGCAGAATTACCCACGCTTCAAGCTTCTCCAACAACTTTTAATCCAAATACTAGGGCTGCATTAGCAAGCGGTGATTTATTTGCTGCGATAGCTGCAAGACCACAACTAAGAAAAGGTGGAATAGTTAATGCCAAAAAAACAAACACATAAAGATCAATTAGCACATCAAAGAATATCGGATCACGAAAAACTTTGTCAAATCATGCAAAGGGAAACTAATAAGAAAATTAATGATCTACATACTGATATCCATAGAATAGAAAAAATATTAATAACTAGCACAGGTTTTTTAATAACATCTATGGTTGGATTAATTATTGCAATGATAATTAAAATATTCTAAAAGGTTTTGTGCAACTACATAGAACAGAAACTAAATTTTTTATTACTGATCTAAAGAAAGAAAAAAAATATGATTATGAAACTTATACTCGCAATGACAATGACGGTCCAAGAACCTATAATGTCGGAGATAAGAAAATCCCATCAGTTACTACTATTCTATCAGCGACACAATCAAAAGAAAAAAGAGAAGCTCTTGATCGATGGCGAGAACGAGAAGGATATAGAAACGCTGCCAAGATAACACAAGACGCAGCTAAACGTGGCACTGAAATGCATTATGTATTAGAGCAATACATAAATGGTGTTGGATATTTAAATTTATCTGATGAAGGTGCACAAGCCAGAATGATGGCTCATCAAATTATATTAAATCTAGAACCACTTAAAGTAGTTTACGGATCGGAGGTTAGTCTGGCTTATGAAGATCAATGGGCTGGTTCAACAGATTTAGTTTGTCTTTACGATGGTAAACCTACAATTTTAGATTTTAAACAATCTAACAAACCCAAAAGAGAGGAATGGATTACAGATTATTACTATCAGATTGCTGCATACTCTTTAGCACATAAAAAAAATTATGGACCAATAACTCAAGGTATGATTTCAATTTGTACTAAAGATAAGTTGTATCAAGGTTTTAAGATGAATGAAGACAAATTAAAAGAGTATGAAGATAAATGGTTCAAACGTGTAGAGGAATATAATAAAATTAATCGAAATAGCGCTTAATATTATCACCCATTATCTCTTTACTTAAATCTCTCTTACCATCTAAAGAATTTAAAATTAATTCATCAATTGTATTAGGTGCTATCAGGTCTATGTAGGAAACCTTAAAAGTTTGACCAATTCTGTGAGCACGGTCTTCGCTTTGATCCCTATGTTCAAGATTGTAACTATTAGAGAAATATATAACATTCCTAGCAGCAGTAAGGGTAAGACCAAAACCGCCAACACTAGGATTACCGACAAGGAAACGACATCCAGAATTATTCTGAAAGTTTTCAACAGCACGTTTACGATTATCGACACTAACCGCTCCGTATATGGAAACCAAACTTTCTTTGCCATAGTTTTTCTCCAACATTTTTTCGATCTGTTTAATATTAAAAATATAATTAGCCCATATTATACTCTTGCCAGTGGTCTCCTCCAATATGCTCTCAAGCTCTTTTAGTTTGGGATTAGTTTTAAACTGTACAATATCTTCATTATCTGTTTTAGTAAAACCACAAGTAACCTGATGTAATTTAATAATTTCAGTCAGCTTATTAGTGTATGAAACTTCTTTATCATAGATGATGGCCCTAGCCTCTCTCTTCAATCTAGTATAAATTTTTTTCTGCTCTTCTGATAATTCTATGTTTCTAATAAAATGTTGTTTAGGCGGAAGATCTAGACAATCCTCTTTTGTACATC